>ERZ777003.1140-NODE-1140-length-43282-cov-47.540519_pt1 | contig 43282 bp, 33 predicted proteins | sample MGYA00374956_ERZ777003 | MGnify/ENA primary metagenome ERZ777003 (study PRJEB29302, sample SAMN06268252) | bioreactor metagenome | isolation source: Joint BioEnergy Institute, California, USA | place: USA:Joint BioEnergy Institute, California, USA | collected... | reverse complement strand
GAGATTGTGGCCGCCCGCGGCCGCCACCTCCAGCGCCCGTTTGGCGCCCTCCTGGCCCTTGATGTCGGCAAGGTCCGGCAGATTGCCCTGCGGCGGCCCCATGGCCGGTTCGGGCCTGCTCATCACCTGTGTCCCGCGAAAATGATTGGCGAGCGCAATCAGGCTGCGTGGCGCGAGAATGTCGAGATCCGCGCTTGCCCAGGCCGCCTCCGGCCCGCAGTCATACGGGCAGATCAGCCCCCGGCCCATGGCGTTGGCGCCGATCGCCGCGGGCAGAACGCCAGTCACGCGCGCGACGGTGCCGTCCAGCGCGAGCTCCCCAAGCACCACATAGCCGTCGAGCACGTCAGCCGGTATGGCGCCGAGCGCGGCCATCAAACCGAGCGCGATCGGAAGATCGTAGTGGCTGCCTTCCTTCGGCAGGTCCGCGGGCGCCAGATTGACCGTAACCTTCTTGGGCGGCATGGAGAGCCCGGAGGCGTGAAGCGCGGCCTGCACCCGCTCGCGACTTTCCGCAACCGCCTTGTCGCCCAGGCCGACGATGTGGATGCCCATCTTGCCCGGCGCAACCATGACCTGCACGTCTACGGGGACGGTCTCGACCCCCTCGAACGCAATCGTACGCACATGCGCAACCACTGTCCCCCGCCTTATGGCGCCCCTGCTCAATTTGCCCTCAGGGGGAAATCAAGCACAGGTTGCGGACCGGATCAAGAACGTTTAGCGAACAACGAAAAACTTTCGGTTTAAATTGTGGTGCATCGGGTTGCAGCGCGCGAACATCCGTCAGCGGGCGCGCCGCGCTTCCACCGCGTCCCAGAACAGCGCGGCAATGTCCGCCCCGCCGAACCTTTTCACCTCGCGCACCCCGGTCGGGGAGGTCACGTTGATCTCGGTGAGATAGCTGCCGATCACGTCGATACCGACGAGCACGAAGCCGCGTTCCCTGAGCGTGGGGCCGATGCGGGCGCAGATTTCGCGCTCACGCTCGGTGATCTCCGTCGGTTCCGCACGGCCGCCCACATGCATGTTGGAGCGGGAATCGTGCTCGGCCGGAACCCGGTTGATGGCCCCCACCGGCTCGCCGTCGATCAGGATGATGCGCTTGTCGCCGCCACGCACCTCCTTAAGATAACGCTGCACGATAAAGGGCTCGCGGAACATCTGCATGAAGAGCTCGAGGAGGGAGGCGAGATTCCGGTCGGCTTCATGCAGATGGAAGATGCCAGCGCCGCCATTGCCGTAGAGCGGCTTGACGATGATGTCCCCGTGCTCGGCGCGGAAGGCATCCACCTCCTTGGGATCGCGCGTGATGAGCGTATCGGGCATCAGGTCGGGAAACTCGGTGACGAAGATCTTTTCCGGGCTGTTACGCACCCAGACCGGATCATTGACCACGAGCGTTGCCGGATGGATGCGCTCCAGAATATGCGTGGTCGTGATGTAGTGCATGTTGAAGGGCGGGTCCTGGCGCAGGAGCACTACATCCATTTCTGAAAGATCGGTGACGGCCGCGGGGCCGAGCGTGAAGTGATTTCCCGGCTCGTCCCGCACGGAAAGGGGCTCAAGCTTCGCGAACGCGCGGTTCGCGCGCTGGAAAAGTCGGTCGGGCGTATAGTGCCAGAGCTCATGGCCCCGCCGCTGCGCCTCGAGTGCCAGCGCAAAGGTGGTATCGCCGGCGATCGAGATCGTGGAGATGTGGTCCATCTGGATGGCGACCTTGAGCGGCATGGGCGGGATCTCCTGATAGCGTGGCCATAGCCGCCGCAGATGACGCTCAGGCAGCGGCCTGTCAAGCGCGCTTCAAGGGGCCTCCGGCGGCATTCAGCGGGTTCGGGCCGGCGCAGAACTGTTATAGCGCGTTACTTTTCATAAAGAATTTTGTCGACATTCTGCCTACCGCCTAAGGAAGTAGCGGCCCCAAAAGGAGTATAAGAAGAATGCCGTCAGTGCTGCCTTCGTGGCCAGCAAACAGGCCTCCAGGGGAGGATCTCGTCTTAACCGATCCGCTGACGGGACTGGGGAACCTACGCCGCTTCTTCGACAAGGTTAACCGGCTCATTTCCGACCGAGCAGACGATCCCGCACCCTTTGCCATCGGCGTGTTGGACATCGACGGCTTCAAGCCCATCAATGACCTTCTCGGCCGTGCGGCAGGCGACGAAATCCTGCAGCAGGTCGCCATGCGCCTTCGCGCGGCCATGGATGAATACTCCATCGTCACGCGTATCGGCGCCGATGAATTCGCCTTCCTCTGCCCGATGGTCTTCAGCGAGGAGGCCGCCGCTGAGAAGGCGCGGATGCTCGTGGAGATTCTCTCGGCACCCTATGACGTCGGCCACCGCACGGCCAGACTTTCGGCGTCCGCCGGCTGCTCGCTGTTCTACTCGGAGGAAGACACCACGGAGCTTCTCCTGAACAAAGCCGAAACCGCGCTCTATCAAGCCAAGCGCGCAGGCCGCGGCGTTGTCGTCGTCTACACTCGCGAGATGGAGGAGGCCGCCAAGCGGATCACCCGGATCGAGCAGGCGCTGAGGCGTGCCGTGGCCGCGGGCGAGGTCGAGCCGCACTTCCAGCCCATCGTCGATCTGGCCACGCGGCGCGTGGTCGGGTTCGAGACGCTCGCGCGCTGGACAGACCGAGATTTGGGCGAAGTTTCGCCGGCAGTCTTCATTCCGATCGCGGAAGAGCGCGGGATTATCAGCCAGCTCTCCCAGCTCATTCTGCGCAAGGCGGCCGAAGCCGCGCAGGACTGGCCGGATGGGCTGTTCCTGTCTTTCAATCTCTCGCCCTCGCAGCTTGTGGACCAGAACACGGGACTGCAGATCCTCTCCATCCTTGAGCGCACGGGTTTCAGCCCGAGGCGGCTGGAGATCGAGATCACCGAAAGCGGCCTGATGAGCGACCCCGCCTCCGCCGCCCGGATCATCGCGGATCTGCGGCGCGTCGGGATACGCGTCTCGCTCGACGATTTCGGTACCGGACAGTCGAGTCTGGGGCGGCTGCGCGATTTCCCCTTCGACAAGCTGAAGATCGACCGCGCCTTCGTTTCATCGGTGCTGGACGACCGGCCTTCCGAACACATCATCCGCGCCATTCTCGCCATGTGCGAGGGCCTGGGCATGGAAGCGGTGGCCGAGGGCATCGAAGAAGAAGCGCAGGTGCACCGGCTTGTGGAGTTCGGTTGTCAGGGTGGACAGGGCTACCTGTTCGGCCGGCCCTGCGATGCGGAGCGGACGCTCGTCTATCTGCGCCGCGGCGGCGGCCAGGCCTGGCAAAGCCCGGTACACTGACTGCGGACGATTGCGCCGTTTTCCGCACGGACCGGTGCCGTCCGGATCGTTGCCCAACCGGCGGCATACCGGTCGGCCACCTTCCGTCTTGCAGGATGCCCGTACGCCGTTAAGGTTGCCCCTACTGAACGAAGAAGGAACGTCCGCCAATGATGCCGACCCAACGCTTTCCGGATCTCGAAAACGCTTCCGTCCTGATTACGGGGGGCGGATCAGGCATCGGCGCGGCGCTCACAGAAGGCTTTCTGCGGCAGGGCGCCCGGGTGGCCTTTATCGACATCGCGGAGGAGGAAAGCCGGCAGCTTTGCGAAAGCCTGCGTGAATCCGTCCACAGGGCGCCGCTCTTCCTTCATGCCGACCTGCGCGACATCTCTGCGCTGCGCAAGGCCGTTGCAGAGGCCGCAGAGGCGCACGGGACCATTTCCGTGCTCGTCAACAATGCCGCGCGCGATGACCGCCACGCAATCGAGGACGTAACGCCCGAATATTGGGACAACAATCAGGCGATCAATCTGCGCCCGCTCTTCTTCGCCGCACAGGCGGTGATCCCGGGCATGAAATCCCTGGGCGGTGGTTCGATCATCAATTTCACCTCCATCTCCTACATGATCAACGAAGGCGGCATGCCGTCCTATACGACGGCAAAAGGCGGCGTCGTAGGACTCACCAAAGGCCTGGCGGGCGCACTCGGCCCCTACGGTATCCGCGTCAACGCGATCGCACCGGGCTGGGTTTTGACGGAACGCCAGCGCAAGCTCTGGGTAACCAAGGAGGGGCTGGAGGCCTTTATCGCCCGGCAGTGCCTCAAAAGAGAGCTTGAGCCAGCGGACATGGTCGGTCCATGCCTGTTCCTGGCTTCAAACCTTTCCCGCGCCATCACCGCACAGGTGCTGATCGCGGACGGAGGCGTGCTCTAAAATCGCTTCGCGGCCTGACCGCTACAGGTCGATGTCTATCCGCGTAACCAGATCGGCATCGACGGTAACCACCGGTTTCTTTCCTGTCCTTTCCTGATCGGACCGAGAAACAGGCGCGCGGACGTCCGGCCCCGGCCGGGCATCGGTGCGCTGCACCCTCAGCACCTTCCATACCGGCAGGCGGGAGCGCCGGCTGATCTCCGCGCTGAGGAGCGGCGGAAAGTCCTTCTGGATTTGCCAGAGCTCATATTTGCCGTCCGCCTTCATCTGTTTGGCGACGCGCTTTACCAAGCACCTCTCCGGATTCTGGCGAAGGCCTCGCGGCAAGAGCTTCATCTTGAGCTCGCGGTAGATGCGCCTGCCGAACGTGTCCCCGGCTTGCTGGCGGACGAACTCCAACGCCGCGAGCGCGTGGGCCCGTTCGCCTTCAAGAAGCAGGGCGTAAAATCTGGAGCGGATCTCGCCCGCCCTTCCCTCAAATGCGGAGACATCCGGCCCGCCTGCACCCGGCCTAGATGCAACGAGCTCGGCAAGAATATCCCGCATGCGATCGACATCCCTGCCGACGAGAGTCGTCTTGCGCCCGCGCTTGAGATCGTCGAGCGCCTTGACGACCGATCGATACCGCTGGTGCGGGCTGCGGGGCCGCCCTGTCCGGCCTTCCTTCTTCAGAACCTTGTCGATCACCCGGAAGAGCTTCGCCTGGGCAACGGTGACCTGTGCGCGGTCCATCTCTGCCTCAGTGGCGCGGATGGCGGCGGGCAGACCCAGACGGTCCACCAGATGCGCGACATGTCGGCGTTTTAGCTTCCGCTTAGCCATTTCGGACGCCTCGCTGCCCTGTGATACAGCCTCCTTCCGTACTGCTAGGCCCCGAAACAGATCGCCCGCCAGGCCCAGACCCGCACCGGCCGCGAGCATGGGCGCGCCGACAGCCGCGCCGGCAGCAGTGGCCAGCGCAGCCCCGCCGCCCACTTTGATGGCGTCGCCGGCCATATTTACGCCCGTTCCCGCCATCTGACGCTTGATGTAGCGCCCCTGCTGGCGGAACTTCTGCCCCAGCGTCTCCTTCGTATCGGGTTTCAGAATGGATTCGCTCTTCTGAACCACGCGAAGGTTCTCTTCATTCATTCTCAGGCGCTCGAAATCTGCCCAAAAATCCATACCGCCCGCGGCGATCGAAAGTCCCGATTCAGCTATGGTGAGACCGCCGAGAACTGTTTCGATCGCGTGCTTTGCAGCCTCCGCGCCCGCTATCCCGGCTGCGTTTTTCGCCATGTGGACCGGCGCGCCGCCGACAGCGACGAGTGACCCGAGCATTTCGGCACATCTGCTGCCGAACTTTACCGCCGCCACGAATTCGGCGTTTGCCATGCGCCGATACTCTTCGGCCCGGTGCGCCAACCCTCCGGCCAGCTGCTCCGCGAGCGTGACGCCGGCGTGGGAACGCGCCGTGGCGTTCAGCGCCAGCCGGCTGATCCTGGCGGCAACGTCGCCTATCAGCGCGCGGCGACGGGCGAAGTTCTTCGGGTGCCGCGCTTCCTTAAGCGCTTGTTCGATCTCCTCACACACATGCGCGGGAAGTCCGCACGCGCCGAGCTTCGCGATCATCTCCCTTTCGAGGGCGCAAACCTCGGCTTTCCTCTGTCGATAGGCCGCAAGTGCCTCTATCGTATCCTTTCCGGCAAGCCCTGCCCGGAAGACGGCGCTGACCCACCGCGCAGGACCCAGCGCAAGGCCGAAGATGTCGGTAAATTCCGGTGCCTCGGGTGCTTCATGGGCATGGGAATGCTCGCCGCTCTCCCATGCCATGCCTTCGGCCGGCTCGCCTGCCTCGGAAAGATTATCGGCACCTGACATCTCCGCCAGTTCGCTCGCCTCGGCGGCTTCGTCGTCGCTCGATGCGAAATCATCCACGTCCGAAAAGTCGTCATCCTCCGACAGCTCCGAGGCGGAGCTTTCGAATTCTTCAGCTTCCGGGTGGTTGCCGTGACCCCCTTCAAGGAGATGCTCGATCGCCTCGGTCGCTTCGCTGCCGCGGAATATGCCGTTTTCGATCAGTTTTGCTTCATCGGTCGTGAGCGTTGCCGCCAATTTCTTGCATTCACGCCCGAAGCGTGAGCCGCTGGCAGCGGCGGGCCGGCCATTGACGAGCCGGTAAACCACCCCCGTGGCTGACCGCGCGCAGGCCGGAGCATGGACGGCAGCCGCATTCCCGGCGGCTTTGCTGTCGAGACCGCCGCCCAGCAGGGAGGATCGCAAATTGACATCCGCCCGTTGCGGCGCCGAAGAGAAAGGAACAGCGGGCAGGTCAGCGCCTATGTGCCTTGTGGCGGGTGCATGGCCTGCTCGTGGGCCGAAAATCGAGGCGGGCATTTGTCTGGTTCACCTTTCGCCGCGGATGGATTGACAGATGGCAACATCCTATTGTTCACAGCGCCTATGCCGAATTCGCTTGTTGCTATCGGCGCGTGGCTGGCGCGCCCCAGGAAAGGCGCCGGGAAGTCGGGCGCCATGGCAGGCAGTTCCTATTCGGGGTCGAAGCCTGTAGGCTTGCGGCGGCCAGTGATCGGCCGCGCTGCTCGCATGACGAGAAGAGGCATCATGAGTGAGATCGAGGTTTCGGTATTGTCGGATATAGCCTGCCGCCTAGGCGAGGGGCCGACCTATGACGCGCGCATCGACACGCTGTTTTGGTTCAACATCGTGGAATGCAAGCTTCTTGAGCATCCCCTTTCAGGCGGCGAAACGCGGGTGCACGAGCTGCCACTGATGGCGAGCGCATTGGCCGATATCGACGAGGAGCGCCAACTTCTCGTCACGGAAACGGGCCTGCAGATACGCGACCGCGCCACCGGCCGGCTGACGATGCTGGCGGAGGTAGAGGCGGACCGCCCCGACACCCGGTCCAACGACGCGCGGCCTCATCCTTGCGGCGCGCTCTGGTTCAGCACGATGAGCAAGACGAGCGAGGAGCGGGCAGGCACGATCTACTGGTTCTTCAAAGGCGAGGTGCGCCGGCTCTTCTCCCACATCACCGTGCCCAATTCGATCTGTTTCTCGCCCGACGGCGCCATCGGCTATTTTGCCGATACGCGCGAGAACCGGCTCTATCGCGTGGCCTGCGACCCGGAAACAGGCCTGCCCGTAGATGAACCGGTGCTCACCGTCGACGGCAACCAGATGCCGGGCGGCATCGATGGCTCGGTAACCGACGCTCAGGGCACGATCTGGAATGCCCGCTGGGGCGGGGCGCGGATCGACGCCTGGAGTCCGCGGGGCGAGCTGATCCGCTCGATCCGCATGCCAGCGCGGCAGATCTCCTGCCCCGCCTTCATCGGCCGCGATGCGCGCCGTCTCGTGGCGACCTCGGCGTTCTCCGGCATGGATGAGGAAGCACGCAAGGCCGATCCCCATGCCGGGAAAACCTTCCTGATCGATCTGGAAGTGGAGGGCCGGCTCGATCCGCCCGTGCTTCTGTAGGCACCCGGACCCGCCGCCGTTGCCATGATGTTAGAGCCGCGGCATCGCCCGCGTTTCAAGTAAGCAGGCGCCATCGCGCGGCGGGGCGGCTAGCTCGATATTTATATCCCCCGAAAGGAAAATCCGCACGGGTGAAGCAAAGCCGGATCAGGCCCGAGCAGAGCCTGCCAAAAAGTATCGTGTAAGGGAGCAGCCCGTTTTCGCTGGCAAAAACCCGCGCTGTCCTCAAGCCGCAGCAGAGTAGCGTTTGCAGCACTTGAAGTGCGCTCGCATCAAACAGGGGGCACGGTGGCCGGCCGCATCCATCTGATCTTCGGCTGAGAGGCCATATGGCCGACAGGCTGCACAATTATCTTCAGGAAAAGGCAGAGCTTACCCCTAGCGAGCGGCGCCACCTCGAGGACTATCGCGCGCCCAACTACATGGAAACCTCCCTGATCCCCGCATTGGCCATCCTAGACCTTGAAGACACGAGCTCGGAATTCAGCCCGGGAACGAAGGACTTCATCCGGGAGCAGCTGAAATCCGTCGGAAGGAGCAGCCTGCAGTCGGTAATTCAGGAAAATCAGAGGAACATCGAAAGGCACGCATTCTCGACCGAGATAAATTCTCTGGAAGAACTTCAGGCGCTGTTTCCGGACCCGAAGCAGGACCCGGTCTGATGGAAGCGGGATTTAAGATCAGCGAAAAATGAGCAAAATGTCTGCCGGCCTTTGCCGGCAGACATTCGATTCTCAGGCCACGTAACGCAGAGCTGATCGCGGGCCGGAGGCTCCTTGGCCGATCTGGAGGTGGAAGGTCGGCTCCACCCGCCGTGCTTCTGTGCTTCTGCAGGCGGCCTCAGTCCAAAGCCTCCAGACATACCTGGGTAAGCCCGGCCCTCAGGAAACCGAGCTTCTCCGCCGCCGCCTTCGACAGATCCAGAATGCGGCCTTTCACGAAGGGGCCGCGGTCATTGATGCGCACAGTGACCGCCTGGCCGTTCCTGCGGTTGATCACCTTGACCTTTGTTCCAAAGGGTAGGCTCCGGTGGGCGGCGGTGAATGCCGCTGGGTTCATCCGCTCGCCGGAGGCGGTCTTAGACGTGAGCGCATACCATGAGGCGCCGCCGCACTGGGCATAGGCTGTCGCGGGAAGGAGAGCCAGCATGACGGCGCCAACGAACGTGCGCGCCGCGGACCGGCGATAGAAAAACTTCATTTTGACGTCCCCCGAAGGCTTGCAATTCCGTTAACGCCTATAGGGGAAATCGGGCGGACGCCCGGCCGCGGAGGTCACGTTTTGATTCGCCGTGACTCGGCTTGTGTATACACTGCACGGCCCTTCTAACCCTTAGTTCATCAGGGCAGCCGGGCGATCAGCCGCGTTATGCAGCCCGACTGGCTGCGCTCAACGGCCATTCTTCGCAATCCGCCGCAGATCGCGATGCACAGCCGTGAAGGCCCGCTCTTCTTCGCTGGGCTCTCTGGGCGGCGGCGCAGTGTGGCCGATTTCGGCCATGACCTCCTCCATCTTGAGAAAGCCCCGGTTGCGGAAGTCATAGACCCCGGCCGTGGTCAGGATGATGGCGGCGGTGGTGCCGTCATCCAGCAGGAAACGGTGCCGGCCGATTACATTCGTTCCTGCCCATGTCTCGATGGTGGAGACGATCTCGAAACGCTGCCAGAGCCGGATTTCGCGCACGAAGGCCGTCTGAAGACCGCCAAGCAAGGGGGCCCAGCCTCTCTTACGCGCCAATCTCATCAGTCCGCAACGAAAGAAGATGTCCATCCGGCCGAGGTCGGCCAACATCATGTAGCGGGCATTGTTGAGATGGAGATTCATATCGACGTCAGTCGGCAGGCAGCGGAAGGAAAGCCGGCTCTCTCCGCCGATCTGGAATGGACCGCGGCGATTGCGAGTGGCGGCAACGCGCAGTAGCCGGAACCAGACATACATGGAGGTCAGGCAGCCTTTACCAGTTGACCTGTCTCCGGCCTGAAGCGCTCGTAGAAGCTTTCCCCGTTTTCGGCCATCTGCAGAAGCAGCTTCGGCGGCTTGAACTGCTTGCCGTATTTCTTCTGCAGGTCCTGCGCGCGCCGGACGAATTCGCCCGTGCCCACACCGTCAATGAAGGACAGCACGCCGCCTGTATAGGGCGCGAAGCCGAAGGCGAGGATGGAGCCAACATCCGCCTCGCGCGGGTCTGTCACGATGCCTTCCTCCATGACGCGCGCGGCCTCGAGCGCGATGACATAGAGGAAGCGGGCCTTGAGCTCTTCGACATCGATCTTTTCCGGGGCCTGCTGCGGGTAGAGCTCTTTCAGGCCCGGCCAGAGGTATTTCTTCGCGGGCTTCGGCGGATATTCGTAAAACCCCTTGCCGTTCTTGCGGCCCAGGCGCCCATGTTTGTCGGCCATCGTGTCGATCAGCTCCTTGTGACGCGGGTCGACGGCCTTCTCGCCAAGATCGCGGACGGTCTGTCTCATAATCTTCTGTGCAAGATCAATGGCCGTCTCGTCGGTCAGCGCCAGCGGGCCGACAGGCATGCCGGCCATCCTGGCCGCATTCTCGATCATGGGCGCGGGCACGCCCTCGGCCAGCATGGAATAGGCTTCCTGCATGTAGCGCAGCACGCAGCGGTTCACATAGAAGCCGCGCGTGTCGTTGACCACGATCGGCGTTTTGCGGATGGCGCGAGCATAGTCCATCGCCACGGCCAGCGCCTTCTCGCCTGTCTTTCTGCCCTGGATGATCTCCACCAGCATCATGCGCTCCACAGGCGAGAAGAAGTGAATGCCGATGAAATTCCCGGGGCGCTTTGAATTCTTCGCTAGGCTCTTGATCGGGATGGTCGAGGTGTTGGAGGCGAAAATAGAAGAGGATTTGAGGAACGCTTCGGCCTTTTGGATCACCTCCTTCTTCACGTCCGAATCCTCGAACACCGCCTCAATGACGAGATCGGCTCCTTCGAGCGCCGCGTAATCCGGCGTTGCGGTGATGAGGGACAGAAGCTTTTCCTTCTCCGCCTCCGTGGCGCGGCCCTTCTTGATGAGGTCGTCCATCAGCCGGGCGGAATGGGCCTTGCCCCTGTCCGCCGTTTCCTGATCACGATCGATCAGCACCACGGGAATACCGGCTTTCGCCGTGACATAGGCGATGCCCGCGCCCATGAAGCCAGCGCCGAGCACGCCGACTTTCTTAAGCTTGCGCGCAGGCACGTCCTTCGGGCGGCGGGCGCCCTTGTTCAGCTCCTGCAGGGAGATGAACATGGAGCGGCTCATCGCTTCCGCTTCGCGCGTCTGAAGAATCTGGGCGAAATAGCGCTGCTCGATCCTGAGGCCCGTTTCGAAGGGCACGAGCAGACCTTCATAGACGCATTTCAGGATCGCGGCGGCGCCGGGATAGTTGCCATAGGTCTCGCGGCGCAGGATGGCGATGGCCGCTGGCCAGAGATTGGCGCCCGCCGCGGAATAGACCGGCCCGCCGGGCACCTTGAAGTCCTTCTCGTCCCAGGGCTGCACGGAGCGGAGGCCGTCCAGGATCATCTTCCTGGCCGCTTCGATCAGCCTGCGGCGCGGCACGACCTCATGCACGAGACCCACGGCCTTCGCCTTTTGCGGCGAAAGGTTCTGGCCGCTGGTCATCATCCGCAGGGCTTCCTCGGCACCCGTCAGCCGCGGCACGCGCTGCGTTCCGCCCGCCCCGGGAAAGATGCCGATCTTCACCTCGGGCAATGCAAGCCTGACAGCCTCCTCATCCGCGACGACGCGGCCGTGGCAGGCGAGCGAAAGCTCCAGGGCGCCGCCCATGCAGGTGCCGTTGATGGCGGATACCCAGGGCTTGCCGCTCGTCTCCAGCTTGCGCCAGAGCCAGCTCATGCGGCCTGCCTCCTCGAAGAGCTGCCGGACGGCTTTCTCGCGGTCCCGGGCTTTTTCCTCATGGAACCGCGTCATTATCTTGTGCAGCATGGAGATGTCGGCGCCGCCGGAGAACGTGTTCTTGCCCGACGTGAAGACAGCGCCCTTGATGCCGGCATCACCTGCGACCTGGTCGATAACCCGGTCAAGCTCGTCCATCGCCTCTTCGGTGAAGACGTTCATGGAGCGGCCGGGCATGTCCCAAGTGATGAGCGCGATGCCGTCGGCGTCGGTCTCGACGGTGAAGTTGGTGTAGTCAGCCATCATCCCCTCCTCCCCTCTAGACGCGCTCGATGATCGTCGCCGTGCCCATGCCGGCGCCTATACAGAGCGTGACCAGAGCCGTGTTGAGGTCGCGCCGCTCCAGCTCGTCCAGAACCGTGCCGAAGATCATGGCGCCGGTGGCGCCCAGGGGATGGCCCATGGCTATGGCGCCGCCATTCACATTGATCCTGTCGGGGTCGATGTCGAAGGCCTGGATGTAACGCAGCACGACCGAGGCGAAGGCCTCATTGAGCTCGAACAGATCGATGTCGGAAAGCTTCATCCTGGCTTTCTTCAGAAGCTTCTCCGTGACGTCTATCGGCCCGGTCAGCATGATAGCCGGTTCGGAGCCGATGCTCGCGAAAGCCTTGATTTTGGCACGCGGCTTTGCGCCGATGGCTTTGCCCGCCCTGCGAGAACCCAGGAGTACGGCCGCTGCCCCGTCAACGATGCCCGAAGAGTTCCCCGCATGATGCACGTGGTTGATGGATTCAAGCTCGGGGTAGCGCTGCACGGCCACGGCGTCGAAGCCGCCCATCTCGCCTACCGCCGCGAAGGACGGATTGAGCGAAGCGAGCGCCTGCATGTCGGTGTCGGGGCGCATGTGCTCGTCGCGGTCGAGGATGGTGAGCCCGTTCTGATCCTTGATCGGGATGACGGAGCTCTTGAAATAACCCTTGTCCCAAGCGTTCTTGGCCCGCTTCTGGCTCTCGACCGCGTAGGCATCCACATCGTCGCGCGAGAAGCCGTATTTCGTGGCGATCAGATCCGCGGAGACGCCCTGAGGCATGAAATAGGCAGGCAAGCCAATGGAGGGGTCCATGAACCACGCACCGCCCGAAGCGGCCATACCGACGCGCGACATGCTCTCCACGCCGCCTGCGATCACGATCTCATCGGAGCCTGCGGCAATCTTGGCCGCGCCCAGATTGATGGCATCGAGACCCGAGGCGCAGAAGCGGGAAATCTGCATGCCCGGGGCATGGAGATCATAGCCCGCCTCGAAAGCGGCTGCGCGCGGGATCACGGAGCCCGCCTCGCCCACGGGATCGACACAACCGAAGATGATGTCGTCCACCAGCTGCGTATCGAGGCTGTTGCGATCGCGCACGGCTTCCAGAACCTTTGCCGCAAGGCGCACGGCCGGCACTTCGTGCAGCGCTCCGTCCTTCTTGCCGCGGCCGCGCGGCGTCCGCACGGCGTCAAAGACGTAGGCCTCAGCCATGTTGCTGTCTCCCTATCCGGGCGCAGGCGGTTCTCCGCCGCGCTGCTTCGGGTGAAATGTTCAGTCGCCTCATGTTTGCTTCAACAGAGCAGAAAGCGACCGCGAAGCCAACTCAAAAGGCCCTGCCGTTCAACCGGGTCATCTCTGGGCCGGCGCTATGCGCTGAGTGCATCCACCAGCCGCCCGGCACCCTGGCGGAACGGATCGACTGCAGGCAGGCCCATGCACGCCTCGATCTCCTCCAGGCACTTCCGGGCGTCTTCTTCCGCAAGGGCGGCTGTGTTGACGGAAATGCCGGTCACTCGCACATCGGGATTGACGATGCGCGCTGTCTCAAGCGCCAGATTCCGCAAGGCCTCGAGCGAGGGAAGCGCATAATGGGGCAGGCCGCGCATATGACTGCGTGTCGGCTCGTGGCAGAGCACCAGCGCATCCGGCTGCCCGCCATGGATGAGCGCCATGGTGACGCCGGAGAAGGACGGATGGAACAGGCTGCCCTGCCCCTCGATCAGGTCCCAATGGTCGGGATCGTTGTCGGGCGTGAGCCACTCAACCGCCCCGGCCATGAAATCCGCCACGATCGCATCCAGCGGGATGCCCGAGCCCGTGATCAGAATGCCGGTCTGGCCGGTCGCGCGGAAGGTCGCCTTCATGCCGCGGTTTCGCATTTCGCGTTCTATGGCCAGCGCCGTGTACATTTTGCCGACCGAGCAATCCGTGCCTACGGCAAGGCAGCGCTTGCCGGTCCGGCGCTTGCCGTCGGCTATGGGAAACTCCTGCTGCGGCACCCGCACATCGATGAGACGCGTGCCCGCGCGCTCCGCCGCTTCGACCAGGGTAGGCAGTGCTGTCAGCCGGTTGTGCAGGCCCGAGGCGATATCCATACCCGCCTCGGCGGCGGCAACCAGCGTTTCAAGCCAAGCGGGCGAAATGACACCGCCGCGGTTCGCCGTGCCGATGACCATGGTTTGGGCCCCCGCTTTGCGCGCCTCCTCCACCGTCATATCCGGCAGGCCGACATCGGCATTGCAGCCGGGGAACCGGAGCTGCCCCACGCAGGATTCGGGACGCCAGTGCCTGATGCCTTGCGCCACCTTGGCGGCAAGCTGGTCCGGCGCGTCGCCGAGAAAAAGCAGATAAGGCGTCTTCAGCATGGCAACTCCCCAAAATCCAGTTGTGCAATAACGCGATTAAAGTTCAGAAGATCAGGCAGCAGGAGCCTGCCCGCCAGGCACGGCAAGAGGGTCTGCTGACGGTTTGCTGCCTTATTGTTGCGCTATCCGCTTCCGTCAACAACGTTGATTGCGCGCGCGCCTGCGTTTAACGATGCGTAGGCTTCAATTTCAGGGGGCGGTGTTGGACGCCATCAAGAAAGCGATCACCAGCGCGCTGCAGAAGGGCAACGCAAGCGACAAGGCATTCCGCGAGAAGGTCTACCGGCAGCTCTTTGTCGCGCTCGATCGGTCGCTCGAAGGGCGGCCCGGCATTTCCGCGGAAGAGGTGCGCCGCCGGCGCGAGCAGGCCAAGGCCGTCATCGTGGAGATCGAGCGGGAATATCTCGCCGCTTCCGCGCCGCAGCCGACCGTCGCTCAACAGCCGCCCGCAGCCCAGCAACCGCCGGCTCAGGCTTCGGAGCAGGCTTCCGATTTTGCGCCGCGCGTGGCGCGCGAAGACCGGCTCGCCTTCGAGGAGGGCTCGCAGGCGGCCTACTCGCCTGAAGGCGAGAGGCGCGCGTCCTCTCCCCGAAGAAGGCGGGGCATCGGCCGCATTGTCCTGCTTCTTGCGGTCATCGCGGTGGCTGCCGCCGTCGGGCTGACCTTGTGGTGGATAGTTGCTGGGGACGGTCAGCCGGCGGGCGATAGTGCAGGCGGCCCGGACATCTCCCAGCCTGCCCGCAATGAGGAATCCGCTTCCGGCGATACAGCGCCCGCACGCTCAGGCGAGGACAGTGCAGAGGAACCGGGCAACTGGATCACCATTTTTACGCCCACGGACCCGACTACGGTCAGCACGTCACCGGGCGCGAGCGCCGAAGTGATGACGCGGGAGGGCGACACCTTCCTGCAGATCAGCGCGGAATCGGCGGAGGCCGCCGTCTCCTTCGCCGTGGGGCAGGGTGTGCTCGAGACGCTGGCCGGAAAACGCGCCGTCTTCAATCTCACCGCACGCGCGGAGGATGGAGAAGAGACACAGATTTCCGTAACCTGCGATTTCGGCGCGCTCGGAGACTGCGGGCGCACGCGCTACACGGTGGGCCTGCTGCCGTCGGACTATCTGTTCGAGGTCGAGTTCCCCGACGCCCGGCCGGCCGCGGGGGGCACGATTTCCGTTGTCCCCGATATGGAAGGTCAGGGGCGGGTGCTGGAGGTGTTTTCGCTGCGGGTCTCCGTCCTCAATTAAGCTAGGCGCGGAGCCTGCTGTGCACCCGGCGAATCACTCCTCATCGGCCGCAATCACGACGGGGGCAGCATCGCCTCCAGGGTTTCCAGCCGATCGGCTTCATGCGCAGGCTTGTCCCAGCGCAAACGTGAAATGCGCGGGAAGCGCATGGCGACGCCCGATTTGTGACGGGTGGAGCGCTGAAGCCCCTCGAAGGCGACTTCCAGCACGAGCCCATGGTTGCGGTCGGCGCGTACGGCGCGCACTGGGCCAAAACGCTCGATGGTGTTCTCCCGCACATATTTATCGAGCTGCCTCAACTCCTCGTCAGTGAAGCCGAAATAGGCCTTGCCGACGGGCACCAGCACGGGATCCTCCGGAGGACCCGACCAGACGCCAAAGGTATAGTCGGAATAGAAGCTCGACCGCTTGCCGTGCCCGCGCTGGGCATACATCAGTACCGCATCGACCGTGTAAGGATCGCGTTTCCACTTGAACCAGGGGCCCTTCGGGCGGCCGGGAAGATAGGGCGAGTCCTTGCGCTTCAGCATCACCCCTTCGATCACCGGGTGCAGCGGGTTGCAGCGCTTTTCGTCGAGCTCCTCCAATGTAGCAAAGGCGATATTGGGCGAAAGATCGAAACGCTCGGGCGAGAGCCTGCTAACGAAAGCCTCGAGCAATTCACGACGCTCGACATAGGGCAAGGCCCGTATATCGCGCTTATCGAGCGTAAGCGCATCGTAGCAGCGCATGAAGACCGGATAGTCCCTCAACATCGTGCGGGAGACGGTCTTGCGGTTGAGCCGCTGCTGAAGATCGGAGAATGTGCCGGTGCGCTGCTGGGGGTCTCCCACCAGGAGCTCTCCGTCGAGCGCACCCTCGAAATCCATCGCCTCCAGAAGGTCGGGGAATGCGCCGGAAATGTCGTCGCCGGTGCGCGAGTAGAGCCGCCGCACCCCACCTTCGCTGACGGCCTGCACGCGAATGCCGTCCCATTTCCATTCGGCCGCATAGTCTTCCGAGCGGATCGTCGAAAAGTCGGCCTCGGCGACGGCATGAGCCAGCATGACCGGGCGGAAGGGCGCCAGGGCTGCGTTCTGCGGCCGGGGCCCACGCTTTTCGAGCCACGCGAAGAACGGCTCATAAGGCGGTGCAAGCCCGTGCCACAATTCCTCGATCTCATGCACGTCCACTTCGCCGAAGGCGGCCAGCGCCTGTTTGGTGAGCCGCGCCGAAACGCCGACGCGAAGCCCGCCCGTCGCCAGCTTGATTGCGGCAAAGCGGCCTGAGGGCGACAGATCGTCGAGCAGGCCCCCCATCACGGCCGGCGCGTCCGAGCGGCTGGCCTGCGCAAGCCGCCGGACCACTTCGGAAAGCGTTGGAGCTGCGGTGCCGCCGCCCCGCGAGGGCCAGATAAGCGAGACGGTTTCCGCAAGATCGCCCACATAATCGTAGGAATAGTCGAACAGGACCGGGTCCACGCGCTCCATCACCAGCGTGCGCAGCATGGCGGGCTTAATCGCCGGGAAATCGAGGCCACCCGTCAGCCCCGCAAGGCCATAGCCGCGATCCGGGTCCGGCACGGTGGAGAAATAATTGATGATGAGCCGCAGCTTGCCGTTGCGCGAAGGCGTCAGCACCAGCCGGTCGAGCAGTTCAGCAAAGCGCTCCACTATTCAGCCTCGTCCTCGTACCCGGCCAGATGCAGGGGCCTTGCGGAGATGCCGTTGAGCTCGCACCAGCGCACGAGTGCCTCCTCGCGGCCATGCGTGACCCAGACCTCAGAAGCGCCGGTGTCGCGGATGGTGGCGGTGAGCTCGTCCCAGTCCGCGTGGTCGGAGATGATGAGCGGCAGCTCCACGCCGCGCTGGCGCACCCGCTGGCGGATGCGCATCCAGCCGGAGGCGAAGCAGGAAAGCGGGTCGGCAAAGCGGCGTGACCAGCGGTCGTCCATAGCAGAAGGCGGCGCCACCACAATGGCACCGGCGGGCGGTGCGTCGGCCTTCCCCTCCACGGTGGCGGGCTGCAGGGGGCCCAGCGGCACGCCGGTTTCCTCGTAATAGGCGCAGAGCCTGGCCAGCGCGCCGTGGATATAGATGGTCTCGCCATAGCCCGCCTCGCGCAGCAGCGCGATCACCCGCTGGGCCTTGCCCAGGGAGTAGGCGCCGACGATGTGTGTGCGTTCCGGGAACTGTTTGAGCGAAGTCAGGAGCTGACTGATCTCGTGCGCCGGGTCCGGATGGGTGAAGACGGGCAGTCCAAAGGTCGCCTCGGTGATGAACACGTCGCAGGCGATCGGCTCAAAGGCAGCGCAGGTCGGGTCGCGGCTGCGCTTGTAGTCGCCGGATGCCACGATGCGCAGGCCGTTCGCCTCGACTGAGATCTGCGCCGAGCCCAGCACATGCCCGGCGGGATGGAAAGTGACGCGCACTCCGTTGACGGTAACCGTTTCGCCTAGGCGCGCTTCTTGCATCCTGCCCGCGAAGCCTGTGCCGTAGCGCAGACCCATGATGTCCAGCGTTTCCCGCGTGGCCATCACCGCACCGTGCCCGGCGCGCGCATGGTCGGAGTGCCCGTGGGTGATCAAGGCCCGTTCCACGGGTCGTACCGGGTCGATAAAGAAGTCTCCCGACGGGCAATAAAGCCCTTCTGGGCGGGAGCGGAGCAACTGGCGCGCATTCATGAGACCAAGATAGGTGTTTTTCGCGCAGGCGAAAGGCAGCTTGGCGCTCTCGCCGTTCTGGATTAGTTCTAGCCACCTTGACTGAGCTGGATGTCATGACTGGCGACCGCGCCGCCCTCTTGCCTGCCGCGTTCCAGGAATGGTTCGCCGCGCGCGGATGGTCGCCGCGCCCCCATCAGCTTGAACTGCTGCGGCGCACCAGCGAGGGGCGCTCGGTGCTTCTCATCGCGCCCACAGGCGCAGGCAAGACGCTGGCAGGCTTCCTGCCCTCATTGACGAACCTAGCAGCACGGCCGAAGCACGTGCTGGGACAGGCGTCGCGCGGCATCCACACGCTCTACATCTCGCCGCTCAAGGCGCTGGCGGTGGACATTGAGCGGAACCTGTCCAAACCCGTCGAGGAGATCGGGCTTGATATCCGCATCGAGACGCGCACGGGCGACACGCCCGCCCACAAGCGCCAGCGGCAACGGCTCGTTCCTCCCGACATTCTGCTCACCACGCCGGAGCAGCTTGCGCTTCTCATCGCTGCCCCCGGGGCGGAGAGGTTCTTTGCAGACCTCAAATATGTGGTGCTCGATGAGCTGCATTCCCTTGTCACGTCCAAGCGCGGGCATCTGCTTTCGCTGGGCCTGGCGCGGCTGCGCCGCCTCTCGGACAATCCGGTCAGCATCGGCCTTTCCGCCACCGTGGCGGATCCGGACGGGCTGAGACGCTGGCTCGTGGACCAGAACCCGCCCGGCGCGATGGCAGACATCGTGACCGTGAGCGGCGGGGCCAAACCGGAGATCACGATACTCGAGACGGAGGAGCATGTGCCATGGGCGGGGCATTCGGCGCTCTACGCCATGCCCGCCATCTACGAGGCGATCAAGAAGCACAAGACCACGCTGCTCTTCGTGAACACACGCAGCCAGGCCGAGATGCTCTTCCGCGCGCTCTGGCACATCAACGACGACAATCTGCCGATCGCCCTCCATCACGGCTCGCTCAATGTGGCACAGCGGCGCAAGGTGGAGAAGGCGATGGAGACGAACAGCCTGCGCGCCATCGTCGCCACCTCCACGCTCGATCTCGGCATCGACTGGGGCGATGTCGATCTCGTCATCCATGTCGGCGCGCCGAAGGGGGCGAGCCGCCTCGCCCAGCGCATCGGCCGCTCCAACCACCGGATGGACGAACCGAGCCGCGCCATCCTTGTGCCCGCGAACCGCTTCGAGGTGATGGAGTGCCGGGCGGCGCTTGAGGCGAACTATCTAGGCGCGCAGGATACCCCTCCCCTGGGGAATGGAACGCTCGACGTGCTGGCGCAGCATGTTCTGGGCCGCGCCTGCGCAGGTCCCTTCGACGAGGACGAGTTCTTTAACGAGGTGCGCAGCGCATCACCCTATGCCTGGCTCGACCGGGCCACGTTCTCCCGCGTGGTCGAGTTCGTTGCCACCGGCGGCTATGCGCTGAGGACCTACGAGCGCTATGCCCGCATCCGCCGCATGAAGGACGGCCGCTGGCGCATCTCCCATCCCAGCGTCGCGCAGCAATACCGGCTCAACGTCGGTACCATCGTGGAGGAGCCGATGCTAAATGTGCGGCTTATCCGCCACCGCGGCCCGAACGGGATGGCGCGTGGCGGCATGGTTCTGGGGCAGGTGGAGGAATATTTCCTCGAGACTCTCACGCCGGGCGACACCTTCTTCTTCTCCGGGCGCACGCTGCGTTTCGAAGGCATCCGGGAGAACGAGGCGTATGTGACCTCCGCCGCTGGAGAGGACGCGATGGTGCCCGCCTACGCTGGCGGCAAGTTTCCGCTTTCCACCTATCTGGCAGGCGAGGTGCGGTCCATGCTTGCCGACCGGTCGCGCTGGAGCGCGCTGCCGGAGCAGGTATCCGACTGGCTGCGCATACAGGAGGAGCGGTCTCTGCTGCCGCGCAGGGACGATCTTCTGGTCGAGACCTTCCCGCACGGCAGCCGCTTCTACATGGTGGCCTATCCCTTCGAGGGCAGGCTTGCGCACCAGACGCTCGGCATGCTGCTCACGCGCCGGCTGGAGCGGGCCGGGGCGCGCCCACTCGGCTTTGTCGCCACCGACTATTCGCTGGCGGTCTGGAGCCTTGGCGACATGGGCGGCATGATCCGCGCCGACGCGCTTTCGCTCGACCGGCTGTTCGACGAGGACATGCTGGGAGACGATCTGGAGAGCTGGCTCGCGGATTCCTGGATGCTGAAGCGCACCTTCCGCAACTGCGCGATCATCTCGGGCCTCGTGGAGCGGCGCCATCCCGGCAGGGAGAAGACCGGGCGGCAGGTTACCGTCTCAGCCGATCTGATCTATGACGTGCTGCGCGAGCATGAGCCTGATCACATCCTGCTTCAGGCCACATGGCAGGATGCTGCAGTTGGCCTGCTCGATATTGCCCGGCTTGGCGAGATGCTGTCGCGCATCCGGGGCCGAATCGTGCATAAGGACCTGGAGCGGGTTTCACCGCTCGCCGTCCCGGTGATGTTGGAGATCGGCCGGGAACCGGTAGCAGGCAGCGCGCATGAGGCGCTGCTGGGCGAGGCGGCGGACGCCCTGATCGAGGAGGCCCTTGCGCGCGCATGAACGTGATGAACGGCATGGCCGCCTTTGCGGAGGCGGCGGAAGTGGTAATCGCTGGGGAGCGCGCGCTGTGCGATCCCTCCGGCGCGCTCTTTCTTCCCGCAGACCGCCTGCTGGTCGTCTCCGACCTCCATCTGGAGAAGGGTTCTTCCTACGCGCGGCGCGGTGCTTTCCTGCCGCCTTACGATACGGCCGCCACGTTGAAACGCCTGCACAAGGTCATCGCCCGCCTTCGGCCCGATGCCGTCATAAGCCTGGGCGACAGTTTTCATGACGGCGGGGGCGCGGCGCGTCTGCCCGATGCGTTCCGCAGGCATCTTCTGGCCCTCATGGACGGGCGGTCCTGGTTCTGGGTGGCAGGCAATCACGACCCCGCGCCGCCAGAGGGGCTGCCGGGCGACTGGGTGAGCGAGCTGGCACTGGGCAATCTCGTTTTCCGTCACAAACCGGAGCCCGGCGGGGAAGGGGAGATTGCCGGGCACCTTCACCCCGGCGCGCGCATCGTGCGCCGGGGGCGTTCCGTGCGCCGCGCCTGCTTCGCCTGCGACGGGGCGCGGCTCGTAATGCCCGCTTTCGGCAGCCTGACTGGCAATCTCAACGTGCTCGACCGTGCCTTTTCCGGCCTCTTCCGCCGGGAGCACCTCACGGCCTACATGCTGGGCAGAGACCGCGTCTATCCCATTGCGGGCGGCATGCTGCGGCCGGCGTAAGGCAGCTGCCTCCTACGTCATCCCGGCGAAGCGAGAGCCGGGACCCAGCGAGGCGATGGCGCTGCTGGGTCCCGGATAGCCGCTTCGCGGCTTCCGGGATGACGAGGGTGTGGCATGCACCATGCAGCGTGCGTCAGTCCCTGCGGAAGACAAGGCGGCCGAGCCAGCCCGTCAGCATTGCCAGGAGCACCGATAGCACGCCGTAGATCAGGCTCTCCTGATGCGCGAATTCGTAGATGCGCTGCTCGACGCCCGCCTTGCGGATGTTGAGCGCTGCCGACGTCTCCTTCACGAAGATGCCGTTGCGGAAGAGGAAGGCGCGAGCCCGGTGGGTTCCAACCGGCACGTTCGGCGCCAGATGCAGCGTGGCGCGGAACAGGCTGCGCGATAAAAACTGCACGCCACCCACCAGTTCCGAATAAAGCTCGCTGGACTGCATGCGTTCGCGCAGGGCTGCCGTGAACTCCTCGATGGACGCGGGATTTCCGTCCGTATCCATCGGCCGCAGGTGAATGTTCTGCGCCCTGAGCGCCAGCCTTTCGTAGCTTTCCGAGTGGGTAATGTCCTGCGGTGGCCGGGTCATGGCGACCGAGTAGGAGGCGGGGACATCCTGGAACGCCATCGAATCCGTGTTGATCCACATTCCCAGAACCCGCGTCTTCTTGCGCACAACAACGGTGCGCCGAGGCCCCTCCAGAACAACGATCACGTCATAGCCGCCCTGGCGGCTGATCAGCGGATCGGCATTGTCGAGCGCGCCGAAGATCGTGAGATTCGCGCCGGCGAAGTCGGAGGTAATGTAAATGGTGTCGGTCGAAAGGCCGATCTCGATGCTTTCCGGCGTGGAATCCGTAAGCTGTGCGGTCGCCCGCTCCGTGAAGGAGAGCATCGCAAGCAGGAGAAGGGGCGCGACGCGAGCCTGGCGCATAGTCAGACGCCTCCTATGACGAGCGAGTAGACGCTCGCCGGCCGCACGAAAAGGTCATAGGCAAGCCTGAGCGCGACAGCCAATACGAGAAGCGCCAGAAGCGCGCGCAACTGCTCGCCGCGCAATTTCTGGCCGACGCGTGCGCCATATTGGGCGCCGGCCACGCCGCCGACCATCAGGAGGAAAGCAAGCACCACATCGACGGTCTGATTGGCGGTGGAATGCACGATCGTGGTGAAGGCCGCGACGAAGATGATCTGAAACAGCGAGGTGCCGACCACCACATTGGTTGGCACCCTGAGCAGATAGATGAGCGCGGGCACCATGATGAAGCCGCCGCCCACGCCCATGATGGAGGCCAGAAAGCCGATCATGGCGCCAATCCCCAGCACGGGAATGACGCTGACGAACAGCTTCGAGGTGCGGAATCGCATCTTCAGCGGCAGGCGGTGGATCCAGTTGTGCTGGCCGGGGCGCGCCGTGGCGGGCTGGCCGCTGCGCGCCCGCCGGATGGCACGTACGCTTTCCACCAGCATCAGGCCGCCAACCGCGCCCAGGAACACCACGTAGAGCAGCGAAACGATGAGATCGAGCTGGCCTAGCCGGCGCAGAAAGGCAAAGACGTAGATGCCGGCGGAGGAGCCGACGACGCCGCCAGCCAGAAGCATAAGACCGAGCTTCACGTCCAGCGATCCGCGCCGGAAGTGGGCTAGAGCGCCGGAAAAGGAAGAGGCTATGACCTGGTTGGCGCCCGTTGCGACCGCGATCGCGGGCGGCACGTTGTAAAAGATGAGCAGCGGCGTGATGAGAAAGCCGCCGCCGACGCCGAACATGCCCGACAGAAAGCCGACCGCTCCCCCCATGGCGAGCAGGACCACCATGTTGACGGATATTTCCGCGATGGGAAGATAGATACCCACCCGCCGACACCAGCTTAATTTGTGCACCGGCGTACGGGGAACGTCGCACGCCTCAACCGATGGTTCCGTTCTTTGCGCCGACAATGCGGCGAAGTCAAACGCGCCGAGCGGAAAACTTTGAAAATGCGCGGGAAATGCCGCTCGACAGGGTAAACGGCGCTACTACCCGGTGCTTTCGTTCTTCTTGAGAAGCGCGCGCACGAGCGCATCATCGATTTCGCCTGTCTCCGGCAGGCCGTTGGCCTTCTGGAACGCACGAATCGCCGCCCGGGTTCTATCGCCCAACACCCCATCGGCCGGTCCCGCATCAAACCCGTTCTTGTTCAGGATAAGCTGGACGTTGGTGATCGCCTTGCGCATGTCCACGCTGCCGGTGGTAATCGAGGCATCGCTCGTCCACTCGGCCGGAATGTCGACCATATTGGCCTCGGGCACCGGCTGGCGCGCCTCCCACGCCCTCGCCCGGTCCTGCGCCTTGACGAGCTCGGTCGGCGCCATGGCCGCTGCGATCTCGTCGCGTTTTGCAGCCGCGTCCGCATCGCCGGTTCTGGCGACGATGTCGAACCACATATAGGCTTCGCCGAGGTCGCGCGGCACGCCCGCGCCCTTGGCCGAGAGAATGCCTAGGTTGAACTGGCTGTCGGCGACCCCAAGCTCCGCCGCCCGGCGGAACCAGCGCGCGGCGGTTTCATGGTCGGCGGTTCCGTCCGCGCCCATGGCATAGAGCACGCCAAGATTGTGCATAGCGCTGGCGTTCCCCTGCTCCGCGGCAAGCTGATACCACATCTTGGCCTTGGCGATGTCCCGCTCGACGCCCGTGCCTTTTTCGTAGAAATTGCCGATGCGGTACTGCGCTGGCGCAAGCCCCTGCTCGGCGGCGAGTTCGTACCATCGGGCGGCCTTAGCCAGATCCGGTTCCACGCCGCGCCCTTCCGCATAGCGGCGTCCGATTTCAAAGAGCGCTTCCGGATCGCCTTCAGCCGCCGCTTCGCGCAGGGCGTCCGGCTCTATTTCCGCAGGAATCTCCGGTATCTGAAGCGTGGCCGGACCGGCGGGGTCATCAATATCTGCGTCCGGCAGAGCATCGGCGGAAAGAGCCGACGTCGTTATCTCAGAGGGCGGCAGCGCCTCGGCAGTTTGGGCGTTTTCGTCCGCATCCGGCAGGATTTCCACAGGAGCCTCCGCCTCGGCGGTGGTGTCGGCACCTGGATCCTCCTGGGCTTGGCTGCCGGCGATCCTCGCCGGAGAACCGGCCTCCGCCGCGGGCGCCTCTGCGGCAACTTCGCCTGCCGCGGGTTCGGCGCCCGCCATGGGTTCAGCTGCGATATTTTCCCCATCGACGGGAGCGCCGGACTGAACCGGTTCCGCCACAAGCGCGGGCTCCGGGTCCTGAAGCAGCGTCCGCGCGAATAGCAGGCTGCCGATGATCACAATGCCTGCGGCAACCGTCGCGAGAAGCTTTTTCCTGTTCCGGCCAAGCAGCCCGCCCCGCCCCGATTTGCGGGGCTTGCCCGCAGGATTTTCGCGGCGGTCCCGCAGGGCGCTCGCTTCCGCCGCCGCAGCCTGCGCGGCGCGGCGTGCGGCGGCGATGAAATCCGCCCTCGCCGCCTCCTCTTCCCGGCTGTGTGCCTCCTGCGTGTCGCGCACCCGGCGCATGATGGCGTTGAGGTCGGGCGCTCCCGATCCGGGTTCCAGCGGTTCGTTAAGACGTCCGGGATCGATTGCCGGTTCGGTCTCTTCATCTGCCGAAAGCATGGGCTCCTCGCGCTCACCCAGCTCGACTTCCTCGCGCCGCCGGCCGGAAAAAGCGCGTGAGAACTGGCTCAGCATGGACCGCCCGGCCGGCTCATTATCCGGGATTTCGTCCTTCAGAGCGGCTTCCGCCGCCGCAGCAGCAGCCTCCGCCGGCGTCCGCCGCCGCCGCGATTCCTGCGCGTCGCCGCCGAACCCAGTAATCTCGGTCTCAAGGGGCGGCGTGTGATCGAGACTGATCTTGCCGGGTGTTTCCTCGATACCGGCTTCCAGCGCGCCAAGACGGTCAACGATCTTGAGCAACGTGTCGTGGATGGCTTCGAAGGTCTTAGTGTTGCGCTCGTCGGCCTTGCGTGTAAGGGCGTGGAGCTTTTCGATCTCCTCTCTCAGCAGCCCGTCATCGCCCGCATTTGAGGCTGCCGCAGCGAACCGCTCCGCCGCCTCGGCAGCCGCCTGCCGGGCCGCTTCAAGGATCGCGTTGTGGCTTTCGCTGATCGAGCGCTCGATGCTGTCGAGCCTAGGGCCGAGATCGTGCAACCCGGCCGGTTCGCGCTCGGGCTGTGCGAGTTGGGCGGAGAGGTTGGCAAGCTGGATTTCGAGATTTCTAAACAGCTCCGGATCGACGACAGGGCTGGCGGAAGCCGCATCGTCGAGCCGGCCGGTAATGTCCTCAAGTCGGGCCTCCAGCGCGCGCAAGGCGCTTGCGCCGTCTGGCGAGTCGAAACGCCCGGCGATTTCCTCCAGCCGCCGCTCCAGATCGTGGAAGAGGCTGCGCCCCTCCTGGATGGCGTCCTCCTGACGCCGCTCCACAAGTTCTGCCAGATGGGCGAATCGGTCTTCAAGACCGCGGAAGAGATGGTCTGTATCCGGTGCCGCCGGAACGGTGTCGAGCCGTTCGGAAATGCGCGCGATGTGCGCGGCAAACCGCTCCACCACCTGCTCGGGAATTTCGATGCGCCGGGCGATCTCGTCCACCCGCTCCGAGAGCGCATTGAGGCGTTCCACGATCAGGCCGCCGGGGCGGTCCTGCACCACCTCGTCTATCTGGCTGGAGAGGGAACTGATGCGCGCCTCGATCCGCTCCAGCGCCGAAATATCGAAGCTGGGTGAATGCGCCATTGCCGCGGATGCGGTAATGGCGCGCGAAATCTCGTCCAGCCGTTCCTCCACCATCGCGTAGAGATCGGGCCTGCTCTGCTGTCCGGCGAGCTGGTCGATCGACCCGGCCAAGGCGCGAATCCGCTCCTCCAGAGAGCGGAGCGAAAGCGACTGGGGCAGGTTATCGACGGCGGCGCTGATCTCCTCCAGGCGCGCGGCCAGCCGTTCCACCATCGGGTCGGGCCGCGAAAGCCGGTCCTCCAGAGCGTCCCAGCGCCGATCAAGCGCGCGCACCGTCTCCTCTCGCGCGAGCTTTGCCAGGGAGAGCTTGAGCTGTTCCAGTTCCAGACGCAGCAGCTTGATACTCCTGTCGTCGCTGCGCTCTGCCAGCCGCGAAACGGCATCGGAAAGGCGGTCCAGCTCCTGCTTCAGACCGTCGGCCGCAGGCGAGTGCGGAACGGCGGCGGTGAGCCTGTTCATCTCCTCGCGCAGGGCGGCGAATTCCTGGCGGATTCCCGCGTTCACAGCCCCGTGCATGCCTTCTGGGTCTACGGCCGTTCTGTCCGGTCCGTATCCGCGGAGTGGAGGCGTCTCGGCCCTCCGTCTAGACCATCCGGTCTCGCCGCTTGCTGCCCGATGCGAGTATCCGCGCATTCCGGCGCGGTCTGAAAGGCGCTCCATGCGCTGGGCAATATCGTCTTCGACTGAGGAACCGCGCTCCCGCCCTTCCAGCGCGCGCTCCAGTCGATGCTGAAGCTGGTCGAGCGTACGGTTGATCTCTTCAAGGGCGTTGCCGGACCTGCGCTGCCGCCCCGCGTTCAGGTTCTCCAGATACGACCGCTTGGTGTTCATCGACTTGCCCGCTTCTGAAGCGGCTACTGGCCGCCGCCCCTGGAATGCACGCGAAATTTTCGGGACCGCGCGATTCTTTCCCCCGCCGGAAAGCCGGATGGCATTCCGATGGGTGGAGTTTCGCCAAACGTGGTAAACAAGCAGTTAACTCTTGCTAGCGGCCGAATGATCTCCGTGCAGGAGCTGCAAAAACCCGCCCGAGGCGGAAGCGCCCCGGAGGCCGGAGAGCACGCACGCTATCTCAGCTCGCGCCGGACGATCTTTCCGACATTGGACTTCGGCAGTTCGCTGCGGAATTCGACATGCCGGGGCCGCTTGTACCCGGTCAGCCGCTCCCGGCAGAAATTCAGGAGGTCCTGCTCGGCAAGCGAAGGGTCCTTCTTCACCACGAAGATCTTGGGGACCTCGCCTGAATGCTCGTCAGGCACGCCAATGGCGGCCACTTCGAGAACGCCGGGGTGCTCGGCCACCACCTCCTCGATCTCGTTCGGATAGACGTTGAAGCCGGAAACCAAGATCATGTCCTTCTTGCGGTCGACGATGCGGATGTAGCCGCTTTCGTCCATGACGCCCATGTCGCCCGACTTCAGGAAACCGTCCGGCGTGAATGCCTCTTTGGTTTCCTCCGGCTTGTTCCAGTAACCTGCCATAACTTGCGGGCCGCGGATGCAGATCTCGCCCACCTTGCCGGGCTTGAGATCACGGCCGTTTTCGTCGCGGATGGCGATCTCGGTCGAAGGCAGCGGCAGCCCTATCGTCCCGGTGAACTCCGTAATGTCGAAGCGGTTGGCTGCCGCCACCGGCGAGGTTTCCGAAAGGCCGTAGCCCTCGCAAATCGTACGCCCCGTAACCTCCTTCCAGCGTTCTGCCACCGAGCGCTGCACCGCCATGCCGCCGCCCAGTGTCAGATTGAGACTTTTGAAAGAGAGCTTGCGGAACTGCTCGTTGTTCAGCAGCGCGTTGAACAGGGTATTGACCCCGGGGAGGACGTTGAAATCGTATTTGCCGAGCTCCTTTACCAGGCCCGGAATGTCCTTGGGATTGACGATCAGCACATTCTCAGCGCCGAGTTTGATGCCCATCAGCGCGTTCACCGTCAGCGCATAGATATGGCAGAGGGGCAGCGCACAGATATAGACCGGGCGCTGCGGCCGCGGCTGGTTGAGATAGGCCGTTTGCAGCCAGAGCTCGTTCTGCATCACATTGGCAAGAACGTTGCGGTGAAGCAGAATCGCGCCTTTGGCCACACCCGTGGTGCCCCCGGTATATTGCAGAAAAGCCACGTCATCGAGCGTCACCTCGGGAGGCGAGAAGCGCGCCGCCGCGCCCTGGCGGATCGCCTGCCGGAACGGCACGTGGCCCGGCAGGCTCCAAGCCGGCACCAGCTTCTTCATGCGGCGCACGGCGAAATTCACCAGATGGCCCTTAAGCCCCATCATGTCGCCCAAGGTTGCCACGACCACATGCCTGACGGGGGTTTCCTTGATCACGGTCTGGAGTGTCCTGGCAAAATTCTCCAGGATCACGATGGCCTCCGCGCCGGAATCGACAAGCTGGTGCTGGAGCTCTCGCGCCGTATAGAGAGCGTTGATGTTGACGATGACGTAGCCCGCGCGTAGCGCCGCCATGATGACAACCGGGTACTGGAGCACGTTGGGCATCATGATGGCGAGGCGCGCGCCCTTCTTCAGCCCCAGCGACTGAAGATACGCGGCGAAGTCGCGGGATGCTTTTTCGAGCTCCGCGAATGTCAGGGAAACGCCCATCGAGGTGAAGGCGCGCCGGTCTGCGAAGTTGCGACAGGATTCAAGCAGCAGATCGGCAAGCGAGCTGTGCCGGAAGGGCTCTATCTCCGCAGGTATCTCTTTCGGGTAGCTTTTGAGCCACAGCTTTTCGGCAGCACTGCCACGCCGCCTCGACGGGGCCGGCTTCGCGGCGGCCGTCGCGCGCTTGGTGCCTGCGGCCTTTGCGCTCGTCATGGCGATTGATGTCTTGCGGGCTGCCTTGCTGCCGGTGCTCTTGGTTGCAGCGTCTTGCGTGGCGGAGCTTTTCTTCGACGCGCTCTTGCCCCTGGCGGCCCCCGCCTTCGCCGCCGTCCTGGCGGTGGTTTTGGCTGCGGCTGCGGCCTTACGCGCGCTGGTCTTGGAAGCTGCTGTTTCGGAAGAGGCTGCCTTTTTCGCGCTCCTTTTGCCGTTGCTCGCGGACTTGACCCTAGCCGCCTCTACCTCTTCCGCGCTGGTTTTCGCTGGGGCCTCCTTCGGAGGCTTGGCGGAGCCCTTACTGGCCTTGCGCACCGTTCCAGCCTTTTCCCTTACCCTCTCCTTGCTGCTTGCCTTGGCCAATTGATCCTCCCATGAAAGCGCGCCGGGCCGCATTCCGCTCCGCTTGGTCAGCGTCTCCGCAACGAACTCCCTCCATACGGCGGCATGCCGAATCTATGGTGATACCATCCGCCAGGGCAAGGCCCGGCGCTATTGTCCGAACCCCTTGTGCTCCTGGAGGAAGACCTCCTCCTCCGGCGTGCTTTGGCGGCCGAGCGCGCGGTTGCGGTGGGGGAAGCGTCCGAAGCGTGCAATGATATCCCGATGCTCGATGGCATAGCGCAGCGCATTCTCCTGTCCGAGCGCCTTGAACAGCATTACCGCATGCTCCTGATCCGCCAGAATTTCCGAATGCTGGAAAGGCATGTAGAGGAACAGCCTTTCGGCCGGGGTGAGATGCTCGTCGACCTTGTTCTCGATCGCCTGGCGGGCCAGGCGGATCGCCAGATCATCGGTGGCGAACGCCTTTGCGGTGCCGCGATACATGTTGCGGGGGAACTGATCCAGGACGATCGCGGCGGCAAGCGCGCCGCGCGGCGAGGCAACCACCTCGTGCGGAAGGTCGGAAGCGAGCTTGTCATGCAGCGCGCCGAAACGCTGGCGGATCGTCTCGTCGAGTTCCGGCGAGCTCTCGAACCACCGTTCCGGCCCCACCTCCTCGAACCAGAATGACAACACCTCATCGATCCAGTTTTCCGCCATGGGCGCCTCCGTTGCGTTGTACGTTCAGATTCCACTGTGCGCGGCGGCGCGTCGCACGTCCACCGCCATACGCTCACGGCGCGCGAATCTGTTACATGGACGCGCGCCGGGAGTTCCCTCTCAGGAAGAACTTTGCTTATATGCGGCCTTCAACGAGCTCGTGGGAACGGCTCGACAATAATATTCAGGGAGAAACCCGATGAAAACGACACTGACATGCGCGGCTGCCTTGCTGGCTGCCACCGCAATCTGCAGCACGGCAAGTGCGAAAACCTTCGTTTATTGCTCGGAAGGTTCGCCGGAAGGCTTTGACCCCGGTCTCTATACGGCCGGCACCACCTTCGACGCGGCCGCGCATACGGTCTACAACCGTCTCCTCGAGTTCAAGCCGGGCACGACGGAGACCGTTCCGGGCCTCGCGGAAAGCTGGGAGATTTCCGACGACGGCCTGCAGTACACCTTCCACCTGCGGCCCGGCGTCAAGTTCCAGACCACGGACTTCTTCACGCCCACGCGGGATCTCAACGCCGATGACGTGATCTTCTCCTTCGAGCGTCAGTGGCAGAAGGATCATCCCTGGCATCAGTACGTGGCCGGCGCGAACTGGGAATATTTCAACGGCATGGGTTTCCCTACCCTGATAGAGTCCATCGAGAAGGTGGATGACATGACCGTGCGCTTCACGCTGAAGCGCCCGGAAGCGCCGTTCCTCGCCAACGTGGCGATGCCGTTCGCTTCGATCATGTCAAAAGAATATGCCGACAAGCTCGAGGCCGACGGCAACATGCAGATGCTGAACCAGCAGCCTCTGGGAACCGGCCCGTTCGAGTTTGTCGCCTATCAGACCGACGCCGTCATCCGCTACCGCGCGCATGAGGATTACTGGAACGGCAAGCAGAAGATCGACGATCTGGTCTTCGCCATCACGCCCGATGCCTCCGTGCGCTACCAAAAGCTCCAGGCCGGCGAGTGCCACCTGATGCCCTATCCGAACGCGGCGGACGTGGAGTCCATGAAGGCGGACCCCAACCTGAAGGTTATGGAGCAGGAAGGCCTGAACGTCGCCTATCTGGGCTACAACACCCAGCAGGAGCCGTTCGACGATCCGAAGGTCCGCAAGGCGCTCAACATGGCGATCAACAAGGAGGCCATTGTCGAGGCCGTGTTCCAAGGCCAGGCGACCCCTGCCAAGAACCCGATCCCGCCGACGATGTGGTCCTACAATGACGACATCGAGGACGATCCCTACGATCCCGAGCAGGCGAAGAAGATGCTCGAGGAAGCCGGCGTGACCAACCTTTCCATGAAGGTCTGGGCAATGCCCGTCTCCCGGCCCTACATGCTGAACGCGCGGCGCGCGGCCGAGCTCATCCAGGCCGACTTCGCCAAGGTGGGCGTCAATGTCGAGATCGTCTCCTATGAGTGGGCGGAATATCTCGAGCGCTCCAAGGCAGTGGACCGTGACGGCGCGGTGATCCTCGGCTGGACGGGCGACAACGGCGATCCGGACAACTTCCTCCACACCCTGCTCGGCTGTGACGCCGTGGGTGGCAACAACCGTGCCCAGTGGTGCAACGAGGAGTTCGAAGACCTTGTGAACCGCGCCAAGCAGACCACCGATCAGGAGGAGCGCACGCAGCTCTACCGGCAGGCGCAGGAAGTCTTCAAGCGTGAAGCGCCGTGGGCCACCCTTGTGCACTCGGTGTCGGTCGTGCCGATGCGCAAGGAAGTCGAGGGCTTCGTCCAGAGCCCGCTCGGCGACTTCGCCTTCGAGGGCGTCGACCTCGTCGAATAACCTGATGGTCCGAATAGAAAAGGAGGCGCGCCGGGCAACCGGCGCGTCTTGTTTTGCATTGAAATCAGGGCGGTGGTAGACGCCAAGGTCGTCAGCCGCCGGAGATCGATCTCGTTATGCTTCGATTCATCCTGGGACGGCTTGCCGTCCTGATACCGACTTTCCTGGGCGTTTCCATCATCGCCTTCACCTTCATCCGCATTCTGCCGGGAGACCCGGTGATGCTGATGTCGGGCGAACGCGTCATGTCGGAAGAGCGATATCTGGAACTGACCCACCAGCTTGGCTTCGACCGGCCGCTATGGGTGCAGTATCTGGACTTCCTGGGCGGTGTGCTTACCGGCGATCTCGGCAATTCCATCGTCACGCGCCGGCCCGTTCTCAGCGAGTTTTTCTCGCTCTTCCCCGCCACGCTCGAGCTTTCGCTCTGCGCGATCCTCATCGCCGTCCTTCTCGGCGTGCCGCTCGGGATTGTCGCTGCGATCCGGCGCGGTTCATGGCTCGACCAATCGATCATGGGCTTTGCGCTCGTCGGCTATTCCATGCCCATCTTCTGGTGGGGGCTCCTGCTCATCATCCTGTTTTCCGGTGTGCTCGGCTGGACGCCCGTTTCAGGCCGCATTTCGCTTCTCTATTTCTTCCCGCCGGTTACCGGATTCATGCTGATCGACAGCCTATTGTCGGGGCAGGAAGGTGCCTTCCGGTCCGCCGTATCGCATCTCGTCCTGCCGTCGATCGTGCTGGCCACCATTCCGCTCGCCGTCATCGCGCGGCAGACGCGCTCGGCCATGCTGGAGGTGCTGGGCGAGGACTATGTGCGCACGGCCCGGGCCAAGGGCCTGCCGCCGCGCCGCGTGATCGGCCTGCACGCGCTGCGCAACGCCCTCATCCCGGTGATCACCACTATCGGGCTTCAGGTGGGCGTGCTCATGGCGGGCGCTATTCTCACCGAGACCATCTTCTCCTGGCCGGGCATCGGCAAGTGGATGGTCGACAGCGTGTTCAGGCGTGACTACGCCGTTGTGCAAGGCGGGCTGCTGCTCATCGCCGGCATCATCATGCTCGTGAACCTGATCGTGGACGTACTCTACGGTCTGGTGAACCCAAGGATCAGGCATTAGCCATGGCCACCACCAACGTCAAAGACCCAAATGCCGCGACCGGCCTGGAAGGCAGGCCGACCGTCGCAGCAACGCGCAGGGCGATGCTGGCCGAGTTCTGGTACTATTTCCGCCAGAACCGCGGCGCCGTGATGGGCCTCGTCGTGTTCCTGCTCATCGTTCTGGTCGCGATTTTTGCGCCGTTGATTGCGCCGCACGACCCCGCCATGCAGGTGCGCGGCTCCTTTCTCGTGCCGCCGGTCTGGGAGGCGGGCGGAAGCTGGGAATTCATCCTGGGCACCGATGCGGTCGGCCGGGATATCCTTTCCCGCATCCTCTATGGAGCGCGGTTTTCGCTCTTCATCGGCCTTGTGGTGGTCGCGCTCGCGGTCACGGTTGGGGTGATCGTCGGCCTGATCGCCGGCTATTTCCGTGGTGCCGTGGATACCATCATCATGCGGCTTATGGACATCATCCTGGCCTTCCCGTCGCTGCTTTTGGCTCTGGTGCTGGTGGCGGTACTGGGTCCGGGCCTGACGAACGCGATGATCGCCATCGCGCTGGTGCTGCAGCCTCACTTCGTGCGGCTGACGCGCGCCGCGGTCATGGCGGAAAAGGGCCGGGACTATGTGACCGCCGCAAAAGTGGCGGGCGCCAGCGATCTGCGTCTTATGTTTAAGACCATCCTGCCCAACTGCACCGCGCCCCTGATCGTGCAGGCGACACTGTCGTTCTCGAATGCAATTCTGGACGCGGCCGCGCTCGGCTTCCTCGGCATGGGTGCGCAGCCGCCGACGCCGGAATGGGGCACGATGCTGGCGGAGGCCCGTGAGTTCATCCTGCGCGCTTGGTGGGTCGTCACCTTCCCCGGATTGGCCATTCTCATCACCGTGCTCGCCATCAACCTCATGGGCGATGGCCTGCGCGATGCGCTGGACCCGAAGCTGAAGAGGTCTTGAGACCATGGCCCTGCTTGAGATCAAGAACCTCACGGTCGAATTCGACACCGCCGCCGGCAAGCTGCGCGCCGTCGATGGCGTTTCACTTTCCGTGGACAAGGGTGAGGTGCTCGCCATCGTCGGCGAGTCCGGCTCCGGCAAATCCGTCTCGATGCTCGCCGTCATGGGGCTCCTGCCGTGGACGGCGACGGTGACGGCAGACTACATCCGCTTCGAGGGGCGGGACATTCTCAACATCTCGCCCGCCGAGCGGCGGCGGATCATCGGCAACGACATCTCGATGATCTTCCAGGAGCCGATCGCCAGCCTCAATCCCTGCTTCACCGTCGGCTTCCAGATCGAGGAAACGCTGCGCCGGCACACCAATCTCGACCGGGCGGCGCGGCGTCGGCGCATGGTGGAGCTCATGCAGGCCGTGGGCATTCCCGAGCCGGAAGAGCGTTTGCGCTCCTTCCCCCATCAGATGTCGGGCGGCCAGTGCCAGCGCGTGATGATCGCCATCGCGCTTGCCTGCAATCCGAAGCTTCTGATCGCCGACGAGCCGACGACGGCGCTCGACGTGACGATCCAGAAGCAGATCCTCGACCTGTTGCTCAGGCTGCAGACGGAAACCGGAATGGGCATGATCCTGATCACCCACGACATGGGCGTGGTGGCGGAGACGGCCGACCGCGTGGTCGTGCAATACAAGGGGCGCAAGATGGAGGAAGCCGACGTGCTCTCCCTCTTCGAGGCGCCGAAGCATCCCTATACGAAGGCGCTGCTTTCGGCCCTTCCGGAAAATGCGGTTGGCGACCGGCTGCCCACCGTGACCGACTTCGCGCTTGAAGAGGCGCCCTATACGGGAGGCCAGCCATGAGCCGCATAGTGCTGGAAACGCGCGACATCCGGCGCGATTACGTGGTGGGGGGCGGGCTTTTCCGCAAGGCCCGCACGGTCCACGCCGTAAAGGGCGTGAGCCTGAAGCTCGAAAAGGGCAAGACGCTCGCCATCGTCGGCGAGAGCGGCTGCGGAAAGTCCACGCTTGCGCGCATGATCACCATGATCGACGCCCCCACCGGGGGCGAGCTTTTCATCGACGGCGAAAAGGTGGACATCGCGCGTCAGAAGCTCACGCCAGAGCTGCGCCGCAAGGTGCAGATCGTGTTCCAGAACCCCTATGGCTCGCTCAATCCGCGGCAGAAGATCGGCGACGTGCTGATGGAGCCGCTGATCATAAACGCGAAGCTTCCGGCCTCGGAGCGGCGCGATCGCGCCATGGAAATGCTGAAGAAGGTCGGGCTTGGGCCCGAGCACTTCAACCGCTATCCGCACATGTTCTCCGGCGGACAGCGCCAGCGCATCGCCATCGCACGGGCGCTCATGCTCAACCCGCAGCTTCTGGTGCTTGACGAGCCGGTTTCCGCTCTCGATCTTTCCGTGCAGGCGCAGGTCCTCAACCTGCTTGCCGACCTACAGGACGAATTCGGCCTCACCTACGTCTTCATCAGCCACGACCTTTCAGTCGTCCGTTATATCGCGGACGAGGTGATGGTGATGTATTTCGGCGAGGCGGTGGAATACGGCACGCGCGACGAGGTCTTCTCAAGCCCAAAGCACAATTACACGAAGACGCTGTTCGCCGCCACGCCGCGCGCGGATGTGGAAAGCATTCGCAGGAGGCTGGCCCGGAGGCGCGCCGCCTAGCGCAGTTTCCGGGAAAAGCGGTTTCCGGTTTTCCGCCCGGAATTGGGCAAAACAATAACTTGGATCCTTTTTGTGTTTCCGGAAACACGAAAAGGATCCAGATCAGTTCTCCATCACGGCCGGCAACACATCCGGGTCCTGCTGCGCGGCGGCATGCTCCACGCCGCCGCCTGCGATGCTGACAAGGAAGCTCGAGACGGCTTCCAGCGCCCCGCGTCGGGCCATGTTGACGTGGTTCGCCTCCGGCAGGATCTCCAGCTTGGCAACACCCTGGCTGAGCGCGGCCAGCGCCTTGGCGAAATCGGGCGGCGTGATGCGGTCCTGCTCCCCAGCAAGAAGCAGGATGGGCGCATCGATGTTGCTTATGCGCGAACGGGTATCGAAGCGGCTGCGCACGAGCCAGATGGGCACAGATGGCGCCTGTTGGCGCACCGCATCGGGGAAGGAGGTGAAGGGCGCCTCCAGTATCAGCGCCCGCGGCCTGGTTGCCGTTGCAACGTAGCTCGCGATGCCCGTGCCCATTGAATAGCCGTAAAGCACGATGCCATCCGGCGCGAGCCCCTCATGGGTGAGCTTGGTTAGTAGCGCTGTTCCGTCACGGTAAAGCAGGTGCTCGCTCGGATAGCCCGGATTGCCGCCATAGCCGCGATAGCCCGCAAGGGTGAGGCCATAGCCCTGCTCGGCCAGATGGAACAGATGCGCGGGCCGACGGATCAAATCCTCAAGCCGCCCGGGAAAATAGACGATGACCGGCTTGCCCTCGGCCGGACGATGGTACCAGGAGCGCAGCGTCAGACCATCATGCGTTTTGATATCCAGCGGCTTGAGCTCGATGTCGCTGTTGATCTCCAACAGGTTGAAGACCAGCCGTTCGCGGTAAAGGATGAATTCCGGAATGGTGCGCACCGCCACCACCAGGCCCACCGTTAGCAAGGCAAGCAGAGCCGCCACGGAACGGACCGCGGTTTTGCGGGACGCAGGGAACAGGCGGCGGCGCTCCGGCACCGCGGGTACAGTCTCCTGTTTTTTCAACGGCTTCAGCCCCTCGCTGCGAAACAGCATCCAACCTACAGACAGCTTCAATATAGTTGTAACGAGATATTTCTGCACATAACGAATTGTGACAATTCCGCGAGGCCCCTTCTCACTTTGATACAAGGAGAAGAGGCTGCCAGTACGGCTTTCGCAGAGCCTGGGTGCAAGGCAGCTGCCTGCGTGCCTGTCCTCCGGGTCAGAAAGATCAGAAAGAGTACGGCTTAACAGTAAAAGGCCGCCCGAAGGCGGCCTTTTACAGGAATCGTTTTGCAGGAATGGCTCTGTAGCCTTCCGCTCCCAGCGGATGCTCAGGCGTTGGCGGCTTCCACCGCCCGCTTGGCCATCACCACTATGAGATGGGCGCGGTACTCCGCCGAGGCATGAATGTCGGACAACAGGCCATCGTATGGAAGCGAAATGCCGTTGAGCGCCGATGGATCGAAAGAGGTGGAAAGGGCCTGCTCGAGCGCTTCCGCGCGGAAAACGCCATCCTCGCCCGCTCCGGTCACCGCAACGCGAACCCCATCCGGGCGCTTTGCGACGAACACGCCTGTGAGCGCGTAACGCGAGGCGGGATTGGGAAACTTGGCATAGCCTGCCTTTTCCGGAGCGGTGAAAGAGACGGCGGTGATAATCTCGTCCTCCTCGAGCGCGGTGGTGAACAGGCCGGCAAAGAAATCATCCGCGGCAATGCTCCGCTTGCTGGTATGCACTGTTGCCCCGAGTGCCAGCACGGCCGCCGGATAGTCCGCCGCGGGATCGTTGTTGGCGAGGGAGCCGCCGATCGTGCCCATGTGGCGCACATGCGGGTCTCCGATGTGGCCGGCCAGATGGCAAATGGCCGGACAGATGCCGGCGAGAGCGGCATTGGAGGCCACTTCCGCATGGGTGGTGCCCGCGCCGATGCGCACCTCATTGCCTGAGAAGGAAATACCCTTGAGTTCGGATATGTGGCGCAGGTCGATCAGATCCGTCGGCGCCGCCAGACGCTGCTTCATGGTCGGGATAAGCGTCTGCCCGCCGGCAACGAATTTTCCATCCCCGGAATCGGCGAGCAGCTTCACGGCTTCTGCAACCGAGGAAGCGCGGTGATAGGTGGTCTGATACATGGGGTTCTCCTCACTGAGCGGCGGAAAGGAGCAAGGTGCCGGGTGTTTCGTGGCGGATAGGGCAAGATCCCTTCGCCGCCCTCCTGCTGCTGCCTGCTCCTTCCTGCCCGCTGGTTCTCCTAGTGGCCCTGTCTGCGGATTGCCTCCCACACCGCCTGCGGCGTTGCGGGCATGGAAAGGTCGTTGGTGCCGATCGCATCCGTGATGGCGTTGATGATCGCTGGCGGCGAGCCGATGGCCCCGGCCTCCCCGCAGCCCTTGATGCCGAGCGGATTGTTCGGGCAGGGCGTGTTGGTCGTCGCTACGGCAAAGGAAGGCAGGTCGGCCGCCCGCGGCATGGTGTAGTCCATGTAGGAGGCGGTGATGAGCTGGCCGGATGCCGGATCGTAGCGGCAGCCTTCGAGCAGTGCCTGGCCAATGCCCTGCGCCACCCCGCCATGCACCTGGCCTTCCACGATCATAGGGTTGATGATGTTGCCGAAGTCATCCGCCGCCACGAACTGCACCACAGTGGTGTGTCCCGTTTCGGGGTCCACCTCCACTTCCGCGATATGGCAGCCGGCAGGAAAGGTGAAGTTCGCCGGATCGTAGAAGGCACTCTCCTTCAGGCCCGGCTCCATGCCCGTGGGCAGATTGTGCGCCGTGTAGGCGGCAAGCGCCACTTGTGCCCAGGGCAGGCTGCGGTCAGTACCGGCGACCTTCACCTCGCCGTTTTCGATGGTGATGTCGCTTTCGTCGGCTTCCAGAAGATGAGCCGCGATGCGTTTCGCCTTGGCTTCCACCTTATCGAGCGCCTTGACGACGGCGGACAGGCCCACCGCACCGGAGCGGGAGCCGTAGGTGCCCATACCCATCTGTACCTTGTCGGTATCGCCGTGGATGATCGAGACCTGCTCGATCGGCACGCCCAGCCGGTCCGCTACCACCTGCGCAAAGGTGGTCTCGTGCCCCTGTCCATGGCTGTGCGAGCCGGTCAGCACCTCAATGGTGCCCGCCATGTTGACGCGGACCTCGGCCGATTCCCACAGGCCGACGCCGGCCCCGAGCGATCCCACCGCCTGGGAAGGCGCAAGCCCGCAGGCCTCGATATAGCAGCTCATGCCGATGCCGCGCAGTTTGCCGCGCCGCTTCGCTTCCTCCCTGCGGGCGGGGAAGCCGGCATAGTCCGCCGCCTTCAGGGCCGCCTCGAGCGAAGCCTCATAGTCGCCGGTGTCATAGTTCAGGATGACGGGCGTCTGGTACGGGAACTCGCGGATGAAGTTCCTGCGTCTCAGCTTCGCCGGAGAAATCCCCAGCTCGCGGGCTGCCGTCTCCACCGTGCGCTCGATCAGATAGGTGGCCTCGGGCCGCCCCGCGCCGCGATAGGCATCCACCGGTGCGGTGTTGGTGTAGACTGTGCGCACATTGCAGTGAATGGCCGGGATCACATACTGACCTGACAGAAGCGTGGCGTAGAGATAGGTGGGCACGCAGGAGGAGAAGAGCGACATGTAGGCGCCGAGATTGGCGATCGTGTCCACCTTCAGCGCCACCATGCGGTGATCGGCGTCAAAGCCGAGCGCCACCTCGCTCACGTGATCACGGCCATGCGCGTCGCACATGAAGCTTTCCGTCCGGTCGGCCGTCCACTTCACCGGCACGCCCGTCCGTTTCGACGCCCATAGGCAGACGATCTCCTCCGGATAGATGTAGATCTTGGAGCCGAAGCCGCCACCGACATCCGGCGCAATGACCCGCAGCTTATTCTCCGGTGCCACATTGTAGAAGGCGCTCATAACGAGGCGCGCCACATGCGGATTCTGGCTGGTCGTCCACAGTGTGAAATGGTCTTCCGCCCTGTCGTAATGGCCGAGCGCTGCGCGGGGCTCCATCGCATTGGGGATGAGCCGGTTGTTGACGATCCTCATGCGCGTTACGTGCGCCGCGCTGGCGAGCGCCTCGTCCACGGCTTTCGCGTCGCCCAGCTCCCAGTCAAAAATGAGATTGCCTTCCGCCTCCGGGTGAAGCTGAGGCGCGCCCGGCTTCAAGGCCTCGACAGCGTCGGTGACGGCGGGCAGCTCTTCATAGTCCACCTCCACCTTCTCTGCCGCGTCGCGCGCCTGGCCGCGCGTCTCGGCCACAACCACCGCCACCGCTTCGCCCACATAGCGCACGCGGTCCACCGCAAGCGGCGACCATGCACCCATCCTCATCGGCGTGCCGTCTTTGGAATGGATCATCCAGCCGCAGATGAGATTGCCGATGCCGTCGGCCTTCAACTCCGGGCCCGTCAGCACGGCGATGACGCCTGGCATGGCCCTCGCTTGATCGGTCCTTATGCCCGCGATCTTCGCATGCGCATGCGGGCTTCGCACGAAGACCGCATGCTTCATGCCCGGCAGCACCATGTCATCCACATAGCGGCCGAGACCGGTGACGAACCGCCTGTCCTCCTTGCGCGTCACCCGCGCGCCTATTCCTTCAATGCCCATGACGTTCCTCCTCCGCCGTAAGCGTAAATGGTGAAGGTGAATGGACGGGGCCGTTCCGGGGGCCGGGATGCCAAGGCATCAGCGCCGCTGCCCCCCATTCACCTGTTGCATTGCTGCTTTCCTCAGGCCGCCTCTGCCGCCCTGCCTCTCATTGCTTCGGAAGCGGCGAGTATCGCCTTCACGATGTTGTGATAGCCGGTGCAGCGGCAGATATTGCCCTCCAACTCCTCGCGCACCGTCTTCTCGTCGAGCCCGTTTGGATGGCGGTTGATCATGTCGACGGCAGCCATGATCATGCCCGGCGTGCAGAAACCGCATTGCAGACCGTGATGCTCCTTGAACGCGGCCTGGACGGGATGCAGCTCGCCGCCCTGGGCAAGCCCCTCGATGGTCAGCACCTCGCTGCCGGATGCCTGGGCGGCCAGCATGGTGCAGGATTTCACCGCCTTTCCGTCGAGGTGGACGACGCAGGCGCCGCACTGGGACGTGTCACAGCCCACATGGGTGCCTGTCAGGCCCAGATGCTCGCGTAGGAAGTGGACGAGCAAGGTTCTGTCCTCCACCGTGGCCGTGACCTTGCGGCCGTTCACCGTCATTGAGATTTCCGCCATGGCGTCCTCCTCGCGAATGTCTGTTGCACGCCGCCCGTCCTCTCAGGGCGGTTCGGGCGATAGCTTAGCCGAGAGTTTCGCAGAGTCCATCGCCAAGTCGAAAGACGCGTGGGACGCCTGTCGGCGAATTGCCTAATGAACGTCACTTGATCTTCACCCGGGATATCTGTATCAGGCGGCGCAAGGCGAGCGTGCCGCACTAGCTCAGTTGGTAGAGCAACGCATTCGTAATGCGTGGGTCGCTGGTTCGAGTCCGGCGTGCGGCACCACCACTTCCAATCACACCATCCGTATGACGCATCAGGCTTTATCAGGACAAGAGGCCGGGCATGCCGGCAGCAGTACGGGCGTTGCCATCGTCCATGGCGGCAGGCGCGTGCGGCTCAAATGGCACCGGCTTCGCCGCAGGCGGCGGGATCCGCTCTTCGATGCCGAAACCCTTGCGGAAGGGCTTAGGCTCGGGGCGTCGATGGAGGTTGACCTGCGGGTCACGCGCGATGGCGACTTCGCCGTGCTGCATGACGGCACGCTGGACCGCGAAACGGATGGGACCGGCGCCGTGGTGGAGTGCACCGGCGAAGAGATTCGTGCGCTGCATTATCGGAGCGCAGGCGCCCCGCGGCCCGTGCTGTTGGCGAGCGACCTTGCGCAAGCGCTCGGCCCCGGACATCCGGAAGCCCTGCTCCAGCTCGACATGAAGGATGACGTCTCGGCCGTCGGGCAGACGGGGGTGGAGCGGCTTGCAACATTCTTCGCGGGATGCGAGGGCAAGCTGGTCGTCAGCGGCGACAGCACAGAGCTGACGCTAGCCATCAGCGAGCGGCTTCCAGGGATCGAGCGCGGGCTCGAACCTTCCTTCCGTCTTCTGGATCTCTATCGCGCGGGCCGGAAAAGCGACCTCGCGGGCCAGCTCGTGCAGGAACTCAAGGGGCCGATCCGGCCGCACATCGTCTATCTATCGTGGGAGCTTGTTCTTCCTGCCAAGGCGGACGGGATCGACCTCATCGGCATCTGCCACGATCACGGCGCGCTGGTCGACGCCTGGACCTTCAACCCGGCCAATCCCGAGGCCGGCTTCAGCGACGAGGAGTGGGAAAAATTCTCCGCACTGCTGGAACTCGGCGCCGATCAGATCACCACGGACGAGGCCATCGCCACGGAGCGGGCCTATAGGGCCCGGGTTCAGGCGGGCGGAGTCAATAGGTAGCGGCCTTCCTCATCCGCCGGACGATCAACGGCCTGCATGTGCCGTATCCAGCGGACATGCTGAAATGCGAGCCGGCCTCATCGGGACCTGCGGTAAATTCGCGCTCTCCCGGTCTACCCTGCTCAGGACGCTGCCTCGCGCGGCAGCGGGCATGAAACGCCGGTGCCCTGGAGGCCGCAATAACCGCCCGGGTTCTTGGCCAGATATTGCTGGTGTTCAGCTTCGGCGAAGTAGAATTCCGGCGCAGGGGCAATCTCTGTGGTCACCGGGCCGCGGCCCGCTGCCTTCAGCGCCGCTCGATACGCCTCCCGCGAGGCGCGCGCCTCGGCAAACTGTGCCTCGGTGGTCGTGTAAATGACTGAGCGGTAGGAGGTGCCCACATCATTGCCTTGGCGCATGCCCTGCGTGGGATCGTGGCTTTCCCAGAAAAGCTTCAGGAGCGTAGCGAAAGAGACGATCTTGGGATCGTAGACTACGAGAACCACCTCGGCATGCCCGGTGAGCCCCGTCGTGGTTTCGCGGTAAGTCGGGTTCGGGGTCAGCCCTCCAGCAAAGCCCACGGCGGTGACCCACACGCCCTCCACCTGCCAGAACAGGCGTTCCGCGCCCCAGAAGCAGCCCATGCCGAAGAGCACCCTTTCGGTGCCCTGCGGATAGGGGCCTTTAAGCGGCCTGCCGTTCACAAAATGGGTCTGGGCGGTCGGGATGGGCTGCGCCCGGCCTGGCAAGGCTTCCTCCGGCTCAGGCATCCTGAGCTTCGCTTCAGGGATAAGGAACATGGTTTCATCTCCTTGGCATCTACAGAGGGGCCGCGAGCGATTCGCCCGGCCGGTAGCGGCGATGTCCAATCGCGTGGAAGACCAGCGCCAGGACCGCAAAGACCAGCCAGCCCGGCAACGAGAGAACATAAATTAGCACAGGGTCCCAGAGAAAGGGTAGCGCGCGGCTCTCGATCGCGCGCCTTACAGCTTCGAGCATGTCCGGCCATGTGGCCCGCCAGCTTTCCATCAGTGGGGTGAAGGTCCAGGCGGATACGGCGACCGAGCGCGTGGCATCGACCACGGCCATGATGACGGAAATCGCCAGCGCGAAAAGCGACAGCAGCCTAAAGAGGATACGCATACGGAACCTGGCGATCACGACTTTTCCTTGAAGGACATAGGTGCCCGCGCCGGTATTAGCAATCAGGACACGCGCTTTTGATCCACGGGCGGACCGAGATTTGCGTCGGTCCCGCCTTGCGTTTCGCAAAAGCGAACTTTTATCCGCGCGTGGGCGGAGATTTG
>ERZ777003.1139-NODE-1139-length-43309-cov-6.606487_pt1 | contig 43309 bp, 40 predicted proteins | sample MGYA00374956_ERZ777003 | MGnify/ENA primary metagenome ERZ777003 (study PRJEB29302, sample SAMN06268252) | bioreactor metagenome | isolation source: Joint BioEnergy Institute, California, USA | place: USA:Joint BioEnergy Institute, California, USA | collected... | reverse complement strand
GCTTTCCGCCCGCGCCGCCGGCCGTGCGGCGGTGAGCGCCGCCGCCACCGCGCAGACCGGCGCCGAGCTGGACCGCCTCACGGCCGAGGCCGATGAACTCGCGGCCACCCTGCGCCGCCTGGTCGAATCCGCCGCCGCGGATGCCGCGCGCCCGGCGACGCGCGAGGCGATCCTCGCGGTCCTGCCGCCAATCGAGGAATGGCACCGTGCCTTCAATGCCCTCGTCGCGCATCGCCGTACCCTGATCGAGCGGCGCGACAGCCGCTTCTTCGCCCTTTCCGGCGAATACGACTCGGCGCTCGAGGGCGTGCAGGGCGCGATGGAATACGACGTGCCGCCGGAGGCGCGGGCCGAGGTGCGGGACCGCTTCCAGACCTTCCACTCCGCCGTCTCCGACATGCGCATCGCGCTGCAGGCCTTCCTCGCCACCGATTCCGCGAACCAGGCGCAGCGGGCGCGGCGCAGCCTGACCCTGGCGCGGGTGCACCAGCGCGGCATGCTGTCCGTGGTCGGCGAAGGCCCGGCGGCCGCGCCCTTCCGCCGGCTGGGCGAGGCGGGACTCGGCCTTGCCGGTGCGGCGGAGGAGATGCTCGCCGCCGCCCAGGCGGTGCTCACGGCGCAGTCCGAAGGCACGGGACCGGCCGGCGAGCGGATCGAGCGGGCCCTGGCCGAGGCCGGCACGGCGCTGCACGCCGAGGGCGAAGCGAGCCGTGCCGCCGTCTCCGCTGCCGTGGCGCAGATGGACTTCGCCGTGCTGTCCGGCGGCGCCGCGGTGGCGCTGGTGCTGACCCTCTCCGGCGCGCTGACGGCGCGCGCGATCGGCGCACCGCTGCGCCGCGTCGCCGAGGTGATCGGCCGCATCGCCAAGGGCGAGACGGCGCTCGAAGTGCCGGGCCGCGGCCGGCGCGACGAGATCGGACAGATCGCCGCAGCCCTCGAGACCCTGCGCGGCGAGGTGGGACGCGCCTTCGCCCGCGGGCAGATGCTCGAGCAGATGCCGATCGGGGTGATGATGGCCGATCCACGCGACCAGTTCCGCATCAGCTATCTGAACAGGCGCACGGTGGAGATCCTGCGCGGGGTCGAGGATCTCCTGCCGGTGAAGGCCGACGCGCTGGAAGGACAGAGCGTCGACATCTTCCACCGCGACCCGGAGACGGTGCGCGGGATCCTCTCCGACCCGGCGAAGCTCCCCTACAAGACGCGCATCCGTCTCGGCGCGGAGACGCTGGAACTCAACGTCAGCGCCATCCGCGATGCCGCCGGCGGCTATGTCGGGCCGATGCTGACCTGGTCGGTGGTGACCGAGCAGGCCCGCCTCGCCGACAGCTTCGAGGCCCAGGTGGGCGCGGTGGTCGAGGCGGTGGCGGCCTCCGCCGCGCAGGTGCAGTCCGCGGCGCAGGCGCTGGCCGGCTCGGCCGAGACCTCCGGCCAGGAAGCCGCAATGGTGGCCGAGGCCGGCAACCGCGCCAGCGCCGAGGTGCAGGCCGTGGCCTCCGCCGCCGAGGAGATGGCCGCCTCGGTCGAGGAGATCACCCGCCGCGTCGCCGAGGCCGCCGAGGTTGCCAGCCGTGCGGTGACCGAGACCCGCGCCACCGACGCCACGGTGCAGGGCCTGTCGGAAGCGGCGGCGCGCATCGGCGACGTGGTGCGCCTGATCGGCGACATCGCTGGCCAGACCAACCTGCTGGCGCTCAACGCCACCATCGAGGCGGCGCGGGCCGGCGAGGCCGGCAAGGGCTTCGCCGTCGTGGCGAGCGAGGTGAAGGGCCTGGCCGGCCAGACCGCCAAGGCGACCGAGGAGATCGCCCGGCAGATCACCGGGATGCAGCAGGCGACGACCCAGGCGGTGGAGGCGATCCGCGGCATCGGTGCCACCGTCGAGCGCACCGCCGAGATCGCCACCGCCATCGCCGCCGCCGTCGAGGAACAGGGCGCAACCACGCGCGAGATCGCACGCAGCGCCGCACAGGTCGCAGAGAGCGCGGGCACCGTCGCGAGCCGCATCGAGGCGGTGCGCCGCGCCGCGGGCGAGACCGGCGAGGCGGCGAGCGCCCTGCTCGGCGCGGCCAGTGGGCTGACGGAGCAGTCCACGGCGCTGCGCGGCCGCGCGGCCGAGTTCCTCACCGCCGTCCGCCGCGCGTAGCGCGCACGGCCGGGCGGGCGGGCGGCTCAGCGAGAGGGCAGCGCGGAGCGGCCCATCTCGCGGTAGGCGAAGCCCCCCCCCGCCGCCTCCTGCACCGCGAGGTCGAGCAGCGCGTGGTGCGGCGAGAGTTCGCAGGCGGGGTCGGTCGCTGCCGCATCGCCGGTGAGGGCGAAGGCCTGGCAGCGGCAGCCGCCGAAATCGGAGTCGCGCCGATCGCAGGAGCGGCAGGGCTCCGGCATCCAGGCGGTGCCGCGAAAGCGGTTGAACGCCTCCGACTGGTACCAGATCTCGGCCAGCGGGGTGTCCCGCACGCTGGGAAAGTCGAGGCCGGGCAGGCTCTCCGCGGCGTGGCAGGGCAGCGCCCTGCCGGCGGGCGTGATCGCCAGCACCCGCCGCCCCCAGCCGCCCATGCAGGCTTTCGGGCGCTTCGCGTGGTAATCCGGGATCACGTAGTCGATCACCAGCCGTCCCTTGTGCGCCGCGCGCGCGGCCTCGACCGTCGCGGTCGCGGCGTCGAGCTGGGCGCGCGTGGGCAGCAACGCGGAGCGGTTGGCGAACGCCCAGCCGTAATACTGCACATGCGCCACTTCCAGCCGCCCCGCGCCGAGTTCCAGCGCCAGCGCGATCAGCTCCGGCAAGCGATCGAGGTTCCGCCGATGCACGACGGCGTTCAGCGTGAGCGGCAGCCCGGCCTCGCGGATCAGCCGCGCCGCCTCCAGCTTCTTCGCGTGCCCGCCAGCCATGCCGCCGATATGGTCGGCGGAGGTCGGCTCCGCGTCCTGGACCGAGAGCTGCACATGGTCCAGGCCCGCCGCCGCCAGCGCCGCGACCTTCGCCGCGTCGAGCAGCACGCCGGCGGTGATCAGGTTGGTGTATAGCCCCGCCTCGGACGCCGCGCGCACCAGCTCCGGCAGGTCACGCCGCGCCGTGGGCTCGCCGCCCGAGAGATGCACCTGCAGCACGCCGAGCGCGGCCGCCTCGCGGAACACCCGCGCCCAGGCGGCGGTGTCCATCTCCTCCCCTGGGCGGGTCAGCGTGAGCGGGTTGGAGCAGTAGGGGCAGCGCAGCGGGCAGCGATGCGTGAGCTCCGCGAGCAGGCCGAGCGGGGGCTCGATCTCGCCGGCGGCGGTGGCGCTCACGTCGCGATCACCCCCTTCGCCGCCAGGTCCGCCAGCATCTCCGTCACGTCCGCCGCGATCTCCGCGCGCGGGGCGGTGAAGCGGGCGGCGAGCGCGTCCACGATCGCGTCCACGCTGCGCGCGCCGTCCACCAGGCGCAGCACCTCGAGCGCGATCTCGTCCGGCACGAACATGCGCTCCGGCGCCATCACCACCCAGCGGCCGCCGCGCGCCGCGTCCTCGCGCAGCCGCACGCCGCGCGCGAGGCGCGGAACGGTGGCGCCGGCGATCGCGACCGTCACATGCCCTCCGGCCGGAAGGCGCCGGGCGGCGGCAGCCGCGGTTCCACATAGGCGAAGTACAGCGCGTCGAGCTGCGCCCAGAGCAGGTCGCACTTGAAGCGCAGCGCGCCGAGGACGAGCTCCTGCTCCGCGCGCGTGCGCGCCTCGCGCTTGACGTAGGCAAGGGCGAATTCGGAGTCCTGCGGCGCCTGGGTCAGCCGTGGCGTGAAATAGGCGAGCGTGTCGGCGGAGATGAAGTCATAGTTCCGCAGCATCCCCTCGACGCGCTCGCTGATGATGGCGGGCGAGAACAGCTCGGTCAGCGAGGACGCCACCGCCTCCAGCACGCTGCGCTCGCGCACGAAGGCGACATAGGCGTCCACGGCGAAGCGCGTGGCCGGCAGCAGGCCCCGGAGCGACACCACGTAGTCGCGGTCGAGGCCGAGCCCGTCGGTCAGCTTCAGCCAGCGCTCGATGCCGCCAGGATGCACCCCGTCGCCGTCATGGTCCACCAGGCGCCGGCGCCATTCGCGGCGCAGTTCCGGCGTCGGCAGGCGGGCCAGCAGGCTGGCGTCCTTCTTCGGGATCGAGGCCTGGTAGTAGTAGCGGTTCAACGCCCAGGCCTGCACCTGGCCCTTGGTCAGCTTCCCACCATGCAGCAGGCGGTGGAAGGGGTGCAGGTTATGGTACCGCTCCGCGCCGATGGCGCGCAGGCGACGTTCCAGCTCCTCGGGCGAGAGCGGCGGCTCGGTGTCGGCCGGCTGCGGCTGCGTCAAAGCGTGATCTCCATGCCGTCCTCGGCGACTTCCCATCCCGCGGCCTCGACCGCAGCGCGCTCAGGGCTGTCGGCGAGCAGGACGGGGTTGGTGTTGTTGAGATGGATCAGGATCTTGCGCCGCACCGGCAGGCCGCGGAAGGCGGCGAGCGTGCCCTCCGGCCCGTCCAGGCTCATATGGCCCATGCGCGCACCGGTCTTGGGGCCAGCGCCGGCGCAGATCATTTCGTCGTCGCGCCAGAGGGTGCCGTCGAACAGCACCGTGTCGGCGCCGGCGATGCGCTCGCGCAGCGCGGGGGTGAGGGCAGCGCAGCCGGGGATGAAGAGCAGGGCCGGGCCGCCCGCTGTGGCGCGGATCGCGAGGCCGATGGTCTCCCCCGCCTCCGTCCGGCCCGGATCGGCGCCGTCGGGCGCCTCCTGGAACAGCGGGACCTTGCCCGGCACGGCGAAGGCCTCGACGAGCAGGCCGAGCGCCTCCCCCGCCGCATCCGCGAGCACCAGCGGCGCGCCGCCGATCGGCAATTCCCGCCGCGGCACGATGGCCGGGTTCACTGCGTTGAAGATCGGATTGTCGCGCAGCACCGCGAGCACCGGCGCTGCGGCATAAAGGGCGAAGGCGTGGCGCTCGCGGAGCGTGAGCAGGCCAGCGATGGTATCCACCTCGCCCCCGGTGAGCACCACCGCGGCGATGGGCGAATGCCGTACGACGCCGGGGCTTGCGGGCCGGGGATGGAGGGGCGGATTGGCTTCGATCTGTGCCCGCAGGTCGGGCGCCGCGTTGAGCAGAACCCACCGCACCCCGTCCGCCGTGACGGCGAGCGAGGTCTGGGTGCGCGGCCGCGCCGCCGGATCGCCTGCCCGGGCGCGGCGGCAAGCGGGCCCGGCGGAGTTCCACTGCGGGAATCCGCCCCCAGCGGCGGAACCGAGGACCAGCGCCCGGAGCATGGCAATCCCTCACCCCCGGGCCGGCGGCCCGCTGCGTGTCCGGCCGGGACCGTGCCGGGCCACCCCGGCGCAGCGGCGGGGCTTCCCGCCGACGCCGGGGCCGCCCTCGGCCATCACATCCGGATCAGGCCTCGGCGCAGGCGTAGCAGTTGATCTCCATGGCAAGGGAGATCTCGATCACGCGGGGCTTCTTCCAGGCCATCGGTGCGTCCTCTCTGACTCGCATCCGGCAGGATCGTCCTGCGCACCCACAGGTTTCGGCCGCCGGCGGAGAAGGTCAAGCCACATCCTTTCGCCCTCAACGGGCAGGGCCGGCGTGCGCCGCGCTTGAAGCGCCGGCCCGCGCACCGTAGAGGGACGCCGCGGACCCGAAGGACGGGGCCGCCATTACGGGAGCCATCGGGTCATGGGCTATCGGGTCGCGGTCGTCGGCGCCACCGGTGCGGTGGGGCGCGAGATGCTGAAGACCCTCGCGGAGCGGGATTTCCCGGCGGACGAGGTGATCGCCCTCGCCTCCGGCCGTTCGGCCGGGCAGGAGGTCTCGTTCGGCGAGAAAGCCGTGCTCAAGGTCCAGAACCTGGAGAAATTCGACTTCACGGGCACGCATATCGGCCTGTTCTCGCCCGGCGCCTCGGTCTCTGCCGTGCATGCGCCGCGCGCCGCCGCCGCGGGCTGCGTGGTGATCGACAACACCAGCCACTTCCGCATGGAGCCGGACGTGCCCCTGGTGGTGCCGGAGGTGAACCCGCAAGCCCTGCGCGGCTTCCGCAAGCGCAACATCATCGCCAACCCGAACTGCTCGACCATCCAGATGGTCGTGGCGCTGAAGCCGCTGCACGAGATCGCGCGGATCAAGCGCGTCGTGGTCGCCACCTACCAGTCGGTCTCCGGCGCGGGGAAGGAGGCGATGGACGAGCTCTGGAGCCAGACCCGGGGCGTCTTCGTGAACGACGCGGCGAAGCCGGAGCAGTTCACCAAGCCGATCGCCTTCAACGTCATCCCCCACATCGACCGCTTCATGGACGACGGCTCGACCAAGGAAGAGTGGAAGATGGCGGCGGAGACGCGGAAGATCCTCGATCCCGACATCGCCGTGATCGCCACCTGCGTGCGCGTGCCGGTGTTCATCGGCCATGCCGAGGCGGTACATGTCGAGTTCGAGCGCCCGATCACCGAGCAGCAGGCCTGGGACGCGCTGCGCAAAGCGCCGGGCGTGACGGTGATGGACCAGCGCGAGGACGGCGGCTACGCGACGCCGGTGGAGATCGCCGGGGAGGACCCGGTCTATGTCTCGCGCCTGCGGAAGGACCCGACGGTGCCGAACGGCCTCGCCTTCTGGTGCGTCGCCGACAATCTGCGCAAGGGCGCGGCGCTGAACGCGGTGCAGATCGCGGAGGAGCTGATCCGGCAGGGCGCGATCGAGCGCCGGGCGGCGTAATTCCGGCACGGGGCGGCAGCCCGGATAGGATGGCAAGGCGGCGTGCCGATGAGGCAGGGGCGAGGAGATCTGGTGAGCGGCAAGGCGCTGGCCGCTCCCCTCCCGCATGGGACGTGAGCGCTCCCGGACGGTGAGGGGTGGACGCCGGCGAAGCCCGGTGCGGGGCGATGTGGCGACGGCCGGCCCCGGTGACGGCCCTGGCCAATCGTTGCCGGTCGGCGCGCCGGATGATCCTCGCGACCGGCGCCCTATCCTGCCTGACGCCGTGCCTCCCCGCCGCGGCGGCCCGTGGCGCAGCGGGCTGACCCGCCCAGCCCTTCCTCCAACCCGTCGCGATCGGCGCGCCCGATGACACGCATCGCCCCGGAATGGCTCTGGCTGACGGTCGCGGGCCTGTCCGAGATGGCCTGGACCATCACGCTCAAATACACGGATGGGTTCACCCGGCTTGGCTGGAGCCTCGCCACCCTCGGCGTGATGGCGGTGAGCTTCTACTGCATGTCGCGCGCGCTCCAGACCCTTCCGATCGGCACGGTCTATGCAGTGTGGACCGGCATCGGCGCGGCCGGGGCGGCGCTCTGGGGCGTGGCGGTGGAGGGCGATCCGGCGACCCCGCTCCGAATCTTCTGCCTGGCACTGATTCTGGCCGGCGTCGCCGGGCTGAAGCTCACCCAAGGAGGAAGCTGAGGCGCCACGGGTTCGGCCATTGAACGAATGGCCGGGTGACGGCGGCACGCGCGGATATGGCTCGCCTGCGCCGGGAACCGCGCTCCCGGCGGCATGGCGCGGCTCCTACTGCGTGTCCGGGTAGTCCCGTCCCGGCCGCGCCCGGTAGGGCGGCAGCGACCAGCCGCGCCGGATCGCCATGCCGCGGATCACGAAGCAGAGCGCGATCCCGGCCGCGAGGCCCGCCTCGCGCGGCAGCGCCGGCAGCCCGAGCCGGAGCGCCACGAACCCCGCCGCACCCGCCGCGGCCGCCGTGGCGTAGATCTCGCGCCGCAGGATCAACGGCAGCTCATGGCACACCACGTCCCGGAGGATACCCCCGAAGGTCGCGGTGACGGTGCCGAGCAGCACCGCGGCCCAGGGATCGGCACCGGCCTCCAGTGCGATCTCGGCCCCGACCACGGAGAACAGCGCAAGCCCTGCCGCATCAGCCCAGAGCAGCGCGCGGAAGCGCGACTCGATCAGATGCGCCCCGAAATAGCCCGCGAGCCCGACCACGGCGCACAGCCCGACCACCTCCGGCGCGCGCAGCCAGAACACCGGGGTGCGGCCGAGCAGCAGGTCGCGCACCGTGCCGCCGCCGAAGCCGGTGATCGCCGCCACCAGGATAAACCCCACCGGATCGAGCCGCTTGCGCGACGCGACCAGGGCACCGGAGGCGGCAAAGACCGCGATCCCACCGAGGTCGAGCCAGCCGAGCAGCCGGTCGAGCGCCGTGCCGGCGGCGGCACCGTCCAAGGGGCGCCAGCCCCCCTACTCGGCCGCGACCGGGCGTGCCGCGGCCGTCCGCCGCCGGGTGGCCCGTACGGTGCCCTCCGCCCCGCCCAGGCAGAGCAGGGACAGGCCGAGCAGCGCCGCGACCGCCGGCAGCACCAGCTCCGGATGGCCGAGGTCGATCAGCAAGCCCATCGGCACCGGCATGATCGCCGAGCCGAGCGGCAGGCCGGAGGAGACGAAGCCGAACACCTTGCCGATCTGCCCCGGCGGCGAGGCGTCCTTCAGCATCACGTCCCGCGGCGTGCGCGAGGAGCCGAGGGCGAGGCCCGCCGCCGTCGCCACGACCGGCATCAGCAGCTCCGGCATCGGCACCAGGCCGAGCGCGAGCAGCAGCGCCATCGACACCAGGGTCAGCAGGATGACGAAGCCGATCAGGCTGCGCCGCGTCCGGTCCGCCACCCAGCCGCCGACCAGCGTGCCGAGGGTCGCCCCCGCCGTGTAGCCGGTGAGCACCATGGAGCCGATCGCGACCGGCGTGCCCCAGATCTGGCCGAGCACGGCGATGACGAAGCTCTGGATGCCCGAGCCCGCCATCGCGGTGAGCAGGAAGAAGCCGAAGAAGAGCAGCATCGGCTTCGACAGCAGCAGCTCCCGCCCGGTCGGCGCCGGGGCGGTCGCGCCGGCCTCGCCGGCCGCCGGCTTCGGCTTCGCCTGATCGCGCAGGATGCGGCTCTGCCACAGGATCGCCGCCACCACCGGCACGCCGAGCAGGCCGACCAGCAGCAGCGCCGCGCGCCATCCCATCACCGTCATCAGCAGGGCGATGACCGGCGGCGCGAGGGCGAAGCCGAGATTGCCGGTGAAGGTGTGCAGCGCGAAGGCGCGCCCGATGAAGGTCTTGCTCACGCTGCCGGCGAGGATCGCGTAGTCCGCCGGGTGGATCACCGAATTCCCGATCCCCGATAGCAGCGCCAGCGCCACGATCACCCAGAAGGCCGGCGCGAGTGCCATCGCCGAGACCGAGAGCGCCATCAGCAGCGTGCCGCCGACCAGGAAGGGCCGCGCGCCGTAGCGGTCGATCCAGAAGCCCATTGGCGTCTGCAGCACCGCGGTGGTCGCGCTCATTACCGCGGTGGCGAGGCCGAGCGTCGCGTAGGAAACCTCGAACTCGGCCCGCCAGGCGAGGAAGAGCGGCGGCAGGCAGAGCATGTAGAAGTGGCTGAGGAAGTGCCCGAAGCCGATCAGGGTGCAGATGCGGATGTCCTGGCGCCGCGACGACGACGACGCATCGGAGCCAGGGGAAGCGACGCCGGGGCTGGTCATCGGGAAGCGTTATCCGTGCGGTTTCCGGGAAGACTGCGCCGCGGCCAGCCGGGGGTCAATCTGTTGGAACGGTGGGCGGTCGGCCCGTTGGGCGTGGATGGGTCGGGCCACATCGCCTTGGCGCGTCGCCCCCTGCGAACGCCGCGTATCGACTCGCGGAGGGAAAGGCGGTGCGACCGCGGAGCGCCTCCTTCCTCGGACCTGCGCGGGCGCCGGCTCTGCCGAGTCCTCGATGGCGCTGTTGGTCCCCTGCCTTTCCGGCGTGGCTCCGACCGGGCCAGAGGCTCCGCCTCGCTCGCTGCTTGACGAGACGCCGGCCTGCGTCATTTGCTGAACGGCCAAGACAACAACCGCGCCCCGGCAAGAGGGCGCGACGGCTGGCCGGGAACGGCCCTGGGAGGAACGAACCAATGCCCGACACCACCGGAACGACCAGGCGTGGCCTGCTGCAGACAGGCGCGGCCGGCCTCCTCGCCGCCGCCGTGCCAGCCGCCGCCCGCGCGCAACAGGCCGGCCCTGCCCGCGGCGAGCCGCTCCGAGTCGGCGTGATGACCGACCTCTCCGGCCCCTTCGCCGGCGCGGGCAGCCAGCCGCTCTTCTGGGGCGCCGAGGTCGCGATCGAACTGTTCAACGAGCGTGGCGGCGTGGACGGCCGCCCCGTCCAGGCCGTGACGGCCGACAGCCAGAGCAAGGCCGACGTCGCGATCAACGAGGCCGAGCGCCTCCTCGGCCAGGAAGGGCTCGAGGTGGTGACGGGCATCTACTCCTCGGCGCACGCCGTGCCGCTCGCCCAGCGCTTCGAGCAGGCGCGGAAGATCATGTGGATCACCAGCGCCATCTCCACGGCGGTGCTGAAGGACCGCAACCTGCGTTACGTCTTCCGCCCGACGGTCTATTCCGACCAGTACGGCGAGGCCTCGATCGCCTTCGTCCACGAGCACGCACAGGCGCGCCTGAACACCCCGCCCGAGCGGGTGCGGCTCGCCATCATCCACGAGGATGGCCCCTACGGCGTCGGCGTCGCCAACGCGACCGAGGAGGCGGCCAAGAAGCGCAACATGACGATCGTGCTGAAGGAGGGCTATTCGGCGAGCGCGCCCGACCTCTCCACCTTGGTGACGAAGCTGCGGCGCGAGCGTCCCGACGTCATCCTGCACACCGGCTACAACCCCGACATCACCCTGTTCCTGCGCCAGGCGAAGTCGGGCGGGCTGCGCTTCAAGATGCTGATCGGCGAAGGCGCAGGCTATTCCCAGATCGACCGGCTGGCCGAGACCTTCGGCAAGGACGTGGACCACTTCTGCAACGTGGACCCGGCCGGGACGCAGATGCTGGACTGGTCCAAGCTCCAGCCCGGCGTGGGCGACCTGGCGAGAACCTTCGTGCAGCGCTACCAGGCGAAGCACCGCGTCAACGACCTGCCCACCCATGCCTCGATGGGCTTCAACAACACCTGGATCTTCCTGACCCAGGTGCTGACGCCCGCGGTGAGGAAGACCGGCGGCATGACCGCCGACGCGCTGCGCGAGGCGGCGCTCCAGGTGGACGTTCCGGTCGGCGGCACGATCCAGGGCTACGGCGTGAAGTTCCTGCCGCCCGGCAACGCGCTCTCCGGCCAGAACGAGCGCGCCTTCCCGGTGGTGATGCAGTACGAGAACGCGAAGGCGCGCGTCGTGTGGCCGACCGAGATCGCCGGCGGCCCGCCGGTGCTGCCGCTCCCCGCCTCCAACGCCTACGCGGCGCGTTCGTGAGGGCTGCGGCGCCCCTGCTCGCCGTCGAGGGGCTGACCAAGCGCTTCGGCGGCTTCACCGCGGTGGACGGGGTCTCCTTCTCGGTCGCGCAGGGGGAGATCCTGGGGCTGCTCGGCCCGAACGGCTCGGGCAAGAGCACGACCTTCAACTGCATCGCCGGCATGCTGCGGCCGACGGCGGGCTCGGTGCGCTTCGAGGGCCAGGAGATCGGCGGCCTCCCGGCCGACGAGGTCTGCCGGCGCGGGATCGGGCGCACCTTCCAGATCCCTCGGCCCTTCCGCACCCTCTCGCTGCTCGAGAACACCACGCTCGCCGCCCATTACGGCGCCGGCGGCACGATCACGCACGCGGAGGCGGAGGCACGGGCACGCGACGCGCTGCGCCTGGCGCAGCTTCCCGACGACCCGCACGCGACGGTCGCCGGGCTGGGCGCGGCGGGGCTGAAGAAGCTGGAGCTGGCGCGCGCGCTGGCGACCCGGCCGCGGCTGCTGCTCGCCGACGAATCGCTCGGCGGGCTCGACGCGGCAGAGATGCGCGCCGCCGCTGACATGCTCAAGCGCATCCGAGACGAGCGCGGCGTCACCATCGTCTGGGTCGAACACATCATGGGCGTGCTGCTCTCGGTCGTGGACCGCGTGGTCGTGCTGGACCACGGCGCGGTGATCTTCGAGGGCACGCCCCAGGCGGCACAGGAGGACGCAACGGTGGCGGAGGTCTATCTCGGCCCGCCCGAGGCGCGCGCCGCATGAGCGCGGCGGTCGAGGACGCCCGGGGCATGGGTGGCACCGCCGCCGCGACCGCATCCGCGGCCGCGACCCTGGAGCTGTCCGGTATCCGCGCCAGCTACGGCGACTTCCAGGCGCTGTTCGGCGTAGATCTGCACGTCGCGCCCGGCGAGGCGGTGGGCGTCGTGGGCCCGAACGGCGCGGGCAAGACCACCCTGCTGCGCGTGATCTCTGGCTTGCTGCGCCCGACCGCGGGCACGCTGCGCTACGGCGGGCAAGACCTGACGGCGGTGCCGGCGCACGCGCTGCCCTCGCTCGGCATCGCCCACGTGCCCGAGAACCGGCGCCTCTTCCCGCACCTGACCGTGGAGGAGAACCTCAAGGTCGGCGCCTACTCGCGGAGCGCGCGAGCAAGGTTCGCGGAGCGCCGCGACTACGTCTTCACCCTCTTCCCTCGCCTGCGGGAGCGGCGCCACCAACTCGCCGGCACGCTCTCGGGCGGCGAGCAGCAGATGTGCGCGATCGGACGCGCGCTGATGTCGGGGCCGCGCATCCTGCTGCTCGACGAGCCCTCCGCCGGCCTCGCGCCGATCGTGGTGCAGCAGGTCTTCGCCCTGGTCCGGCGCATCCGCGAGGAGGGGCTGACGGTGCTGATCGTCGAGCAGAACGTCGCGCAGGTGCTGCGCGTCGTGGATCGCGCCTATGTGCTGGAAACGGGACGCGTCGCCGCCGAGGGCAGCTCCGCCGCCCTCGCCGCCGATCCCGCCATCCGCCGCAGCTATCTCGGGATGCACTAGGCCGTCGTCCGATCGCCGAGGCGCGGAGCGGCGGCCCAAACAGGGAGACGGCATGGACCCCTTCTTCCTCGAGGCCTTGGTGAACGGCGTGCTGCTCGGCGGGGTCTTCGCCCTGCCGGTGCTGGGCCTCAACCTCGTCTTCGGCGTCGTGGACGTGATCTGGCTCTGCTACGCGGAGCTGGTGATGGTCGGCATGTACGCGGTGTGGTTCCTCTACACCCAGGCCGGCTGGCCGCTCGCCGCGGCCTTCGCGGCCTGCCTGCCGATCGTCGCCGCGCTCGGCGTCCTGCTGCATGTGCTCGTCGTGCGGCCGCTGCTGCATGCGCCGCCGATCAACCAGGTGCTGGCGACGGGCGGCGTGCTGTTCGTGCTGCAGGGCGCCGCGACCCTGGTCTTCTCGACCGATTTCCGCAGCCTCGGCGTCGAGATGCCGCCGATGGAGGTGGGCGAGGTCTTCATCTCCGGCACCAAGCTCGCGGCATTCCTCGCCGCGCTCGCCGGGGCGGCGGCACTCTGGGCCTTCCTGAAATTCACCTATGTCGGCACCGCGATCCGCGCCATCGCGCGCGACCGTGAGATCATGCCGCTGATGGGGGTGGATCCGCGCCGGATCTACCTGATCACCTCCGCGGTCGGCGGCACGCTCGCCGGCTTCGCCGCCTGCCTGCTCGTCGTGCAGCTCGACGTGCATCCCTTCGTCGGCCTCTCCTTCGGGCCGATCACCTTCATGATCTGCGTGATGGGAGGGCTCGGGAACATGCTGGGCGGGTTCCTCGCGGCCTTCCTGATGGGGCTGATCGTCTCGGTCGGCGGCTTCTGGTGGAACACGGAGATGTCCTATGTGGTGGCCTTCGTGTTCTTCATCGTCGTGATCTTCCTCCGCCCGCGGGGGCTGTTCGCCCGATGAGGACGACGACGACGCGCGACATCGCCCTGCCGCTCCTCGTGCTCGCGGCGCTCGCCTGCCTGCCGCTGCTCGGGCCGCCCGACTACTTCATGCACCTGGCGATCACCACGATCCTCGTCGCCCTCGCCTGCACCGCGTGGGCGCTGATGGGGCGGTTCGGGATCGTCTCCTTCGGGCATGGCGCCTTCCTCGGCGTCGCCGCCTACAGCATGGCGCTGCTGTGGAACCTTCAGGGGATCACACCCTGGATCGGCCTGCCGGTCGGCGTCGCCCTGGCCGCGCTCGCCGGGGCGCTGCTCGGCTGGCCCGCCTTCCGCCTGCGCGTGGTCGGGCACTACTTCGCGCTGGTCACCCTCGCCGCGGGCGAGATCGTGCGCATCCTCATCACGGCCTTGCGTTCCATCACCGGCGGCTCGCTCGGCATGACGCCCAACCAGGCACCGCCCGCCGAGGCCTTCGCGGCGATGCAGATGAGCAAGGCTGGCTTCTGGTGGCTCGGGCTGCTCGCCTGGGCCTGCGGGCTGCTCGCCTGGCGCCTCCTCGACCGCTCGATGACCTCCAAGGCGCTGGCCGCGGTGGCGGAGGACGAGGACGCGGCGGCCTCGATCGGCATCCGCGTGGCGCGGGAGAAGCTCAAGGTCACGCTGCTCTCGGCGGCGCTCGCCGGGCTCGCGGGCGGGCTGACGGCGCAGTACCGGATGTACCTCAACCCGGAGACGCTCTCCGGGCTCGGCGTCTCACTGCAGATCGTGTTCGGCGCGATCGCGGGCGGCATGTACAGCCTGATCGGCCCGACGATCGGGGCGGTGTTCACCATCGGGCTCGACGAGACGCTGCGCATCGGCTTCGGCACGCAGTTCATCGGCGCGGCGCCGCTGATCTACGGCCTGCTGCTGGTGCTGTTCGTGCTGTTCCTGCCGCGCGGCATCGCCGGGCTGCTGGAGCGCCGCCGGCGCCGCCCCGGCCACGACGTCCCCGCCGCCGTGGCGCGCGGCGCACCGGGAGACGTTGCGGTGCCGGCGACGGAACCGCCGCGCGCCTGACTCCGGAGTGGAGGAGGACCCACACCATGGCCGACTGGCTTCGTCTCCAGGGCCTCGCCTGTGTCGTCACCGGTGGCGCCGGCGGCATCGGCCGCGCGATCGGCGCGGGCTTCGCCGTGGCTGGCGCACGCGTCGCCCTGCTTGACCGCGACGGCGCCGGGGCGGAGGAAGCGGCCGCGGCGTTGCGCGCCTCCGGCGCCGAGGCCTTCGGCCTGGCCTGCGACACCATCGATCCGGCCGCGGTCGAATCCGCCGCGGCCGAGGTCGCGCGCCGGTTCGGCGCGGCCGATGTGCTGGTCAACAACGCCGGCATCCTGCGCGCCGGGCCGCTCGAATCGCTCTCGCTCGCCGACTGGAATCAGGTGCTCGCCGTGAACCTGACGGGCTACCTGCTCTGCGCCCAGGCCTTCGGGCGGCAGATGCGCGAGCGGCGGCGCGGCAGCATGGTGCATATCGCCTCCATCGCCGCGCTCGAGCCGCAGACCAACAGCGGCGCCTACAGCGCGAGCAAGTCCGCCGTCGCCATGCTCTCGCGCCAGATCGCCGCGGAGTGGGGCCCCTGGGGCATCCGCAGCAACATCGTCTGCCCGGGCCTCGTGCGCACGCCGATGTCCCGGGCCTTCTACGCCGTTCCGGGCGTCGAGGAACGGCGCAAGGCCATGGTGCCGAGCCGGCGCATCGCCGAGCCGGAGGACATCGCCAACGCCGTCCTGTTCCTCGCCAGCGAGCGCGCCGCCTATGTGAACGGCGCGGAGCTCCTGGTGGATGGCGGGCTCGACTGCATGCTGATGGACCTCATCCCGCGCCCGGGCTTCGAACGGGCGCAGCCGCCGGCGCAGGCCTGACAAGGCCGGCGGCGCGGGGACCGGGCCGACGCCGGCCCCGCCATTCCCATCGCCCCTCGCGGCGCCTATCCTGCGCGCCACGCGAGAGGAACCGCCTGCATGACCGCCAAGACCGACACGCCCTCGGCGCGGAAGCCGCGCGGCCGCCTGTTCTTCGCCAATCCGGGACCGACCAACATCCCGGACTCGGTGCTCCTCGCCTGCGCGCACAACAGCGTGGATTTCAACGACGACGACTTCTTCGCGCTCTACACGGACTGCGTCGCCGGCCTGAAGCGCGTGCTGAAGACGCGCCAGGAGGTGTTCCTATACACCGCCTCCGGCCACGGCGCCTGGGAGGCGAGCTTGGTCAACCTGTTCTCCCCCGGCGACCGGCTGCTGATGCTCGAGACGGGCTACTTCTCCGAAGGCTGGGCGCAGATGGCGCGCGACCTCGGGCTGGAGGTGCAGACCGTCGCCGCCGACTGGCGCCGCGGCGTGGACATGGCGGCGGTGCAAGCGGCGCTCGCCGAGGACCGCGCCCACGCCATCAAGGGCGTGTGCGTCGTGCACAACGAAACCTCGACCGGATTGATGCTGCCGGTCGAGGAGGTGCGCGCTGCGCTGGACGCGACGGGCCACCCGGCGCTGCTGCTGGTGGACACCATCTCCTCGCTCGGCTCCTTCGACTTCCGCATGGACGAGTGGCGCGTGGACGCCGCGGTAGGCGGCAGCCAGAAGGGTCTGATGCTGCCCACCGGCTTCAGCTTCACCGCGGTCTCGGAAAAGGCCATGGCGGCACACCGCCAGGCGCGGCTGCCGCGGCATTACTTCAACTGGACGACCATGCTCGCCCGCAAGCACCGCAGCTTCGTGGGCACGGTGCCGATCGCGCTGTTCTACGGCCTGAAGGAATCGCTCCGGCTGCTTGAGGAGGAAGGGCTCGACGAGGTCTTCGCGCGCCACGCGCGGCTCGCGCGCGCCGTGCGCGCCTGTGTGCAGCGCTGGTCCGGCAATGACGGCCCACAGCTCTTCTGCACCAACCCGGCGCGCTACTCCGACTCCGTCACGACCGTGCTGATGCCGCCGGGCCACGACGCGGAGGCGGTGCGGCGCACGGCGCTGCAGCGCTTCAACGTCTCGACCGGCGGCGGGCTCGGGCGACTCGGCGGCCAGGTCTTCCGCATCGGCCATCTTGGCGACCTGAACGAGCCGATGGTGATCGGCACGCTCGGCGCGGTGGAAATGGCGCTGCGACTGAACGGCGTGCCACATGCGCCGGGTGGGGTCGAAGCGGCTCTTGACTCCCTCACCGAAGCGGTGCGCGGCTGAACGGACTCGGCGGCGCGCTTCGGCGTGCTCCCGAAGCACGCCTTTTCGTCGCTCCGCGTGCAGGCGGCGGGCCGTGTCGGGGGATGAACCGCCGCGGAGTCGAGCGCGCGGGGCGCCGTCCCCGTGCCTCCGATGCGGATTTCCAGCGGTAGAGGGGCGACGCAAGCCTGCGCGCAGTAGCGGTAGATGCCGCAAGCGCCTACCACCGACGGTGCCAGCCGCCGGCGTTCTACAATAGTTCCAGTCTATCATCAACAATACGTGAATTTTTACGTTGTAGCGCGAATCCGGACTCGCGCAATCCCGCTACGGTGTCGTTTCTTTCTCGAAATCCGCGCAGGACCGGGATCATCCTGCGCGAAGAGTTGCCCAGCCTGCAAAGCACCACAACCATCGGCTCGGCGACTCGGAGATCCGTGTCCCAAAGGCCCCCGAAGGAGCGAGCCATGACCTACCTCCACAAGCCCGCGATCCTCACCAGCGAGCCCGCTCAGGCCTCGACCGCCGATGCATCGGCAGCGCGGCTCGGCGTGCCTGGCGCAAGCTCCCTTGCCCCGGCGCATCTCGAGGTCGCGGCGCTGCGCTACGACAACCTCGACGTGTCCCTCGACACCGAACACCGCTGCTTCTGGGCCTGGCAGCGCCCGGTCGGGCGGCCGAGCTACACGATGGCACTGATGCAGGACATCAGCGCGATGCAGCACGCCATCCAGCGGATGTTCGCCGCCCGCGCGCAGAGCGGCGAGCGGCCATTCGACTGGTTCGTGATGGCCTCGCGCGTGCCGGGCATCTTCAACCTCGGCGGCGACCTTGGTCTGTTCGGCGAGCGGATCCGCGAGGGCGACCTGGAGGCGCTGCGCCACTACGGGCATGTCGCGGTTGAGGCCATCTATCGCAACCATATCGCTTTCGACGTGCCTGTGATCACCATGGCGCTGGTGCAGGGCGATGCACTCGGCGGCGGCTTCGAATGCGCCCTCTCCTACGACATGATCGTGGCGGAGAAGAGCGCGAAGCTCGGCCTGCCCGAGATCCTATTCAACATGTTCCCCGGCATGGGCGCGGTGAGCTTCCTCGGCCGGCGGCTCGGCCGCGCGCAGGCGGAGAAGCTGATCACGAGCGGCAGGATCTACACCGCCGAGGAACTGTACGAGATGGGCGTGGTGGACATCCTCGCCGAGGACGGCATGGGTGAGGCGACGGTGGAGGAGTACATCGAGCGCAACGCGCGCAAGCACAACGCGCTCTACTACGCGCAGAAGGCGCGCCGCCGGGTGAACCCGATCACGCTCGAGGAGCTGTACGACATCGTGGACATGTGGGCCGAGGCGGCGATCAACCTGGGCGAATCCGACCTGCGCAAGATGGCGCGCCTGACCGCGGCGCAGGACCGGCGGATCAGCGGCCTCACCTCGGCCGCGCCGGCGCTCGCCGCGGAGTAGCGGCCCCCCCTTTCATCGAGGCGGGCCGACGACGGACGGACGGGGCATTCTCATTCCGCCCCCGTCCCCGATCGGTGCGCAACGCCGCACGGCGCCCGGCCGGGATGGCGGATCGGCGGCGGGTAGCCGCCAACGTGGCGGCTACCCCGGCTGGCCGCCGCCGGCCTCGCCCGGCACAGCACTGACGCGGTAGGGCGCCAGCGCGCGCCTCACGCGTTCCAGTTCCGCCTCCAGGCGCTGCAAATGGCTCGGCCCGCGGGCGGCGATCTCGGCCGCGCGCATCTGCTGTCCCACGCGGCACAACTCGCCCAGGCCACGCGCGCCGATGTTCGAGGCGCCACTGCCAAGCGCGTGCGACTGCTGGCGGAACCGCACCGAATCGCCCGTCGCCGCCGCGCCGACCAGTTCCTGCACGAGCCCCTCGGCCTCGGCAAGGAAGTCGTCGATCAGCCCGGCGAGAAAGGCCGGCCCGCCGAGCGCCTGCAGGTCCGCCAGCGTGTCCTCGTCCACGGCCGGGAGCTGGCCGGCGGGGCGGAACCGCGGATGCGAGGCGATTTCCGTCACTGGCTGCGGCACGTCCAGGTCCGCTCCCTCATCGCGCAGCCGCAGCGGCCCGGCACCGGGCAGGAAGGCGTCCGATGCCCCAGGCCCGGTCTCGGTCGCGTTCGCCGGTGCTCTCCCTCCGACCACCGATTCGATCACTTCCAACAGCCGTGCAGGCTCGACCGGCTTGATCACACAGGCGTCCATGCCGGCTTCGAGGCAGCGGGCCGTCGCCTCAGGCGTGGCATCGGCGGTGAGCCCGATCACTGGCACATAGGGCTGACCGAGCGCCATCATGCGGTAGAGCTTGACCGCCTCGATGCCGTCCATCACCGGCATGTTGAGGTCCATCACGACGAGGTCGAACGCGCCGGCCTCAAGCGCGTCGAGCGCCTCCTCGCCGTTCGAGACGAGCTGGCAGGTGTGGCCGACGCTCTCCAGGATGCGCTCAAGCACGCGCCGGTTGACGCGGTTGTCGTCGGCCACCAGCACGTGCAGCTGCCGCGCGGGACGAGGCAGTGCGGCAGAGCCTGCGCGCGCAGCCTCCGCAGCGGCGGTTGCCGTCGCGGCTCCGCGGGCGATCCGCAAGGCGCGGCGCAGCATGTCGGCATCGGGCGCGGCGGGCAGGACGGTGACGAAGTCGCGCCGGACCGCAAGCGCCCGTGGCAGTTGCTCCGCCCCGGACTGTGCGTCCGCCTCGCCGCCGCCACCGCCCAGCAGTACGATCCGCAGCCTGCCGCCCCCGCTCGCGGCGGGATCTCCGCCGGCAGCGACCCCGTGGAGCGTGGTCGCGAGGGCCAGGGCCTCCGCGTCCAACCCACGCGGATCGAGCAGCAGGATCGGGGGGGTGTCGGCCGTCGCATCCGCCGGGCCGCGAACCGTGCCCCGCAGCAGCGAAACCGCCTCCGTCACTCCGGTCAGCCTCCGGCAGCCGACGCCGAGCGTGGCGAGTTGCCGCTCCACCTCGTCCCCGTGCCCGGCGGCGGCGAGGAGCAGGACGCCGCGACCGTCCGGCAGGGGCGGTTCCGCCGTCTCTGTGGCCTCGATGGCCTCGACGGCAAAGGTGAACCAGAATGTGCTCCCGATGCCGGGCTGGCTCTCCACGCCGATCTTGCCGCCGTGCAGCCCGACGAGACGGCGGCAGATGGCAAGGCCGAGGCCGGTGCCGCCGAAGCGGTTGAGGATCGAGGGGTCGGCCTGGGTGAAGCTCTCGAACACCCGGTCCAGGGCCTCGGGCGCGATCCCGATGCCGGTGTCGCTCACCTCGAAGCGCAGCAACGGGCGCCCGCCTGGCTCCGCGGCGGCAAGATCGGCTGCTATCACGACGCTGCCGGCGGCGGTGAACTTCACCGCGTTGCCGGCGAGGTTCGTCAGGATCTCCTGGAGGTGCCGCCGGTCACCCCGCAGGCGGAGCGGGGTGCGCGGCGTGACGTGAATCGCCAGCGCCAGCCCCTTCTCCGCCGCCGTCACCGCGACCAGGCGCCGCACCTCGTCGAGCAGGTCGAGCAGGTCGAATTCCGACGTCTCGATCCGGACATCGCCGGCCTCGATGCGCGAGAAGTCGAGGATGCCGTCGATCAGCCCGAGCAGCGAGCGCGCCGCGCTGCCGATCGTACGCGTCATCTCCTGCTGCGCCGGGTCGAGGCGCGTCTCGGCGAGCAGCCCGCCCATGCCGATGATCGCGGTGAGCGGGGTGCGCAGCTCGTGGCTGACGCTGGCCAGGAACAGCGTCTTCGCCTCGTTCGCCTGCTCGGCCTGCCGGCGCGCCTGCTCCAGCTTGCGGATCAGCGTGCCGGCGTAGCCGGGCACGATCAGCATCCCGAGCCAGAGGCCGATCGAGAGATGGATCTGCTTCGACCAGAATGGGGTGGTCAGGACCACCGCTCCGAAGGCCAGCAGCCCCGCCGCCATGCTGGTGCGCAGCCAGGGGATGCCGAAGCGGAAGCCGTTGCCGAGGATGACCCAGAGATAGATGAAGTAGAACAGCGACAGCGGCTCGCCGCCGAGATGCAGGACGGCCGAGAGGAAGCTCATATCGAGGGCGAGCGCTACCGCGCGGCGCGGCTGGGAGACGCCAGGCCGGGCGAGCAGGTGAGCGATGACGCCCAGGGCCGAGCAGGTGAAGACTCCCAGCACGGCAAGCAGCGCGCTGAGCGCATCCACATTCAGGGCCGTGGCGTAGGTCGCAATGAGCAGGGAGAAGACGAGCCGGTTCCGGCTCATCTCGTGCTCAGTGTCCGGACGGTTGCTAAGGCGTGCGGCGACCCAGGCTCGCAGCCCCCGCGGCGGCGGGGGCGGCGCAGCGCCGGCGTTGCCCGATTCCGGGGCGGCGGTCGTCGCGGTCATGCACCCTGTCTAGCAGATTGAGCCACCGCGTACCTCCAAGGTTCGCGGGCGGTGGCGGAGGACCGATCGGCTATGCCCCGCCCGGGATCGGCTGCCGTCCAGCGCATCAGACATGCGCCGGCGCGACGTGGCAGGGTACGGCGCCAGAGGCCCTCTCGCAGCGTTGCACGAGAATACCGCGCAATACGCTACCAACAAGTGTATTCTGAAGCGTCGACGCAACTCTCTCCCTCGACGCCTCATGGTGCGCGCCCGGCTCCCCGCCCCTCAGCCGGCGCGTGGGGGCGGCGGCGTGGGCGGCACGGCGTTCATGCGGCGGACCAGGGCCTGCAGGTCCTGGGTGTCGATCGGATGACTGTAGTAGTGGCCCTGGATCTCGTCGCAGCCTTCCGCGATGAGCTGCGTCACCTGCTCCACCGTTTCCACCCCCTCGGCGATGACGCCGAGCCCGAGGCTGTGGCCGAGATTGATGATCGCGCGGACGATCGCGGTGTCGGACGGGTCGGTGCGCAGGTTGCGGATGAAGGACTGGTCGATCTTCAGCCGATCGACCGGAAAGTTCTTGATGTAGTTGAGCGAGGAATAGCCGGTTCCGAAGTCGTCGATCGAGAAGCGCACGCCAAGGCGGCGGAGGTCGCGCAGCACCGCGGCCACCCTCTCGTCGTTCTCGAGCAGGATGCCCTCAGTCAGTTCGAGCTCAAGCAGCCGTGGGTCGAGCCCGCCCGCCTCCACGGCCGAGGTCACGAGCCGCCGCACGTCGTGCTTGCGGAATTGCACCGGAGAGAGATTTACGGAGATCCGGAGCGGCGGCAGCCCCTCGCGCTGCCAGGCCGCCGCCTCGGCGCAGGCGGTGTGCAGCACCCATTCGTTGATCGGCCCGATCAGCCCCGTCTCCTCGGCCAGCGCGAGGAAGTCGCCGGGCCGCACGAGCGTGCCGCCGGGGCGGCGCCAGCGCAGCAGCGCCTCGGCGCCGACGATCTGGCCGGTGCGCAGGTTGACCTGCGGCTGGTAGTGCACGACGAACTCGCCGCGCACCAGGGCGGAGCGCAGATGCGCCTCCAGCGCCACGGCCTCGCGCGCGCGGCGGTCCATGTCGGCGGCGAAGAAGCGGAACAGCTCCCGCCCCTCCTCCTTCGCCTGGTACATGGCGAGGTCGGCGTTGCGCAACAGCTCGTCCGCGTCCGTGCCGTCGCGCGGGTGCAGCGTGATCCCGATGCTGGCGCTGAGGCGGAATTCCTGCGCGTCGGAGAGGAAGGGTTCGGCAAGGGCCTCGATGGTCCGCCGCGCGAGCGCGGCGGCGTCCTCAGGATCGTCCACCCCGGCCTGGAGGATGGCGAACTCGTCCCCGCCGAGCCGCGCCACGGTATCCCCTGCCCGCGCCAGGGAGCGCAGCCGGTCCGCCACCTGGCACAGCAGCCGGTCACCCAGGTGATGACCGAGCGCGTCGTTGACCGCCTTGAACCGGTCGAGGTCGAGGAAGTGCAGCGCGAAGCCACGACCGCCGCGCCGGCTGCGCGCCAGCTCGCGCTGCAGCCGCTCGCGCAGCAGCACGCGATTGGGCAAGTCGGTCAGCCCGTCGTGGTGGGCGAGGTGGCGCAGCCGGCTCTCCGCCAGCTTGCGGTCGGTGATGTCGAGCGCGGTGGTCAGCACGCTCGCCACCGTCCCATCGGCGTCGCGCAGCGGCGCCTTGGTGGTGAGGAAAACCCGGCGCACCCCTTTGCAGTCGAGGATTTCCTCCTCGTAGCTTGGGAGCGGTTCAGCGGACTGGAACACCAGGCGGTCGAGCGCGCGGCTGCGCTCGGCATGGGCGCGCCCGAAGGGCTCGCCGGGGTCATGGCCGACCAGGTCCGTCGGCGTGGAACCGGCGAGCGCCGCATGGTAGGCGTTGACGAAGACGCAGCGCCCCTCGCGGTCGGCCGCGCTGATCATCGCCGGAACCGTGTCGATCACCTGCGCCAGCGCCTCGCGGCTGTTGCGCAGCAGCGCCTCGCGCGAGCGCTCGCTCTGCTCCAGCTCGCGCTCCAGCGTCCGGGCACGCTGCTTGACGATCTGCTGCTGACGGCGCAGCTCAAGCAGGTTGCGCACGCGCGTGGTGAACTCGTAGCGGTCGGCGGGGCTGAGCAGGAAGTCGGTTGCCCCCGCCTCCAGCGCGCTGAGGCGGTAGCTGCGGTCGTTGTAGGCGGTGATGACGACGATCGGCACGTCCACGCAGGGGGGCTTGGCGCGCACCCGCCGGACGAACTCCGATCCGTCCATGCGTGGCATCTTGTAGTCGGTGATGATCAGGTCCACCGGGTTGTGCTCGATCCAGTCGAGCGCCTCCTCGGCGTCGCCGAAAGCCTCCACCACCACGCCGTCGCCCACGGCTTCGGCGAGGCGCGAATAGAGTTTCCGGTTCGTGACCCGGTCGTCGAGGATCAGGACTACGGGCATGCCGTCGTTACGCCCCCCTGCGCCGGCATGGCGACCGGCAATCGTATGCACATATTGCACTTCCGGCGACAGCTAGGAAGCGACGACGCGGACCGTTTCTCTGCCGGCGCGAGCGCAGGCGCCGATTTCGGTGTCGCCCATCCCACGGCGCGGCGGGGGCAGAGGAGGGGCGTCAGGGCCAGAAATGGGCGGACGCGGCCAGCCGCCGATCGACGCTCCGCTTCCGTAGCACCCCGCGCCTCCGCTGCCATCCCGCATCGCCGAGTGATTCGCTGCGGCAACAACCACCTGTTCGCCGCGAAAAGGGCACGGCGACGCCGGCTAGCGGATGGTCAAGGGGCAAGACGTTTCCGAGGCATCGCTTCGCGCCCTGGATGTTTCTTCCACCCAGGGCGATCGCGGCTTCAGCCGCGACCTGGTCAGCAAGATCCGGGAGGTGCCGCTCGCCTGACCCTGTTGGCGCCCGCCAAGCCGCCGCACCGGCGCGGCTCACTCCACCCGCGCGCCGGAGGCCCGCACCGCCTCGCCCCACCGCCGCCGCTCGGAGGCCATGAAGGCAGGCAGCTCGGCGCGCGGGATGGGCATCGTATCGAAGGCGCGCTCGGCGAACAGGCGCCGGACCTCCGGCGTCTCCAGCGCCTTGCGGGCCTCCGCATCGATGCGGTCGAGAACCGGCGCCGGCGTGCCGCGCAGGCCGAACAGCGCCGCCCAATTGGTCGAGAGGAAGCCCGGCAGCGTCGCCGCCACCGTCTGCACGCCCGGCAGCGCCGGATGCGGCGCCTCCGCGGCGACGGCGATGGCGCGGAGCGTCCCCGCCCGCAGATGCGGCAGCGCGCTGCCGAGCCCGTCGAACATCATCGGCACCTGGCCGGCGATCAGGTCGGCCACCGCCGGGCCAGCGCCACGATAGGGCACGTGGACGATGTCGATCCCGGCCTCGGCGGCGAGCATCGCGCCGGTGAGGTGGAGCTGCGTGCCGGTGCCGGCCGAGGCGTAGTTCAACTGGCCCGGCCGCGCCTTCGCCAGCGCGATCAGGTCCGGCAGCGTGCGCACCTGGGGCAGCACGCGCGGATTGACCACGAGGACGTTCGGCTGCTGCGCGAGCATCGCGATCGGCACGAACTCGGTGTCCGGGTCGAAGGGCAGGTTCGGCCGGAGCGCCTTGTTGATCGCGGCGAGCGAGGCCGTGGCGACGAGCAGGGTGTGCCCGTCCGGCTCCGAGCGGGCGAAAACCTCGCCCGCCACCACGCCGCCGGCACCGCCGCGGTTGTCCACCACCACGGGCTGGCCGAGCTGCGCTGCGAGACGATCGCCGACCGCACGCGCGACGATGTCGGTGGTGCCGCCGGCGGCGAAGGGGACGATGATGCGGATCGGTCGGCTGGGGAAGCCGCTCGCGCCACCGCTGCCGCTCCCTTGCGCCGCCGCGGGGCGCACCGCCGCCGTGCTCGCGGCGAGGCCCAAGGCCGCCGCGACGCCGCGCCGACCGACCACGCCATTGCCCCCGACCATGCTCGCCTCCCCAGGTGCTGTTGCGCGCAACCTAGAACCGGCCACGTCCATTCGCCAAGAGTACGGCGGACGAGGACGTGCGGCGCGCTTGCGCAACCTGGTCCCTTACAGGCCGACAAGGGGCCAGGCAGTTCCGAGGCAGCGATTCACGCCCTGGGTGCCTCCACCCGGGGCGATCGCGGCCTAGCCGGCCAGCCGCCGCAGCGCGTCGCACACTCGCTCCACCTGCGCGTCCGTCATTTCCGGGAACATCGGCAGGCTCAGCACCTCCTGCGCGGCGCGCGCGGTTTCGGCGCAGCCTGCGGGGCCGAGCGGCACCCGGTCCTTGTAAGCCGGCTGAAGGTGCACCGGCACCGGATAATGAATGCCGGTGCCGATCCCCAGCTCGCGCAGCCTCGCCTGCACCGCAGCGCGCTCAGGCGTGCGGAGGACGTACTGATGGAAGACGTGCTCGCACCCCTCTCGCCGCGCCGGGGCGGCGATCGCCCCTCCCTCCGCCAGCGCCGCGTCGTAGGCTGCCGCGATCTCCCGCCGCCGTGCGTTCCCGGCGTCGAGATGCGCCAGACGCACCCGCAGGATCGCCGCCTGCACCTCGTCGAGCCGGCTGTTCACCCCAACCATCGCGCTGACATAGCGCTCCTGCCAGCCATACTGGCGGATCGCGGCGATGCGCTCGGCCAGTTCCCAGTCCTCCGTCACCAGCGCTCCGCCGTCGCCGAGCGCGCCGAGGTTCTTCGTCGGGTAGAAGCTGAACCCTGCCGCCCGCCCGAGGGTGCCGAGCTTGCGTCCTTGCCAGGTCGCGCCATGCGCCTGCGCGCAGTCCTCGATCAGCGCCACGCCGTTGCGCTCGCAGGCCGCGAGCATCGGGCCGAGATCGCAGGCCTGGCCGTAGAGATGCACCACGATCGCGGCGCGGATCGGCGGCAACCCGGGCGGCGGGTCCTCGAGCACGGCCGTCAGCTCGTCCGGGTCCATGGTGTAGTGATCGGGCTCGATGTCGAGCAGCAGCGGCATCGCGCCGGCCATCTCGATCGCCGCGACGGTCGCGACCGCCGTGTGCGAGACGGTGGCAACGGTGCTGCCCTCGCCGATGCCGAGGCCACGCAGGATCAGAGCGAGCGCGTCGGTGCCGTTGGCGCAGCCCACGGCACGGCCCTGGCCGAGCCAGGCGGCGAATTCCCGCTCGAAGGCCTCCCCCTCCTTGCCGAGGATGTACCAGCCGCTCGAGAGGGCACGGGCCACGGCGGCGTCGATCTCGGCCTTCTGCGCGCGGTAGCCGGCGCCGGGATCGGCCTGCGGAATCATCTCGGTCATCGGTGAAGCCTCACGTGTAGTCGGCCAGGCGCGGCCTGTACCATTCCAGCGTGCGCCGCAGCCCCTCGTCCACATCCACGCGCGGCCACCAGCCGGTGGCGGCGCGGAAGGCGCGGTCGTCGGCGGCGTAGCTGCCGATGTCAATGGGGGCGCGATCGGCAGGGAATTCCTTGATCACGTAGCGGCCCTTACCGCCATTGGCGGCGATCAGCCGGTCGGCCAGCTCGATCAGGCGCATCGGTGGCGAGCCGCCGATGTTGAACACCCGGCCCGCCACCTCCGGCCGCCCGGCCTGCTCGGCGGCGCGCAGGAAGGCATCGGTCACGTCGTCGAGATAGGCAAGGTCGCGGAGCTGCTCGCCGCCCCAGACCTCGAAGGGCTCGCCCTCCAGCACGCGGCGGACCCATATGCCGAGGAAGGTCTGCCGCGCATCCTTGATGCGCAGCCGCGGCCCGTAGCAATTGGTCAGACGCAGCGACACCACGGGCCGGCCGTGTACGCGCTGCTCCAGCAGCCAGTACTGCTCGCCCGCCCATTTGGAGACGCCGTTCGCGTCCGGCGGATTGACCGTGTGCTTCTCGTCCACCGGCAGGTATTGCGGCCGGCCGTAGAACTGCCGGGTCGAGGCGTGCACGACGGTGGCCTTCGGCGCCGCCTCGCGCATCGCCTGGATCAACCGCACCTGTGCAACCGCGTTGATCTCGATGTCCGCCACGGGGTCGCGCTGGCCGCCCATGTGACTGGTCTGGGCCGCCAGGTTGAACAGCACGTCAATGCCCTGGCAGAGCGAATGCAGCTCCGCATCGCGGATGTCGCCGCGCACCAGCAGCACGCCGGCACCTTCCAGGTTCGCCGGATTCGCGCCGCCGTCCGGCATCATCGCGTCCAGCGCCGTCACCCGCGCGCCGCGCGCCGCCAGCGCGTGGCACAGGCCGGAGCCGAGGAAGCCGGCCCCGCCCGTCACCAGCACCCGCTTGCCGCGCCAGAAGTCCTGCGCCGCGCCCGCCATCGTCATGCCGTCTCATTCCTCATCAGCAGCCCTGCCCGCAACCGTCCGCCGCGGAATGCTCGCCGCCGATTGCGGCAGCATCGCGCCCGCGTGCCGGCAACGCTGGGGCGGTCAATATCCCTGACCCGCCCCGCCGCCGGAATGACGTCCGCGCGAGAGGGCGGATGGCTGGCAGGCATCGCCTCACCTTCGCCCACGCAACCACAACGCCGGCTGGGTTCCGGAAGCGCGCCCCCCGGAGAAGGAACCGAAAGCCCCTCCCCCGCCGGCGCTCACCGCATGTCGAACATCTCCTGGTGGAAATGCGCGGCCGAGAAGCCGTGCGCCACCATCGCGTCGCGCAGGGCATGGCCGAAGCCCAGCGGGCCGCAGAACCAGACATCCGCCTCCTTCCACTCGGGGACCATCGCGGCGAGGCGATCGAGCGTCAGAGGGCCGTCGCGCGGCGTCACGATCAGGTGGAAGTTCACGCCGGCCTCCTCGGCGAGCTGGCGGATATTCGCGATGAAGGCCTCGGCGGGCGCGTTGGTGGAATAGATCAGGTCCACCGGGCCGTGCTCGCGCTCCTCCGCCAAGGCCTGCAGGCGGGCGATGAAGGGCGTGATGCCGATGCCACCGCCGATCCAGATCTGGCGGGCACGCTCGCCGCGGAAGTCGAAGCGCCCGTACGGCCCCTCGACCGTCACGGACTGCCCGGGGAAGAGCTGGTCCGGCAGCGCCCGGGTGTAGTCCCCGAGCCCCTTGATGCTGAACATGAGCCGGCCATCCCGGTGCCAGGCGGAGGAGATCGTGAAGGGGTGGGCGCCCTCGCCGCCTCCGAAATCCACGAAGGCGAACTGCCCGGCCTGATGGCCGGGCCAGGCCGTCTCGAGCCGGACGCCGACATCCAGAACGGCGTTGTTGCTGTGGTAGGTCAGGGTTTCGATGTGGCCGACGGCGCGGCGGGACTGCCCGATCCGCCCGAACAGCGATGCCGCCGCGGCGACGGTGCCGCAGGCCATCAGGAGCGCCAGCACCGGCCCGACCGGCACGCTCCAATAGCCCCGGGGCGTCAGGATGACGGCATGGAACACCAGCACCAGGAAGACGGGCGCCATCAGCCGGTGCGTCGCGAGGAAGGAGCGATAGGGGACCCGCTTCCACAACGCGAGGACGACGAGGACCAGAAGCAGGTAGAGGCTCCACTCGCCCAGATCGGCGGCGATCCCGCGCAGGTCGCGGAACGGGTCGAACCCCGCCGCGGCGGCCTCGGCCGGTGGCGGCCGCCGTGCCGGGCGCTCGAGCCAGCCCTGGCGCACCATCCAGCGGGGCAGGATCTCCAGGAGCCAGTGGACCACCGCAAACAGCGTCCCGGCGATCCCGAGCCACTTGTGCAGGCGGTAGAATTTGTCGAGGCCGCCGAGCAGCGCCTCGATCTGGACGGGGCGCGCGGCGAGGATCACGGCGGCCGACATGCTGCCGATGGCCAGGATGCCCGTGCCGTACACCAGCGCATTACGAACAGGCCACAGGCCGCCCGCGAACGCCCCCAACCCGTGACTGAGCAGCCACAGCGCGGCCAAGCCGGCGAGGATCGCGACGAACACGATCCTCAGTCTGGTATGCTCCATCGGATGCTCCGCTCCCGATCCTCCGAGGGGCCTCGGCGTGTGGAGGGATCGGTTACGCTTCCTTGAGGCGGTCGCCATCCCCGCCCCCGTCCGGGCAGGTGTGCGAGCCCCGCATGATCCCGGCGACGCCAAACAGAAACAGCAATGCGCCGAGCAGCACCTCCAGGCTCGCCAGAACCAGCCCCCGTCGCCGACGGGGCGGACATTACCATAGCCGACGGTGCTCACCGTGGCGACGGGGCGGTGCACCGGCGACGTCGAGCCTCAGCGGCCCGTCGCCGCTGGCGAAGATCGGCGCGGCGCTCAGCCCGTCGGCGATGCGGAAGGAGAGGCCGAAGGCGATCACCAGCAGGGCATGGACCGTCACGACGGCGATGATCGGCACGGCGAGGCGGTTGAGCCGGCGGCCGATCGTCTCGAAGATCAGCGCGGCGGCCACCAGCAGGTCCAGCAGGTTCAGCGTGAGGGCGAGGCCCCGATCGGGCGCAGCCAACCACACGGCGCCGGCTGAACGCGTCGCAGCGCCAAGCTGGCCGGCGCCAGGCTCACGGCAGCGCGGCGACCCCAGTGATCTCGACCCGCCAGCGCGGGTCCACCAGCGCGCCCTGGATGGTCATGCGGGCGGGCTTCGCCGCGGGGTCGAGCCAGCGGTCCCAGGCGCGGTTCATCGCCGGTGCGTCGCGGATGTCGGCCAGCACGACGGTGACGGAGAGCAGGCGGGACTTGTCCGTGCCCGCCTCCGCCAGCAGCGCATCGATCTGCCGAAGGATGTCCGCGGTCTGTCCCTCGACGTCGAGGCTCGGGTCGTCGGCCACCTGGCCGGCGAGCCAGACCAGGCCGTTCGCCACCACGGCCCCGCTTAGCCGTTCTTCCTCCGCCAGCCGCCGGATCGTCATGCGCGCCTCCCATCGTCCCCAAATGCGATGCTGTCCGGATAGAGGAGGCGGGGCATGGTGTCGATTCTCGCACGGGCGATCCTGGCCAGCCGCTGGCTGCTGGCCGTCTTCCTGTTCGGCCTGATCGCCGGCCTTGTGTTGTTCGCGCTGCGCTACCTTCACAAGGTCTGGACGATGGCGGCGGGCATCCTCGAGACGGACGAGACCGCCCTGCTCATCGATGTCCTGCACCTGGTGGACTACGTCCTGGTCGCCTCGCTGGTGGTGATGGTGGCGCTCGCCTCCTACGACAGCCTGGTGGACCGGCTGCAGGGCAAGGCGGACGAGCAGGAGATGCGCTGGGTCTCGCGCACGGACCACGCGAACCTGAAGATCAAGGTAGCGACGGCAGTGGTCGCGATCTCCTCGATCGACCTCCTGCAGGTTTTCCTGCGCATCGAGGACCACACGGACCGGCAGGTGACATGGCGCCTGACCATCCACGCGGTGTTCCTTGTGGGTGCGGTCCTGCTCGGCGTGCTCGACCGCATCGAGCGGCATGGCGGCAGCGCGGAGAGGAACGAGTCCGTGTAGCGGAGCGCGAACGGGCGAGCCGCGCGCGGTGTCCGGTCACCCTTCCCGATCGCCGCGCTCAAGGGCGTACCGTTCTGCGCTGCTCGCAGGGCCACTGTGGGCGAACCTGAATCCTGGCGCGGGCGAGAGTCATGCCCGGTCAGCCGAACCAACCATCTCCGCGGGATATGATCGCTTCCACCCAGCGGGACATGAGAAAACGCGGCTCGCACGGAGGCCGCGACGATGACCGCGACGGGCGCAGAAGACCGTTGGACGAGCGGCGCCCCCTACGAACGCTACGTCGGGCGCTGGAGCCGGCCAGTGGCGCATGAATTCCTCGCCTGGCTCGATGCGCCGGCCGGGCTCGACTGGCTCGACACCGGCTGCGGCACCGGTGCGCTGACCGGGACGATCGCCACGGACTGCAGGCCTGGGCGCCTTGTCGGGATCGACACCTCGGCCGGCTTCCTCGACCTCGCCCGGCAGCGCCTGGGCCCCGGCGGCGCGGAGTTCCATCGGGCCGACGCGCAGGCGCTGCCCTTCGCCGAGGGCAGTTTCGACCGCGTCGTATCGGGCCTGATGCTCAACTTCGTGCCCGACCCGCCGCGCGCAGCGATGGAGATGGCGCGGGTCACGCGGTCGGGCGGCGAGGTGGCGCTCTACGTCTGGGATTACGCCGGCAAGATGGAGCTGATGCGCCACTTCTGGGACGCAGCGGCGGCGCTGGACCCGCGCGGGGCCGAACTCGACGAGGGCAAGCGCTTCCCGATCTGCCGGCCGGAGGCGCTCCGGCAGGTGTTCGAAGCAAACGGAATGCTGCGCGACATCGAGACGCGGGCGATCGACGTGCCGACGACCTTTCGCGACTTCGACGACTACTGGACGCCCTTCCTGGGCGGGCAGGGCCCGGCGCCGGGCTACTGCGCATCCTTGCCCGAAGACCAGCGCGCACGCCTGCGCGAGCGGCTGCGCGCGGCCCTCCCGATGCTTGCGGACGGCAGCATCCGCCTGACCGCACGCGCCTGGGCCGTGCGCGGCCGGAAGGCCTAGCCAGCCGCCAGACGCGGCCCCCTCAGCCTGCGAGATGCGGCCGGCGGACCAGCCGCGGCAGCAGCCCGTCCACCGGCCCGAACAGGACGGAGAGTGCCCAGGCCAGCCCCGCCACCAGCACGATCGCCGGCCCGCTCGGCAGATCCAGGTGGTAGGAGAGCAGCAGGCCGAGGGCCGAGGACACGGCGGCGATGCCCGCCGCGGCATAGACCATCCCCCCTACCCCGCGCGCCCAGTGCCGCGACGCGACCGCGGGGAGCATCATCAACCCCACCGCCATCAGCGTCCCAAGCGCCTGGAACGCCGCCAGCACGTTCAGGGCAACGAGGGCGAGGAAACCCAGGTGCCAGGCTGCGCCGCGCGCGCCGACCGCGCGGGCGAAGCCCGGATCGAAGCATTCCAGCACCAGCGGCCGCCAGGCGACGGCGAGCGCGAGGAGCGTCACCGTCGCCGTCCCGGCCATCAGCAGCAGCGCTGGGTCGTCCACGCCCAGCACGCTGCCGAACAGCAGATGGGTGAGGTCCACCGCCCCCCCGCGCACCGAGACCAGCGCCACGCCGAGCGCCAGCGCGACGAGGTAGAGCCCGGCCAGCGCCGCGTCCTCGCGCCCGCCGGTCGCGCGCGACAGGGCGCCCGCGCCGACCGCCACGGCCAGCCCCGCGACCAGCCCGCCGAGCCAGAGCGCCGGCACCGAGAGGCCCGCGACCAGGAACGCAGCCGCGATGCCGGGCAGCACGCCATGCGCCATCACGTCGGCGGTCAGGCTCATCCGCCGCAGCACGAGGAACACGCCGAGCGGCGGCCCCGCGACCGACAGCGCAAGGCAGCCGACCAGCGCGCGACGGAGGAAGCCGAACTCGATGAAGGGAGCGAGGAGAAGGTCGTAGAGCAGGGCTCGGGCCTCGGCTGGAGGGCCGCCGGGAACGGTCTCGCTAGGCGGCGATCGCTTCCCCGCCACCCCGCGCGCAGGCCTCGGCCTCCTCCGCCCAGGCCTCGGCCATCATGCGCGCGCGCAGCCGGTTGGCGGCACTCAGCGCCTCGGCGGTCGGGCCCCAGGCGATGGGCTCGCGGGCGAGCAGCAGCGTGTCGGGGAATTCGCGCCGCACCAGGTCGAGGTCGTGCAGCACCGCGATCACGGTGCGGCCCTCGCCGTGCCAGCGCTTCACCACCCGCAGCAGGTCCGACGCGGTGCGCGCGTCCACGGCGTTGAACGGCTCGTCGAGCAGGATGATGGGGGCGTCCTCGAGCAGCAGCCGCGCGAACAGCACCCGCTGGAATTGCCCGGCGGAGAGGCTGCCCACCGGCCGCGCCTCGAAGCCCGCGAGGCCGACGGCGGCGAGCGCCTCCGCCGCCCGGTCGCGCAGCGCGCGCGGCACGCGCCGGAACGGGCCGACCGCCGACCACAGGCCGAGCATCACCACATCGAGACAGGCGATCGGAAACTGCCGGTCCAGCGCCGCCTGCTGCGGCAGCAGCGCTACCCGGGCGGCGCCCGACCCCAGCTCGACACGGCCCTCCTCCGGCTTGTGCAGCCCAGCGATGGCGCGCAGCAGCGTCGTCTTGCCGGCGCCGTTCGGGCCGACCACAGCGGTCAGGCTGCCCGGCGCGAAGCGCCCCGTCAGGTGGTGCACCGCCGGCCGCCGCCCGTGGCAGACCGTGAGGCCGCGCAGCCGGATCTCGGGAACCGCCGCCATCATCAGGCCGCCATCGCCCAGAGGACGCCGAGCCAGAGCAGGACAGCCACCCCACCCGCGAGCGCGAGCCGCGCGCCCACGCCGGCGGACAGGGCGAGCGGATCGGTCCAGGTGTTGGGGAGGCTCCCGTACATAATGTTATCATGTAACAGGCAGGCGCGGCTGGGCAAGCGCCATTCCTCTCGGTAGAACCCGCGCCCCATGCAGGGCAGCCCCCCCGCGCCCCGGTCCCTCCCCGACGCCGAGGCGGAGCTCCGCCAGACCCTGGCCCGCCACCGCGCCATCGCGACCGGGCTGCTGGTCGTGATGGGCTGCCTCACCCTCCTCGCCTACTATCTGCCGCCCGGCTACTGGACCGACATGCTCCAGGCCGGGGCGAAGGCGGGGCTGGTCGGCGGCCTGGCCGACTGGTTCGCGGTGACGGCCCTGTTCCGCCGCCCGCTCGGCCTGCCGATCCCGCACACCGCGATCATCCCTCGGCAGAAGGACCGGCTCGGCCGGGCGCTCGGCAGCTTCGTCGCCAACCACGTCTTCACCGAGCGAGAGCTGCGCCGCGTCCTCGGCCAGCTCGACTTCGGCGCCATCCTACGCGGCTTCCTGAGCGATGCGGAGGCAACCCGCCCCGCCGCCACCGCCCTCGCCGCCAGCCTGCCCCGGGTGCTCGCGAGCGTCGAGGACGGCCGCGCCCGGCGCCTCGCCCAGCGGCTGCTCCCGCGCTGGCTCGGCGGCCCCGCGGCGGCGCAGCTCCTCGCCCGCGCCCTGCGCTCTCTCGTAGCCAGCGGGCGGCACCAGGAGGTGTTCGACCTCGTGCTCGCGCGCAGCAAGACACTGCTCGCCGAGAAGGAGGAGGAACTGCGCGAGGCCATCGCGGCGCGCGTTCGCGCGGAGGGCGGCGCGCTGGTCGGCTGGCTCGCCGGCGCGACCATCGCCCGGCGCGTCCTGTCCGCCATCAACGAGCAGCTCGCCCGCGTCGAGCCCAGCGACAGCGACCTCCGCGCTGCCTTCGACGCCTGGGTGCAGGCGGAAATCGAGCGCCTGGAGACCGACCCGGAGCGCGCCGCCACCATCGGCCGCGCGCTGCGCGACGCCTTCGCCAACCCGGCGGTGGCGCGCTGGCTCGGCGATGTCTGGAGCCGGCTGCGCGCGGCGCTGGAGGCCGATGCGACGAATCCCTCCGGCCGCACCGTGGCGGCGCTGGAGGCCGCCTTCGCCAATGCCGGCCGTGTCCTCACCGAGGACGAGGCCGCGCGCGAGCGGCTGAACCGCGGCGTCGAGCGCGTCCTGCTCGCGCTGATGCCGACCGCACGGCTGCGCCTGGCCGACTTCATCGCGGGCGTGGTGCAGAACTGGGACAGCGCGACGGTGGTGGAGAAGATCGAGCTGCGCGTCGGGCGCGACCTGCAATATGTGCGGATGAACGGCACGCTGGTCGGGTTCCTGGTCGGCGCCGCGCTGTTCGCACTGCTGACCTGGCTGTTCGGCCGCGTCGCCCATTGAGGCCGGGGGCCTGCCCGGACAGTCTGGCCGGCTGGCCGCGAGCGACATGGCCGCGCCCCCATGCTCGTTGTGCGTTCGTGAGCCTAGCCTCATGTCAGCGTGGCTGTGGTCGGGCCGACATGAGGTGGGGCCTCTTCGAGGCCGCACTCAGGCCCCGGCGTTTCCACCCAGGGCGATCGCGGCCCCCGACCGAAACGATGAAGCACCGATGAGCCGCCGCAACCTTTCCGGACGCATCCTTGCCGCCATCCGGCGCGTGCGGCCGAACACGACCCCGAGCGAGCTGCTCGCCCTCCTCGGCGTGCTCGCCGCGGCGACCGCGCTGCTCGCCTTCGTCGCCCTCGCCGGGGAGGTGCTGGAGGGCGAGACCCGCAGCTTCGACCGCGCCCTGCTGCTCGCTCTGCGCAACCCCGCCGATCTCTCCGACCCGATCGGCCCGCGCTGGCTCGAGGAGGTGGCGCGCGACGTCACCGCGCTCGGCAGCACGGTGATCCTCAGCTACGCCACCCTCGCCTCCGTCGGCTACCTCGCGCTCTCGCGCCGCCGCTCGGCGGCGTGGCTCGTGCTCGCGGCCGTCGCTGGCGGCACGCTGCTCAGCTCCCTGCTGAAGCTCGGCTTCGACCGCCCGCGTCCCGACCTCGTGCCGCACGCGGTCGAGGTCTATACGGCGAGCTTCCCGAGCGGCCACGCCATGCTCTCCGCCGTCACCTGGCTGACGCTCGGCGCGCTGATGATGCGCGTCGAGCCGCGGCGGCGGGTGAAGGCCTATGTGATGGCGATGGCAGTGCTGACGACGCTGATGGTCGGTGCCAGCCGGGTCTATCTCGGCGTCCACTGGCCGACCGACGTGCTCGCCGGCTGGTGCCTCGGCGCCGCCTGGGCGCTGCTGTGCTGGCTGGTGGCGCTATGGCTCCAGGGGCGCGGCCGCGTCGAGCGGGACGCGCCGGAGGCAATGGCCCCCGGCAGCGGCGGCGCCACACCCCCGGCCCCGGCCGGCGAGGACCCTCGACCGCGGCGCCCCGGCACGCCACCTTTGCCGGCGAGGAGATCCTGAATGCCCTCTCCCCCGCCCTTCACCCTCTCGATCCTCGACCAGTCCATGGTCGCCTCCGGCCGCACGCCCGCGGAGGCCATCCGCGAGACCATCGCGCTCGCGCGCCACGCGGAGGCGCTCGGCTATCGGCGCTTCTGGATGTCGGAGCACCACAACAGCGGCGCCCTCGCCGGCACGGCGCCGGAAATCATCGCCTCCGCCATCGCCGCGACGACGCAGCGCATCCGAGTCGGCAGCGCCGGCGTCATGCTGCCGCACTACTCCGCCCTCAAGGTCGCCGAGCAGTTCCGCGTGCTGGAGGCGATCGCGCCGGGGCGCATAGACCTCGGTGTCGGCCGCGCGCCGGGCAGCGACGGGCGCACCGCCTTCGCGCTCAACCCCAACGCCGCCGAGGCCGCCGACCGCTTCCCCGCGCAGGTGATGGAGCTGCTTGGCTGGCTCGGCGACGGGCTGCCGGAGAACCATCCCTTCCGCACCATCACCGCCCAGCCCGCGGTCGAGACGCGGCCGGAGGTCTGGATCCTCGGCAGCAGCGACTTCGGCGCCCAGGTCGCGGCCTATTTCGGCCTGCCCTACAGCTTCGCCCACTTCTTCACCGATGGCGGCGGCAGCGAGCAGGCGATCGCGCTCTACCGCGAGTATTTCCGGCCGCATCCCGGCCGGCCGGGCCGGCTCGCCGCGCCGCATCCGGGCCTCGGCGTGTTCTGCCTCGTCGCCGACACCGAAGCGGAGGCGCTGCGCCTGTTCCGCTCGCGCGAGCTGTGGCGCCTGATGCGCGACCGCGGCCTCTTCGTCCCCCTGCCGAGCGTCGAGGAGGCCGAGGCCTACGACTATTCCGAGGTCGAGCGCGCGCGGGTCGAGCGGATGCGCCAGCGCGCCATGATCGGCGCGCCGGAGCAGGTGCGCGCGAAGCTGGAGGCGCTGTCGGCGCAGCACGGCGGCATCGCGGAGTTCGCCGTGGTGACGGCGTGCCACGATCCTGCGGCGCGCCGGCGCAGTTTCACGCTGCTCGCGGAGGTCTGCGGCCTGCGGCCCGAGGATGCCGGCCGCCCCGCGGTGACCACGGCAGCGGCGGCTGAATAAGGGCGGTAAACCGGGCGCAGGCGCGTGCGCTGCCGCACACGCCTCAACGGGGGCGGATCACCACGAAGCGCACGCCACCGCCGGCGCCGGGACCGCCACCGCTGCCCGCCGCCGAGCGCCGGAGACGGCGCAGCCGCCACCACAGGCTCGCCGCGCCGACGGCGCCGGCCCCGACGACCACCGGTAGCAGCAGGCCGATGAACAGCAGCGCGAGGGAGACGAGCAGCACCCCGCCAGCCGCCAGGGCAACCAGCAGCGCCACGCCGCCGAGCCGCGCCAGCACGCGGTCCAGCACCGAGCCTGCGGCGCCTCCGCGCGCGCGGGCGCCGGCAGCAGCGGCGGTGTCTCGGAACTCGCCCTCAAGCGTCATGTCGAGGACGGGTGGGCGGCGATGCTGCGAGAGCGGGTCCATGGTGAGTTGAAACTGGCCCGCCGGCGCCCCCGGTTCAAGTGCGCTCCGGCCCCGTCCTGCACAGCAGCGTGTCCAGGCGCTCGACCAGTTCGCCGTTCGGCAGTTGCGTGACGTCGCCCGCCGCTTCGCCCGCCATTTGGCCCTGGAGGCCGCGCGGCAGCCCCTCGCGCAGCCGCGCCGGGAGCGACGCGGCCTTCAGGAAGTAGAGACCGCTCGCCTCGCCGCTGCGCAGCTGTGACCCCGCACAGGACCAGCTCGGGCAGGTCGTGCGGGTCATGCGCGGCGCGCGCCCGGATCGTTCCGATCTCGCACCGTATCGTAGCCGCGGGCACCGAGGCGCTGGACCCAGGCCCGGCCACGGCTGGCGTTCATCACCACGAACCACCGGCGTCCGCCGCCATCGGCCGGCGAACAATCCTTCTTGCCGCGCACGTCGTCACGCGTCCGGTTTACCCGTCCCGTCCGCACCTCGTGCCGTTCGAGTCGCCCATCGAGCAGCGGCGCCCGAGCGCGAACGCGGGCCGCAGCCGCCCGTTCGTTCGACCTGGTGTGGGCACAAGGCCGGGAAAGAAACGGCTGCCAAGCTCCGCCGGCGGGAGCGGCACCTGCCAAGTCGTGGGCCGCCCGCGACAGGCGCGGGCGATCCACGTCTCGCCGTCAGATGCCGCGACGTATGCGGTCCAGCCGCTCGAACAGCTCCCCGGTCGGAAGCTGCGTCAGGTCGCCAGGATGCTCGCCATGCAAGGCGTCATGGAGGGCGCGCGGGATCTCCTCCTTCAGCTGGCGCAGGACCGGCGTCGGCGCGATCAGCACCGCGCCGCTCGCCTCGCCCGCGCGCAGCGCCGCAACGAGATCATCGGCGAGACCGTGCAGGAAGTCGCGCCGGGCGTGCTCCTTCGGGCTGTCGTCCTTGGCATCGCGTTCGATGCCGCTGCGCAGCGTGCTGCCGGCGGAGGCGAAGACGCGGCCCGGGCGATCCTCGCCCAGCTCGCTGTCCCGCGCGCGGGCGTCGGGCTCGTCCCAGCTCCGCACCAGGTCATAGCCGCTCTCGCCAACGCGCTGCACATAGGCTCGTGCGCGGCTGCCATTGGCGACGAGGTACCAGCGCCGCCCCTGCCCGTTCTCACCCATCGTATCGTTCTCCTCAGTCATCGGTGGCTCCGGAAGCCGGTGTTCGCCTGGCCGGCCACCGTGCCGTGCTACGTCCGTACGGACCACGCACGGGCGCGATGGCGGTTGCGTGAGCGGTGGAAATGGGTGGCATGGTCCGCTGGCCCCCTCAGGCCGCCGACAGGAGGCGTGTCTCGGCCGCGATCCGGCCGTCGTGCCAGCTGATGAGTCGGTCGAGTCGATCAACGGCGATCTGCTCGCCGAGGATCGGTTGCGGCGGGCAGCACTCGCGGCGCAGGTTGACTTGGCGTCCCTCGCTCGCCCGGCCGCTCTCCAGCCCGATCCGCGCGACGCGCGCCGGGAAGGCCTCGCCGGGGAGCGAGCGGCGCCGGACCTTGGCCGGCTGCCCCTCGCGGGTCGCACCTGCGCGGCCCTCATCCATATGCGCGAACGCCCAGAGAGCGCCCGACTCGACCAGGGTGAATACCGCCTTGCCTGGGGCGGGCGCCGCGCCGGGCCCTCGGTGCCGCGCGATAACCAGGGCGTCGTAGGGCGTGGACAGCATGTGCCTGGGAAGCGCCGTCCGCTCGGCGAGTAGCGCCGCGCGCACAGCGGCCAGTGCCGCCCGCGCCGTTGCAAGCTCGGCGCGCGTGAGGGCGACATCGGCCTGCGCGGCGGCCGTCGCGGGATCCGCCTGCTCGGCGGTTTCGAGCAGCGCGTCGCCGTAGGCGGCAAGTTCCCGCCAGCGCGCCGCGATGGCACAGCGCCGGCGGGCGAGAACGTGCACGCACTCATCGGCCGCGGTGATGCGGAGCTGCTGCGCCTCGGCATTCTCCAGCCGGGTTTCGTCGCGCGCGGCGCGGGCCTCCTGGCTGGCAAGGTCGAGGCGGGCGAGCACGGCGCCAGCACCGACCCGGTCGCCAGGGTCGGCCTCGGTGGTAACGCGGGTGCCGGCGCCCTCGGAACCGACGCGGGAGAGCCCGCGCGCCTCGACGGTCCCGAGCCTGAGGAAGCAGATCGGGACGCCTTGCTTTTCGACCGCTACGGCGCGCCCGGGCGGGCGGTTCCGAAGGAGCCAAGAGCCGCCGGCAAGGCCCGCCGCGACCGGCGGGACGGCGAAGAGCGGCGTCGGACCGAAGCGGCGCAAGGCATTCCTTTCAGCCGACCCGAACCAAGGGAGGGTACGGCGGAACGCTCATGCGCCCCTTTCACGGGCGCCGCGTTGATCGAGGTCAATCGCCCGCCCCCGCTGGAGCATCCGGCCGCCGGAACGGAGCCCGGCTGGCCGTGAGCCGTCAGGGCCTCAGGGGCTGCCGCCGTCCGGCGTCGCCGCCGACGGAAGCGAATCCTCCGAGGCCGGCGTTGGCGCCGCCGTCAGCGCCGCGACCACCAGCGTGGTTCCGCGCACGCCGACGACGCGCACCGCCTCGCCCTCCCGCAGCACGGCGCCGGCGGCGGGCAGCGCCGCCCAATCGCTGTCGCCGACCCGCACGCGGAGTTCCGGGCCGGATGCCGCGAGCACGAGGCCGGTGCGGCCGACCACGCCGGCATCCGGTGTGTTCACGCGCGGCCGCGGCAGCCTGTCGCCGCGCAGGCGCAGCGCGGCGAAGACGCCCGCGGCCAGGAGCACGAGGAACACCACCACCGCATCGGTGAAGCCGGCCGAGCTGGCCACCATCAGGTAGAGGCCGGTGCCGATCGCGGCGAGGCCGATCCAGAGGAAGAAGACGCCCGGCAGGAGAATCTCCGCGCCAAGCAGCAGCAGGCCGCCGAGGATCCAGCCGAGCCCCGGCTCGGTCACGATTCCCTGAAAGAGGAAGTCGATGACCGAGTCGGCGATGCCGTTCACGCTCGGCTCCAGGGGGAACCCGCCGCCGGGGATGGCAGGGTCACCTGCTCAACCAGAGGCGGCGGCGGCGGTGGAGGAGGCGGCGGGGAGGACGGCCGCGGGCCGGCACCGCCCCCACCACCGGACGGACGCGCCGTCGGCGGCTGCGGCCCGGAAGGCCCACCGCCGGTGCTGCGCAGCAACTCCAGCGCCTGGCCGATGCCGCCGACGAGCGCGGCGGCCTCCATCGGCACGATCACCAGCTTCTGCGCAGGGTTCTTCGCGAGGTTGTCGAAGGCCCGCACGTACCGGTCGCTGATGAAGTAACGCAGCGCGTCCGAGCCGACGCCACCGGCGACCTCGGCGACCATGCGGGTGGCCGCGGCCTCGGCCTCGGCCAGGCGCTCCCGCGCCTCGGCGTCGCGGAAGGCGGCCTCGCGGCGGCCCTCGGCCTCGAGGATCTGGGCCTGCTTCGCGCCCTCCGCCCGCTTGATCTCGGCCTCCCGCTCACCCTCGGCCTTGGCCACCGTCGCGCGCCGCTCGCGCTCCGCGGTCATCTGGAGATTCATCGCACGGATCAGGTTGTCCGGCGGCTCGATCTTGCGGATCTCGACGCGGCTGACCTTCACGCCCCAGGGATCGGTCGCACCGTCCAGGATCGAGAGCAGCGAGGAGTTGATCCGGTCCCGCGAGGAGAGCGTCTGGTCGAGATCCATCTCGCCGATCACGGCGCGGATGTTGGTCATCGCGAGGGCGGAGAGCGCCTGCTCCAGATCCTGCACCTGATAGGCGGCCTTCGCCGGGTCCATCACCCGGAAATAGACGATGCCGTCCACGTTCACCGTCGCGTTGTCGCGGGTGATCACCGACTGCTCCGGGATGTCGAGCACCTGCTCCTGCACGTTCATCCGGCGGCCGATCGAATCAATGAAGGGGATGATGAAGTTGAGCCCAGGCTGCAGCAGCCGGATGAACGCGCCGAAGCGCTCAACGGTCCAGATCTCGCCCTGTGGGACAGTGCGAACGCCTTTGTAGACGGTGAGAATCGCCAGCAGGACAAGGGCGATCAGGACGATGTTCGGGCCGATCAGCGCCATGGGGGACTCCGTGACGGGACTGCAAAGACGATACCCTCGATTTGATGCCACCGCGAGCCCGACTCGCATGTCTTGCTAACGGCGCGCTAAACCCGAACCGACCGCAGGACTCGAGGGAGGAGACGCAGAAATGGTGGAAGGGGCTTCCACGCCGCTGCCGGTGGACCTCACCGGGCTCCGGGTCGCGATCAGCGCCGGTGCCGGCGGCATCGGGCGGGTGATGGCCGACGCCTTCGCCGCCCGCGGCGCGCGGGTCTTCGTCTGCGACGTGGACGCCGAGGCGCTGGCCGCCTGCCCGCACCCCAGGATGCACGCCGACATGGCGGAGGCCGCGGAGTGCGAAGGCTTCGTCGATACCGCGATCGAGCGGCTCGGCGGCCTCGACGTGCTGGTCAACAACGCCGGCATCGCCGGCCCCACGGCGCGGGTCGAGGACGTGGCGCCGGAGGACCTGGAGCGGACGCTCCGCATCGACTTGGCCGCGATGTTCCACTGCTCCCGCCGCGCCGTGCCGGCGCTGCGCGCGGCGGGGGGCGGATCGATCATCAACCTGTCCTCGGCGGCGGGGAAGTTCGGCTTCCCGCTGCGCAGCCCCTATGCCGCGGCGAAATGGGGCGTGGTGGGGTTCACCAAGTCGCTCGCGGTCGAGCTCGGCCCGGACGGCATCCGTGTGAACGCCATCCTGCCCGGCCTAGTCGCCGGCGAGCGCATCCGCCGCGTCATCGAGGCGAAGTCGCAGGCGCTCGGCGTGCCGTTCCGGGAACAGGAGCAGAAGCTGCTCTCGGCGGCGTCGCTGCGCTGCTACGTCACGCAGCACGACATCGCCAACATGGCGCTCTATCTCTGCTCGCCCTTCGGCGCGACGATCAGCGGCCAGGCGCTGAGCGTGGACGGCGACCTGCAATACCTGAGCTGACCGCCGCCGCGGCGGCACCGCCGCTCCGCCGGTGGCGGCCCGCGCTCAGGCTGCCGGGCGCCGCTTCAGCCGGTCGGCGAAGGTCTTGCGGAACTTCGCCACCTTCGGCGCGATCACCGCGCGACAATAGCCCGACCAGGGGTTGAGTTCGAAATAGTTCTGGTGCTCCGGCTCGGCCGGCCAGAATTCCTTCGCAGGCACCAGTTCCGTCACCAGCGGCGCGCCCCAGACGCCCGCCTGCTCGATCTCGCGCATCACCGCCTCCGCGGTGCGGCGCTGGTCCTCGGAGTGGTAGAGGATTATCGAACGGTATTGCGGCCCGACATCGGCGCCCTGGCGGTCCTTCGTCGTCGGGTCGTGGATGGTGAAGAACACCCGCAGCAGGTCGGCATAGGAGACGACCTTCGGGTCGAAGGTGACCTGCACCACCTCCGCATGGCCGGTCCCCTTGCCGCAAACCTGCTCATAGGTCGGGTTCGGCACATGCCCGCCGGCATAGCCGGAGACCACGCGCGTCACCCCCTGAAGGTCGCGATAGACCGCGTCGAGGCACCAGAAGCAGCCGCCGCCGAGCGTGGCGACCTCCTCCTGCCCGCCGCCCGCCACTGCCGTCCTCGGCTCCGTGTCCTGCTGTGCCGCCATGTGTCCGCCTCCCGCCGTTCCGGCCATGCCCAAGATGGGGAAGCCGGCGGGCGCTGGGAAGGCTCCCGGGCAGACGGCGGGCACGGGTTGCGCCACGCCGAGGTCCGGCCCTCCTTGCGCGGATCAGGCCCCGAACAGAAAGTCGCCGGGCAGCAGGGCGCTCTTCTGAAGGTTCTGCAGCACCACCCGGTCGCCCTCGCCGAGGTCGATCACCACATTGGCGCCGACCTGCCGCGTGGCGGCGAGCAGCGCCTCGAAGGAGTCGATGCCGGTGAAGCCGCGCAGCTCGATCCGGTCGGTCTTCGGGGTGAAGTCGGTGATGGTGTCCACGCCGCCGCCGGCGGCGATCACGAAGGTGTCCCTGCCAGCCTGGCCGGTCAGCAGGTCCTTCCCGGCACCGCCGAACAGCGTGTCGTCG
>ERZ777003.1134-NODE-1134-length-43371-cov-29.535068_pt1 | contig 43371 bp, 40 predicted proteins | sample MGYA00374956_ERZ777003 | MGnify/ENA primary metagenome ERZ777003 (study PRJEB29302, sample SAMN06268252) | bioreactor metagenome | isolation source: Joint BioEnergy Institute, California, USA | place: USA:Joint BioEnergy Institute, California, USA | collected... | reverse complement strand
GCCGAAGACTGGTGAAGAGGTAAACGACATGGCGACCGCACATCCTGGACGCACCTGGTGCCTGGTGGTGTCGGCGGCCCTGCTGCTGGGCTCGTCGGGCACGGTCCTGGCCCGCCCGCAGTCGGCTGGCGTCACGAACGCCGGACAGACCGTGGCCGTCGAGCGCGACGGTGACTTCATCCGTGTCCGCACGCCGGGTCAGCAGGTCGACGCGACCGACGACGGGTGGCGGAAGCGGGTCGGTGTCACCCGCGATGGCTCCGACGACGCGCTCGTGGAGCTCGGCGCGCGCGAGGAGGAGGGATCGATCCGGCTGGCGCTCGGCGGCGATGTGCTCTTCGATTTCGACAGCGCGGCGCTCCGTCCCGAGGCGCGCGGCACGCTGGCCCGCGTCGCACAGGTCATTCGTGACCGCGGACGCGGCGAGGTGGTCGTCGTCGGCCACACCGACTCGATCGGTACCGAGGCCTACAACCAGAAGCTGTCGGAGGATCGCGCCGCGGCCGTCATCACCTACTTGAGCGTCGACGAGGGCATCCCCGCGTCGATGATGGTCGCCCGCGGCATGGGAGCGCGGCAGCCTGTCGCCTACAACACGATGCCCGACGGGTCCGACAATCCCGACGGGCGTGCGCAGAACCGGCGCGTGGAGATCTTCGTCGCCACGAGCCCCGACGTCGACGTGCGGAAGACGTCCGAGACGACGCGCGTCAGCGTCGGCGGGTCGAACATCGTCGTGCAGCAGCGGCCGGGCGGCCAGACGATCGAGGTCGGCGGCCGGACGATTGCCGTCGACGAGGGCGGCGGACGTCAGCGCATCCAGGTCGGCGACACGCTCGTCGACGTTCCGACGACCGGCGCCGCCCGGAGCACGGGCGCGGCGGCCGCGTCGGCGGCAACGGGCAGCGCGGGCGGCAGCGCGTCGGCGGCGACGGGCCGGAACCTGCGCCAGGCCCAGCCGGTCCAGTGCTCGGGCCTGCGGTCGGTGCAGCTCGACGGCGTCATCATCGACGCGCCCGGCATCGCCATCGAAGCGTCGGGCAGCTGCGTCGTGCAGATCCGCAATTCCGAGATCCGCTCCGGGGCCGTCGCCATTGCGGCCACCGGCATGTCGACGGTCACCATCGTCGACAGCGTCGTCGTCGGCCGCCTTGGCGCGGTCGGCGCCAGCGGTTCGGCGGTCGTCAACGCGCAGGGCAGCGAGTTCCAGGGCGCGATCGTGAAGAGCGGCCTCGCGAACTTCAACGACCGCGGCGGCAACAGGCTGCCGTAGCGTCCGTTCCCGACAGGTCGCCATCCTTGCCGTGCCGCGGAGGATTCCGCGGCGCGCCATACCCTCCGTCTGCCCGGCGCCCGCAGCGCTTCAGCCGGGCGGGTATCCTGTCGGTGGCGAGTCTTTTGCCATTGGACACGACTGCACGGCTATGACTCCGGGGATGGCTTCCGCATCGTGGTCGCATTTCCCGCACGATGCCGACATCGGCGTCGTCGGCATGGGGCCGACCAAGGCCGAGGCTTTCAGGCAGGCGGGCCTGGCCCTGACGGCGGTCATCACCGACCCGGCCGGCATCCGCCCCGTCGAGGCCGTCGAGGTGACGTGCCGGGCGCCGTCCGACGACCTGCTCCTGCTCGAGTGGCTCGACGCGCTCATCTACGAGATGGGCGTGCGCGGCATGGTCTTCGGCGACTACACGGTGACGATCGAAGGGGACGAGCTGCGCGCGATCGCGCTCGGCGAGCCGGTCGAGCAGGCGCGCCATCAGCCCGCGGTCGAGATCAAGGGCGCGACCTTCACCGCCCTTGCGGTCGAAAAACGTCCCGACGGCTGGCGCGTGCAGTGTGTCGTCGACGTCTGAGGGAGGAAGGCATGGACCTGACGACGCTCGAACGCAGATCCGATCACGAATGGTGGATCCCGCAGCACGGCGCGATGCGCGTGCCGGGCGTGATCTATGCGTCCGAAGCGCTCGTTCGCGAGATGGACGAGAAAGTCCGGGAACAGATCATCAACGTGGCGACGCTGCCCGGCATCCAGAGGGCGTCGTACGCGATGCCCGACGCGCACTGGGGCTACGGCTTTCCCATCGGCGGCGTGGCGGCCTTCGACCCCGACCAGGGCGGCGTCGTGTCGGCCGGCGGGGTCGGCTTCGACATCTCGTGCGGTGTGCGCACGCTGATTACGGGCCTGACGGCCGACGACATCGAGCCGGTGAAGGAGGCCCTCGCGCACGAGCTGTCGCGCAGCGTGCCGGCCGGTGTCGGCAGCCGCGGCCGCATCGTGCTCGACGACCGCCAGCTCGACGCGATGCTCGAGGGCGGCGCGGCCTGGGCCGTCGAGAACGGCTACGGGCGCGACGAGGACCTCGAGCGGATCGAAGAGCGCGGCCACATGGCCGGCGCCGTGCCGTCGAACGTGTCGGCGAAGGCGCGCAACCGGCAGCGCGACCAGATGGGCACGCTCGGCTCGGGCAACCACTATCTCGAGGTGCAGCGCGTGGCCGAGGTGTACGACGAACAGGTCGCGCGCGCGTTCGGCCTGCGCGCGGGCGACGCGGTCGTCTCGATTCACTGCGGCTCGCGCGGCATGGGCCACCAGATCGGCACCGAGTTCCTGAAGGAGATGGCCGTCGCCGCGAAGCAGCACGGCATTGATCTGCCCGACCGCGAGCTCGCCTGCGCGCCGGTGCACTCCGAGCTCGGACAGCGGTATCTCGGCGCGATGCGCGCGGGCATCAATTGCGCGCTCGCCAACCGGCAGATCATCACGCACCTCGTACGCCAGGCCTTCGCGCGCATGCTGCCGAAGGCGACGCTCGAGCTGCTCTACGACGTCTCGCACAACACGTGCAAGCTCGAAACGCACGTTATCGACGGGCGCGAGAAGCAGGTCTTCGTCCACCGGAAGGGTGCCACGCGCGCGTTCGGGCCTGGACACCCCGACCTGCCCGAGGCGCTGCGTCCGGTCGGCCAGCCCGTGCTCATCGGTGGCACCATGGGCACGTCGTCGTACGTGCTCGTCGGCACGCCCGAAAGCGAGCGCCTTTCGCTGTCGTCGTCGTGCCACGGCGCGGGGCGGGCGATGAGCCGCAACCAGGCGGTGCGTACCTGGCACGGACGCCAGATCGTCGACGAGCTCAAGGCACGGGGCATCATCGTGAAGAGCCCATCGATGCGTGGCGTCGCCGAAGAGGCGCCAGGCGCCTACAAGGACGTCGACGAGGTCGTCGACGCGGCGCACGCCGCCGGTCTGTCGTGGAAAGTGGCACGGCTGGCGCCGATCATCGTCGTCAAGGGGTGACGAGTCCGTCCGGACGGCGTCTGCGCCGCGCCAGGGACGGGCAGAGGAGCGAACCATGAAAGTCGGAGATGTCTGCAGGAGGGCCGTGGTCACCGCCATGCCCGGCGAGACGATCGCCGAGGCCGCGCGGCGGATGCGCGACCATCACGTCGGCACCGTCGTGGTGGTCGATCCCGACCGCGGCGAGCGCCCGATCGGCATCCTCACCGACCGCGACATCGTCGTGAGCGCCGTCGCACAGAGTCCGGACAAGCTCGAAGTGCTCGAGGTCGGCGACGTCATGACGCCCGACGTCGTCACCATTCACCCGTTCGAGTCCGTGCGGTCGGCGCTCGAACTCATGCACAGACACGGCGTGCGCCGGCTGCCCGTCGTCGACGGCGACGGCAGGCTCGAAGGCCTGCTGTCGCTCGACGACATTCTTGAAACGAAAGCGGCCGAACTCGACGAGCTCGTCGGCCTGGTCGCCGGAGAGCAGCGCCGCGAGCGCGAAGTGCGCAGGTAGGGTGCGCGGCTATTCCCCGACCCGTCGTGCGCGCCGTCCCGCCGTGTACGGCAGCACGAAGAGATACACGCCGGTCAGCAGCAGGATGCCGATCAGCGGGATGGGCAGGTAGTAAATCCACTCGGGCGGCACTTCCTGCGTCAGCGACACGACCGTCAGGACGGCGACGAGCACGGCAAAGACCATCGACACCCAGCGGTGCGTCTGGCGGATCAGCCTGTTCACGCTCAACACGAACCTCCGTCTCGAAGGGCGGATCGGTCCGCCCACTACAATGACGGATCGCGACGGAGGAATGTGACAGATGGCTGGTGCCGACAGCCTTGCCCGGATGCTCGAGGAGCACGGCCCGCACGTGCGGGCCGTGGCGTACCGCATGCTCGGTTCGCTGGCCGAAGCCGACGACGCCGTGCAGGAGACGTGGATTCGGGCAGGGCGGGCCGACATCAGCGGCGTGGACAACGTTCGTGGCTGGCTCACGACGGTCGTTGCGCGCGTCTGTCTCGACATGCTTCGCGCACGGAAGGCGCGCCGCGAGGATCCGCTCGACACCTGGGTGCCCGATCCGGTCGTCGCGCCGCTGCCGGCCGAGGGTGATCCTGAGGCCGACGCGCTGCGGGCGGAAGCCGTCGGCCTTGCGCTGCTCATCGTTTTCGAGAAGCTGGAGCCGGCCGAGCGCCTCGCGTTCGTGCTGCACGACGTCTGCGGCATGTCGTTCGAGGACATCGCGCCGATCGTCGATCGCTCGGTCGAGGCGGCACGGCAACTGGCGAGCCGTGCGCGGCGCCGCGTCCGCGCCGAGGCGCCGTTGCCCGACGCCGACCTGCGCGCGCAGCGCCGCGTTGTCGAGGCGTTCCTGACCGCCGCCCGGAGCGGCGACGTCGCCCGGCTCGTCTCGGTGCTCGACGACGCCGTCGTGCTGCGTGCCGACGGCGGGCGGGCAAAGGGGCTCTCGCGCGTGGTGCGCGGCGCGCGCAACGTCGTGGCGCAGGCCGCGGCCTTCTCCAAGGCCGATCTCACCAACGAGCTCGTGCTGATCAACGGACAGGTCGGCCTGCTCGCGCGGCTGCCCGACGGCCGCCCGTTCTCGGTCATCGACTTCACTGTCGTCGACAGGCGCATCGTGGCGATGCACATCCTCGCGGACGCCGAGCGGCTGGCGCGGCTCGTACTGCCGGCAACGTCAGCGGCGGACAATCCGCGACGCTGAGGGTGGAGGGAGCGAAGGGACCTGCCCGAACGGAGCCGGGGCCGGTTGGAATGCCTCGTACTGGGTGGCAAAGATCGAGCGCAACCGGCAGCGTGACCGCGAGGTGTCACGGCGCCTTGAGGCATTAGGATGGGCGGTCGTGCGCGTTTGGGAAACCGACGTGCGACGAGATCCCGGCGGAGCGGTTGCGAAGATTCAGTCTCTGCTGGAATTTCGCGCATCGGAGGTTCGCTTGGTGACGCCTCCTAGGGCTCGCGGGAAGTCTCGCCATTAAGGCCTTGGGGAATCTCGAGGCTGCGAGGTCGTCGGTAGCTGCAAGTAATCCGCCTATGCGGAGGCTTCTAGGTTGACCCACCCCCGCCGTCCGGATCAACGATCGCCTCACCTCCCATGCTGGCCATCTTCGGCATCCTGCTCCTGCTGCAGGCCGTCGTCCCGCTCGGTCTGCTCGCCTGGCAGCTGATCGTGCCCGACCGCACCGTCGCGGGCTGGCTCGTCCGGACGACGGTGATTGCGGCGTACCTGGCGGCCATCCACGAGATCGGCGTGTGGCTCGTGCTGCCGTGGTACACCGCGCTCGGCTTCCTGGCGGTGCACGCGGCGGTTGCCCTGGTCCGACTTCGGCGCATTCGCGGGCTGCCGTGGCGCCGTGCGACCGTGTCGTGGGCGTCGGTGATCGTCCGTGGTGCGCTGTTCGCGGCGGCCGTGTTCGCGTTCGTCGCGATGGCCGGGGCGCGAACGCCGCCGGCAGACACAGTCGTCGATCTCGAGTTTCCGCTGGCCGGGGGCACCTATCTCGTGGTGGCTGGCGGCAGCGCGCCGGTGTTCAACGCGCACCTGGCCACGCTCACCGACGACCGGTTCCGTGCCTGGCGCGGTCAGAGCTACGCGGTCGACATCGTCCGCCTCGGCCCGGGAGGCCTGCGTGCCGATGGGGTACTGCCGGACGATCCGTCGCGCTACGCGATCTGGGGCGATCCCGTCTACGCACCGTGTGCGGGCGTCGTCGTTCAGGTCGACAACGACGCGCCCGACATGCCGCCGCCGCAGACCGACCGGACGCGCATGCCGGGCAATCATGTGCTGCTCGACTGCGACGGCGTGCACGTGCTCCTTGCGCACCTCCAGCAGGGAAGCGTGCGGGTCGAGCCGTCGCAGGCCGTGTCGGTCGGCACCCTGCTCGGCGTCGCCGGCAATTCCGGCAATACGAGCGAGCCACACCTTCACGTCCACGCGCAGCGCCCTGCAGCGCCGGGCGATGAGCCTCTGAGTGGCGATCCGCTTCCGGTGCGCTTCGATGGTCGATACCTCGTCCGCAACGATCGGGTCGCGTCGAGCCGACCGCCGGGAGTGAACTGGCGCAGCGTCGCGCCGGGCAGAAGGCTCGCCCCGTTCTTCCGCGGCCGGCTATTCGTTCTGCGCGCCGCGGACTTCGATCGACATCGACTTGACGAGCACGTGGACGGGGCACCCCGGCCGAAGCTGCAGCCGTCCGAGCGCGTCGCGCGTCACCTCGGCCAGCACGAACGACGGACCGATGGCGACCTGCACGACGGCTTCGTCGTGGCCGTCGCCGACGTGAATCGCCGCGACCGTTCCGGCCAGCACGTTGTGCAGGCTGAGTCCTCCGGGCGCGCGTGACGCGAGGACGACCTCGCGCGCCGGAATGCGCACGCGCACGGTGTGGCCCGGCGCGAGGCCGCGGCGCGGCACCAGCAGGTGCCCGCCGTCGAAGGCGAGCGTTGCGAGTCCGCCACGCACGTCGGCGTCGATGACACGCGCGTCGAGCACGCTGCCAAGGCCTGCCGCTTCGCGCAGGAAGTCGAGGTCGGGCCGGCTCGCCACCTCGTGCAGCGAACCGAAGGCCACCTGTCGGCCACGATCGAGCAGCAGCAGGTGTGTCGCCAGGCGCACGACGTCCTCGAAGTCGTGCGTGACGAGCACGAGCGGTGTGCTGGTCTGGCGCTGCAGCATGTCGACTTCGTCCTGCAGTCGACGCCGCACGCGGCGGTCGACGGCGGCGAACGGCTCGTCGAGCAGCAGCACGGCCGGGTCGCGCGCAAGGGCACGGGCGATCGCGACGCGCTGGCGCTCGCCGCCCGACAGCTGGTGCGGATACTTCGCCGCGTGCTCCTCGAGATGCACGCGCGCGAGCAGCGCACGCGCGCGCACGTCGCGCTCATGCCGCGGCCGATGGCTCATCGCGGCGGCCACGTTCCCGATGGCCGTCAGGTGCGGAAAGAGCGCGTAATCCTGAAACACGAAGCCCGCGGCGCGCTGGTGTGGCGGTACGTGAATCCCCGCGTCCGTGTCGCTCCACACGGTGCCGCCAACGCGCACCTTCCCGTGCGGAGGCTGATGGAGCCCGGCGATCGACCGAAGGATCGTCGTCTTGCCGCTTCCCGACGGGCCGAAGATCGCGAGCACGTCGCCGGCCTCGCACGCGAACGCAACGTGGAGGGGAATGGCGTCGGCCTGCCGCAGCTCGACCTCGAGCGCCGGTTCACCCACGTTCCGCTCCCACGCGCTTCGACAGCAGTGTCGTGACCATGAGCGTGGCGACTGATACGACGAGCAGCACGGCCGCCATGATGCCGGCGGCGCCGTCGTCGAACGCCTGGACACGGTCGTAGATCGCGATGCTCAGCGTCCGCGTTTCACCCGGCAGGTTCCCGCCGACCATCAGCACGACGCCGAACTCGCCGAGCGTGTGCGCGAACGCCAGGATGGCCGCGGTGAGAAGGCTCGGCCAGGCAAGCGGCAGCTCGATGCGCAGGAAGCGCTGCCATGGCGACAGGCCGCAGCACGCCGCGGCGTCGCGGATGTCGTTCGGAATCGCCTCGAAGCCGCGCTGAATCGGCTGGACGACGAACGGGATGTTCGCGATGGCCGATGCGAGCAGCAGGCCCTCGAACGAGAAGGGGAGCGCGTGGCCGAGCAGCGCCTCGAAGACGCGCCCGAGCGGCGAGCGGGTACCGAACGTGACGAGCAGGTAAAAGCCGAGCACGGTCGGCGGCAGCACGAGCGGCACGGTCACGAGCGCTTCGACGAGCAGCCGGCCGCGGAACCGTCGCACGGCCAGCAGCCGGCCGAGCCAGATGCCGAACGGCAGCAGCACGAGTACCGTGCCGAAACCGAGACGCAGCGAGACGCCGAGTGCGCTCCAGTCCATCGCTACTCCGGCACCTCGTAGCCGTGCCGGCCGAGTATGGCCCTCGCTGTGTCACTCAGGACGAAGTCGTGGAACTCGACCGAGACCGGACCAGCGCCTTTCATCAGGACCATTTTCTGGCGCAGGGACGGGTGGTCGGACGACGGAATCAGCGCATGCGTCCCGCGGCCCGCGAATGTCGGCGCGAGAACAATCGAATAGGGAAGCAGTCCGCCGGACGCATTCCCCGTCACGGTAAACTGCGCGGCCTGGGCGACCGAATCGCCGAGCACGAGTCTCGGCCTGAGCCCGTCCCACAGGCCGTGCTTCCGCAGGACAGCTTCGGCGGCACGTCCGTACGGGGCCACCTCGGGGTTGGCAATCGCGAAGCGCTCGAGATCGCCCGTCCGCACGAGCTCCGCAAGGCCGTCGAGCCGCTCGTCGACCGTCAGCGGCGACCCGGACGGCGCAAAGAGCGCGAGCCGTCCGAGGGCGTAGATACTGCCGTCGTCTCGCGTCAGGCCCGCCTCGGCGAGGCGATCCGGAAACGATTCGTCGGCGGCCAGGAACAGCTCGAAGGGGGCACCGTCGAGGATCTGCCGGGTCAGCGTTCCCGACGCGCCGAACACGAGCTCGACGCGCCGGCCGCGCTCCTGTTCGAACGCGCCGGCGATCTCGGTCAGCGCCACGTTCAGGTTCGCCGCGGCGGCAATGCGGGGTGGCCGCCGTCCGCCTTCGGGGCGCACGGGACCGGCACAGCCGATGACGCCGACGAGAACGGCGAGCACGGCCACGAGGGGAGACGCGAGCGACGACGTCATGAGGATGAACCGTGGTCGAACGGCGTTATTACCTCAGCCGGAGCCGGAACGCGCCGGAAGATGCAGGTCCCTTGCGGGTCGGCCGTTCGGTGCGTCGATCGTGTCATAGTGGGGCATCGATCGCGCGCCGCGTGCGGGCGACGGGGAGTCATGGGATGAGCGGAACGGTCCAGGTGAGTGGACGGGTGATTGCGGCAGCGCGTGCGCTGGTGGGCGTCAGCCAGGAGGACTTCGCTTCGGCGTGCGGCCTGCCCGTCGACACACTGCAGCGGCTCGAGGCGGCGGGCAGCGCGTTCGTCGACGACGAGGCGGAAGTCGAGGCGGTCCTGCGCGGAATGACGCACTACGGCGTGCTGCTCATCGAGGAGACCGAGGAGTTCGGCGCCGGTGTTCGACTGAAGTTCACGCGCTCCGACGTCCGCCAGATCGCCCGGCTCGAAACCGAAGGCGGCATCGTCGCGTCGGACGACGCGCCCTGAGTCTCCGTTCCCGTCCGCGGAGACGGCATCAGGGGAGCGCGATCCCCCGGAGCGGATCGCCACCGTCGATGCGCAGGCGTCCCAAAGACTTCAGCGCGACGCCCGGTTACACGGTTCGCCCGATCATCACCGTCGGCGTCAGGTCGGTGAACCGTGCAACGTCGGCGCGGACGTCGGCCATGCCCGGGTTGCCGAGGCCGGCCGCCAGTGCGTCGGCCGACGCGAAGCGGATGTGCGCGATCATCCGGTAGGGCGGCGGCGTCTCGCCGTTCGGCACACCCTCGATGAGCACGGCGTCCTCCGCGCCCATCACCTTCACGACCAGCGGAATGTGCGACGTGCGGTAGTACTCGAGGTCGAACCGCGCACCCTCGCGGTTCGGATAGATCACGTTGAGGCTCATGGCCGGCGCCTGCGCCGAGCCGTCGTCGGGCGCGAAGACGACCGCGGCGCCCAGAGCGGCCGCCGCACTACGGACGAAACTGCGTCTGTCCAACATGTCAGGACTCCCGTCTGCAGGCACGGCTGGCGACGCGCCACACGTAACGTAAACGGGTCTTCAGGCAACGGCAAGGTGAAACGACCCGACCGGGCGACTCGTCGGCGTCGTGGGCTCGCGCGGCACGCCCCAGTCGGTGGGAGTAGGATCGGGCCGTTCGAGCTGTCCGACGCCGGAGGCGTTCCATGAAGAGGTCACGACCCGCATCCGTCGACGACTACATCGCGTCGTTTCCCCCGGAGCATCGGAAGCGCCTGAAACAGCTCCGTGCGCTCGTGCGCAGGGTGGCGCCCGATGCCGTCGAGTCGATCAGCTACAACATGCCGGCCTACAAGCTCGAGGGACGACCGCTCGTCTATTTCGCCGGGCACCTGGCGCACATCGGCTTCTATGCCCTGCCCACCGGTCACGAAAAGTTCAGGGACGAGCTCGCGGGATATAAGCAGGGCCGCGGGTCGGTGCAGTTTCCGATCGACAGGCCGTTGCCGCTCGACCTCATCGAGCGCATGGTGAAGTTCCGCGTGGAGGAGAACCGGGCGCTGGCCGCGGTTCGAAGGAAGCGAAGCGCGAAGACGATGCGCCAGTCCGTCGCCCCGAAGGCCACCGCAACGAACAGGCGGCGGTCGAGGGCCTGACCGCCCCGCGTGCTACCATCCGCGCCACCATGCAGGAATTCCTCATTGCTCCGTCGACATCGAGGGCGATGTGGATCGTGGCGCTGCTGCCTCTGGTCGTCGTCGCGATCGTCGGTGCGCTGATGATCATGTCGCTCGTGGCATCGCGCACGGCGCGCTTCGAGGTGTCGTCCGACGGCCTGCGGCTGCGCGGCGATCTGTACGGGCGCTTCATTCCCGCGCACGAGCTGCGGCGCGACGGCGTCGCGTCAGTCGACCTGGCAACGCGACCCGATCTGCGTCCCCGTCGCCGCACGTTCGGCACCGGACTGCCTGGCTATCGCGCCGGATGGTTCCGCCTGCAGAACGGCGAAAAGGCGCTGCTCTACTTGACCGATCAGCGTCGGGCCGTCTACGTGCCGACGACGGCGGGCTACAGCGTGCTGGTGAGTCCGCGCAATCCCGAGGCGTTCGTCGAAGCCGTGCGGAAGGTGGCGCAGTAGCGCAGGGGAACAGGCGCAGGGCCGCGCGGTTCAGGCGGGTGCCCCGATGGTCGCGAGAATGGTTCCGACGCCCTCGATCGAGCCTTCCAGTCGATCGCCCGGCTGCACGGGGCCCACGCCTTCCGGTGTGCCGGTCAAGACGAGATCGCCCGGCTCCAGATGATAGTAGCCCGACAGGTGCGCGACGATTTCGGCGACGCCGTGAATCATCAGTGACAGGTCGGAGCGCTGGCGCGTCGCGCCGTTGACGCGCAGCTCGATCGTGCCCGCGCGCACGTGGCCGCACTCGTCCGCCGCGACGACGTCGCCGACGACGGCGGCGCCTTCGAAGTCCTTGCCGAGATCCCAGGGGCGCTTCACCTCGCGCGCGGCGTTCTGGAGGTCGCGGCGGGTCAGATCGAGCCCGCAGGCATACCCGAACACGTGCTCCGCGGCTGTGTCGACCGTCACCCGAAAGGCCGGGCGACCGATCACGGCGACCAGCTCCATCTCGTGATGACAGTTCGACGTGCCGGGCGGATAGGGGAGCGTCACTCCCGACCGCACGCAGTGGAGCGCGCTCTTCGTGAAGTAGAACGGGGCTTCGCGGTCGACTGTCCCGCCCATCTCGCGCGCGTGCGCTTCGTAGTTGCGGCCGACGCAGAAGATGCGGCGGACCGGTATCACTTCGCGGCGACCGCGAATCGGCAGGGTGGGGACGGGCGGCGCAGGAAAGAGGAGCGGCGCGTTCATCGGGCGACCATGGTAGCCCGGCCGCACGCCGTCGCGCGTTCGCGCTCGGAGAGTCCGGCGAGCACCACGGTGGCGTCCGGTCGGCGGGTTGCCGGGTACACTACTGCGACTGCCGGTCGAGACCGGCAGATGGTCTGTGCGTCAGAAGCAATGAGAGCGAAGCGACCTCTTCGGGAACCCGTACGCGACAAGGGACCGCTCGAGAAGAACTACATCACCCCGGCCGGCCTGCAGCGTCTGAAGGACGAGAAGGCGTTTCTCCTGACGAAGGAGCGACCGGCCGTGACGGCCGTCGTGGCCTGGGCGGCAGGCAACGGCGACCGGAGCGAGAATGCCGACTATCAGTACTCGAAGCGTCGCCTGCGGCAGATCGACTCGCGGATCCGGTTCCTGACGAGGCGAATCGACGCGGCGGTGGTCGTCGACCCGGCGGCGCCGCGTCCGCCGGCCGCCGCCACGCGCGTATTCTTCGGGGCGACGGTCACCTATCGCGACGCCTCCGGCGCCGAGCACGTCGTGCGCATCGTCGGCGTCGACGAAGTGGATGCGGATCGGGGCTGCATCAGCTGGCGGTCGCCGCTGGCGCGGGCGCTCATGAAGGCGGCCGTGGGCGATCGGGTCGTGCTGCGTGCGCCGACGAAGACGGAAGAGCTCGAGGTTCTCGAGATCGAGTACGTGCCGATTCCCATCGAGCCGTTCCGGGAGCCGCCCGGCGCGGAGGCCTCGCCGGTGCGCGTCGGGACGCCCTGAGCGATTTCAGAATCGTAAGTTTCGGTATCTCGCGTTACGTTCCTGGCGCTGCCACGGGGCCGGTCGGTCGTGAGGACGGCCGCGCCCGGTGTGCCCGCCCTTTCGTCGTTCGGCACGGCTCGTGCACAGGCTCCTACGCTCGTCTTCGATGAAGTCCCTCTCGATCAAGGCCAAACTGACGCTCATCAGCATGTCGACCACGACGGCGGCGCTGGTGCTCGCCTGCGTGGCCTTCATGACGTACGACTACGTCACGTTCCGCGACCAGCAGGTCCGGGCGCTCGAGACGCTCAGTTCGATGGTGCGCGAGGGGAGCGTGGCGGCGCTCACGTTCCGCGACCAGGAATCGGCCGCCATCACGCTCGGCGCGCTGTCGGCACACGCCAACATCACGCGCGCCGCCCTCTACGACGCCAACGGCGACCTCTTCGTTTTCTACGTGCGCGGCGGGGGGGGCTGGGTCGAGCCTATGACCGGCCCGCGGCAGATGACGCCCGATCGCATCGCGCTGCGCGAACCGATCGTGCTCGACAACGAACCGGCCGGCACCCTCTATATCGAATCGGACCGGAGCGAGCAGCGCGCCCGGCTCGTCCGCTTCGCGAGCGTCACGTCGATCTTCATCGCCACGGCGCTCGTGGTCGCCTTCTTCGTCACGTCGCGGCTGCAGCGGCTCGTCTCGGAGCCGATTCGGGAGCTGGCCGACGCGGCCTCGAAGGTGGCGCGCGACGAGGACTTCACCATCCGCGTGCCCGAGCGCAGCAGCGACGAGGTCGGCGTGCTGGTCAGGGGCTTCAACGAGATGCTCGCCCAGATCCAGAAGCGCGACGACCAGCTGCGGCGGCACCAGGAGACGCTCGAGGACGAGGTGGCGGCCCGGACGGCGGAGCTGACGGCAGCCAACCAGCAGCTGATGGCCGCGCGCGACAAGGCCGAAGAGGCCAACCGCGCCAAGAGCCAGTTCCTGGCGAACATGAGCCACGAGATCCGCACGCCGATGAACGGCATCATCGGCATGGTGGACCTGACGCTCGACACCGACCTGACGCCCGAGCAGCGCGAGCAGCTCGAGCTCGTGAAGGTGTCGGCCGAGTCGCTGCTCGTGATCATCAACGACATCCTCGACCTGTCGAAGATCGAAGCCGGCCGGTTCGAGCTGGACTTCACGACGTTCGGCATCCGCGAGCTCGTCAACGAGGTGGTGGCCGTCTTCGCGCGGCGCGCCCGCGAGAAGGGGGTCGAGGTAGTCGCGTGGGTCGACGCCAGCGTGCCGGCCCGCATCGTGGCCGACTCGGGCAAGCTGCGGCAGATCCTCATTAACCTGGTCGGCAACGCGGTCAAGTTCACCGAGCGCGGCTCGGTCGAGATCCGCGTGCGCTCGGTCACCACGACCTCGGGCAGCCCGATGCTGCACATCGAGGTGCAGGACACGGGCATCGGCATCCCGATCGAGAAGCAGGGGGTGATCTTCGAGGCCTTCAGCCAGGCCGACGGCTCGACGACGAGGCGGTTCGGCGGCACGGGACTCGGGCTGACGATCAGCGCGCGGCTCATCGATCTGATGGGCGGCGAGATTCACGTCGACAGCGCGCCCGGCGTGGGCAGCACGTTCCGCTTCAGCCTGCCGGTGGAGGTGGCTGCGTCGGAGCCCGAGCCGGTACGCCGGCCCGAGCGCCAGCCGGCGCGGATTCGCGCGGCGTCGCGGCCACTCCGCGTCCTGCTCGCCGAGGACAACGTCGTCAACCAGCGCGTGGCGATGGCGATGCTGCGGAAGGCCGGCCACGAGGTGGTGCTCGTCGAGCGCGGACAGGACGCGGTGGCCACCACGGCGGCCGAGCGCTTCGACCTCGTGCTGATGGACCTGCAGATGCCGGGCATGGGCGGGCTCGAGGCCATTGGCGCCATCCGCGAGCGCGAGCGGCGCCAGGGCGGGCACCTGCCGATCGTGGCGCTGACGGCGCATGCGCTGAAGGGCGATCGCGAGCAGGCGCTCGCGGCCGGCGCCGACGGTTACGTGGCCAAGCCGCTCACGCCGGCCGATCTGTTCGACGAAATCGATCGGGTACTGCTGCAGCTGCAGGCCCCTGCTGCCGAATCATCGAGTCGTGCGTGAGCCGGGGACCCTGCGTCGTGACGGAGCGACGCGGCGGGCGCGGAAGCTGCTCGCCGCGGCGGTGCTCGTGTGCCTGCTGCAGCCGGCTCCGGCCGCGCGCGCCCAGGAGGTGACGACGCCGGCGCTCGTCGCCGCGGTGATCGTCGGCATCGCGAAGTTCACCACCTGGCCGGCCGACGCCTTCGTCGACGAACCGAATCTGGTCTTCTGCGTGGCCGGCGATCCCTCGGTGCGCGAGGAGCTCGAGCGGCTGACGCGCGGCCGCGACATCGAGGGGCGGCCGATCGTCGTGCGGCCGGAGGCGCCGGCCGGGCCGTTTGACGGCTGCCATCTTCTCTACCTGTCGGGCATGTCGCTGGCGCGGGCGGTCGACGCCGCCGGCCAGGTGGCCGATCGGCCCGTGCTCACGATCAGCGACATTCCCGGCTTCAGCCGGGGCGGCGGCATCACGCTGCTGTACTTCCGGCAGGGCCGGGTCGCTTTTCATATCGACGTCGACGCGGCGCGGCGATCGGGCATCCAGATCAGCTCGCGCGCGCTGGTGCTCTCGAGGCAGCCGTGACGTCCGCTTCACCCTCCCCGGAAAGTCGCATGGTGACATCTCTCGTCCGTACCGCGGCCTGTTGCGTGGCCGCGATGGCGGTCCTGATCCGCCCGGCCCACGCGCAGCAGCCGCTGCCCGACCTCAGCCTCGAGGAGCTCATGCGGCTCGACGCCGGCCAGGTGTACGGCGCGTCGGAGCGGCTGCAGCCCGTGACCGAGGCGCCGGCGTCGGTGTCGTTCATCACGGCCGAGGAGATCGCGCGGTTCGGCTACCGCACGCTCGCCGAGATTCTGCACGGCGTCCGCGGGATGTACGTGAGCGACGACCGGAACTTCAGCCTGATCGGCACGCGCGGGTTCGGCAAGCCCGGCGACTACAACAGCCGCATCCTGCTGCTCGTCAACGGGCACCGCGTCAACGACAACGTCTTCGGCCAGGCGGAGGTCGGCGCCGAGTTCGGCATGGACGCGGCCATGTTCGAGCGCGTCGAAATCATCCGCGGACCGGCGTCGGCGCTCTACGGTGACAGCGCCTTCTTCGCCGTCGTCAACGTCATCACGAAGACCGGGGCGTCGCTCGACGGCGTGTCGCTCACCACCGAGGTCGGGACACTCGGCCGCCGGATGGCGCGCGTCAGCGGCGGGGTCGAGCTCGACGGCGGAGTCGACCTGGCGCTGGCCGCGACGGTCGAAGGGAGCGACGGCGTCGACGAGCTGTACTTTTCCGAGTTCGACGCGCCCGAGACGAACCACGGCATTGCGCAGGGGCTCGACGGGGAGGGCATCCGGCAGTTCTACGGCCGCCTGGCGGTCGGCGACTTCACGCTGACGACGGCCTACGGCACGCGGCGCAAGGACGTGCCAACCGCCTCGTTCGGCACGCTGTTCAACGAGCAGCTGTTCCGCGAGCGGACGACCGACCGCCACACGCTCGTCGACGCCGAGTACGTCCGCACGCTGGCCGGTACGCGCGTCGCCTTCCGCGGCTCGTTCGATCGCTTCACCTACGACGGCATCTATCCGTTCGCGGGTGAGACGGAGGACCGCCCGCTCGTCGGCCACAACAGCGTCGACGGCATGCGCTGGACCGGCGGGGTGCGCCTCGTGCGCCGGCTGCCGTGGCAGCAGACGCTCACGGCCGGCGTCGAGGTCATCGACAACGTCAGGCAGAACCAGCACTCGCAGTACCTCGACCCGCAGGTGACGCTGCTCGACTCGAAGATGTCGTCGCTGCAGCAGGCGTTCTACGTGCAGGACGAGGTCCGCTGGCGGAACCGGCTCGTGGTCAACGCCGGTCTGCGGTACGACCGCTACGAGGGGTTTACGCGAGCGACACCCCGTGCTGCGGTCATCGTCATGCCGTCGACGATGCAGTCGTTCAAGTACCTGTTCGGCAACGCGTTCCGGGCACCGAACGCGTACGAGCGGAACACGGTGTACTTCGGCGGGCGTGTCGACGAGCTGCGGCCCGAGTCGATCGACACGCACGAGGTGGTCTGGGAGCGGTACACCAACGACTGGCTGCGGACGTCGGTGTCGGGCTACTGGTACCAGGCGGATCAGCTGATTGCCGTGGCGCTCGACCCCGATGCGCTGCTCGGCGTCACATACGTCAACCAGGGGCGCGTGCGGGCGCGCGGTGTCGAAGTCGAGGCGCAGATGCGCCTGAAGTGGAACTGGCAGGCCTTTGCCAGCTACGCGGTGCAGCGCGCCGTCGACGACGACACGAGGGAAGAGCTGCCCAACTCGCCGCGCCACATGGCCAAGGCGCGGCTGAGCATCCCGCTCCGGACGCCCGGCGCGTACCTGTCGGTCGAGGGGCTCGCCTTCTCGGACCGCGGCACTGTGTCGGGGGCACGGGTGCCGGGCGTCGGCCTGCTCAATGTTTCGCTGATCCAGCCGATTGGGCGTGCGTTCGAGATGTTCGTGACCGTACGCAACGCATTCGACGCACAGTACTGGGATCCGGCTTCGGATCAGCATCGGCAGGACGCGATTCCGCGCGACGGCCGGACCGCGCGGATCGGGCTGCGCTGGCGGCTGTGGGCGCGGTAGATCACGGACCGACACCGGGCACGGGCCACGAACCGCCCGACGTGGGCACGCTGTCTCCGTACTTCCGCGGCCTCGTGCTCGACGAGCACCCGAACCTGCTGACGGAAAGCTACCGGCTGCGCTACGAGGTGTACTGCCTCGATCGGGGCTTCCTGCCCGCGTCGGACTATCCCGACGGCATCGAGTCGGACGTCTTCGACGCGCACGCGGTGCACATCGGTGTGGTCAACCTCGAGGACGAGGTCGTCGCCACGGCGCGGCTCGTGCGCCCGAGCGAGCACGGCCTGCCCATGTTCGGCCACTGCACGCTGGCGCCCGAGGTGACGACGCTGATCGAGACGGGCGGCGTGGTCGAGGTCTCGCGCCTGGCCGTCAGCCGGCGCTACAACCGCCGGCGCGGCGACGGCTTCTACAGCCTGGCGGGACGGACCGAGCACGTCGACGGCGTCGAGAAGCGGCGCCGCGGGGGCGTGATCGTGCTGACGCTCTATCAGGCGCTCTACCAGGCGTCCAAGCGCCTCGGCTTCACGCACTGGCTCGCCGCCACGGAACGGTCGCTGCAGCGGCTGGTCGCCGGCTACGCGTTTCCTTTCAGGCCGGTCGGGCCCGAGGTCGACTACTTCGGCCTGGTCATGCCGTACCTGATGGATCTGCGCGAGTTCGACCGCATCATCCTGAGCGGGCGCGTGCCCCTGCTGCGCGACTTTCTCACCGGGCTCGAGCCCGAGTTCCGGCCTGTGGGCGAGGACGCATCGTCGACAATCGTCGCTTCGGACGACGACCGATCGGATGGCAGGCATGGATGAATCGTTGCTGCTCCGTGCGTTTCGCCGCGCAGCCGAACGTCCCTGGTACCGGACGCTGCTGGCCGAGCACGGGGTCCCGGCCGATGCCGTGGCCGACGACGCGTCGTTCGTGCGGCTGGCCCCGGTTCTGAGCAAGGCCTCGACATTCCAGCGGTTTTCGATCGCCGAACTCTGCGGCGGCACGCCGGTGGCGAGCCTCGCGACCGTGCTCACCAGCTCGGGCCACGGAGGCGTGTTTTCGTTCGGCGTGTCGACGCGCGCGCAGGAGGAAGCGGCACCCGAACTGATCGACGACGCGCTCGACGCGGCGTTCGCCGTGCGCTCGCGGGCGACGCTCGTGATCAACTGCCTGCCGATGGGCGTCGTCTTCTCGTCGCGCGCGGCCACCGTGGCCACCACCAGCGTGCGCGAGGACATGGCGGTCGCGCTCGTCGAGCACTTCGGCGGCGAGTACGAACAGATCGTGATCGTTGCCGATCCGCTCTTCCTGAAGCGCCTGCTCGACTACGCCGCCAGCCGCGGCGTCGACTGGCAGCGGCACCGGGTGTCGGTCGTCATCGGCGAAGAGACGTTCGGGGAGCACTACCGCAGCTATGTGGCGTCGTGCCTCGGGCTCGATCCGGAGCGCCCGGAGCGCGGCTGGATCATGTCGTCGTTCGGCGTGGGCGAGCTGGGCCTGCACCTGCTGTTCGAGACGCCCGCGACGGTGGCGCTTCGGCGCATGCTGCGGTCGTCGCCCCGCCTTGCGGCGGCCATCGGCCTCGGTGCCGCGGAGGGGACGACGCCGACAATCCTTGCATATCGTCCGACGCGTACGTTTCTCGAAGTGCTCGATCCGGACGGGAACGGCTACGGGCGACTGGCCGTGACGATGCTCGATGACACGCTGCCAATCCCGTTACCCCGGTACTCGACCGGCGATCGCGTGCGGCTGGTCGATGACGAAATCGTCGCTGCCGCCCTCGCATCACACGGCGTCGGCCTGCCGGCGCCGCTGCCCGCGCATCTGGTCGCGCTCGTCGGGCGCGAGCGCGACGTTCTGCCGAACGGCGTTCCGGTCGAAGCCTATAAGGATGCACTCTACGCCGATGCCGCGATCGCGCGCGATCTGACGGGCGCGTGCCGGCTTGTGACAGATGACGATGGGCTCACGTGGCACGTGCAGCTGGCGCCGGGCGTCGAGCCGGACGAGACGCGCAAACGCCGGCTCGCGGAGCTGGCGCCGGCCCACGGTCGACCGGATCACGTCCGGCTCTGGCCGTATCATCAGTTTCCGTTCGGCATGACGCTCGACTACGAGCGGAAGTTCAGGTACAGCTGAGCCGGCGGCCGGCTGGACGTGCCATCCTCCGATCTGCCCACGCGGCTCGGGCCGGCGCCGCGATCGGCGCAATCGAAGAGGGACGCGTGCCAGGTCGAACGGGCACACGACGTCAGTGGGCGACCCGGCCAGCCGCTCTGCCCGCAGGCCGCCCGCCCGTCGTGCACCCGTTCGTCATCGACCGTTCGACGCGAGTGTCGCTTCGGCCGTGGGCACGTGGTGGTCGTCGATGCCCCCGAGCGTCTTGTAGATGGCGACGGCGGCAGTGAACACGCTGGCCTCGGCTTCCGCGACGGCGCGTTCGGCTTCGAGCTGCGTGCGCTCGGCATCGAGCAGGCTCAGGAAGTCGGCGACACCTTCACGGTACCTTGCGCGGGCGATGTCGGCCGCGCGCGCACTTTCGCGTGCCTGAGCGGCCAGGCTCACGAGCCGCTGCTGCTGTTCACGATATGCCGCCAGCGCCGTGTCGAGCTCCTCGAGCGCGAACAGCGTCGTCTGCTCGAACGCGGCGATCGACTCGCGGACGTACGCCTGGGCGCCGCGGACCCGCGCGCGGGCGCTGCCAAGATCGAACGCGGCCCAGCTGAGCGCCGGCGTCACGGCCCAGGCGCGCGAGTCGCCCGTGCCGAAGATCGTTCCCCGGCCGGCGAGCAGGCCCAGCACGCCCGATACCGTGACGCGCGGCCAGAGATCGGCCGTGGCAATGCCTGCGCGCGCCGCCGCTTCGGCGACGCGCCGCTCGGCCGCCCGCACATCGGGGCGTCGCCGCAGCATCGTCGTCACGTCACCGAGCGGCAGGGCCGTCCGGAGAACGGGGTAAGGACGCGGCGACAGATCGACCTCGAGTGCGCCCGGGCGCCGGCCAACGAGCACGGCGAGCCGGTGCTCGAGCGCCGCCAGTGCGGCCCGCAGCGGCGGCACGGCCGCCTCGATGGCGGCAACGCGCGCGGCGGCGCTCGCGACGTCCTGCTCCTGGCCGATGCCGGCGTCGCGGCGCACGGTCGTCAGGCGGAGCGTCTCGCGCTGGTTGGCCAGGCTGCGATCGAGCACCGCGAGCTGCTGCTGCACGCCGCGATACTCGAAATAGTTGCGCGCCACCTCGGCCGCGACGCTGACGCGCACGTCGTCGAGCGCGGCCTCGAATCCCTCGGCACTGGCGCGTGCGGCGGCGACTGCCGATCGGACGCGGCCGAACAGGTCGATTTCCCAGAACGCATCGAAGCCTGCCTGATAGGTGTTCGTGCGCACCGGTTCCTCGGCGAAACCGGCAATGGCCTGTTCGCGAACGTCGACCGCCGCGCCCACCGTGACGGTCGGGTAGCGATCGCGCGCCGTGTCGTCGAAGATCGCGCGCGACTGGTCGAGGCGGGCGATGGCGATCCGGATGTCGTGATTCGCCTCGAGCGCCATGTTCACCAGGCGCTCGAGGACCGGATCGTCGAACAGCCGCCACCAGCGTGCGTCGTAGGCGTCGTTCGAGAACGCGCGCTCGTCCATGCGGACGGGCGCGGTGTCGGGAACCGCCGGCGGCGTCGCCAGCTGTGGCGCGCATGCCGCGATCATCGGCATGAGCAGCGTGGCGAGCGCGTGCAGCGCGCGGCGGATCAGGCGATCGATCAGCGATGTGATGAAGGTCATGTCATGACTCCGCAGGAGTGGCGATCGGCCCGCCGAGGACGGGACCGCCGGCCGGTTCGTGCGCGCGCACGCTCGCGTGCTCGCGCGCGATGACCGCGTAGAACGCCGGAACGACAAACAGGGTGAAGACGGTGCCGACGATCATGCCGGCGACCAGGACGATGCCGATGCTGTTGCGCGCCGCCGCGCCGGGACCGGCAACGAAGACGAGCGGCAGGTGGCCGAAGACGGTGGCCGCTGAGGTCATCAGCACCGGGCGCAGGCGCGTCGCCGACGCCTCCCGCAGCGCCGCCATCTTCGACAGCCCGCGCTCCTGCAGCGTGTTGGCAAACTCGACGATGAGGATGCCGTTCTTGGCGATCAGGCCGACGAGCGTGATCAGGCCGACCTGCGAATAGATGTTGAGCGTCGTCAGGTCGAGGAACGTGAACACGAGCGCGCCAGAAATGGCCAGCGGCACGGAGCCGAACAGGACGATGAGCGGATCGCGGAAGCTCTGGAACTGTGCCGCCAGCACCAGGTAGATCAGCAGCAGCGAGAAGCCGAGCGTGACGGCCAGCGTCGATCCCTCGTGCCGGATCTGCCGTGACTCGCCGACGTAGTCGAGCGAGAGCGTCGGATCGGCGCGGAGCGCGGCGGCCTCCAGCACGCGCAGGCCTTCGTCCTTCGTGACGCCGGGTGCCACGCCGGCGAAGATGTGTACCGCGTCCTGCTGCTGGAAGCGGTTCAGCGTTCTCGGTGCCGCCTCGGTCTCGATCCGCGCGAAGGTCGATACCGGCACCAGCTGACCGCCGGGTGTCCGTATCTTGAGGCCGAGCAGCGGCTCGAGCGTCGCGCGCTGCTCGTCGCCGAGCTGCGGGATTACCTTGTAGCTGCGGTCGAAGTAGTTGAAGCGATTGACGTAATTGCCGCCGATGAGCGTGCCCAGTTCACGGCCGACCGCGGCGAGATCGAGGCCGAGATCGGCGATGCGTTCCCGGTCGAGCACGACGCGGGCTTCCGGCAGGTCGATCTTCAGGTCCGTGTCGACGTAGAGGAAGCGCCCGCTCTGCCTTCCTTCGTTCAGGATCTGCGTCACCGTGTCGAGCAGCTGCCGTGGCGGCGTGTCGGTCTTCAGTACGAGCTCGACGTCGTACTGACCCGGGGACGGCAGCGGCGGGTCGAGGCGCGGGAAGACCCGCAGGCCGGGCACCTGCGAGAGCGAGGCGAACACCTCGCCGAACATCTCCTGCATCGACCGATCGCGCTCGCGCCAGTCCTTCGCGACCAGTCCGCCGAAGCCGCCCCACTGCGCGGTGAGCGACCAGGTGAATTCGGTCTCGGGGAACGCAAGCACGGCGTCGACAATGCCGAGCTGATCGCGACTCGTGGCTTCGAGCGAGGCGTCGGGCGACGATTCGAAGAAGATGCTGATGTAGCGCTGGTCCTCGACCGGCGCGAGCTCCTGACGCGAAAGGACGTACAGCGGCCACGCGGCCAGTGCGACGAGCAGTGCCGTGGCGACGATTGTCCACCGCATCGCCAGGGCGCCGTCGAGCAGCCGGACGTAAACCGCGCGGACGCGATCGAACGTGCGGTTGACGAACGTCGTCAGGCGGCCCTGCCGTCCTGTCGGATGCACGAGCCGCGCGCTCATGATCGGCGACAGCGTCACCGCAACCATGCCCGACACGAGCACCGCCGCGGCCAGCGTGATGGCGAATTCGAGGAAGAGCGATCCCGTCAGGCCGCCCTGGAAACCGATCGGGGCATAGACGGTCGCGAGCGTGATCGTCATCGCGATGATCGGTCCGACCAGTTCTCGCGCGCCAGCCAGCGCCGCGTCGATCCGCGACCTGCCTTCGCGCACGTGCCGCACCACGTTCTCGACCACCACGATGGCGTCGTCGACGACGAGGCCGACCGACAGCACGATGGCGAGGATCGTCAGCAGATTGAGACTGAAGCCGAGGGCGGCCATGACGAGCCCGGCGCCGATGAGCGAGACCGGCATGGCGACGAGCGGCACGAGCGCCGTCCGGATCGAGCCCAGGAACAGGAAGACGACGAGCGCGACGATCGCGATGGTCTCGGCGAGGGTCTTGGTGATTTCGGACAGCGCGTCGCGCATGAAGACCGTGCCGTCCCAGACGAGCCGCATGTCGATGTCGGGCGGCAGCGTCGGGCGCAGTTCCTCCATCGCGGCGCGCAGCCGGGACGCCACCTCGATCTCGTTGGCGCCGGGCGCCGGCCAGACGCCGAGGTACACGGCCGTCTGGTCGTTGTAGCGTGCGACGAATCCCGGCTCCTCGGCGCCGAGCTCGACGCGCGCCACGTCCCGCAGGCGCACGACGGCACCGCCGCGATCGGCGACGATCAGCGAGTCGAACTCCTCGACCGAGCGCAGATCGGTGTTGGTGAGCAGGTTCAGCTGGACGAGGTCGCCTTTGGTCTGGCCGACGGCCGCCAGGAAGTTGTTGCGCTGCAGCGCCGCCTGAACATCGCCGGGCGTCAGTTTGAGCGCGGCGAGCCGATCGGGATCGATCCACACGCGCATGGCGATGTTCGTCCCGCCTTCGTTGTTACTGATGCGCTGGACGCCCTCGATCGTGGCCAGTCGCGGCTGCACGGTCCGCGACAGGTAGTCGGTGATGGCCGAGACACTTCGTTCCGGAGACGAGAAGCTGAGGTAGAACGCCGCGTACGGGCGATCGGTCCGCTGCACTTCGGCTGCCGGCGGCTCGGCCTCGGCCGGCAGCTCCGATCGCACCTGCTGCAGCCGTGCGTTGATTTCGGAGAGTGCCGCCGTGGCACTGTGGTTGAGCTTGAGCCGGACGGTGACCGTGCTCAGGCCGGCGCGGCTCGTCGACTCCACGTAGTCGATGCCGCTGATCGACGACACCGCGCGCTCGATCGGCGTCGTGACGAAGCCGCGGACGATATCGGCGCTGGCGCCGACGTACACCGTCGTGATGACGATCGACGAGCTGTCGATGCTCGGGTACTGCTGCACCGGCAGGCTCGTCAGTGCGCGGGCGCCGACGAGCACGAGCGCCAGGTTGACGACGATCGCCAGAACGGGGTGCCTGATGAAGGTATCGGTGAGTGATCGCATGGCCGGGCCTCAGCGGGACGACAGCGCGGTCTCGGCCGAGGCCTGCCGCACGGGGTTTTCGACAATCAGGACCGCCATCCGGTCCTGCAGCTTGAAGGCGCCCGAGGCCGCGACCCGCTCACCGGGGGCGAGGCCATCGAGAACCAGGACTTCGTCGCCGAAGGTCCCGCCGGTCGTGACGGGCCGGCGCGCGGCGCGCAGGCGGCCCTCGGCGTCCTCGGCGAGCACGAAGACGAAGTCACCCTCGGGGCCATGGCGCATCGCGCTGCCGGGCACCGACACGGCCGTCCGGCTCGCGCCGGTGCCCACGCTCACGCGCACGGCCGCTCCGGGCGCCAGCGTGTCGGCGGTGCCGGTGAGCCGGGCGCGTGCGACGGCGCTGCGCGTGTCGGGATCGACGCGGGCATCGAGTGCGACGATGCGCGCCTCGTGCGGCGTGGCGCTGCCATCGACGAAGACATCGACGACGTCGCCCGGTCGCAGCGTTGAGGCGACCTCCTGCGGCACGATGAAGTCGACGTGCTGCGCGTCCGACACGCTCTGCAGTGTCGTCAGCGTCGTGCCGGCGTCCAGGTACTGGCCGGGATGCAGGTCGGCCAGGCCGACGCGCGCGGTAAACGGCGCACGGATCGTCTTGCGCTCGATGATGGCCTTCGTTCGCGCGATCTGCGCGAGCGCGACATCGTAGGCGGCGCGCGCCTGATCGACCTCGAGCTGCGACGTCGCGTCTTCAGCGCGCAGCCGTTCGAGCCGCGCGAGCGTCGTGCGCGCCAGCGCGGCCTCGGCCTCGAGCGCTGCGAGCTCGGCTTCCTCGACCGAGACATCGAGGGCGACGAGCACGGTGCCGGCGTCGACGATCGTGCCCGGCTTCAGGCCCACATAGCGGACGGTGCCGGGCAGTTCGTTCTGCAGCGTGACCGACTGCAGCGCGAGCACCGTCCCGATCACCGAGGTGGTCTGGCGATGCTCGCGGGGCGTGGCCACGGCTGCCGTGACGGTTTCGGCCGGCTCGTACGAAGCGGCCGCACCTGCATTGGTGGCCTCGAGCGACGTGTACTTCCAGGCGCCGAGCCCGACCGCGAGGGTCAGAACGGAAAGAACGAGAATGACGGGGGCAAAGCGGCGTATTGACATGCGCCGAGCATGGCGCCGCGCGACCCCCGCGCACAATCGAGCAGAGGGCTGAACGAGGCTTCCGGCCGAAGGCAGAGTACCGCCTCATCCGTCCCGGAGAGCCCGGCATCGTCCTTTCGGCCGATGCGGAAATCGGCTGCGAGGCGGAGTGCGCGCGGACCGGTCACGCGGGCATAATGCGGCCATGGGCGAATTCGAGGGTGTCACCGATTTCGATGTTCCGGTCGATGCCGATCCCTGGACGCTTCGCGACGTGCTGCGGCAGGAGCGGGTCGCCCGCCGCCGCGCCGAGTGCGCGGCCGAAATCCAGAGCGACGCCGTCAAACTGGCCATCGATCTGCTGGTGCGCGAGCCCGACGTCAAGGGCTTCTTCCGCGTCTTCATGCACCGGCTGATCGAGGACAGCGAGAGCCACGCGTGCGGCGTGTGGCTGCTCTCGGAGGATCAGTCGTCGTGCCGGCTGTGGATGGCCAACATCCGCGGCACGTGTTACTCGGAAGAGCACCCCGGATGGGACTCGATCGCGCTGCCGCGCACCAGCCTGGCGCGGCACCTGTACGACTACCGGCAGGGCTGGACCGAAACGACCATCTACACCGCCGACGACGAACGGCTGCCGCCGGAGCTGCATGCCTTCAACGCGGCCAATGCGATTTCGTCGATCATCGCGGCGCCGCTGGTGCTGCCGACCGGGCCGCTCGGCTGGGTGGCGCTGGCGACCGACGATCCGCAGCCGTGCGAAGCGTGGCGGCGCACGCTCGTCGAAGCGATGGCGCGGCAGGCGACGCTGGCGCTGCACTACAGCCGCGTCGTCGAACGCAGCCGCGCCGAGGAACGGGCGCAGGCGGTGCTGCAGGAGCGCAACCGGATCGCGCGTGACATTCACGATTCGCTGGCGCAGGGCTTCGGCGCGATCCTCATGCAGCTGCAGGCGGCGCAGCGCGCCGGCGGCGACGGGCTGCCGGGGCCGGTGGCGACCGCGCTCGAGACGGCCGTCGAGCTGGCCCGCGCGCACATGATCGAGGCGCGGCGTTCGGTATCGGCACTGCGGCCGCAGCAGGACGAAGCTCCGGATGTCCGTTCCGCACTGGCGCGCATCACCGATCTGGCGAGCCGGACGGCCGAGGTGCCCGTCGAACTGTCGATCGGCGAGCTGCCGCCGTTTGTCGACGGCGTCGAGCGCGACATCATCGCGATTGCACAGGAAGCGGTGAACAACGCCGTGCAGCACGCGCGTGCGCGCCGCATCAAGGTGCGCGCCGAGGCCGTGCGATCGGTCGGCTTCCGCCTGTCGGTGCAGGACGACGGGCGGGGATTCGCGGCGGATCGGTCGCTGGCGGGCTTCGGCATGACCAGCATGCGCGAGCGTGCCGAGCGGATCGGCGCCTCGCTCACCATCGTCACCGCGCCGCGCAGCGGCACCGAGGTCGTGCTCGCCTGGGAGCCGCCCTCCTTCACGGTTCCGGGACAGAGCGATGGCATCCGCTGACGGACGGATCGAGGCGACCGCCGACGCCGCGCCGCGACGGGCCAGGGTGCTCGTCGTCGACGACCATGCACTGCTGCGCACGGGCGTCGCGAACATTGTCAACCACGAGCAGGACCTCGAAGTCGTGGCCGAAGCGTCGGACGGGCAGGAGGCGGTGGAGGCGTTCGAGCGGTACCGGCCCGACGTGACGCTCATGGACCTGAGGATGCCGGTGATGGAGGGCGTCGAGGCCATCCGGCGGATTCGCGCGATCGATCCACAGGCGCGCGTGGTGGTGCTCACCACCTACGACGCCGACGAGGACATCGCCCGCGCGCTCGAGGCGGGCGCCAAGGCCTATATCCTCAAGGACATTGCCGCGTCTGAGCTCGTATCCTGCGTCCGGCAGGTGCTGGCCGGCCGGACGTACCTCGCGCCGGCGGCGGCGGCGAAGCTGGCCGAGCGGGTGACGCAGGTGCAGCTGACGCCCCGGGAGCTGTCGGTGCTGCGGCTGATGGCCGACGGACTGAGCAACAAGGAGATTGGCGTCGAGCTGTCGATCAGCGAACGGACGGTGAAGACGCACCTGGCGCACCTGTTCGAAAAGCTGGGTGTAACGAGCCGGACCGAGGCGGTGCGGGTCGCGACGCGGCGCGGACTCGTGCGCTTCGAATGAGATTGCATGCAGCTGTCGGCTCTCTGCTACGATGCAGACTGCCATGCAGCCGATTTCCCGTCTATTTCTTGCTGCCGGCCTGTCGCTGACACTGGCCGGTCCCCTCGACGCGCAGCCGGCGGGCGGTCAGGCCGCGGCCGGCCCGCAGGACAGCTACACCGTCACGCTCGTACCGCCGACCAACGGCTCGGTGACGCTCGACCCGGCGCTGCCGGCCGACGGCCGCTATCCGGCCGGCACGGTCGTCACCGTGCGCGCGACGCCGGCGCCGGGCTACACGGTCGACTCGGTCTGGTACTCGGTGCCGGGCCGGTTCGGGCAGATGTACCACGAGGCGCTTGCGCCCGAGTGGCAGATCACGATCGATCGCGACAAGCGCATCGGCGCGTCGTTCATCGAGGCGAGCGCGGTCGAGCACGTCACGATGACGCACGACGTCGTGTACGCGCAGCCCGGTGTCAAGCCGCTCAAGTACGACGTGTACACGCCGAAAGGCGCGAAGAACCTGCCGATCATCGTCATCGTGCACGGCGGCGGGTGGGTGGCCAACGACGAGAACATCATGCGGGGGCTGGCGCGCGAGCTGACGCGCGGCGGCCGCTTCGTGGTGGCGAGCATCGACTACCGGTGGGCGGGCACCGAGGACGGCGACCAGACGCCGAACACGATGGCCGACCTGATCGAAGACGTCTTCGGCGCCATCACGCACATCGTCGAGCATGCGGCTGAGTACGGCGGCGACCCGACGCGCATCGGCGTGACCGGCGACAGCGCGGGCGGCCATCTGGCGGCCGTCGCCTCGCTCATGACGCACCGGATCGGATCGGGCGGCTTCGGGACGACGCCCGGCGTGTTCGAGTTCGAGCCGAGCTATCTGCCGAAAGGCATGACGGCCGAGCAGGTACGCGACCAGCTGTCGGCCGCGATCAAGGCGGCCGCGCCGAGCTACGGCGTCTTCAGCGCGGCCCGGCTCAATCCGTTCTCGGAGGCGCACGCAGACGATCCGGCGTGGAAAGAAGCAATCGCGCCGCTCAGCCACATTCCGCCCGCCAGCGAGCGGTCGGTGCCGCAGTTCCTCGTGCGCGGCACGAACGACGGGCTCATTACCGACAACGACGTCGAAGAGTTCCTCCACGCGCTCGTCAAGGCGGGCCATCGCGCTGAGTACATCCAGGTCGGCGGGGCGGGTCACGCCTTCTTCGACTGGAAGCCCGACGAGCGCACGAAGGCGACCTTCGCGCAGTACGGTGTGTACTGGGCACAGGCGATGCGGAACTTCTTCGAGGACGTCCTCTACTGATCCTGTGGGGCCGGCGCGGTGAACGCGCCGGCCAGATCCATCGCGATCGTGGCCGTGTCGGCGTACGAGATGTTCGAGACGACGGCCACGACGAGCTCGTGCTCCGGAAACAGCGTGAGCGAGGCGGCGGTGCCGCCGAGCACCGTGCCGTCGGCGTGAACCGATCGCGTCGGACGTCCCCCGAGCTCGACCGTGTCGAGCCGCCAGCCCAGGCCCCAACCGGTCGGCTCGCCCGTCACGAGGCGCTGCTCCGTCCACAGCCGTTCGACCGTCGAGCGACGGAGCAGCGTACCTTCCAGCATCGCCATGCCGAAGCGGACGAGGTCCGACGGCGTCGAGAGGTAAACGCCCGCACCTGCATAACACGACAGATCGATCGGCCGCATCAGGTGCAGGCCGTGCCGCGGCTCGGCGGCATATCGCGGGAAGTAGGACGTCGCCCGGTCTTCGACTGCGTCGTCCGCGGAGTCGGGACGCGTGTGGCGCATGCCGATCGGATCGAGCACGCGTCGCTCGACGACCGACAGGAACGGCTCACCCGCAGCGGCTTCGATGGCCGCGCCCGCCAGGATCCATCCGAAGCTCGAGAAGCGGAACCGGGTGTCCGGCTCGAAGAGCAGTGAGCGGCGCGCGAACAGGCTCAGGCCGTCAATCGCCTGCTCGCAGTGCCGGTCGAAGGGTCCTTCGTCGCCGGCGTCGGTCCGAAGGCCCGATGTGTGGGCGAGCACGTGTCGCAGCGTTACGGGCCATTCCTTTGTCGGGAACTCCGGAACCCACGTCTGGATGGGCGCCTCGAGGTCGAGGCGCCCATCTTCGACGAGCAGGCCGACCATGGCCGAGGTGATTGCCATTGAAGCGGTCCCGATCCGGAAGCGTGTCGAGGGAGCGACCGGCACTTCCGCATCGAGGTCGGCCCAGCCGAAACCTTCGGCCCAGACCAGTTCCCCGCGGCTGCCGACAGCCACCGACACGCCAGGAAGGTTCCGATCGGCGATGGCCGCCCGCACGATTCGGCGCCCGCGATCCGCCGCCGGCGCCCACGAGATCGCGGGCTGGTCGTCGATCGTGCCGGGGACGGACGCCGGATCCGGATGCAGCACCGGCGCCGTGCGTGTCATGTAGACGTGCAGGCCCGTCACGACGGTGGCAATGCCGCCGATGCCGAGCGCGAACAGCACGAGCGCGAGTTCGATGAGGCCGAACTTTTCCTTCGTCATCTTCCCACTCCCGTGTTACCGGTTCAGGGCGCGTGCAGCTGTTCACCGGGACGCGCCGTTCCGGCAGCAGGATCGCCGCAAGGGTGCGGCAAGGTCTTCAGGCGCGTGTGAGCGTGGCGTGAGATTTCGGTGAGATGTCGGGCGACGAGCGCCTGCCGTTGAGTCGGCGCGGCGCTACGGGGCAGCAGTCTCAATCGGCGCTTGCTTCGGTCGCAGCAGTGCGAGCGCCAGGCCGAAGCCGAACGCGGCGCCTTCGCCGAACCCGAGGATGGCGCTCGTGACGAGTCCGAAGTCGGGCTCTCCCATCAGCCGTCCGAGCGGCGCCAGGCTCGCCCGCGATCCGTCGGCTGCATCGGCGATCAGGTGGATCGTTCCGCCGACGAGCGGGCGGCCGGCCAGAGCCAGCGCCAGGGCCGCCAGGCCGCAGCAGCCCGCCACGACGACAGCCGTCCGGACCCGCGTGCCGCCTGGCGGAAGCGCAAGGCCGTCCGACGACGGAAGCGTGGCCAGGGCGGCACCGAAACCGGCGCCGCCTCCGATCATCAGTCCTTCGACACCGCCGCCGACCGCGAGCTCGAGGCCGACGATGGTGCCGAGCGCGTGTGTCACGAGCCACTGAACGAGGAATCCGACGAGCCCGCCGCCGGCCGCGCCCGCCGGGATCAGCGCAAGTGCGGACCGGCGATGCGCCCAGGCGCTGCCCACCGTGAGTCCGGCGCCGACGCCCGCGCCGCCAAGGGCTCCACTGGCGGCGCCGATGACGGCCAGAACCGGCGCCAGTCCGAGCGGCGCCAGGCTGTCGGGCGCAAGCGAGAGGACCAGGCCGCCAATCGCGCCGGCGGCCACGCCCGCCGCGGCGCCGCCCAGTGCGCCGCGCGCCGCTGCGACGGCGGCGCGCAGCAGCGTCGTTCCCGCCGGCTGCTCCTCGCGGATCGGCACGTCGATGCGACGTTCGACGATCGGCCCGTCGACCGTCGGTCCAGGCGTCGAGGTGGACGCGCCGGCCGGCGCCGCGCCGATCGCGGCGGGACCGTCTTCGTCCTCTTCGACCACGTCGGGGAAGACGAACTGGTAACCGTGGCGCGATACCGTGCGGATGAACACGGGCTCGCGCGGCTCGTCGCCGAGCGTCCGACGCAGCGTGCGGATGGCCTGTGTGAGGGCACTGTCGGAGACGAAGCCGTCGGCCCAGACGCGCTCGAAAATCTCGCGTTTGTGGACGGCTTCGTGCCGGCGTTCGACGAGCAGGACGAGCAGATCGAAATAGCGGGGGATGATCGGTACGGGCGATCCGGCCCGGATCAGCAGCCGTCGCTGCGGCGACAGCGTGAAGTCCCTGAAGCGGTATCGACGCACGGCGACGGGGAGCGATGGTAGCAGGCTTCGCCTGTGCCCGGCGACGGATTGCCGCCAGGGAGCCGGGCGCGCCGCCCGACCGTCATCGCTGCAGGCCGGGCCGGCGGCGGCGAAGCGACGGCAACCGCATGCCCGTTGCTCGGCTCAGCAGCAGCCCGGCGACGATCGCGACCGGCAGGACGATCAGGAACGGTCCGCGCACCGGGCCGAAGTCGAGCACGCGCGCCCAGCCGAGCATCTGGCCCGCCACCAGGCCGAGCAGGGCGCCGCCGACGCTGGCGGCCAGCACGAAGTAGCGCTGGGGCACGAACTGCACCATGGTGGCTGCCAGTCCCGTCATGGCGGCCGCGATCGTTGCGCCCAGCAGAATCGATTCAAACGGATAACCGGGCCGCATGCCCACGGCAACGCCGCCGACAAGCGCGATGATGAATGCGTACACGATGGGCATCAGGCGCATGGAGACCTCCTGTGGAGATCAGGAGCAGGATTGATGCCGGTCCGCGTGTGGCGCTCAGTCCCAGGTTGAGACCGCGCCCATGCTCCGTGTATCCTTCCTTCTCCACATGTCGCCGCTCCCGCTGCACCTCGCCGGCCTCGTTGTCGTCCTTACCCGGACGAGCGGGGGCGTCTCCGTGTAGCAGACGCGCGACGAACCCCGGCTCGAGACGAGCCGCGGGTTCACCGGGATCCGTCGGCCGTCCCAGCCTCCGGAGGACACTGCCGATGGAACCCGTCATCTACTTCAAAGGCGATTTTCGACCCGAACACGAAGCGATCATCTCGGTGCGGTCGCGCGGGCTCAACTACGGCCTCGGCTGCTTTGCCGGCATCCGCGGCTACCGCAGCGACGACGGATCGCAACTGAACCTGTTCCGGCTCGATCGCCACGTGCGGCGGCTGGAGGCAGGTGCGCACATTCTGTGTCTCCGGCTGCCCGGTACGGTCGAAGAGGTCTCGAACATCATCATCGAACTGCTGCGGCGGAACGGGGTGCGCGACGACGTCTACGTGCGGCCGATCGTTTTCGCGAATTCCAATGAGCTGTCGCCGCTGCTGGATCCGGACACGAGCGAGACGGCGATCTTCTGCATGCCGCTGGGCCGGTACCTGTCGAGCGAGCCGATCGACGTCGGCGTGTCGAGCTGGCGGCGCGTGCGCGAGAACGCCCTGCCGGCGCGCGCCAAGGCCACCGGCGGCTACCTGAACAGCGCATTGGCGCGCCGCGAAGCGATCGACCACGGCTACACGGAGGCCATCCTGCTCACCGAGGACGGCCACGTCTCGGAGGGGTCGGCGGAGCACGTCTTCATCGTGCGGGACGGACAGCTGATTTCGCCGCCCAGCACGGAGGACAACCTCGACGGCATCACGCGCCAGAGCCTGATTACGCTGGCGACCGAGGACCTGCACATCCCGTTCGTCGAGCGCTCGATCGGCCGGACCGAGCTCTACGTCGCCGACGAGATGTTCCTGTGCGGGACCGGGGCCGAGATCACCCCGGTGCGATCGGTCGATCGACGGCCCATTGGTGGCGGGCGCGTGGGGCCCGTTACCCGTCGGCTCGCGGCGCACTTCGAAGCCGTCGTCCGCGGGCGCGTCGCGTCGCGAAAGGATTGGCTGACGCCGGTCTGGCCCGAACAGGGGCAGTGAGGAAGGACGGGTCTGCGCCAGGCCGGCACAGCCGTGGTAACGTGCGACGTGCGATGCCGCCCGTGTTGACTTCCCGCGACCGTGCCCGACTCAAGGCGCAGGCCCACCACCTCGATCCGATCGCGCGTATCGGCCGTGCCGGATTGACCGATGCGTTTGTCGCCGAGGTCGATCGGGCACTGACCGATCACGAGCTGATCAAAGTGCGGCTCGACGGCGACGATCGCGAGGCCCGCCAGGCGGCGGCGGATGAGATTTGCGCCCGGACCGACGCCGCACCGGTCCAGCTCGTCGGTCGGGTGCTCGTCTTGTGGCGGCCGAAGCCCGAAGAGCCCGCCGGGGACCGCTAGGGGCGCTTCACCACGACGTCCGAAGCGTCAGCGCCGCCCAGCCTTCGCGCATCCGCTCGCTGAGCGGGTGCATGCCGAGGTGGCGGTACGCGTCCTTCACCTCGTCGGCGAGCGACAGGCGGATGCCCGACAGCACCAGCGTGCCCGATCGAGCCATCAGGCGCACGATTGCCGGCGCCAGGTCGATCAAGGGGGCGGCGACGATGTTCGCCACGACGAACGGCCACTGTCCGGCGAGGGCGTCGACGCTGCTCTGAATCAGCTGCAGGCGATCGCGTACGTCGTTGAGCGCGGCGTTCGCGGCGGCGGCCGCCACCGCGTGCGCGTCGAGATCGATGGCGACCACACGCTGCACGCCCGACGCGAGCGCTGCCAGAGCGAGCACGCCCGTGCCCGTCCCGATATCGAGCAGCGTCGGCGGAGCGCCGGCCTCGAGCTCGTCGGTGAGGACTTCGAGGCACAACGCGGTCGTCGGGTGCAGGCCCGTGCCGAAGGCCGTGCCGCCGGCGAGCCGGATCGCGCCGGGCTCGGCGTCCCGACCCGCCGGCACGATCCGGAAGCGGCCGGCGCTGACCGGTCGCGGCTTCACGATCCAGACCGAGTCGTCGTCGTAGCCGGTCGCGGCCGAGACGCGTACGGCGCCGGGCGGCACGCCGAGCATCCGGGCCACTGTCTCACCCGGGAGCTCCTCCGGGAGGATCGCGGCGATGCCGCCGCTGGGCGATGTGTCGATGTCGAGCGCCCCGAGCTCGATCAGGCGCAGCATTACGTCGTCGGAGTCGATGTCGAGGTCGAGATCGATGCGAGTCGGCATGTCCGCGTGGAACCACCGGCTGGTGTCTTCCTTCCTATTCTCCCGTCAGGGCCCGGTCACAGCAGCGGCAAGAGCTGCATGGCCGCGTACTCGAGAATGCGCTCCCAGAGCGACCGCTGCCGGAACCCGTCGAGCGTCACTTCGCGTGTGTGGCGCAGGTCGTCGGCGAAGACGGCTTCCATCTGCCGGCCGATCGCCTCGTCGAGCACCATCAGCGTCACCTCGTCGTTGAGCACCAGGGATCGATTGTCGAAGTTGATCGATCCGATGCTCGTCCACTGGCCGTCGATCACGAACGTCTTGGCGTGGAGGATCGACGGCAGCCATTCGTAGATCCGCACGCCGCTTTCGAGCAGCCGCTCGTACGACGCCCGACCGGCGTAGCGGACGATCCGGACGTCGGTGCCGGGACCGCCGGTCACGATGCGCACGTCGACGCCGCGCCGTGCGGCGTCAATCAGCAGGCCGACCAGGCCGTCGCCGGGGGCGAAGTAGGCGTTCGTGATGTAGATCTTCTCGCGCGCGGCGGCAATCGACATTGCAAGGAACCGTTCGGCCGACGTCGTGCCGAGCGTCGGCGTCGCGTACAGCAGGCCGGCCATCACGCTGCCGGCGGCCGGGTTGTCCTCGGCGACGCGTCCGGTGTAGAGCACGCCCGTGGCCTCGGCCCAGGCGGCGGCAAACGCCGCCTGCAGCTGGCGCACCGCCGGCCCTTCGAAGCGCACGTTCGTTTCGCGCCAGGCGCCTGCGGTCAGCCCGTCGCCGTACCACTTGTCGTCGATGCCGAAGCCTCCCGTCCACCCGATGCGGCCGTCGATGACGATGCCGCGGACGTGCGAGCGGTGCTGCGCCATGTGCAGCGTCTTGAAGCGGATCGGGCGGAACGGCTGGACGTCGATGCCCGCCTCGCGCAGCGCGTCGCGGACCTGGTCGGGAATGTCGATGGTCCCGAACGCGTCGTAGAGCACGTGAATGTCGACGCCGGCGGCGGCCCGCTCCCGCAGAATCGCCGTCAAAGTCTGGGCCATCCGCCCGGGCATGCCGTAGTAGAGCTGCAGCGTGATCGAGTGCTCGGCCGCACGCAGATCGGCCCAGAGGCGTTCGTACGTACCGTCGCCGTTGAGCATCACTTCGACGACGTGGCCGGGCATCAGCGAGGCGCCGGTGAGCATGCCGACCGCCTGGACGAAGCCGGGATCGGCGACGGCCAGCGCGCGGCCATCGGTCGACACGGTTTCGACATGCCGCACCGACGTGCCTCGCGTGATGTGCAGCGTGCCGATGAGCGCGAGGAGCGTGACGACGGCGCTGATCGTCCAGCGGAGGACACGGCGACCGACCCGCCTGAGTCGCGTCGCCCACGCGTGATGCGGCCGGGGCGGCGTGTTCGATGGAGAAGCAGGATGCACCACGGTCCTGAGGGCAGCCTATCGCGAAGCGGACCGTCAGCGCTGCCGGCCCGCGCTGCCGTCGGATTCTCGTGCTCCTTCGAGGAAAGCCCGTGTCTCGCGCGCGACCAGGCCCGACAGGAGGATCAGGCCGACCAGGTTCGGCAGCGCCATCAGGCCGTTGGCGACGTCGGCGAACGTCCAGACAGTCTCGAGCTCGGTCACCGCACCGACGAATGTCACGAGCACGAAGACCACGCGGTACGGCCCAACCGCACGACGCCCGAAGAGTCGTTCGATGTTGCGGTCGCCGTAGTAGCCCCAGCCGATGAGCGTCGAGAAGGCGAACAGGACGATACCGGCCGTGACGACGAGTCCGCCCCAGTTGCCGGGCATGCCCATCGAGAAGGCCAGCGATGTCAGTGGCGCGCCGGTCTCGCCGCTCGTCCAGGCGCCGGTCACCACGATGACCAGCGCCGTGAAACTGACGACGACGAGCGTGTCGAGGAACGTCTGTGTCATCGAGACGAGTCCCTGCCTCGCCGGGTGAGTCGTGCGGGCGGCCGCGGCGGCGATGCCACCCGTGCCGAGTCCCGACTCGTTCGAGAAAATGCCGCGTGCCACGCCGTATCGCATGGCGGCCGCCACGGTGGCTCCGGCGAAGCCCCCGGCGGCGGCCGACCCTGTGAACGCGTCGTGGACGATCAGCCGCAGCGCGGCCGGCACCTCGGCGGCGTGGACGACGAGCACCCAGGCGGCACCGAGGATGTAGGCCAGCATCATCACCGGCACAAAGACGGCCGTTACGCGCCCGATGGTCCGGATGCCGCCGAGCACGACCGATCCGGCGGCCACCGTCAGCACGATGCCGGTGAGCCACGGCGCGATGCCGAACTGCGAGTGCAGCTCGTCGGCCACCGTGTTCGACTGCACCATGTTGCCGATGCCGAAGGCGGCGATGGCGGCGGCAACGGCAAAGAAGACGCCGAGGAAGCGGCCGAGCGGGCCGCCGACGCCGTGCGTCAGATAGAACTGGGGGCCGCCCGACTGTTCGCCGGCCGCATCGACCCGGCGGAACCGGACGCCGAGATAGGCCTCGGTGTACTTCGTGGCCATGCCGACCAGGCCGGTGCACCACATCCACAGCACCGCGCCCGGGCCGCCGAGCGAGATGGCCGTCGCCACGCCCGCGATGTTGCCGACACCCACGGTTGCCGCGAGCGCCGTCGTCAGCGCCTGATAGTGGCTGACGTCGCCCGCCGCGTCGGGCTCGCTGCGTTCGATGAGCCCCAGGCGGAGCGCCCGGACGAGGTGCGTGAACTGCAGCCCCCTGAGCAGCACGGTGAGGTACAGGCCGGTCAGCAGCAGGAGCGGGATCAGCAGGAACGGACCCCAGATCAGGGCGTTGAGTCGCTCGAGCATGCCGCGAGTCTACCGTTGCCGCGGCCGGGTGCGAACTCTTTCGCGTGGCCACCGAAGCCGGTTCGCGCTACTTTTCCGGCATGACTGTCAGCGAACGGACACTGGTCGTCACAGGTGGCGGCAGCGGCATCGGCCGCGAGCTGGTCCTGCAGCTGCTGGGCCGCGGGGCGCGCGTGGCGGCCGTCGACCGGAACGAGGCCGGTCTGGCCGAGACCGTGCGCCTGGCGGCCGCGCCCGGTGACAGGCTGGTCAGCTTTGCCGCCGACATCACCGACCGCGGGGCCGTCGACGCGCTGCCCGACGCGGTCGCGGCGCGCCTGCGGCCGGCCGATGGTCTCGTCAACAACGCGGGCATCATTCAGCCGTTCGTTCGCGCCCGGGATCTGCCGTGGGAGGTCATCGAGCGTGTCATGCGTGTCAACTTCTATGGCGCGCTTCACATGACCCGCGCGTTTCTCCCCGGGCTGCTGACGCGGCCCGTTGCGCACCTGGTGAACGTCTCGAGCATGGGCGCGTTCGTCCCGGTGCCCGGACAGGCGATCTACGGCGCAAGCAAGGCCGCGCTGAAGCTGTTCACCGAGGCGCTCCGTCTGGAGCTCGCGGCGACATCCGTGAAGGTGACGCTCGTCCTGCCGGGGGCGGTCGACACGGGCATCGCGGCGAATTCCGGCGTCGAGATGCGATCGGCCGACGGCGGCGACGGCCGCGCGCCCATGCTGTCGGCCGCCGAGGCCGCTCGCGTGATCCTGGACGCGATCGAGGCCGATCGCTTCCGGGTGCTGGTCGGGCGCGACGCGCGCGCGATGGACCGGCTCGTACGTCTCAATCCGGATCGTGCGGCGCGTCTCGTGTGGAAGCGGATGCGCGGGCTGCTTGCCGACTGAGCGCCGCGATCACAGGCCGAGCTCGGCGACGGCGTAGTCGATCGATCGCGTCACGAGCTCGACCTCGTAGGCGAACCGCTGCTCGTTCGTCATGCCCCTGATCGACGGCAGCGGCTTCTTCGGTCGCTGCGTGCGGATGCGCGTCAGCGTCCGGGCCAGCGCACTCCCGTTCACGTCGTCGAACGTCGCCCAGTAGCGGTCGGTGAGGCACGGCACGTTCAGCGGATCGCGCGTGATCATCTCGAGCGAGAAGTGCACGTCGGGCCGCGCCGTGCGGATGGCCGTCACCATGCGCTTCAGGTCGAGGATGCCCTCACCGAGTGGTACCTCCGACATGTAGAAGCCGGTGGTGTGTTCCTCGAGCGCGATGTCCTTGAAGTGGACGTTGAACGTCCACGGGGCGAGCTTCTCGACGGTTTCTTCGGGGTCGTCGAGCAGCGAGAGGTTGTTGCCGGTATCGAGGCTCACGCCGAGGTACTCGCTGCTGTACTGCCGCAGCAGCTCCACCTGCTGGTCGACGCGCCAGTCCTTGTGGTTCTCGATGCCGAGCCGCATACGGTGCTTTTCGACGATCGGCAGCGCGGTCCGAATCTGCCGGTGGAAACCCTCCACAGCCTGGAGCCACGCCTCGCGCGAGTCGAACATCTCGTAGCGGCGCCCGAGCAGGCAGACGACGCGCAGACTCGAGGCGCCGGCCTCCCTGGCCACCTTCACCGCGTGCTCGAACACCGACGGGTCCTCGCCTTCGCGCGGCAGGAAGGTCTGAACCTCGACGTACATATCGAGCTCGTCCTTCATGCGGCGCACACGCCTGGCCCAGTCGAAGTCGATCTGCGTCATGCCGCCGTGCGCGCCGGCAGCGCCGACCGACGCGGCCAGCGTCATCAGGCGATCGACTTCGAGCAGGCGGTGGGGTGAGGCGAAGCGGACCGACTGGAACGAGTCCGACGTCAGGCCCATCGAGGTCCTGCGCGGAATCGGCGTGGTCTCGGGCATCCAGGGAGTCGGGGGCGTCGTGGAATTCATGTGTTCTGCGCGCGGCCTCCTGCCGCGGGGACGGGGCGCTGCGGCCTGACCTGCAGGACCAGCAGCGCCTGGACGATGAGCACGGCAATCAGGGCGGCAAGCCCCACCGTGTAGCCGCCGGTAGTGTCGAGCAGGCGGCCGATGAGTGTCGGCCCGACAAAGCCGCCGAGGTTGCCGAGCGAGTTGATGAGCGCGATGCCGGCCGCTGCCGCCGTGCCGCCGAGCAGCGCCGGCGGCATCGCCCAGAAGACGCCGGCAAATGATCGCAGCGCCATCTGCGAGATGGCAAAGCCGAGCACGAGCATCCAGAGGCTGCCCTGAAACGAGACGGCGATGAGCAGGCCGATCGCGTTGGCAAGGGCGCAGCCGGCCACATAGAGGCGGCGCTCACCCGTCCGATCGGAGTGCCTGCCGACGACCACCATCGCGACGAGTGCCACGAGGAACGGCAGGGCCGTGATCGCGCTGAGCAGGAACCCCTCGGTGCCCGTCACGTCCTCGAGAAGCTTCGGCAGCCACAGGAAGATGCCGTAGTTGACGATGGAGTTGAGGAAGAAGACGCCGCAGAGCAGCCACACCTGCGGGTCGATGAAGCTCCGGCCGATCGACGTCAGTCCGTGCGCCTGCCGCGACGCCCGGTCGGCCGCCATCGTGGCAGCGAGCCATTCGCGCTCGCGGGGCTCGAGCCAGCTCGCCTGTTCCGGGCGGTCCGCAAGGACGAAAAACGTCAGCACGCCGAGCAGGACGGCCGGCATCCCCTCGAGCAGGAACAGCCACTTCCAGCCTTCCAGGCCGAGCCAGCCGTCGAGGCGCAGGATCGCGGTCGAGATCGGTGCGCCGACGATGACGGCGATCGGGGAGGCCATCATGAAGAGGGCGCCGGTCTTCGCCCGCTCGGAGGCCGGGAACCAGTAGGTGAGAAAGAGCACCATCCCGGGGAAAAAGCCGGCTTCCGCAATGCCGAGCAGGACGCGCGCCGCCATGAAGCTCGTGGCGTCCCAGACGAACATGGTGCCCATCGAGACGAGGCCCCAGCCAATCATGATGCGCGCGATCCACAGGCGCGCGCCGACCCGCTCGAGGATGAGGTTGCTCGGAATTTCGAACAGGCAGTAGCCAAGAAAGAAGAGGCCGGCGGCCAGGCCGTACGCGGTGGCATCGAGGCCGAGCGCCAGCTGGAGATCCGAGGCGACGAAGCCGACGTTGACGCGGTCGATGTAGGCGACCACGTAGCAGATGAAGGCGAACGGAATGAACCGGCGCTGCACGCGCGCGAGCACGCGACGGCCGTCGACGGCCGGAGCTGGAGCGGAGGTGGGCGCGGTGCTGGAGCCTGCCGGTTGCATGGTCGGGAATCGCGACAGTATCGCACGGCTGCGTCGTGCGGTTCTGCCGCCACGTTGCCAGCGACGTGGGCAGGCGCCGCCGTCCGGGGCTGCGGGCAGACGCCACGGCCGGCGTGCGGCGCCCGGCCCGGCGTGTCCTGCGGCCGCGACATGTCTACAATGCGGGAGGCGAAATGGCTCAATCCGGTGAAGACAGGCGCGATCGCGACGCCCACGAAGAGGTGCCGTCCGCCCCGGACGACAAGCCGAAACCCTGGCGGACGGAGGGGCTGCCGAAGAAGCCGGCGCCGTCGCGGCGTTCCTGGTGGATCACGCTTGCGATCTGGCTCGGCAGCTACCTGCTGCTGTTCGGCCTGCTGACGGCCGAGGATCAGCTGTCGGAGCCGCAGGTCATCGCCTACACGGAGTTCAAGCGTCAGGTCGCCGCGCGCAACGTGGCCGAGGTCTTCTCACGCGGCGATTCGATCGAAGGGGCGCTCAAGAACCCGGCCCCGCTGCCGGACGACGAAGACGAGGGGCTCTACCAGCAGTTCCGCACCGAGCGGCCGACGTTCGCCACCGACGATCTGCTGGCCGAACTGACCGAGGGCGGTGCGCTCGTGCGCGCGCGGCCGCTCGTCCAGCAGCGCGGCGTGATTGCGAACCTGCTGATCTCGTTCGCGCCGCTGCTCCTGCTCATCGGCCTGTACGCCTGGGTCTTCCGCCGCCAGCAGCGGGCGATGGGCAGCATGCTGGGCGGAGGCCGTCAACGTCCCGTCGATCCGTCGACGGTCCGCGTCACGTTCGACGACGTGGCGGGCATCGACGAGGTGGAGGCGGAAATCAGTGAAATCGTCGACTTCCTGAAGGATCCGGGCAAGTATCGGAAGCTCGGCGCCCGTGCGCCGAAGGGCGTGCTGCTGGCCGGGCCGCCCGGCACCGGCAAGACGCTGCTCGCGCGCGCGACGGCGGGCGAGGCGGGGGTGCCGTTCTTCAGCGCGAGCGCGTCGGAGTTCATCGAAATGATCGTGGGCGTCGGCGCCAGTCGCGTGCGCGAGCTGTTCGCCGAGGCGCGCAAGGTGGCGCCGTCGATCATCTTCATCGACGAAATCGACACGATTGGCCGCGCGCGCGGCGGCGTGCGCGCCTTCGGCGGGCACGACGAACGCGAGCAGACCCTCAACCAGATCCTCACCGAGATGGACGGCTTCTCCGGGCACGAGGGCGTGGTCGTGCTCGCCGCGACGAACCGTCCCGACGTGCTCGATCCGGCCCTGCTTCGTCCGGGACGGTTCGACCGGCAGATCATCGTGCACCCGCCCGATCAGAAGGGGCGGTTCGACATCCTCAAGGTGCACACGCGCAAGGTGCCGCTGGCGCCCGACGTCGACCTCGAGCTCATCGCCGCGTCGACGCCCGGCATGACGGGGGCCGACCTGGCGAATCTCGTCAACGAAGCGGCGCTGCTGGCAGCTCGTCGCGGCCACGCCGAGGTGCACCACCGCGACCTGACCGAGGCGCTCGAGAAGGTGCAGCTCGGCGCGGCGCGCCACGTCGTGCTCTCGGAGGAGGAGCGGCGCCGGACGGCCTATCACGAGGCGGGGCACGCGCTGCTGGGGATGCTGCAACCCGGTGCGGATCCGGTCCGCAAGGTGTCGATCATTCCGCGCGGGCGTGCGCTCGGCGTGACGTTGTCGACCCCCGAGACCGACCGCTACGGCTACGACGCCGAATACCTGCGGGGTCGGATCATCGGCGCGCTCGGCGGGATGGCGGCCGAGGAGGAAGTGTTCGGCGTGGTGACGACCGGCGCCGAGAGCGACCTCGAGACGGTGACGCGCCTCGCCCGCTCGATGGTCGGACGCTGGGGCATGTCGGAGCGCGTGGGGCGACTGTCGGTCCTGCCGGTCGAGGGCGATCCCCGCATGATGGGTGTCTCCGAGTCGCTCCTCAATGCGGTCGACGAGGAAGTGCGGCGGATTACCGACGAGTGCTATGCCGAGGCGCGGCGGCTGCTGCGCGAGAACCGCCACCGCCTCGACGCCATCGTCGAGCGTCTTCTGGAGAAGGAAAGCCTCGACGAGCCGGAGATCTACGCGGCCGCCGGCATCGAGCGACGTCACGCCGCGAAGCCCGACCCGGAACAGCCGGATCGGGCCGAGTCGTCCGGAGGGGCGTCAACGGAGCGCCGGTCAGCTGCTGCCGATCAGGACTCCCGCGGCGAACACGAGTAGGCCGCCCAGCACCACCTGCAGGGCCGCCCGCCAGAACGGCGTTTCCATGTAGCGGTTCTGAATCCAGGCGATCACCCACAGCTCGATGAAGACAAGTGCCATGGCCGTCGCCGTGGCCACCTGGAAATGGGGGATCAGGTACGGCAGGGCGTGGCCGAGTCCGCCGACCGTCGTCATCACGCCCGACGCCAGCCCGCGCTTGAACGGGGAGCCACGCCCCGAGATGGTGCCATCATCGGACGCGGCTTCGGTGAAGCCCATCGAGATGCCCGCGCCGACCGACGCGGCGAGGCCGACCTGGAACGTCTGCCACGTATCGTGGGTGGCGAACGCGGCGGCGAAGATTGGCGCCAGCGTCGACACCGACCCATCCATCAGGCCGGCCAGGCCGGGCTGAATCCACGTCAGGACGAAGCTGCGATGGGCCTCGGCATCCTCGCGGGCGCGGGCGTCGGGCGGCAGGTGCTCGGCGAGCAGCTGCTGCCAGGTGGCTTCATGACCCGACTCGGCAGCCGCCAGCTGGTTGAGCAGCTCGCGCGTGCCGGCATCGCTCGTTCGCGCGGCGGCCCGCTCGTAGAACCGCCGTGCGTCGCTTTCCATCCGGACGGCTTCGTCGCGGATGCGCTGCGGGCCGAGCTGCTCCATGAGCCAGACCGGCCGACGGGTGTAGAAGCCCGCCACGTGCTCGCGGCGCAGCAGCGGGATCACGTCGCCGAACCGGCGACGGTGTTCTTCGGTGAGGGCGCGCCGGTGTTCGTCCTCCTCGGCGGCCATGGCCTCCAGTGCCCGCGCCGAGTCCGGAAAGTTCGGACGCAGCCGCTGTGCGTACCAGCGATAGATGCGGGCGTCGTCTTCCTCGGACGAAATGGCGAGGGCGAGGACTTCCTGTTCGGAGAGGTTCCTGAAGTGTCGGCGATGGGCGACACCTGGGATCATCGGCGCCTCCGGGCTTAACGTACCATGCGGCCGGGACCGTACGGATCGGGATCATC
>ERZ777003.1133-NODE-1133-length-43447-cov-15.309965_pt1 | contig 43447 bp, 20 predicted proteins | sample MGYA00374956_ERZ777003 | MGnify/ENA primary metagenome ERZ777003 (study PRJEB29302, sample SAMN06268252) | bioreactor metagenome | isolation source: Joint BioEnergy Institute, California, USA | place: USA:Joint BioEnergy Institute, California, USA | collected... | reverse complement strand
GCTGCACCAGTGCGGCCTGCCCAAGAAGATGGCGCTCGAGCTGTTCAAGCCGTTCGTGATGCGCCGCCTGGTGGAGAAGGGCTTCGCCCACAACATCAAGAGCGCCAAGCGCATCGTCGAGCGCGTGCGCCCCGAGGTGTGGGACGTGCTCGAGGAGGTGATCAAGGACTACCTGGTGCTGCTGAACCGCGCGCCGTCGCTGCACCGCCTCTCGATCCAGGCCTTCGAGGCCAAGCTGATCGAGGGCAGCGCGATCCAGCTGCACCCGCTGGTGTGCGCCGCGTTCAACGCCGACTTCGACGGCGACCAGATGGCTGTGCACGTGCCGCTCTCGCGCAAGGCGCAGGAGGAGGCACGCATGCGCATGCTCTCGAAGTACAACCTGCTCTCGCCCGCCACCGGCGACCCGATCATCACGCCGTCGCAGGACATCGTGCTCGGCTGCTACTACCTGACGATGGTCAAGGACGGCGCGCCGGGCAGCGGCAAGATGTTCACCTCGATCGACGAGGCGCTGCTGGCATACGATAAGGGCATCGTCGACATCCAGGCGCCGATCTGGGTGCGCATGGACGGCACGCTGGCCGGCGAGAGCGACCGCGGCGTGCGCGAGCTGCAGCCGGCCGACGACGGCACGCCGCGCATGCTGCTCGAGACGACGATCGGGCGGATCATCTTCAACAACGAGCTGCTCGAGCCGCTGCGCTACCGCAACCGGCTGATCGCGAAGAAGGGCCTGAAGGAGATCATCGCCGACTGCTACAAGTACTACACCAACCTCAACAACCTGACCGAGGAGAACCTCGACGAGATCCGCGCGATGTACGGCGACCGCTCGCCGGATGAGCTGGCGCGCTACTACGGCTCCGAGCGCACCGCCGAGCAGGCCGACAAGATCAAGACGCTCGGCTTCCGCTACGCGACCCGCGGCGGCATGACCGTCGGCATCGAGGACGTCGAGGTGCCGCCGGCCAAGGCCGAGATCATCAAGGTCTCCGAGGAGCGCGTCGCCGAGGTCGAGAAGCAGTTCCGGCGCGGCCTGATCACCGAGGAGGAGCGCTACCGCGAGATCGTCGAGATCTGGCAGAGCGCGACCAAGCAGACCACCGAGGCCGTCAAGCAGAACCTCAACCCGTTCGGCCCGGTGGCGATGATGGTCAACTCCTCGGCGCGCGGTAACATCAACCAGCTCTCGCAGATGGCCGGCATGCGCGGCCTGATGTCCGACCCGACCGGCCGGATCATCGAGCTGCCGATCAAGGCCAACTTCCGCGAGGGGCTCTCGGTGCTCGAGTACTTCGTCTCGACCCACGGCGGTCGCAAGGGTCTGGCCGACACGGCGCTCCGCACGGCGGACGCCGGCTACCTGACCCGGCGCCTGATCGACGTGGCGCAGGACAACATCGTCAACACCGAGGACTGCGGCACCGAGGAGGGGCTCTGGCTGCACCGCGCCGACGACAACGAGCTGCTGGTGGAGCTCGAGCAGCGGATGATCGGGCGCATCCTGGCGGCCCCGGTGGTGGACCCGCAGACCGGCGAGGTGATCGCCGAGCGCAACCAGGAGGTGGACGAGGCGCTGGCGCAGCGCATCTCGGCCGCCGGCGTCAACGACGTGTTCGTCCGCTCGCCGCTGGCCTGCCAGGCCGACCACGGCATCTGCCGCATGTGCTACGGCCGCAACCTGGCCACCGGCAAGCTGGTGGACATCGGCGAGGCGGTGGGCATCATCGCCGCCCAGTCGATCGGCGAGCCGGGCACGCAGCTCACGCTGCGGACGTTCCACACCGGCGGTGTGGCCTCGGCCGACGACATCACGCAGGGTCTGCCGCGCGTGCAGGAGATCTTCGAGGCCCGCACGCCCAAGGGCAAGGCGATCCTGGCCGAGATCGACGGCATCGTCGAGATCGTGCGCGAGGACGATATCCGCAAGATCCGCGTGGTCTCGTCCGAGGTGTACACCGACGAGCAGGAGCTGCCGGCGCACTACGAGCCCCTGGTGGCCGATGGCGCCGAGGTGGCCGAGGGCGAGGTGCTCGCGGAGAGCAACCGCGCCGACCAGGGCGGCGACCCGATCATCGCCCGCCTGAGCGGCAAGGTGCACTTCGACCGCAGCGCCGGGAAGGTGGTGGTGATCCAGGAGGACCGCGAGGTGCGCGAGGCGGTGGTGCCGCACACCGCGCGCCTGGCGCCGGGCATCGAGAACGGCGCCCGCGTGGTCGCCGGCCAGCAGCTCACCGAGGGCTCGGCCGACCCGCAGGAGCTGCTCGAGCTGCGCGGTAGGGAGGCGGTGCAGCGCTACCTGGTGAACGAGGCCCAGAAGGTCTACCGCTCCCAGGGCGTGGACATCAACGACAAGCACATCGAGGTGATCGTCCGCCAGATGCTGCGGCGCGTCCGCATCGAGGAGCCCGGCGACACCGGGCTGCTCCCCGGCGAGCTGGTCGATGCGGCTGAGTTCGCCCGGCTCAACGCCGAGATCGTCAGCCAGGGCGGCGAGCCGGCCACGGCCGCGACCGTGCTGCTCGGCATCACCAAGGCGTCGCTCACCACCGACAGCTTCCTGTCGGCGGCCTCCTTCCAGGAGACCACGCGCGTGCTCACCGAGGCGGCGATCACCGGCAAGGTGGACTACCTGCGCGGCCTGAAGGAGAACGTGGTCATCGGCAAGCTCATCCCGGCCGGCACCGGCATCGAGAAGCGCAAGCAGCTGGCCGAGGAGATGCTCGGCGAGCTCAGCGCCCCGCCGCGCCGCGACGGGGAGGAGCGCCAGCTGGCCGATCTGCAGGACGGCGGCGCGGCTGGCGAGTCCCGTCCGTCGAGCGATGAGGACGAGAAGATCCGCGCGGCGCTGCGCCGCCTGCTCGAGGGCGACGGCGAGGAGGGCAAGTTCGAGCCCGGCAGCTTCAGCAGCACCGGCGAGGAGGATCTCAACGCGTTCCGCGCCGCCCTCGAGGAGACGGGCGACGCGGAGCCGAAGGAGGACGACGAGGCGTAGCCCGTCATCGGATCGGTGGCACAGGCCCGGGGGGAAACCTCCGGGCCTGTTGATTCATCAGCGCCCCTGGTGGGTCAGGATCGCGTCGTACACCCTGGTGGCGAGGATATTGGGGTCGGTGGAGGCCTGGTTCACGCCCAGCGCCACGGTGATGCCGCTCTCGGGCGCGTGCCAGAGGGCCGAGCGGAAGCCGCCGAACCCGCCGATGTGCCCCAGGACGGTGCTGGCCTCCGCCGGGCGCGGCTGCCCGTCCGGCCCGTTCCCGACCGGCAGGACGTTGCGCATGACGCCGAGCCCGTAGGCGAGCTGGGGCATGTTGTACTGTCCCTTGCCGTCCACGAAGGTCAGCATCTGCTCCATCGACTCGGGCGAGAGCAGCTCGCCGCCGAACAGCGCCGCCCCGAAGCGCTGGACGTCGCTCGGCGTCGAGACCAGGTTCGCTGTCGCGAAGGCGAACGACATCGCCACCTGGGTCTGGTCGGTGGTCCTGGAGTAGCCGCGCGACATCTCGCCGATGATCGGCTCGTCCGGCGTGAAGAAGGTGTTCTCCAGCCCGAGCGGCTCGAAGATCCGCGCCCGCATCTCGCGCGCCATCGAGTTGCCGGTGGCCTGCTCGACGATCATCCCCAGGATCACATAGTTGGTGCTGGAGTAGTCCCAGGCGCCCTCGGTGCCCACCCGGAAGGCGGGCGGGAACTGTGTGGCGTACGCGACCAGCTCGGCCGGCTCGAACACCCGGTCCGGCGTGCGGTACGCGAGGCTCACGAAGTTGCGGTCCTCCAGGAAGTCGTACAGCCCGGTGGTGTGCTGCAGCAGGTGCCGCACGGTGATCGCGTCGCCGTTCGGCACCAGGTCCGGCAGCCAGGTGGTCATCGGGGCGTCGAGGTCGATCACGCCCTCCTCGGCCAGGCGCAGCACGAGCGCCGCGGTGAAGACCTTGCTGATGCTCGCGATCCGCACCCGCGTCTCGGGGGTCATCGGCGCGCCCGTCTGGCGGTCGGACACGCCGCTCGCGCCGGCCCAGAGCTCGTAGCCGGGGATCTGCACGGCGACCGAGGCGCCGGGGATGTGGCCGTCCGCGACGGTCTCGTCCAGCACTCGCTGGAGCGCTTCCGCCAGCTCGGGGTCGAACGGCGCCAGCGGGACGGCGGTCGGCTCGGGCAGCGGGGTATCGGTGGGCGCCGCCGTCGGAGTGGCCGGGATCGGCGTGGGCTCCGCCGTCGCGGTGGGCGTGTCGGCCTGCGCCGCCGTCTCCGCTGCCACAGTTCGGGCGACCGGAACCTCCGCCGCCGTTGGGGCGGGCGTGGCTGCGGCGGCCGCGACGAGCGTGGGCACGGCTGAAGGCGCGTCCGTGGCGCCCGGCTGCGGCGACGCCGGAGCGACACAGGCGGCAGCGAACAGCAGCAGCGCCGCGGCGAGCGGCAGCGGCTTCCACCGTGGAGAGAAAGGATGCACTGATCGATCTCCTCTGCTGTAATAGCTCGCGACTCTCGGCCGGTGTGTCGAGCGGGCGGGCGCCGCAAACGCCGCGCGAAGCTCGCGCCACACCGCCGCGATCCCCTTGCGCCGGATGGGTGTCTCGACATAACGGTAGGAAAGCGCCGCCAGAGCCAGCACCAGGCCGAACTGCAGCGCGAGCAGCGGCGGCCCCTCGAGCGGCACATCGACCCCCGGGCGGCTCAGCATGAGCACCGGCCAGTGCCAGAGGTAGATCCCGTAGGAGCGCACGCCGACCCAGCGCAGCGGCGCCAGGCCCAGCAGCCACGGGAGGAGCCGCGCGCGCGGGTGCGTCGCCGCAGCGATCACCAGCGCGGTGGCAGCGGCGACCAGGGCGAAGCCGCCGCGGTACAGCAGCGGGTGCTGCTCGAACAGCCGCAGGTAGGCAGCAGTCAGCGCAGCCAGCCCGGCCACACCGGCGATGTCCAGCGCGGCGCCGGCGACACGGCTGCCAGCAGCGGGCGCGCGGTCCGGCCACCAGACCAGCGCGAGCGCCGCGCCGAGCAGCAGCCCGGCGGCGCGCGTGTCGGTGCCGTAGTACACTCGCGAGGGGTCCGCCCCGGGCTCGAACAGGCTGGCCATCAGCGCCAGGCTCGCCGCGCCCCCGGCCAGCGTCGCGAGCAGCATGCCGCGCAGGCGCAGGGCGCGCATCCCGCACGCGAACAGCACCGGCCAGGCCAGGTAGAACTGCTCCTCGACGGCCAGCGACCACAGGTGCTGCAGCAGCGGCGGGCGCAGCGCCGGGTCGAAGTACGACCGCTGGCCGAGCACCAGGTGCCAGTTCATGACATACGCGAGCGCCGCGAGCGCGTCGCCCGTCAGCTCCGCCGTCTCGGCCGGCAGCGCGAGCAGCGCGAAGGCGAGCGTGCCGCCGAGCACCAGGAACAGCGCGGGAAGCAGCCGCCGCGCCCGGCGCACCCAGAACGCCCGCAGGTCGATGCGGCCATCCCGCCGCCACTCGACCAGCAGGAGGGAGGTGATCAGGAAGCCGCTCAGCACGAAGAACGACTCGACGCCCAGGAAGCCGCCTGGGACGTAGACGCCGGCGTGGTAGAGCAGGACCGCGACCACCGCGAGCGCGCGCAGGCCGTCCAGCGCCGGCAGGTACGGCAGATGCGCCCCGCGTCGCTCGTGCGCCTGAGCAGCTCGTTCTATCTTCGATGGTGCCATCTAGCCCTCGAGACTCTCGACGCACAGCGTGGCCAGTACCCGTCGGCGGAGGCGGATACCGGGTTGCAACGGGGCCGAACCGGATCTCAGAGCGGCGCCGAGACGCCACAGCTGTGCCGCCGGCATCCGTTGCAAGGGATATGCCACTCTCGCGCGCCACAGCCCGGGCCGCAGTGTGCCGGGGCGTGGCGCGCGGCCGCTTCTCCCTCTCTCTGTCGTGGTACGAGGCTAGCCGTGCTCTTCTGAATCTGTGGATGGTGGCGGATGATAGCGGCTTCCGCTTAGGCTGGGATGAAACGGGCGCCGCACAGAATGAGAGTTCGATGAGAGCTGCTGCGCGGCTGTTCGCCATGGCTGGAGGTGGAGCGCCCGCGGTCGCAAGCCTGCGCCGCAGTAGAGCGGTGGAGCGGGCGGGGCGCAGGAGAGAGCCGGGCGGTACGGCGCAGGCCGCCGGAGAGCGCTAGGAGACGCCGCGTGCTATAATGGCGCCTGATGCAGAGGAGCCCGCTGGATGCGCCGATTGGTTCTCACCGGCCTGATTGTTCTGGCGGCACTCGCGGTGGCGCTGCTGGTGCCGGAGGTGCGCAGCGAAGTTCGCGCCTTGATCCGCCCTGAGCCGCCGGCGCCGATCACACCGCTCGCGCTCGCAACCGTCCCGCCCCGCCCGCCGCCCCGCGCGCCCGCCACGCCCACAGCCACCACGCCTCCGACCGCCCGCGCGACCGCCGCGGCGGCCACGTCGTCCCCAGCGACGGCCACGCCGTCCCCGGCGCCGACCGACACGCCGCTCCCCACCCCGACGCCAGGGCCAGTTGTGGTCAACGGCCGCGTCTACGACGCCTACATCCCGGCCGCGAGCAAGGAGGGGCAGTTCTACCAGTACTCGTGCGAGTTCGACGCCGCCTGGGTGATCCTCGCGACATACGGGATCGACGCGAGCTTCGAGGAGATGCTGGCCGCGATCGGCACCGATAACCGGGTCGAGCCGTACATCGAGGAGACCAGCCAGGGATTCCTGATCCACGGCGGCGACATCGCCACCAGCTTCTCGGGCGACTACACCAAGAACTTCCTGGCCCGCTCGACCGGCGCCGCCTTCCGCAAGGTGTTCGCGCACTACGGCCTCGAGGCCGGGCCGGTCCACGACCGCGCGGGGATCGAGGCGGCCCTGCGGCGCGGCGCGCTGGTGTGGATGAAGACCACCGTCGACTTCAAGCCCTGGCGGCCGGCGACCTGGGTCACCCCCGAGGGCGCCACGTTCCAGACCGTGCTCGGCAACGACCACGCGGTGGTGGTGATCGGCTTCAACCAGGATGTGGTTGTCATCCGCGACGTGCTCGGGCCCACCAGCAGCAACCGGCAGCGGCCCTACGAGTACGAGGTGAGCTGGGAGGCGTTTCTGGCGAGCTGGGGGGCGCAGGCCTACGATGGGCTGGCGGTCGAGCCGCCGGCGGGCGGGTGATGCGGGGCTACCTGGAGCGCTGGGGCGCGCTGGGGCGCGACGCCTGGCTGTATCTGGCGCACGCCGCGCTGCTGACCTTCAGCCTGGCGATCACCAGCCTGCTGTACAACCTGGCGGTGCTGGCGCTCGGCCATGAGCTGAGCTTCCTCGGCCTGCTGAACGTGCTGGGCGTCGCCGCTGCCGCCGCGTTGAGCCTGCCGCTGTGGTGGCTGGCCGGCCGGGTGGGGCCGCGCCAGGCGCTGATCGCCGCGGCGCTCCTGCAGGCCGGCGGGGCGCTCACGCTGGCGATCTGGCCCGCCGCAGCGCCGCTGGCGGTCGGCGCGGTCTGCACCGGCCTCGCCGCCGTGCTGTTCCAGGTGTCGGCGGCGCCGTTCATGATGCGGCACAGCGACGACGCGACCCGCGATCACCTGTTCAGCGCCAACGCCGCGGTGAACGTCGGCGTGGCTGGCCTGGGCAGCCTGCTCGGCGGGCAGCTCCCGGCCCTCGGCGCGGCGCTGCTGGGAGTCGGCGCGGAGAGCGGCGCGGCCTACCGGGCCTCGTTCGCCGTCGCCGCGATCGGCCTGGCGCTCTCGATCGTGCCGCTGCTGCTCATCGAGGAGCCGGGCGCCCGCGCCGCGGGCGAGCGAGGGGCCGAGGCGGCCGCGAGCAGGAAGCCGGGGCTCCTGGCCCTTGGCGCGTCCATCCTGCGCCGGCCGTGGCCGCTCATCCAGCTGGTCATCCCCCCGGCGCTGATCTCGGTCGGCGCGGCGCTGCTTGTGCCGTACCTCAACCTGTTCTTCAAGCAGCGCTTCGCCCTGACCGACGGGGCGCTCGGCGCGCTCTTCGCCGCGCTCGGGCTCGTCACCGGGCTATCGGTGCTGGCCGGCCCGCTGCTCTCGGCGCGGCTCGGCAAGGTGCGCACCATCGCGCTCACCCAGGCGCTCTCGATCCCCTTCCTCCTGGCGGTCGGCTTCGTCCCGCTGCTGTGGGTCGCGGTCGGGGCGGCGCTGGCGCGCGGGGCGCTGTTCAACATGGGCTCGCCGCTCTACGACGCCTACGCCATGGAGCGCAGCGAGGAGACGATGCGCCCGACAGTGATCGGCCTGATCAACGCCGCCTACGCCTCCGGCTACCTCGTCGCGCCGGCGATCAGCACGGCGGTCCAGGAGCGCTGGGGCTTCGCGCCGCTGTTCGTCGCCACCGCGGTCTTCTACGCCGCGGCGGTGCTGGCGATGCTGGTGTTCTTCGGCCGGACGGCGCACGTCGAGCCGCGCCGGGCGCCCGCCGTCGGCTGAGGCAGAGCAAAGCGCGCCCCACGAGCTGTGGAGCGCGCCGGATAGGTCGCCGTATCGTCGGAAGCTACCCCTGCGGCACGATCTCGATCTCGCAGATGCCGCTCGCGCACGCGAGCTCCTGCGCCGCCGAGGTGAGGTCCTCCTCCTCATACCGCCAGATGCGGCTGAAGTCGATCTCCGGGAACTGCGCCGCCAGCCGCTCGTACTCCTCCTTCGTGATCTCCACGTACGGCATCTGCGCGTACTGGGCGTCGAACGAGGGCAGGAACGACAGGCCGCCGATCTGGTCGCGGTGCTCGTAGACCCACTTCATGAGGTCGAGCACCTCGTCGGGCCTGTAGGTCACCGTGCACGAGGGGTTGTGCTCGGTCCAGTACAGCTTGTTCTGCAGCCAGTACTCGCACTGCTCGACGGCCGAGCGCTGGTTGCGGGTGATCGCGCCCTCGGGGGCCTTGACCGGGAAGTGGATCACCCAGGTGTTGGCGTTCTCGGGCGTCTGGCCGTTCTCCGGGTCCATCGGCACGCCGGCGTCGCGCAGCACCTTGAACAGCGGCGAGTGGGCCGCGACGCGCACGTTGCGGATGTAGTACGGCGCCCAGCGGGCGTGCAGGCCCGAGGAGCAGTCGAGCAGCTGGGACGAGTTGCCGCTCGGCTTCACGCAGCTGATCGCCGCCGCCTGGTTGATCCCGAGCGCGCTGGCCGTCTGGCGGTTGACCTCGATCGCGATCTCCTTCAGGCGCCGCTTCACCTGCGCGTCCTGCGCCACCGGGCTGTCCATCTGCCCGGTGATGTCCACGCCCAGCAGCCGCTCCTCCTCGCAGTTCTCCCGCCACTGCGGCCGCAGGCCCGGGAAGTGCGTCGCCAGGCTCTGGATCGTCCCGATGATCGTCGCCACCTCGACCTTCTCGCGCAGCGTCTCGAAGGTGTCGTCGGCGCGCGCCACGGCGGCGGACAGGTTGCAGAACTGCCACGGGCGCAGGACGATCTCGCCGCAGGGGTTCGTGCCGAACTCGGCCTCCTTGCGGCGCGCCGGCTTCATGATGTTGGCCGCCTCGCGGTTGAAGATCCCCGGCTCGCCGCGCTCGGACTCCACCATCTCCAGGAAGTGCTTGATGAACTCCTGCTGCGTCAGCCCGCCGCGCGGCCAGACCGCCGAGTTGTTGGCGTTCCAGCGCTGCGAGTTGTCGCGCTCGAAGTCGCCGTGCTTGCACAGCCGCATCTCGTCGTCGTCGTAGTCGAACAGCGAGATCATGGCGGTGCGGCGCACGCCGCCCGAGACGGCCGCGTTGCCGACGGCGCACATGATGTCGTGGGCGTCGAGCGGGCGCAGGAACGCGCCCTGGCGGGCGAGGATGCGCGCGCGCACGAAGTCCAGCATGGCGCGGAACGGCTCGGGGCCGCTGGCCCGCCCGCCCTTGGTCCGCAGCGGCGCGCCCGCCGGCCGCAGCTGCGACAGGTCGAAGCGCACGTCGCCGCCCTCGAACCAGGTCTCGAGCCCGTAGCGCAGCGCCTCGGCCCAGCCCTCGGCCGAGTCCTCGACCACGTAGATGCTGGGCGCCGCGCCGGTCTGGCGCTTCACGCGCGGGAAGTTCTCGACGTACTTGCTCTCGACCGAGAAGCCGACGCCGCAGCCGGCCATCGAGATGATCAGCGCCTCGACGAACGAGTCGATGCTCTCGACCGGCTGGTAGCTGCAGTTGTAGATCGTCACGTTGTTGCGCCGCGCCGCCGGGCCGGCCATCGCCAGCAGGCGCATCGAGGGCATGGCGCGCATCTCCAGGATCGCGCGGCGGATGCGCTCGTAGGTCTCGCGCGGCAGCCGGCTGCCGGCCAGCTCGTACAGGAAGTCCACGCTGCGGTCCACCGTCTCGACCCACGTCTCGCGCCGCCCGAGCTCGTAGTTGAAGCGCGAGTACTTGTCGAAGAACTGGAACTGCTGCAGCGGCGTCGGGAAGTAGCGCTTGGACTCGTCGAACGCCCGGCGCACCTCCTCCGGCACCGGGCGCCGCTCGCGCTCCTTGGCGCGCTCCGCGCGGTACAGGATGTAGCGCTTGGCCGCCTCGAACTCGCCCGCCGCCTGCAGCACCATCTCGACGATGTCCTGTACGCCCTCGACCGTCGGCAGGGTGCCGTTCGACTTGGCGGCGACGATGTTGACGACCCGCTGGGCCAGCTCCGGGATCGGCGTGTGCGGCGTGCGCTCGAAGCTCGCGAAGCAGCGTTCCATCGCCCGCTCGATCCGCTCGACGTCGAACGGGACCACTCGTCCGTCGCGCTTAACGATCGAGCTCGGCACGGAGATGCCGTGGTCGTGCGCGAGCGATAGGGTCTTCCCCGCCGTGCCGTTCTGCACAACCGCATCCTGGGAAGTCATCAACGCCTCCTTGTAATCCGACGACAAAAGGATGCCGAGCCGCACGATCCTGACAGGCCGGCGGCCCGACAGACGACCTCGTTAGCTGAATATGTAAACCGAAATTACGGTAAAGCTGTGCGAGCGATGTGGTGAGAAGGGGTGCAGATTGTCACTGGAGTTATCCACAATCTACCCACATCTTGTGTGTTGTGTGGATAATCGTGTCTATATCTAGTGTGGGCAGTCTATCATAAGAGCATGAGACTGTCAAGAGGAGGTTTACGAGTCACAATAAAGACTTTACAGCCAGGGCCCCGAGCGGCACAAAAAGATGGTGACGGGCCAGCCCGTCACCACCAGAGTATAACAAGCGCGCTAGGCGCCGCCCTCGGCGAGCAGCTCGTCGGCGGCGCTGAGCAGCGCCGCAATGCGCTCCTCAGAGATCGGCGGGGTCTTGGTGCGCAGGTACAGCTCGAGCGCCTTGCGCGGCGTGAGCCCCTCGAGCAGATCGCCGTCGTACCCGGCGAGCCGCCCGGTGCGCGTCGTGCGCTCCACCTCGATCGCCACCGCGGCGATGAAGAACGCGCCCAGCTCCTCGAGCCGCTCGCGGATCTCCTCGGCCCGCAGCTGGCCGGCCTCGGCGGCGCGCGCCTCGACCTTCACGCGCACCACCGCGTCGCGCACCTCGCGCCGCTCGATCGCCGTCATCACCCGCGCCTGCGGGTCGGGCGTGTCGCGCACGTCCACCTCGATCGTGACGAACGGCCGCGCGGCGAGCTTGTGGAAGCGCCAGCGGGTGGCGCCCTTGGCCAGCTCCACCAGCACGCACCCTTTGTCCTCGTGCTCCTCGCCGAAGTCGATCCGCTCGATCGAGCCCGCGTACACCACCGGCGGGTGCTCGCCGAGCGACTGGTGCTTGTGGACGTGGCCGAGCGCCACGTAGTCGACGTTCGGCAGCGACACCACGCTCTTCGGCAGCATCAGGTCCCGCCCGAGCAGGATCGACCGCTCGGCGCCCACCGTCGCGCCGTCGATCGTCCCGTGCACGGTCAGCACCGTCGGGATGTCCGGGTCGAGCTCCTCGGCCGAATAGCGCAGGAAGCGGTCGATCCGGTCGAGCAGCATCGTCTCGACCTCCAGGATCGAGGCCAGCCGCAGCTCCTCCTTCGTCAGCAGGTTGTGGCGCGTCACCCAGGGCAGCGCGATCACCTGCAGCGGCCCAGCCGCCGTCTGAAGCAGGTGGGTGGCCGGCCGGTCGGCGATCGTCACCCCCTCGACCGCGAGGGTGTCGAAGATCTCGATCGAGTGGGCGCGCCCGGCGGCCGGCGACACATCGTGGTTGCCGGTCAGGATGAGCACCGGGATTCCGGCGGCGCGCAGGCGGTGGATGCGGCGGGCGAACTCGCGCTGGTGGGTCGGGTTCGGGCTGCGGCTCTTGTACACATCGCCGGCGATCAGGACCGCGTTCACGCCCTCGGCGAGCCCGAAGTCGATCGCCTCATCGAAGCGAGCCAGGTAGTCGATCAGGCGGGTGTGGAGGCCGCTCGCCGGGTCGACGCGGCCGTAGTTCTCCACCCCGATATGCAGGTCGGCCAGGTGCAGCAGTTTGATCATGTCGTTTTTCTGGGCTGCAGGCCGCCGCGGGCGCTCCGCTGCCTGATACCTGCAGATGAAGGGATGCGACGATTCTACGGATCTGGTTCGCTTCCGTCAACCTTCCTGCGCGGGATTGGCGTTTCCGATCCCCCGCTCAGGAATGTAGCGCCGCGGCGCGGTGGCTTCATCGCTACATCGCCGCAACCGCGTTTGTCGCCGCCGGGAGGTTCGGAGGGCCGCAGGCCCTCCGAGATCCTCGTTTGTCGCCGCCGGGAGGTTCGGAGGGCCGCAGGCCCTCCGAGATCCTTCCCGCCGCTCTGTGGCGACGAAGTCGCCACAGAGCGGCGGCCTGTTCATTATAGAACATATATGCTAAAAATTCTTTCCGATCTTCACGAGAAAGCGCTGACACTCGAGCGGCGCCCGCGATCATGATCTAAACCGTCCATGTGGGATATCCGTGTGGGATAAGTTGGGATAAGTTGGGATATCTTTGGGATATTGGGTGTAAGTGGGCCAGGGCGAGCGAGCGGCTGCGGCGCGCCCACAGCTGCGGACGGAGAGCGGGAATCGCCGCGCGAGAAAAATGCTCGCGGCAACAGCCGGCACATGGGGCTAGCGATCAACTACAAGGAGTGATACAATAGCTTGTGCCTCGGCACTTGAACAGTACAGCGGGATGTCGGCCACAACGCCGCCGACGGGGCAGAAACAGATGGATAGCGGGAGAACCGCGCTGCGCCGCCAGGCGGCTGTTTTTACGCGCAGCGCCCGCGGCTGGTGGAGGCGCCAGCCGTACCCGCCCGTGATAGCAGGGGGACCGTATGGGGCGCTATCTCATCGCAGGCGCGTCGGGCTACGTCGGCGCGCGGCTCGCCGGGCACCTGCTGGCCCAAGGGCACTATGTGCGCGGCCTGATGCGTGACGCCGAGAGCGATACAGCGCAGCGGCTGGCCGCACAGGGTGTAGCGATCTGGCAGGCAGACCTCACCCAGCCGGAGAGTCTGGTTGGTGTCGCCACCGGCATCGACCACGTCTACAACCTGACCTCGCGATTCGTGCTTGAGAACGGGTTGCTGCGCCGGCTGTACCTCGAGGGCAACCGCAATCTGATCGCCGCCTGCTCCCGCTCGCGCAGCGTGCGCTCCTATGTGTTCACGAGCAGCGTCGCACCGTACGGGGACCGCGGCGACGAATGGCTCACCGAGGACTCGCCGGTCGCGCCCAACTACCCGCTCGCCGAGACGCTGGTCGCCGCCGAGCGGGTGCTCCTGGAGGCGGCCCGCGCCCACGCCTTCCCGGCGATCGTCCTGCGCGTCGGCCAGATCTACGGCCCCGGCCGCGACCCGATCGAGACGGTGCGCAGCGGCACCGCGACGCTGATCGGCGACGGACGCAACTTCGTGCCGCACATCCACGTCGATGACCTGGTGGAGATCCTGGCGCGCGTCGCGGTGGACGGCCAGCCGGGCGCGATCTACAACGTCGTCGACGATGAGCCGCTGCGCGCCGCCGAGCTCTACGGCGAGATCCGCCGCCGCCTCGGGATGGTGCCGCCGCGCAGCTTCCCGCGCGACGCGGCGCTCTTCGCCGGGATGGACCCGTCGGTCGTCGGCGTGGCCTCCTCCTCGGCCCGTGTCAGCAACCAGCGCATCCGCCAGGAGTTCGGCCTGACGCTCCGCTACCCGAGCTACCGGGTCTGGCTCGACGAGCAGCTGCCCATCGAGGAGCCGAGCGAGGTCGAGATGGCCGTCTAGCGCTGCGGCCCCGCGGCGTCTCGCACCCGCGGGTCGGGACCACCTGGTAGCGCAGGAAGCTCGCCCCGCTTACGCGCCAGCTTGCCGGTGGCCGGAATGTCTCTCATCCGGCCACCTCGCCTCCCCTGGCTCCCCACCCGACGGCTCCAGCGGCGCCCATCTCTCCACGAAGCTGCGCTCGCGGGCCGAATGCGACCGGTCGGCGCCTCAGCCACATTGTTCCCATTTCGTTACCGAACCGTCTCCGAACCATGCCGTGACCCGCGGGCGCAGGTGGTTTACGTTATTACAGGAGTTATGTGGTCGTTGCCACCGCCCGACGGGGAGGTGTGGAGCGCGGTGGGCTTCCACGGACGCCTTTTTCAGCAGAAGCTGAGGAGTGTTCCATGCACAGGTGGATTGCGTTCTCGCTGATCCTCGCCGGCTTGGCGCTGGCCTGCTGGCCGCGAAGCGTGGCGGCTCAGGAGCTGCCGCCGCGGCCAGAGCCGCCTGCGACGCAGGAGGATTCGCCGCGCCGCGAGCGGGGCGCGAGCCCGGCCACTGGGCTGATCACCGGCACTGTGATCGACCTGACGAGCGGCGCGCCTGTGCCCGGGATACCGGTCACCGTAGGCGATGTCACCGTGCTAAGCGACGAAAACGGGAACTACGGGCGCGATGGGCTGGCGCCGGGGAGCTACGCCGTCGCGCTGGCGCTGCCAGAGGGGAGCGGCGTGGCCGAGCAGGAGCCGTTCACCGTCGAGCTTGCGGCGGGCGCGACGGTGGTCCACCACCTGGCGTTCCGCAGCCCGGCGGCTGAGACGCCGGAGCCGCCAGCGGTGGAGGCGCCGGCGGTCGAGGAGACGCCCGCCAGCCTGCCGGCGACAGGCGCGGGCGAGGGTGCGAGTGAGAGCCTGGGCGTGCTGCTGGCCGGGGCGGCGCTGCTCGGCGCTGGCGCTGTGCTGCGGCGCCGGCACGTGTGCTAGCCGATAGTGGAGCGGGACCCGCGTGGGCTGAGCCGATGCGGGTCCCGCTGAACGAGCCTTCGTGTGGGGCAGGAGGGCCGCATGGCGCTACGCCCAACACCGACGCTTGAAAGAGCGGAGTGGCGTGCGCCGCGTTGTGCCGCGCGCACCACTCCGCTCGGTTATGCTGGCGCCGTTCCTAGAACGGCAGGTCCTCGTCGCTCTCGATCGCCTGCGGGACGTTGCGAGACGGGGCGCGGCCGCCGACGGAGCGGCTGGTGTTGCCGTTCGCGGCCGGGCGGGCCGGGCCGTTCGGCATGGAGCGCCGGCTGGGCGCCGCCGTCGGGGCGGGAGCGGCCAGATCCTCGTCGCTGTCGACGTCGGCGGGCACCGCCTGGCGCTCGCCGCGCGGCGAGAGGATGATCATATCCTGCGCGATCACCTCGGTGGTGTAGCGGTCCTGGCCGTTCTGATCCTGCCACTTGCGCGTCTGGAGCCGGCCCTCGATGTACACCCGCGTCCCCTTGGAGAGATACTGGTTGCAGATCTCGGCCAGCTTCTCCCACGCCACAATGCGGAACCACTCGGTGTCATCGTGCTGCGTCCCATCGGCGGACTTCCACGTGCGCCCGGACGCGACGCGGAACGTCGTCACGGCGCTGCCCTGTGGCGTGTAGCGCATCTCCGGGTCGGCCCCGAGGTAGCCGGTGAGCATCACCTTGTTGAGATCCTTGGCCATCGTGTCCTCCTCGTATTTCCACGTACCGCTTCTTCCCTTCGGCCCTTCGCAACATCCTCGAAGCGCTCCCGGGTTCGGTCCCGGCGCTTGCTGGCCGGCCCTGTGGCGCCGCACCGATAGGCCGAGTGTAGCATGAATGTTCCACCATGTCAAGGCTCGCGAGTGCTCTATCAAGGCTCAGACGACGACGGGCGGTCGAAGACCGCCTCAGCGGCGGGCAATGGCGCTCTGGCGGCTTCGCTACCAGAACCTTCACACACCATCTGCTATAATATTCGGCACGCCTGCGCTCCGCCCGCCACCGACAGCCCATCCCTTGCGTGGAAGAGAACTGCATGAAGCTACTGGTTGTCCTGACGTTTTACCATCCGCACTGGACCGGGCTCACGGTCCACGCCGTGCGGGTGGCCGAGCACCTGGCAGCCCGAGGACACCAAGTGACGGTCCTCACCACGCGCCACGCCCCCGAGCTGCCGCGCGACGAGGTGATCAACGGCGTGCGCGTGGTGCGCCTCCAGCCGGTCGGGCGCTTCAGCCGCGGCATGGTGACGCCCGCCTTCCCGTGGGCCGCCGCGCGCCTGATCGCCGAGCACGACGTCGTCCAGATCCACACCCCGCTGCCCGAGGCGCCGCTGGTCGGCGTGCTCTGCCGCACCCTCGGCCGCCCGCTGCTCATGACCCACCACGGCGACGTCGTGATGCCCGACAGCCTGGCCGAGAAGGCCCTCGAGCGCGTGGCGTTCCACGTGCTGCGCGCCACCGCGCGCATGGCCGACGCCATCACCTCCTACTCCGAGGACTACGCCCGCCACTCGAAGCTGCTCTGGCCGTTCCACGAGAAGCTGACCTGCATCTACCCGCCGGTCGAGTTCCCTGAGCCGGACCCCGCCGCCGCCCGCGCATGGCGCGCCGAGCTCGGGCTCGCCGAGAAGCAGCTGATCGGCTTCGGCGGCCGCTGGGTCAGCGAGAAGGGCTTCGACGACCTGCTGCGCGCGCTGCCGCTCATCCGCCAGGAGCTGCCCAACGCGCACCTGGTGTTCGCTGGCGAGCGCAACGTCGTCTACGACGACTTCTACAAGGTCTGCGAGCCGCTGATCGAGCAGCAGAAGGAGCACATCACCTTCCTCGGCCTCATCCGCGACCGGGCGCAGCTGGCCAACTTCTACGCCATGCTGGATCTGTTCGCGCTGCCGAGCCGCACCGAGATGATGGCGCTCGCGCAGGTCGAGGCGATGCTGTGCGGCACGCCGGTGGTGGCGACCGACATCCCCGGCGGCCGGGTGGTCGTCCGGGAGACCGGCTTCGGGCGCCTGGCGCCGGCGCAGGACCCGCCCGGCCTGGCGCGCACGATCGTCGAGACGCTGCGCGACCGCGAGCGCTTCCGGCCGACGCGCGAGGGGGTGCGGCAGATTTTCAACACCGAGCGCACGATCGACGCCTACGAGGAGCTGCTGGAGCGGCTGGTGCAGCGGAGCAGAAGAGACGTGCCAGCGGCGCTGCTCCGCCGCCGCGCGCAGCTCGCCCGCAGCGCCTGGAACACCATCAGCGCGACCGTCCCGGCCGTGGTGGCGCCCACCCCCGCCGCACAGGGCGGCTCGCCCGTCGCACCCCGGCCGCCCGCCGGCGCCGGCCTCTCGCCCGAGGACCGCGCGACGCTCGAGCGGCTGCTGCGCAACGAGGCCGATATGGCCTTCCGCCGCCGCGCGCTGACCCTGATCGACTACCTCGACCTCCACGACGGCGAGACGGTGCTGGACTGCGGCTGCGGCATGGGCGTCTACATGATGATGATGTCGCGCCTGCGCAACCTCAAGCTCTACGGCGTGGACGGCGACGTGTCGCGGCTGGAGTGGGCCGAGCGCGAGGGGGTTGACGCGCAGCTCTCCAGCGTGGACATCCACCACCTGCCCTTCGCCGACAACAGCTTCGACAAGGTGCTGATGAGCGAGGTGCTCGAGCACCTGGCCGACGACCGCGCCGCGCTGCGCGAGGTCTACCGGGTGCTCAAGCCGGGCGGTATCCTGGCGCTGAGCGTGCCGCACGCCAACTACCCCTTCCTCTGGGACCCGATCAACAAGACACTGGAGGCGATCGGCGCGCGGCCCATGCGCAGCCCCGGGCCGATCGCCGGGCTGTGGAGCAACCACTGGCGCCTGTACCGCCCCGAGGATCTGCGCGATGTCATCACCAGCGCCGGCTTCACGGTGGAGGCGCTCGACGAGCAGACCCACTACGCCTTCCCGTTCATCCACGCCATCGTCTACAGCATCGGCAAGCCGCTGATCGAGCACAACCTACTGCCGCAGAAGCTGCGCAACTCGGCCGACCGCTTCCGCGGCGAGCAGAACGATGGCAGCCTCCTCAACCCGATCAACCTCGGCGTGCGCCTGTTCCGCATGGTGGACGCGCGCAACGACCGCCTGCGCGGCGACGAGCGCACCTTCGTCAACCTGGTCGTCAAGGCGCGCAAGTAACACATGGGGGCGCGGCACGCCGCGCCCCGTGCCCGCGCGGCACATGCCGGCGCAATTGTGCGCATAGCATCACCATATCGAGCGCAGATAGATCGCAGATTCCTCTTCTCTAACCCGGATCGTTCCGATTATTATTCACTGGAGTTACGCGGTCGTGCCGACCGCCCTTCCTCGCAGGGAGGCGTGAAGGGCCGCGTACGTCCGGCTATTCTTGCGCGCTCATCCGGCCCGGGCTTGTGCGTCAGTCTGACCTGAACCACAACGATGCGAAACATTCCTCTCGGACGACTGGTGCTGATTGGCGTCGCGCTGCTCTCCGTGTGGTTCGGCCAGGGGCTGCTTCTGGCGCCCTCGGTGCTGGCCCTCGGCGGCATGCTCGTGCTGGCGCTCAGCGTGGCCCTGTCCCTCGGGCTGGTCACCTCGGGGCAGGCTGGGCTGAGTAGCCGTCCGGCCCCTCGCCTGCTCACCGACCTCTTCGTGCGCATCAGGAGCAGGCCGGGCGGCTACGGGCTCCTCGCGGCCAGTCTGGTGGTCAGCGGCCTGGCCTTCGGGCTCGCCGCGCTGCCCGAGACGAGCGGCTGGCCGGCGCTGCTGGCCTGGGCCGCGGGGATCGCGCTCTTCCTCGCCGCGGGGCACAGGCTCGACCTCGGGCGCGTGGCCGACGTCGAGGTGGCGGAGACGATCGCGTACGCGCGCTGGGAGTGGGCGGCGCTGCTGGCGCTCACCCTCGCCGCGCTCGCGCTGCGGGCGTGGAACATCGCCGGCGTGCCGGCCAACTTCGGCGGGGACGAGGGCGAGATGGGCATGGTCGCGCGCAGCGTGCTTTCGGGCGAGGCAACGGAGCCGTTCGTCACCGGCTGGCTCTCGCACCCGATGCTGTGGTTCTACCTCCAGGCCGGTGCGCTGCTCGTGTTCGGCAACAACGTCGCCGGCCTGCGCATGCTCTCCGCGCTGCTCGGCACCGCGGCGGTCCCCATGCTGTACGTCTTCGCCCGCCCGCTCTACGGCCGATCCGTCGCGCTCGCCGCCGCCGCGCTGCTCGCGGTCTACCACTTCCATATCCACTTCAGCCGGCTCGGCGTCAACAATATCGCCGACCCGCTGCTGGCGCTGGCGGCGTTCGCGGCCTTCTTCCACGGCTACCGGCGCGCGTCGCTGGCCGGCTTCGCGCTCGCGGGCGTGCTGCTCGGCCTCGGGATGCACTTCTACATGGGCGCGCGCCTCGCGCCGCTGATCGTCATGGGCGTGCTGGCGCACCAGCTGGTGTTCGACCGGGCGCGGCTGATGCGGCTGCGGCACCACATCCTGATGATGGTGGCCGGCTACCTCGTCGGGTTCGGCCCGCTGCTCTCGTTCTTCATCGCCCATCCCGAAGACTTCACCGCGCGCCTCGCGGTGGTCGGGGTCTTCCAGTCCGGCTGGTTCGAGGAGCAGGTCTCGGCCGGCGAGAGCCCGCTCGCGCTGCTGGTCGGGCAGCTCTACAACGGCTTCGGCGCGTACACCTTCCTGCCGGATCAAGGCGCCTGGTACGATCCGCTGATGCCGCTGCTCGACCCGGTCTCGGCGGCGCTGTTTTTCCTGGGCCTGGCGCTCGCCGTCGTGCGGATACGCCGGCCGGGGCCGGCGCTGCTACTGGGCTGGGTGGCTGGCGCCTCGCTGTTCGGCGGCGTGCTGATCGTCAATCTGGAGAGCCCGCGCTTCGTCACGACGGCGCCGGCGCTGTGCCTGCTGGTGGCGCTGGGGCTGCAGCAGATCGGGTCGCTGGCGGGCTGGGCGCTCCGCCGGCGGCCGGCCGCGCGGTGGGCCGTCGTTGCCGTGGGCGTAGCGGCGCTCGCCGCGTGGAACTTCAGCTTCTACTTCTGGGAGTACACGCCGCGGCGCATCTACGGCTGGCTCAACACCGAGGTGGCGACGGCGATCGGGGTCTACGCGCGGGATCTGCCGGGCGATACCTTCGTCTATCTGTTCGGCCCGCCGCGTATCTACCTCGGGAACGGCACCATTAGCTTCCTCGCGCCGGCCATGCGCGGCGAGGACGTGGACGAGCCGATCGCCTCCCCGGACGACCTGCCGCCGCTGCCCGACGGGGCGCGGCCCGTCTTCATCTTTTTGCCGGAGCGGCTTGGGGAGCTGGACATCGTGCAGCAGCGCTACCCTGGGGGCGAGATGCTGAGCTACTACAGCCGTGAGCTCGGTGAGGATCTGCTCACGATCTATCTCTTACCAGGGAGCCGCGATCTCGCGCCCTCGCGCTAGCTCGCGCCGCCGCTAGGGGTTCTGCCGCAGGTCGCCGCGGATCTCGCGCGCGCTGCGGATGTACCAGTCCGCAATCGTGCGGAAGCGGCTCTCGCGCCCGAACAGCAGCTGCGGCTCCGGCGAGGCCGCCTCGCCCGGCGCGCCGCCGAACGGAAGCCCCTGCAGGTCCGCGGTGGTCACGTAGACGAAGAGCGGCTGGAAGAGGGTGATGCTGGGCGCCAGCTCGACCCAGCGCGTCTGGAAGGCGGCGTAGGACGCGGCGCGCCCGGCGATGTCGGGGTTCTGGCGCGCGTCGAGCAGCAGCGTGTCGATCTGCTCGTCCTGCAGGCCGGCGTAGTTCAGCCCGGTGTCGGCCTGGCTCGAGTGCCACAGGTCGAGCACGTCCGGGTCGGGGCCGAGCCGCTGCCAGCCGTGCAGCGCGAGCTCGAACTCGTGATCGGCCAGCCGGCGCTGGAGCTCGGCGCTCTCGAGCTGCTCGACCGTCACGCGCACGCCCAGCGCCTCCCACTGCCTGGCGATCTCCTGCGCCGCCGCCGCGCGCTCCGGCATGCCGTCGCTGATCAGCTCCAGCTCCAGCGGCGCCCCATCCCGCGCCCGCATGCCGTCCGGCCCGCGCTCGTAGCCCAGTGAGTCGAGCACCTCGTTGGCCTGCGCCTGGTCGGGTGGGTACCAGGCCACGTCGGGCGAGGCGGCCCACCAGCCGGGCATGATCGGCGTGTCGATCCGCACGCCCTGGCCGCCGAGCGCCCGGTCGATCAGCAGGTCCTTGTCGAGCCCCAGCGCGAGCGCCCGGCGCAGCCCGAGGTCGGCCAGCGGCCCCTGGCGCAGGTTGAAGGTCAGCACGCTGTAGCTGTCGAGCGGCGCGGTGCGGCGGACGAACCCGCGCGGCGGGTTGAACTGGGCGAGCTCGCTGCTGCCGGTGAAGCCCACCCCGGCGATCTCGCCGCGGGCGAGCGCCGCCAGCGCCGACTGGACGCTGGGGAAGAAGCGCAGCTCGATGCTGTCGATGAACGGGCGGCCGCCGAAGTAGCTCGGGTTGGCGGAGAGCAGCGCGCGCTCGGCGCTCAGCTCATCCAGCCGGTACGGGCCGGTGCCGACCGGGCGGCGGCTGAAGGGGATGGTGGACCACTCCTGGGGCGGGACATCCGCGAGCAGGTGCGCCGGCAGGATCGGGAAGGTCGCGTAGCGCAGGAAGGGCGCGAAGGGGGCCTCGAGCCGGCAGCGGATGCTGTACTCCCCGACCTGCTCGACCAGCACGTTGCGCCAGACCGTCGCGTAGCTCGGGTCGCCGCCGAACACCGGCCCCTGCAGCGTCCGCAGCGTGAACAGCACGTCGTCCACTGTCAGCGGCGTGCCGTCGTGCCAGGTGACGTCCGAGCGGAGGGTGAAGGTGTAGACGAGCCCCTGCTCGTCCATCTCCCAGAACTGGGCGAGCGCCGGCTCTGGCAGCCCGTCCGGCCCGATGCGCATCAGGCCGTCGAACACCAGCCGCTGGATGTCGGCCGCGGCCGGGTCCTCGGCCGGGCGGAAGACCAGCGGGTTGAGCAGCTGCGGCGTATCGGCCAGCCCTTCGACGTACGCGCCGCCGGTGAGCGGGCGCGCCACCGAGGCGGTCGTCAGCGCCAGGTAGGACATCAGGCCGAGGACCACCAGCGAGCTGACGGCGGCGATGAGGAGCTGCCAGCGGATGCGGCGAGCCATGCGCTAGAGCAGGCTGGGCAGAATCACCAAACCGGTGGGCGCCGGGGCGCCGAAGAGCGGCAGGCTGGCGATCAGCGACAGCACCAGGAAGACGATGCCGAGGACGATCGTGGCCTGAAAGATGGTCTTCTCGATCCCGCGCTTGGTGCGGTAGATCGAGCTGGAGTCCCGCGACTGCAGACCGGCGGTGCGGCCCTGCAGCACGACCAGGAAGATGAGCGTGGCGCTGATGATGATCAGGGCAATGTAGAGTGCGATCTCCACCGGTTCCCCCGTATGAAACACGAAGTGCGGCGCTAGCGCGTCCGCAAAACCATCATATTATAGCACCGGGGCGCGCTGGCCGCAAACTGGCGCTTGCAATGGCGTGACCGGTATGCTATGATCCGGCTATCTCCTTCTCCTCTCTTCTCTGTTCGGGGGGTTCGGCATCGCCGGGCCTCCTGAACATTTGTGCCCGCGGCTCTGTCAGGGCGTATCACGAGACGCCCCTACTCGAGGGTATCGAGCGCCTCCTGGGCGAAGGGGTTGCCGAGGCGCACCGCCTCCTCGAAGGCGGCGCGCGCCTCTTCGACGCGCCCCTGCTCGCGCAGCGCCAGGCCGAGCCAGTAGTGGTTGCCGCCGTCGTTCGGCGCCAGCTCGACTGCATGCCGGAAGGACAGCTCGGCCTGCTCGTACTCGCCCAGGCCGTAGCTGGCCCAGCCCAGCCCGAAGTGGGCGTCGGCGTACTTCGGGTTGATCTCGATCGCCTGCTCCAGCGCCGCGATCGCCTCGTCGTACAGATCCGCGTCGCCCGCGGCCTCGGCGCGGCCGCGCAGGGCCCACCCCAGGCCGGTGAGCGCCTCGACCGAGCGCTCGTTGATCTGCAGCGCCCTGCGGAAGCTCTCCTCGGACGCCGCGTAGCTCGCCAGCGCCGGCTCGCCCTCCTGCACAAAGGCCCAGCTCATGTGCGCCCAGCCCAGGCTCACGAACACCGGCGCGCTCGGCGCAACCGCCACCGCCGCGCCGAGCGCCTCGATCGCCGCCTCGTAGTCCGGCTCGGGCTGGTCGAGGTAGACGCGCGCCTTGCCGACGTAGGCGTCGTCGTTGGCCGGGTTGAGCGCGAGCGCCTTGTCGAACTCGCCCAGCGCCCCGGTGTAGTCCTGCAGGTAGTACAGGTTCCAGCCCAGGCCGGCGTGGGCGTGGCCGTACTCGGGGTCGGCCTCCTGGGCGCGCTCGAACTGGATGCGCGCCAGGTCGAGCTTGGCGTGGGCGCCCTCCTCATCGCCGCGGCTGAGCGCCTGCTCGCCCTGCGAGTTGTAGAAGTAGCCCAGGTTGGAGTGGAACACAGCGATCTGCGGCTGCAGGCCGATCGCCCGGTTGAAGTCGTCGCCGCTGCGGTCGGCCATGGAGGCGTTGTTGGTGAGCAGGTAGTACTGCCAGTAGACGTAGCCGCGCGCGTTGTAGGCCATGGCCTGGAACAGGTTCTCGCGGCCGGCGGCCAGCCGGATGCTCTGCTCGGCGTCCGCGAGCGCCTCTTCGATCAGCGCCTCGTCGTCCGTCTCCAGCGCCTCGTCGGCCTTGATCACCGCGCGCACCGCGTAGCCGACGGGCTGCTCGGGGTCGAGCGATATAGCCTCCTCGGCTGCCTCCAGCGCCTCCTCGCGCTCGCCCTGGTTGACGAGCGCCTCGGCGAGCACCGCGTGGGCCAGGGCGTTGTCGTCGTCGGCGTCGATCGCCTCCTCGGAGAGGGCCTGCGCGTCCTGGTAGCGGTCGCGCAGCAGGTAGATCAGCGCCAGGCGGACGCTGGCCTCGGGGTGGCCCGGCCGGAGCTCAAGCGCCTCCTGGTACGCGGCGATCGCGTCGTCCAGGCCGCCGGGCCGCTCGAAGGCGGCGCGCCCCGCGTCGAGCCGCTCGGCGACGGCGGCCTCGGAGCGCATCCGCCCGAAGACCACGAGCCCGGCCACGAGCAGCAGCAGGACGATCACGCCCGCGCCGAGGAGCAGCGGGAGGCGCCCGGCGCCCTGGCGCGCGGGGGGCGTGTGGGCGGGTGCGGCGGCCGGCGGCGGGGTGACGATCGTCGGCGCGGCGGCCGGGGTGGCCGGCTGCGGGGCGGCCGGCGCGTGGAGCTGGGCTGGCGCAGCCGGCTGGACGGGTGGCGCGGCCATCTGAGCCGGGGGGTACGGCGTGCGCGGGAGCGTGTGGGCGTCGGCCGCCGCCACGCCCCGCCCCGGCGTCTCGTCCGGCCGCAACGGGGCGGCGAGCGGCTGCGAGCCCAGGCCGGCCGCGCGCTTGAGCGCCGCGATCAGCTCGGAGGCGCTCTGGTAGCGGGCCTCGGGCTTGCGCGCCAGCGCGCGCATGATCACATCCTCGACCGGCAGCGGCAGGTCGCTGCGGTAGTCGCGCGGCGGGGTGGGCGCCTGCTGCAGGCGCGCCACCAGCATGCCCATCGGCGTGTCGGCCCGGAACGGCATGCGGCCGGTGAGCAGCTCGTAGAGCACGATGCCGAGCGCGTAGATATCGCTCGGCGGGCCGAGGTTGGCCAGGCCCTGGGCCTGCTCGGGGGACATATACTCGGGCGTGCCCATCACCGTGCCGGCGATCGTGAGGCCCCCGCTGCCGCCGCCCGTCCGCGCCAGCCCGAAGTCTGTCAGGTACACCCAGCCGCTGCGGTCCACCATCATGTTGGAGGGCTTGATGTCGCGGTGGATGATCCCGTTGGCGTGGGCGTAGTCCAGCGCCCCGGCCACCTGCTCCAGCAGCCCGGCGGCGCGCGCCACATCGAGCGCGCCCTCGCGCAGCGCCAGCTCCTTGAGCGTCTCGCCCTGGATGTACTTCATCGCGATGTAGTGCAGCCCCTCGGCCGTGCCGACGTCGTAGATCGGCACGATGTGGGGGTGCTCGAGGGCCGCGGCGCTGCGGGCCTCCTGCATGAAGCGCGCGATGTAGCTCTTGTCTAGCCCCAGCTCGGGCGGCAGGATCTTGAGCGCCACAATGCGGTCGAGGTCGGTCTGGCGGGCGCGGTAGACCACCGCCATCCCGCCGCTGCCGAGGGGCGCGATGATCTGGTAGCGGCCGAGCGTGCGTCCGGCGAGGTCGAGCTCCGGCATGGGTGTGTCCTTGCGCTGCTGGGATGAGCCGCGGGGTGTATCCGCCGCTACTGAGTATAACGCATCGGGGCGCGCCGAATGACGCGCCGGTGGAGGCAGTGATCAGCCGTTCACCTGGTAGATGGTCACTTCGCCCTGCTGGAACACCGGCGTGCCGAGCTGGTCCAGCTTGGCGAGCCCTTCGGGCGGGTAGGTGGCGTGCTCGGCGCCACCAACGTAGATGTAGTCCACGCCGTACTTCGCCAGCAGCTCGCGCGCCAGCTCTACGTCGGGCGTGCTGTAGATCGTCGCCACGTCGGCGGCGCGCGGGCCGATCTCGGCCAGGATCTCCGGCTGGCCGCCGCGCCACTGGCCCTCGTGCCCCTCCCAGCCCATCACCGTCGCCAGGCCGGTGGCCGCCGAGACCCCCGCGTAGCCGAGGCCGCCGGTGTCGTACGCCGGGCCGACCGCCTCGAGGATCACGGCGTCGGCGGGGGCGTTGCGCCGCAGCCACTCGATCGAGGCCGCGCCCTCGGCGGTCCGCTCGCGCGGCGTGATGCCGGCCAGGCCCACCTGCCGCCCCTCCTGAAACGCCTTGCCCGCCGTGAGCCAGGGGTAGACGAGCGCGCCCACCAGCAGCAGGGTGAACGGTACGAGGAGCAGGGCCGGGAGCACCCGGGCGCCCTTCGCCTGTCGGCCAGCCTCTTTCGCCGTGTCGAAGAGCCACCACGCCGCGTAGGCCGCCAGCACGCCCCAGATCAGCCAGGTCTGGTAGTAGAACTTGAAGACGGTGTTGAGCCGCGACTCGAACACGTCGCGGATGTAGATCAGCTCCACGCCGAAGCAGATCGCGCAGCCGAGGGCGAAGGCGCCGAGCGCGAAGGCCGACTCCGGCTCGCCCGCCCGCTCGACCGCCAGCGCTGCCGCCAGGATGCCGAGCGGCAGCAGGAACAGCAGCGGGAAGCCGATGAGCGCGCCGAGCGCGAGCGCGGCGAGCGTGATCACCCCCCAGCGCTGGCCCGACAGGGTGAAGGCGGCGGTGTGCTGCAGCTCGCCCGCGCGGGGGGAAGGGGCCGGCTCATCCCCCGCGTCCGGTTCGAGCGCCGCCCGATCGCGGCGCTGCCCGAAGACATAGGCGGCCAGCGGCAGCAGGAACAGCCCGAACACGATCAGGAACGCGTGCAGCTCGGTGCGCCCCCAGGTCACGAAGCCGATCGTGCGGGTGAGCGTCGCCAGCAGCGGTACGTCGACCAGCGGCTCCTTGCCGCCCACCAGCGAGCGAAACGTCAGGTGGAACGGCAGGAACAGCAGGAACACCGCGCCGAGCACCAGCCCGGCCTGCACGCCATACTCGCGCCACGGGAAGCGGCCGCCGGCGCCGCGGGCCTCGGGCGCGTCGGGCGCGGGGTGCTGAGCGCTGCGTCTCCAGTAGCTCAGCGCCAGCGCCGCCAGGAACAGCAGCACGTAGGTCGGCAGGTCCCAGCTGTTGATCACGTACAGGCTGCCGAGGATCACCCCGGCGAGCGCGAGCTCCAGCCAGCCGCGCCCGCCCGCGAAGCGCAGCGGCTCCGGCCGGGCCAGCGTGCCGAGCGCCAGCGCCAGCGCCAGCAGGCCGAACGGCAGCGCCATGACGTGCGGGTGCATGTCGCCGAGCCAGAACGAGAAGAACGGGAACTCGGTGATCGCGTAGCGCCGGAACTGCCCGCAGACGCCGGTCTGCTCGTCGCAGAACGGGAGCCGGTCCCACACCGCGCGCGAGGAGTTCCACCAGTTGAAGTCTCGCACCTGGTCGCCGGGCGTTATCACCGTCGTGCCGTCGAAGTACTCGCCGGTGAACGGCCGGCTCAGCTCGAGCGGCTCGCGCGGGCCGAGCCCGTTCGCCACGGCGCGCGCCAGGTCGCGCGCGTCCAGCGCCACCGCCATCTCGCTGCCGGTGATCACCTGCAGCGCCCCGCCCTGGTTGCCGGCGAACAGCACCAGCACCACCCCCAGCACCATCGCCGCCCAGCGGCTGCCGGCCGCCGTCCACCGCCCGGGCGCGGCGGGCTTTTCCCCAGCCTCTTCACCGGCCGTCGGTGGCTCCGGCTGCTCCGGGGACGCCTCCGGCGCGCGGCGGCCGAGGGTCAGCCCGACCAAGTTGTACACCACGCCCGCCACCCCGAGCGCGGCGAGCGCGAAGATCAGCGCCAGCGAGAGGTTGTACGCCACAGCCGGGCTCAGCCCGCTCAGCGTGGCGACCGCCGCCATCAGCAGGTAGCCGAAGTAGTAGTAGTTGATGCTGTAGCCGGACATCCACGGGTCGTGCGGCGGGAAGCGCTCGCTCTGGCGGATGGCGTTGAACAGCGCGTAGTCCATGGGCCGCTCGGTGCCCCAGGGGTTCGGCCCGACGAAGCCGTACTCGTAGCTGCGCAGCAGCGCCAGGAACAGCAGGGCCAGCGCGAAGAGCGCCTCGTAGCCGAGCACGGTGCGCCAGCTGCCGCGCAGCCACGTGGCGTAGGGGCGGAGCGCCATGCGCCAGCTCTGGGGATAGGGGATCGGCGCGGCCTGGAAGCCGAGCTGCTCGCCGGCCGCGGCCCTCCGCTGCGCCAGCACCCCGCCGGCCAGCACCGCCAGGGCGGCGAGCACGATCAGCGGCGCCCCGAAGGAGGCCAGGCCCAGCATCGCCACCAGCCACGCCAGGTAGCCGGTCAGCAGCAGCCCGAGCGACTTCGCGAAGGCGTAGCCCTGGTCCGGCAGGGCGCGGAAGAGCACGCGCGCCAGCGGCAGACCCACCAGCCCGAAGACCTGTGCCAGCAGCCAGTAGGCTAGGACCTCTCGTACCACTTCCGCTCCGCTAGGAGGCGACGCCTCCCCTCACCCACCGCCGCGTCACATCCGCGCAGGCGGTTGTGCCGGCTGCCCTCGCAGCGTCACTGTGTCACCCGCGCCAGCCCATCCTCAGCCTCGATGCGGTAGTCCGCATCTGCCCCGGCGACCTCGAGGTAGCGCCGGTACTGCTCCGCCGCGCGCTCGCGCTCGCCGCGGCGCTCGTAGAGCTGCCCGAGGCGCAGGATCGGCTCGGTCTCGCTCGGGTTGATGGCCAGCGCCTGCAGGAAGGCGATCTCCGCCTTGTCGAGCCGGTCGGCCTGCAGCATCCCGACGCCGAGCTTGTTCCAGTTGCCGGCCGACGGGTCGGCGGTCACCGCCCTGCGCAGCGCCTCCTCGGCCTCGTCGTAGCGCCTGAGATCGAGCAGGATGTCGCTCCACAGGTGGTGCAGGCCCACGTCGCGCGGGTTGGCCTGCGCGGCCACGGCGAGGACCGCGGCGGCCTCGTCGGCGCGGCCGGCGTGCCAGTAGCGCTGCGCCAGCTCGAACGCCGTCCCCGCCGCAGTCGGGTTCTCGGCGACGCGGCGCTCCAGATCCGCGAGATCCACCGTCGTGTCGGGCGGGGCGGCCTCCGGGGCGACGTCGTCGCTCTGCGGCTGCGGGCGGGGCCCGGCGGACAGAGGCGGCTCGCCGGGCGGCAGCTTCGGCAGCATCCACACCCGCTCGTCGACCTTGTAGATGCTGACCTGCTCGTTGCGGTAGACCTGCTCGAGGTACGCCGGCCGCGCGCTGGTCGGCTGCGTCAGGCGGTCCCACTTCGCCGCGCCGTCTTCGCCGTAGGCGAAGCGCTCGATCGGGCCGACGTACACGTAGCCGACGCGGTAGCGCGACAGCAGCCGCAGCGCCTCCTGCTCGTCGAGCGTGGTGTAGATCCGCTGCACGTCGCGGTCGCGCTCGCCCACCAGATCCCCGGGCCGCTGCTCGCTCTCGTGCAGCGGGCTCACGATCGTCGGGAAGCCGGTGTTGGCCGCCACCCGCACGCCGTAGGCGCGGTAGAACTCGAGGCTGGACTGCAGCACCACCGGGGTGCCGCGCAGGTTCGCCAGCAGCCAGCGGATCGCCTCGCCGTCGTGCTTCAGCTCGATCTGCGGCGGGATCGTGCCCTCGGGCGTCATGTAGCTGGGCATCGGGAACGTCGCCCGCTCGAGGAACGCCAGCCCGTCGAGCGTCGGCCCGGTGGTCTCGGGGAAGCGCAGCGCCACCCGGCTCGGCGTCCCGATCAGCGGGTAGGCCAGCGACAGCGCGAGCAGCACGCTGAGCAGCGCGGCGCCCGCCGCCTGGACGATAGGCCCCTTCCGCCTCAGCGCGCGCCACACCCGCGGCAGCGCCAGCGCCGCCCCCAGCGCCAGCAGCACCCACGCCTGCAGCCCGAACTTGAACACCGTGTTCATGCGGTACCACTCGCCGCCCTGCAGGTGGTCGCGCACGTAGATCAGTTCGAACAGCAGCGACACCGTCCAGCCGACCACAGCGAGCCAGACCGCGAACCAGGCCGGCGGGCCGATCCGCCGCGACAGCAGGACGCCCGCGCCGACGAGCAGCAGGGCGGCGAGCCAGAGCCGCAGGCCGAGCACGCTGGAGAAGAGGCCCATCAGCGGGCTGGGCTCCGACTGCGCCATCTGGTCCAGCGCCGGCTGCGCCATCGCGATCAGCACCACCAGCGCCATCGCGGCGAGCAGCACCGCGCGCAGGCCACCGGCGCCGGGCGAGCGCGGGAGCCCGGCCACAAAGCCGACTGCCCGCGGGGTCGCGGCCGGTGCGCCGGGGCGCCGGGGGCGACGCTCGAGCACCCGCAGCAGCCGCCAGGCCGCGCCGAACACCGCCGGCACCAGCACCGCCAGGAACAGCCCGTAGAGCAGCAGGTAGTCGCTGACGCTGGTGGTGTCCATCACCAGGCCCACGCCAGAGACGAAGGCGCGGTAGTTCTGGAAGAACGGCGCGTACAGCGCGAGCGCCGCAGCCCCGAGCCCAAGCCCCGCGAGCCCTGCGCCGGCGAGCAGCGCCAGCCGCGCCCGCGCCGAGGCCGCCGGAGCGCGCCACGCCCGCCCGAGCAGCGCCCCGCCCAGCAGCAGGCCGTAGGTCGGGAAGTCCCACGAGTTGGTCGTCGCCAGGGCGCCCAGCGTGACCGCGGCCAGCGACCACCGGCCTGCCGCCGCGGGCCACGGCGAGCCCTCGGCCGCCGCGCGCTGCCCGAGGAACAGCTCGTAGGCGAGCGCGATGAGCAGCAGCGTGATCGGCAGCGCGATCATGTGCGGGTGCAGGTCGGCGAACAGGTACGAGAAGTAGGGGAACTCGTTGATCGTGTTCGGCACGACGCGGCTCGCGCCCATGAACCAGTCGCCGAGCCGATCGCCGAAGCCGCCCGGGCCGGCCTGCAGCGCCTCCCACGCCTGCGCCAGCCCGCCGCGCCCGAGCCAGCTCTTCCCGAAGGCGCCGGCCAGGTTGCCGACCACCCCCACCAGCAGCGCGGCGGCGGCGCCGACCTTCCAGCTCCCGGCGAGGCGCGCGCCGATCGCGTACGCGCCGGCCAGCAGCAGCGCGAACAGCGTCGGGACGATCAGGTTGAACGCAACCGCCGGCGCGATCCCGGTGGCCTTGACCGGCAGCGAGACGAGGAAGAAGCCGTAGTAGTAGTAGTTGATCGTCCCGCCGCTGAAGAACGGGCTGTAGGGCGGCAGCACCGGGCTGCGCAGCAGCGCGTTGAGGAAGCCGAACTCGAACGGCTTCTCGCCGCCCCAGATCGGCTGCCACAGATCCGGGTTGAGCGCCCGCACCCCGGCCATGAAGACGAAGGCGCAGAGGAAGACCAGCTCGGTCTGCAGGATCTGGCGCCGGTGGAGCTTGAGCCCGCGCGCCACTTCGTCCATGCCCCGCCAGAACCAGGAGTTCAGCGCCTGGGAACGGCTCCCCCCAATCGGCTCTTGGCTCTCCTGGTGCTCTTGGTTCTCAGCTCTCGGCGCCTGGCGCCCCAGGGCGATGAGCGCAAGGGCGTCCACCGCGAGCACGAGCAGCACGCCGGCCAGCAGCCCCCAGCGGTCGTACTGCCACAGGCGCGCGCTCACCGGCAGCCACACGGCGTAGCCGAGCAGCAGCAGCCCGACCAGCCGGGCCCAGACGAAGCCGCCGTCGCTCCAGGCGCTGCGGCGCCGGAACACCAGCGCCGCGACCGGCAGGCCGAGCGCCAGCAGCCCGTACCAGGCCAGGAGCCACAGCGCCACCGCCACCACCTGGTTGTCCGCCAGCCTGTTCCAGCCGTACTCGTCCACCGCCGGCAGCATGTCCACCGGCACGCGCAGCGCCAGCGTGTCGGTCGGCAGGGCCGGCGGGCGCACCGGGGCGGTGATGTGCAGCGTCGCGGCCGGCTGGTCGGCCGGCGGCACCTGGTAGATGCGGGTGTCGTGCTGGCTGTAGACCGTGCGCAGCACGCCCTGCCGCGCCATCTCGTCGAACTTCGCCAGGCCCTCGGGGCTGTAGAGCGCGCGCTCGAGCTGGCCCACCACCACGTACTCGACGCCGTACAGCTGCAGCTCGCGCAGCGCCGCGTTGGGATCGGTGCCGTCGTAGAGGCGCTGGATGAGCCGCTGGCGGTTGCCGACGATCGTGCCGCCGTCCACGGCGCTGCGCTGCTGGGTTTCGTGCCACGGCCAGCCGAGGATCGTCGGCAGCCCGGTGTACACCGAGAAGCGCCCGGCCCAGCGGTAGGCCTCGGCGTGGGCCTCGAGCAGCACCGGCGTCCCGGCGATGTTCTGGCGCACCCAGGCGATCGCCGCCGCGTCCTGCGCGAAGGTGAAGTGCTGGCCGTTCTCGCTCCAGCCGCTCTGCTCCGAGCGCATGAATGCCTCGCCGTCGAGCGTCGGGCCGATCGACGTGTCGAAGCGGTCGGCCAGCCGGGCGGGCGTGGCGGTGAGCGGGTAGACCAGCGCCGCGGCGATGAGCACCGAGGCGGCGCCGCGCCAGATCAGGCCGGCACGAGCGCCGAGCGCCGCGATCGTCCCTCGGCTCCTCTCGCTCCAGAGCCACACCAGCGCCACGCCCGAGACCACGGCGAACAGCAGCCAGCTCTGCATGCCGAACTTGAACACCGTGTTCATGCGGCCGATGTCGCCCTTGCCGACCAGCACCTCGGTGAACAGCGTGATGCCGACGGCGCACAGCCCCCACACCCCCGCCAGGAGCACCGGCAGGCTCACGAGCGGCAGGGCCGGGGGCCGGGAGGCAGCGCCCGGCGCCTCGAGCGACAGCTGGATCTGCACCGGCCCGTCGTCGAGCGGGGTCATCGCTCCGCGCCGCCCATCGTCCACATCCGCCGGCTCGAGCTCCCGCCGCAGCGCCAGGTCGATCAGCCCGGCGATGCCCGCGGCCACCAGCGCCGCCTGCAGCGGCAGCGCGCTCACTTCGAGCAGCGCGCCTCCGGCGGCGATCAGCGCCAGGCCGCCCCCGATCGCGGTGGCCCAGCGGCGGCTCGCGCGGCCGGTGCGGACGAACAGCGCCAGCGCCGCGCTGACGAGCAGGAACAGCCACAGCCCGTTGATCATCAGGAACTCGGCCATCGGGGTGCGGCTGCCGGCCCACAGCTCGAAGCCGGCGTAGTCGGTCGCGAACTTGCTGGTGAACGGCAGGAACAGCAGCACGCTCAGCGCCACCAGCGCCGCCGACCCGAGCAGCCAGCGGCCCAGCGCCTGCTGCGGAGTGGCCCCGCGCTGCGCCGAGCGCCAGGCCAGGAGCGCGAGCGCGAGCACGCCCAGCCCCAGCGCCGTCGGGTAGTCCCAGGTGTTCGTCGCCCGCAGCGCGCCGGCCACCAGCGCGAGAGCGCCAAGCGCGAAGATCTGCGCGCCGGCGCGCCGCCACTGCCGCCACGGCTGGCCCAGCTCCCGGCTCCTGGCTCTGATGAGCGCAACGATGAGCATCAGGGCTGCCAGCATCAGCGGCATGGCGATCATGTGGGCGTGCAGGTCGCCGTACAGGAAGGTGAAGAACGGGAACTCGTTGATCGTCCCGTCCTGCAGCGCGATGCCGACGATGCGGGTGGCGTCCCAGAAGGCCCACTCGGCGCGCCCGCGGCACTCGTTCTGCTCGGCGTAGCTGGACGCCGCCTGGCATTCGAGCGGGATGCCAGGGTCATCGGTCACGGCGGAGCCCGGCAGGAGCCACCCCGCGTTCGCCAGGTTCCCGGTGAGCACGGCGAGGACCGCCGCCGCGACGCCGGCCGCGAGCGCCAGCCGCTCGCGCCGGAGCCACCGCTGCGACCGGGTGGTGCTGGCCGAGGTCTCGGCGCCCGCCTCGTCGCCCCGTGCCGCCGTGCCGGACGCGCCCCGCAGGGCCACGAGGTTGTACGCCGCGCCCCACGCGCCGAGCGCCGTGAGCGCGAAGATCGTCGGCACCGCCAGGTTGTAGGCCGTGCTCGGCGCGATCCCGGTCATGTGGATGAGCACGCCGACCAGCACGAAGCCGAAGTAGTAGTAGTTGATGTAGCCGCCGGCGAACCACGGGTCGTAGGGCGGGAAGGCCGGGCTCTTGAGCACCGCGTTGAGGAACGCCAGGTCCATCGGCTTCTCGCCGCCGCGCGCGGGGTGCCACAGGTCCGGGTTGAGCGCCCGCAGCACCAGGAAGCCGAAGAACGCCACGAGGAACAGCGCCTCGGCGGCGAGCAGCGTGGTCCGGCGCCGGCGCCAGAAGGCCAGCAGCTCGCGCCTGCCGCGCCAGCCCACCAGCGCGCCGGCGGCGATCAGCAGCAGCGCGCACACCCAGACGCTGCCGGATGAGAAGGACATCAGCGGCCGGCCGTCGTCCGCGCCGATGCTGGCGAGCAGCCAGGCCAGGTAGGCCACCAGCAGCAGCCCGAAGGTCTTGGCGAGCGCGAAGCCGCGGTCCGGCAGGCCGGGCAGCAGCCGGAAGAGCAGCGCGAAGCAGGCCAGGCCGAGCGCCTCGAGCGCCAGCAGCCAGAACAGCCAGGGCACCGCGCCGGTCAGCACGTCGGGGGTGAACAGGGCGCCCCACGTGCCGGCGTCGCGGTAGGCCGGCCACTGCTCGTCGGTCAGGCGCAGCGCCGTCGGCGCGGCGCTCGCCCGGCGCGTGGTGATCTTGTAGACCTCGTCCCAGGAGACGCCGCCGGTGATCAGGCGCTCGGCCAGCTCGCGCGAGTAGCGGGGCGTCTTCTTGAAGATCAGCACCCGCGGGTGGTCGTAGACGCTGAACGCCTCCTCGGCCAGGATCGGCGAGGGCAGCTCGATGCCGAGCAGCCGCGGGTAGGAGTGGATGTCGGCCACGAGCTCGAAGCCCAGCTCGCCCCTGAACAGGTGGTGGTAGTAGCGCGTCAGGGCCGGGTAGCGCATGCGCAGGCGCGTGGCCGAGTCGTACACCCGGTTGCTGCTGAAGATCAGGTAGTCGGCCCGGTCGAGGGTGTCGAGCAGGCCCTCCTGGTACTGCCCGTCGCCGTCCACGTAGCCGAAGTACTTGATCGGGTCGTCCTCCCAGTAGGGCAAGGTCTTGATGCCGATGTACTGGCCGGGGTTCTGGCCGTCGACCGCCAGCGGCAGCGGGTCGTCCCACTCCTCGAAGGTGATCGTCGAGCCGGGCGGGATGTTCTCGTAGATCCAGCGCGAGGCCTGGATGCGCGAGTGCGGCTCGGTGTAGATGCGCGTGAAGGCGATGGCCCAGAGCAGCGTGCCGGCGGCGACGAAGGCCAGCGGGAGCCAGCGAGCCGCAGACCAGAGGCCGGAGGCCGCAGATCCCCGCGGGCGCCGATCGGCGATCTGCAGCCCGCGGTCGGCGATGCGGATGAGGCCCCAGGCGGCGAACATGGCGAGCAGGCCGTAGAGCAGCGCGTAGTAGCGCATGGTCATGACGAACTGCCCGCCCTGCCAGGCGAAGTAGAACGCCACCCACACCCAGGGGATGGCGTGCACGAGGCGCCTGTGGCGCACGATCTGCCAGCCGGCGGCGGCCCAGCCGGCCCACGCCGCTAGGCCGAGCGGCAGCCCCATGCCCCAGATGACCATGTTCTGCCAGGAGAAGAGGTAGGGGGTGCGCGAGGCCCACTGCTGGCTGGGCGGCGAGTCCACCTCGCCGCTGATCAGCGCGGCGATCTCCTGAACGTTCTTGAGGAAGCGCGGCTCGGGGCGGATGTCGAAGAACGACGTGCCCACGAAGGCGTCCGGCTGGAGCACGCGCCACGACAGCAGGCTGACGGCGCCGGCCAGCACGAGCAGCGCCAGCACAGCGTACGGCGACCCAGCCGCCCGTGGCCGGCGGTCGGCGGTCAGCTCGCCGGTCGCCAGCGTGTGGCCGCCGGCCACTTCGCCTGCGCTCAGGGCGTGCTCCGGCCGCCGGCCCTCCCAGAGCCGCACGGCCACCGCGACGATCCCGAGCAGCCCGAGCGTGGCCATGGTGAAGCGGCAGGCCATGGCGGCGCCGATGCTCACGCCGAGCATGGTGAAGCTGAGCGCCCCGCCGCCCTGCATCGCCCGCACCGTCCAGTAGACCGCGAGCAGCACGAAGAACCCGGTGAAGGAGTCCACCGTGAAGAAGTGCGCCAGCTGGATCGGCAGCGCGGACAGCGCGAGCAGCAGCGCGCCGAGCAGGCCCACCCGCTCGTCGTACAGCCGCCGGCCGATCAGGAACACCAGCGCCACGCTCCCCAGGTCGAACAGCGTCGAGAGCGCCCGGCCGGTGTTGCGCACACTCTCCGGCCCGACGAGTTGGCCTGGCTCGCCCCACAGCGGCTGGAGCGCCTCGGCGACGATCCGCGTCAGCGTGGTGGGCAGCGTGCCGTAGACGAAGAAGCGCGACCAGTTGTAGTTGCGCGGGTTGAGCGTGTTGCAGCCGCTGTCGGTCGTGGGCTCCTGGCGGTCGAGCGGGATCGGCTGGCCGCCCTCCTCGGTGGCCTTCGCGTTCGGCAGCACGCCGTCGCGGACGCAGTCGCTGCGCAGGTAGTCGGCGAAGCTGTGCGGCACCCGCAGGTTGTAGGTCGTGTAGATGATGAAGCGCTCGTCCGGGTGCAGGTCCGAGGTCCCGTCCCAGCCGGTGAGGTTGAGGGTGCGGAAGTAGCCCCCGACCACGATCACTGCTGCGAGGAGCGCCCACGTGTGCCAGCGGATGCGCGCGGTTTGGGGTGCCGAGGTGCTGCTCATTACGTTCCGAGAAATGGTGCATCGGCCATGTCGCGTGGGCCGCCTGTGCGCGAGGGGCGGAGCCGCCCACACGAACGAAACGATGCACCGCTGCGGGGTGTGGGGCCGGGCCCCACTGCGTCTTCAATTGCCACCATTATATGAACGTTTCCGGCACGCGTCCAATAACGAGAAGGCCGCAGAGTACGATCAAAACCGCACACTTCCGCGACACACTCTTGCCCGCTGGTGCTTCGGCGTGCTACAATAACCCGGCGTCGTAGAAACGGCAGTGTAAAGCAATATGGCCTACCCCGACGTGATCACGATCGATGGACCCGCCGGCGCCGGCAAAAGCACCCTCGGCGAGCGGATCGCCCGGCAGCTCGGCTACCTCTACCTTGACACCGGCATTATGTACCGCGCGCTCGCGCTCGCAGCCCTCGAGCGCGGCGTGGACCCGACGGACGTTGCCGCCTCGACTGACCTGGCGCAGTCGCTCGATATGGAGGTGCTTCCGCCCACCGTGCAGGACGGTCGGCAGTACACGGTGCTGCTCGACGGGCGCGACGTGACCTGGGAGCTGCGGCGGCCGGAGGTCGAGCGGACTGTCTCGCTGATCTCCAGCCCGGCGCCGGTGCGCGAGGTGATGCGCGCGCGCCAGCGCGCGATCGGCAAGCGCGGGCACGTGGTGATGGTCGGGCGGGACATCGGCAGCATCGTGCTGCCGGAGGCGCCGGTCAAGATCTACCTCGAGGCCTCGGTGGACGAGCGCACCCGCCGGCGAGTCGCGGAGCTGCGGGCGCGCGGCCGCGAGGTGCGCGACGACGAGGTGCGCGACGAGATCATCCGGCGCGACTCGCTCGACCGGCACGTGATGGAGCCGGCGCCCGACGCGATGGTGATCTCGAGCGACGGCCTCTCGCCCGATGAGGTCGTCGCAGCGGTGCTGGAGCACATTCGGCGGCTGGACCCGTAGCGTGACGAGGGGCGCGCCGGCGCCCTCGCGCACGGCCGCGCCGCCCGCGGGCGCCCAGAGGCAGGAGCAGCCGCCAAGATCGCATCGTTACACCACGCCACCCGAAGGAGTCCTCGATGTCACTGCTGGAGCCGCAGCCGCAGGTTGAGCTGGAGCTCGACGAGGGCGAGGAGCTGCGCTTCGTTGGGCGGCGGCACTGGATCGAGCTGGTGCAGACCGGCTCGATATTTATGCTGCTCACGCTGGTGCTCGGCGGGCTCGCGCTCTACCGGGCGATCGGCGGCACCTTCTTCGTGGTCCGCTCCGATCGCCAGGTCTCGCTGATCGACCCGTTCAACCTGGTGCTGCTGCTGCTCGCCGCGCTGATGGCCTTCCTGTGGGCGCGCGGCTCCCAGCAGCCGAAGTCCAAGCGCTCGCCGGCGATCGACCCGCGCACGCTCAGCACGCTGTACCTGATCGCCGCGATCGTGCTGCTCTTGGCGGTCTGGTTCCGGACCCAGGGCGGCCAGATCATCGCGATCGACCCGCTCAACGCCCGCCCGTCGGACGCGCTCAACCTGGTGCTGATCGTCGGCGCGCTGGTGTCCTTCGTCTTCTTCCTCTACCTGTACATTGACTGGATGGACGACTTCTTCGTCGTGACCAACCGGCGGGTGGTGTACGACGACCAGCAGCTGTTCGTGCGGCACATCCAGCAGCAGGTGCTGATCGAGGACATCCAGCAGGTCAACACTGTGATCGACAGCTACCCGGCGGTGTGGTTCGACTACGGCCGGCTGGTGATCCGCTCCTTCAGCACGCGCACGCTGTCGTTCAACTTCGCCGCCCACCCGAAGGAGATCGAGGCGGCCATCCAGGCCGAGATCGGCAAGCTGCGGCGCCAGCGCGAGCCGGACCTGCTGCGCACCATGATCGAGGACCAGGTGTACGGCAACAAGCCGCCGCCGGAGCCGGGCCCGGCGCAGCGGGTCCAGGTGCAGCGGGGGCCGATCGCCTGGCTGTTCCCGCCCAACCCCGAGATTCGCGGCGACACGATCACCTGGCGGCCGTCGTGGGTCTATATGGCGCTGGCGCTGGCGCGGCCCGTGCTCAGCTTCCTGCTGGTGCTGGTGGCCGTGCTGATGCTGGGCTCGCTCGGGGTGCTCAGCACGGAGCTCGGGGTGGCGGTGCTGGGCGTGGCCTTCCTGGTGTTCGGCGGCTGGTTCTACTGGATCCGCGAGGAGCTGATCAACGACGTCTACGTGCTCAACCGCCAGAACATTATCGACGTCGACCGCCGGCCGTTCGGGCCGGAGAACGTGCGCCGCGCCCAGCTCGGCGCCATCCAGGACATCTCGTTCGACATCAGCTTCATCGAGTCGCTGCTCGGCTTCGGCACGGTCCGCATCCGCACCGGCGGCGCCGGCGGCGGCGAGTTCACCTTCAACCACGTGCCTGACCCGCGCGGCGTCCAGGCGACGATCAACGACTACCTGACCGACTACCGCAAGCACGAGCGCGAGCGCCAGCTCCAGGACGCGCTGCAGCTGATCCGGCAGTACGACGCGCTGCAGCGCGAGCGCGGCGAGAAGCTCTCGCGCGCCGAGCTCGACCAGATCATCGCGCAGCGGACGGAGGCGATGCTGGAGCGCGCGGTGCCGAGGCTGGTGGAGCGCGAGCTGCGCAACACGCAGGCGGCCCGCCGGCCCGCGGGGATGCTCTCGCGCCTGCGGCGCCGTAGACCACCGGGGAGCGCATGATGAAGCGACGACCGAGGGACGGGCGCGGCGCGCTGCACCCCAGCGGCCGCTGGCCGGCGGCCATCCTCCTGCTGATCCTGGCGGCGCTTCTGAGCCCGGCCGCGCAGGCCCAGGAGAACGCCCCAGGCCTGCGCGTGGAGGTGCAGGCCGGCTACGGCGGCGTGTACCACGCCGGCGAGTGGTTCCCGGTGCAGGTGACGATCGCCAACGACGGGCCGGACCTGCGCGGGATGCTGGAGCTGACCTTCCCCGGCCAGCGCAACGAGCAGACCTTCCGGCGCGAGATCGACCTGCCGCGCGGCTCGAGCAAGCGCTTCAGCATCGAGGCGTTCTCGCGCCTGTTCGCGCGCAACGGCCAGGTGCGCGTGATCGCCGACGGCGCGGAGCTGTACGCGGAGCAGATCCCGCTCATCCCGGTGGACCCCGAGCGCTTCCTGATCGGGGTGATCAGCAGCGACCCGGTGCTGCTCACCAGCCTCAGCTCGCTGCAGCTCCGCGGCTCCACCGGCGCCGTGGTGCAGCACATGCCCGCCGACGCCCTGCCCGAGCACGCGGCGCTGCTGCGCGGCCTCAACGCGCTCTTCCTCCACGATGTGGACACCGGCCAGCTCACCGCCGCCCAGCGCGAGGCGCTGCGGCTCTGGGTGCTGCTCGGCGGGCAGCTGGTGGTGGGCGGCGGGCTCCCCGGCGAGCAGGCGGCGGCCGGGCTGGCCGACCTGCTCCCCGTGCAGCTGACCGGCGGGGTGACCCTCGGCGACCTGCGGCCGCTGGAGCAGCTGGCCGGCCAGGAGCTGACCATCCCGGCCGAGGCGGCGCTCTCGAATGTGCAGCCGCTGGCCGGCTCGGAGCCCCTGCCGCAGGGCGCGCCGCTGCTCTACCGCTGGCGCTACGGCGTGGGCACGGTCACCTTCAGCGCCTTCGACCTGGCCGCGGTGCGCAGCTGGCCGGGCGAGCCCGCGCTGTGGGACGCGGTGCTCGAGCCGATCACGCTGTTCGTGCCGGGCGCGCCGGCGCGCGTGAACCAGACCAGCCTGCTGCAGAACGTGCTGCAGCTCCCGGCGCTCGGCCTGCCCTCGGCCACGACGCTGATGGTCTTCCTGCTCGGCTACATCCTGATCGTCGGGCCGCTCAACTACCTCGTGCTGCGCCGCCTCGGCCGCCTGGAGTTGGCCTGGATCAGCGTGCCGCTCACCGTGATCCTGTTCTCCGGCGGCCTGTACCTCGTCGGCTTCAGCCTGCGCGGCGGCGCGGCCCAGCTCAGCCAGCTGGCGGTGGTGCAGGCCGCCGAGGGCCAGCGCAGCGGCATCGTCACCGCCTACGTCGGGCTGTTCTCGCCGCGCCGCGCCACCTACACGATCGGCTTCCCGGCCGGCGCGCTGATCAGCGAGACGCGCGGCTTCGACGAGCTGCCCGGCCGCGACGCGATGGTCGTCGGGAGCGACGCCGGGGTCGAGATTCCGGACGTGCTGGTGGACGTCGGCTCGGTGCGCACGCTGGTGGCCGAGGCGCCGGTGGACGTTCCGATCAGCGTCCAGAGCTCGATCAGCGACCAGGGCGGCGCGCTGCAGGGCCAGATCCGCTACGACGGGCCGGCCGCCCTGGAGCACGCGCTGGTGGTGCGCGGCGTGAGCTTCCAGCAGCTCGGCACGCTCGCCCCCGGCGCCAGCCAGCAGGTGGACCTCTCCCGGGCGCCGCGCAGCTTCCCGTGGGGCGTCAGCCTGCCGGACGCCGGTCTGTTCAACCGCAGGCAGCTGCTCCTCTCGCTGTTCAGCGGCGACGCCGCGCGCTTCGCCAGGATCACGTCGCCGAACGGCTCGATCGACGCCGAGGGCGTCTACCTGCTGGGCTGGATCAACGAGCCGACCCTCCCGGTGCAGGTGGACGGCCGCGGCCAGGACCAGAGCGGGCTGACGCTGTACGTCATCCGGCTGCGGGTGGCGTAGCCCTCGTCCCGGAGGCGATAGCGCAGCCGCTTTTATCGCTGCGCGAAACAGCGCCGGATGCCGCTCGCGCGCCTTCCCGAAACCCCGCTCTGCCCGTCCAGCGTAGCGAGGCCGCAGCCGCGGGGCGCACCTCGCACGCGGGGGCCGGGCATGCGCCAGCCACGCTGCGCTGCTCCGCGCGGCGTGGCACTGATGCAGCAGTGACGCCGATGGCACAGCGCGCCGCCAGTGATGCAGCCGTAGCTCCGCTTCACACCGCCCTCCGCCGCTTCTTCCAGCGCCGCGTCCACCTGCCGCGCGGCGCGACCGTAGTGGTCGCGGTGTCGGGCGGGCCGGACTCGCTGGCGCTGCTGCACGCGCTCAGCGAGCTGCGCGAGGAGCTGGGCCTGCGCCTGCACGTCGCGCACCTGGACCACATGCTGCGCGGCGCGCAGTCGGCCGCCGAGGCCGCCTTCGTCGCCGAGACGGCGCGCGCCTGGGGCCTCCCCGCCACGCTGGGCAGCGAGGACGTCCGCCGGCTGGCGAGCGCCTGGCGCGAGAACCTCTACGCCGCGGGGCGGCGGGCGCGCTACCAGTTCCTCGCGCGTGTGGCCGCCGAGACCGGCGCGCAGGCCGTCGCGACCGGGCACCACGCGGACGACCAGGCCGAGACGGTGCTGGCGCACCTGCTGCGCGGGGCGGGCCCGGAAGGGCTGGCCGGGATGCGCCCGGTCACGCCCTGGGAGGAGTGGGCGCCCGGCCCCACGGGCGCGGCGGAGGAGCTGCGCGCCGCGCTCATCCGCCCGCTGCTCGAGGTGACCCGCGCCGAGATCGAGGCCTACTGCGCGGCCAGCGGCCTCGCGCCCCGGCGCGACCCGAGCAACGAGGACCGGCGCCGCACGCGGGCGCGTATTCGCCACGAGCTACTGCCGTATCTGATCGAGTATAATCCGCGCATCGTCGAAGCACTGTGCCGCACCGCCGCTGTCTGCGCCGAGGAGCAGGCGTTCGTGGCAGCCGCGCTCGACGCGGCCTGGCCGGCGCTGGTGGAGGGGCGGCCGGGCGCGCTGGCCTTCCGCGCCGAGGAGTGGGCGCGGCTCCACCCGGCGCTGCAGCGGGCCGCCATACGCCGCGCGCACCAGCTGCTGGCCCCCGGCGTGGCGCTGGGCCTGGAGGACGTGGAGCGGGCGCGCGAGCTGCCCGGCAGCCGGGTGGGGCGGCGTGTCGAGCTGCCGGGCGGCGTGAGCGTGACGGCCGGCTACGGCGGCGCGTTTGTGGTGGCTGCGGGGGAGCCCGCCCCGCCCGACGGCCCACAGCTCGAAGGGGAGCGCGCCCCGCTGCCGGTGCCGGGGAGCGTGCCCCTGGCGATGGGCTGGCAGCTGCGCGCCGAGCTGGCGACCGGCGCTGTTCCGGCGGACCCCTGGGAGGTGTACCTGGACGCGGCGGTCGCGGGCAGGCTCGAGGTGCGCAGGCGGCGGGCGGGGGACGTGCTGCGGCCGGCCGGCGGGCGCGGGAGCAGGCGGCTCCAGGACGTGCTAGTGGACGCGAAGGTGCCGCGGGCGCTGCGCGACGCGTGGCCGCTGGTGACGGTCGAGGAGACGATCGTCTGGGTACCGGGCGTGCGCGCGGGCGAAGGGTTCGTCGCCGCAGCCGGCGCGCCGGCGGTGCGCGTGTGGGTGCAGCCGCCGGCGGCGAGCGACCGGGCGACGTAGGCGGCGGTGGGCGGGGGAGGCGAAGCCTCTTCAGTAACCCCCTCATTCCGCAGAGCGGCGGAAACAAGTGGCCGTGGCGGGCGCGCGGCTCGCCACATCTCCCCAGAAGGAGGGCGCGTGGCCCTCCACACCTCCCTGGAAGGGAGCGCGGTCGGCGCGACCGTGAACCTCCTGTCAGATGAAGGGCGAAGCAACAGATGCACGAGGACATCGACAAGATCCTGATCACCCACGACGCCATCCAGGCCAAGGTGCGCGAGATGGGCGAGCAGATCACAGCCGACTACCGGCCGCTTGGCGACCTGCTGCTGGTAGGTGTGCTCAAGGGCTGCGTGATGTTCATGGTGGACCTGGCGCGGGCGATCAAGCTGCCGCTGGCCATGGACTTCATCGCCACCTCCAGCTACGGCACGAGCACCGAGTCGAGCGGGGTGGTGCGGCTGCTGAAGGACCTGGACACCGACATCGCCGGGCGCCACGTGCTGATCGTCGAGGACATCATCGACAGCGGGCTGACGCTGGAGTACCTGCGCAGCCAGCTGGAGCGGCGCGGCCCGGCGAGCATGCGGATCTGCGCGCTGCTGAACAAGCCGGAGCGCCGCACCGCCGACGTGCCGGTGGACTACCTCGGGTTCGACATCCCGAACGAGTTCGTCGTCGGCTACGGCCTGGACTACGGCGAGCGCTACCGCAACCTGCCCTACATCGGCGTGCTCAAGCAGCAGGTCTACAGCCGAGAGACGTAGGGGCTGGCGGGGGTTTGGGGAGGCGCAGCCTCCCCAGAATCTTTATTTTCGCAGCCGCGGAGCCGCGAAAGAAAAATCGTG
>ERZ777003.1128-NODE-1128-length-43576-cov-14.786310_pt1 | contig 43576 bp, 34 predicted proteins | sample MGYA00374956_ERZ777003 | MGnify/ENA primary metagenome ERZ777003 (study PRJEB29302, sample SAMN06268252) | bioreactor metagenome | isolation source: Joint BioEnergy Institute, California, USA | place: USA:Joint BioEnergy Institute, California, USA | collected... | reverse complement strand
TCAGCGTCCCGCTCGTGGCGGTGTAGTCGTCCGGCGCGACGGCGGTTCCGTTCGCGGTGGCGTAGTCCACCGTCACCGCCTGGCCACTTGCGTTCGAGAGCTGCACGACGACTGAAGCAGTGCCGTCGCCCTCCCCGACGTTGCTGGTGGCCAGGGTGAAGCTCACCGTCGGCGCGTCGTCGTCGTCGACGATCGTGCCGGTCGCATCGGCGTCGGCGATCACCGCCTGGCTCGGGTTGGAGAGGCTGACCGTGAAGGTCTCATCGGCCTCGTCAAGCGAGTCGTCGACGATGGCCACTCCGATCGTCTTCTGGGTCTCGCCGGGGCTGAAGGTCAGCGTCCCGCTCGTGGCGGTGTAGTCGTCCGGCGCGACGGCAGTTCCGTTCGCCGTGGAATAGTCCACCGTCACGGTCCGCTCGCTGGCCGGCGAGAGGGTCACGACGAAGTTGAACGTGCCGGCGCTCTCCAGCTCGGTGACGTCGGCGATCGAGAGCGAGGCGTCATCGTTGTCTGCGATCGTGGCCTGGGCCTGCTGGCCGATCGCGTCGGCCGGGTTGGCGATGTTCTGCGCGCCGGTGATGCGGACGAGGAAGTGCTCGTCCTCCTCCGGGATGTTGTCGTCGACGAGCGGGACAGTCACCGTGGCGCTCGTCGAGCCGGCCGGGATCGCCCACGTACCGTTGGTGACCGCCGTATCCGTGCCGGGCGTGGCGGACGGGGCCGGGCCGGTCAGCACCTCGTAGTTGAAGATGACCGGCTGCACGCTGGCGGCGTCGAGCGTGATCGTGAACTCGGCCACGCCGTTCTCGGGGGCGGGTGAGCTCGGCCCGGCCAGCGAAACGAAGTTCGGGCTGTCATTGTCGGCGATCACCGCGACGGCGATAGCGGGCGAGCCGTTGACTGTGGCGCCGATCGGGACGGAGACGAGGGTCGCGACGACGCTGAAGGTCTCGTTGAGCTCGTCTTCTGCGTCGTCGAGGATCGTCACATCGAAGGTCTTGACCGTCTCGCCGGGCTCGAAGGTCAGGGTCTGGCTCTTGGCGACGTAGTCGGAGCCGGCGATAGCGCCGGTGGGGCCGCTCCCATCCTGCGTGGTGACCTCGACGGTCACCGGACCTTCGGTGACGGGGTCTGTGAGGCGCACCTCGAAGATCGCGACCGTGCCCTCGGGGACGCTCGCGGCCGGCACCAGGCTGACGGTGAGGACGCTGGCGCTGGCAGCGTAGAGCGCGCCGGCGATGCCGGCGAGCACGAGCGCGAGCGCGACCGCTAGAGCGGCGCGCGGGCGGATGGGTCGGGCAATGCGCGATGGGGCGTGCGGGGTGTGTGTACGAGCGACGCGCATGGACACCTCTGTCTCTGGTTCCGATAACAGCGTAGACCTGCGGCACACGCGCGCCGTGGGCGCAGGTACCTACGTCAGATTATCGTATGTCCAGATGCGGAGGTGCATATCGGTTTTTGAGCGAAACGATGTTAAACTCGATGCTAACCAGTCCACGGAGGACACGGAGGGCACGGAATCAGCGCTATGTTCTCCCGTCCACGGAGGGCGCGGAGGAATCGCGAGATCTCCGTGCCCTCGCTCCGTGTCCTCCGTGCCCTCCGTGGATCAGTGGGCCTGGAGCAGCTCGACGGCGGCGAGCACCTGGGGGTCCTCCTCCGGCGAGAAGCGCCACCACTCGGCCTCCACCAGCCGGTCGGGCTGGACGCCGCGCCCCTCGATCAGCGTGCCGTCCGGCAGGCGAAACACCAGCTCGGCCAGCCAGAGCCGCGAGCCGTCCGGCAGGTCGTGGCCGATGAGGTTCTCGGTGTTGCCGGCGCTCGGCACGCCCACGACCTGCGCGCGCCCGAGGGCCTGCAGGCCGGCGGCGAACATCTCGGCGGCGCTCACCGTGTCCTCCCCGATGAGCACCACCACTGGCACCCCCTCGAGCTGCGGGAGGGTCATGTCGGGCGGGATCTCGAGCGGGCGGCTGCCGCGCCGGCCCTCGCTGACGCCGATCGAGCCGCCGTCCACCAGCAGCCCGAGCGTCGCGAGCAGCAGGTCGATGCGCCCGCCGCCGTTGGAGCGCACATCGAGCACCAGGCCGTCGAGCGGGCCTGCGGCGGCGAGGCGCTCCAGCTCGGCGCGCACCAGGCCGTCCAGCTCGGCGACGCTGAAGGTCTCGATCGCCACCAGCCCGATGTCCGTCCCGGACAGCCGCCGCCCCTCGACCGGCGGGAAGGCGTCGCCGGGGATCACCTGGCGCACGATAGCGACCTCGCGCACCTGCCCGTCTGGCGCGCTCACGGTGAGGCGGACGGTGGTGCCCGGGGCGCCGCGCACGGCCCCGATCGGCCCCTCCGGCCCGAGGCGCACGGTGTCGCTGACCGGCACGCCGTCCACCGCCAGGATCAGGTCGCGCGGCTGGAGTCCGGAGAGCTCGGCCGGGCCGCCGCGGGCGAGCCGGGTGATCAGGACGCCCTCGGGCAGCTCGCGCACCAGCGCCCCGATCCCGGCGTAGGTCAGGGTGCCGTTGAAGCGCTCGGCCTCCTCGGCCACCTCCTGCGGCGTGTCGAAGCGCGAGTGCTCGTCACCGAGGCGGTCGATCAGCTCCTCGAGCAGCGCGTAGAACTCCTCCTCGCCCTCGGCGGCGGCCACGCGCGCCACGAACTCGGCCCGCACCTCCTCCCAGTCCAGCCCGCGGTAGTCGCGGTAGACGTAGCGGTCGCGCACCAGCGCCCAGACCTCGTCGAACAGCGCGGCGCGCTCGTCGGCCGAGAGCGGCGCGAGCGTTGGCGTCGGCGGGATTGGGACGGGCGTCGGGGTCGGCGGGGCTGGGGTCGGCGGGGCTGGGGTCGCTGTGGGCGGCGGGGCGGTCGGCTCCGGCGCGCTGGTCGGCGGCGGGTCAGTCGGCTCCGGCGCGCTGGTCGCCGATGGGGCCTGCTCGGCGGCTGGAGCGGCGGGGGCGCTGTTGGGCGCCTGCGCGACGGGGACCGGCGGGCGCAGAATTCCACCGCTGCAGGCAGCGAGAACGAGCGCCAGCAGAGCGGCGGCGAGCGGGCGCAGGGTGCGGGGTGGGTGCATTGGCGGCTCGACTTCTGCGGTGTGTTGGTGAACGTGCGGCCATTATACATAGTTCGGCAACCCTTCGCTAGCCCCATGATCCGGCGCCCCGCGCTCTGCCGCGCTGCAGCGGGAAGAAGCGGGCTCCGGCCGGCCGAAGCCGCCAGCACAGCCGCGCACATCGTGTACCATAGAGCTTGGTGCGGTGAAGCCCTTCCAGGCCGCGCTATCCGGGCAGCACCCGGAGCAGCTCGGCGGCAGAGAGCGGGGGACCAATGCAGAGCTACGATTACACCAAGCGGAGCGGCGTCGACGAGATCTCGTGGGAGCGATTCGGCCAGCTCGCGGCCAGGCTGGCCGAGCAGATCGCGGCGCTGCAGATCGACGCCGTGGTCGGCATCGCCCGCGCCGGCCTCTTCCCGGCGACGGCGGTGGCCTGCGCCCTGCGCCGCGACCTGTACCCGGTGCGCGTCTCGCGCCGCGTGCAGGACGTCGTCACCTTCGAGCGGCCGCAGTGGATCGTGGACGTGCCCGCGGCGGTGGCCGGCAAGCGCGTCGCCGTCGTCGACGAGATGGCGGACACAGGCGAGACGCTGGCGCTCGTCGCGCAGCGGGCCCGCGAGGTCGGCGCGAGCCACGTCGTCTCGGCCAGCCTGGTGGCGCACAGCTGGGCCAGCCCGGCGCCGGACGTGGTGGCGCTGACGAGCGACGCGCTGATCGTCTTCCCGTGGGACCGGCAGGTGTTCGTCGACGGCCGCTGGCAGGCTCACCCGGAGCTGGCCGGCGCGCTCGCGGCGCTCAGGCCGCCGGAGTGACGCCGCGGCGCCTCAGCCGCGTGGCACGGCGCGCACGAGGAGCAGCACCAGCAGCCCGCTGACGCCGACGCTGAGCAGCGCGGCCTGCAGCGAGAAGAGCTCGGCGAGCCAGCCCACCAGCGGCGCGCAGACCACGAAGCCGAGGTAGCAGATCGCCATGATGCCGCCCGTCACCGCGCCGCTGCTCCCGGGGGCGTAGCGCGCGGCGGCGCTGAGCACGGTGGGGACGACGCCGGCGACTCCGAGGCCCACCAGGGCAAAGGCCAGGACGGCCAGCCAGAGCTGCGCCGGCAGCATCAGGAGCGCGCCGCTGACCACGAGGATCGCTCCGGAGACCACCAGCGAGGCGCGCGTGCCGAGCCGGGCGACGAGCGGCTGGTTGAGGAGCCGGCCGGCGAACATCGTGCCGTTGAAGAGCGCGTAGGCCGTGCCGCCGACGAAGGCCTCGGCGCCGAGCGAGCGCAGGTAGATCACCGACCAGGTGCCGGCGACGCTCTCGCCGATGACGCCGAGGAGCCCGAGGAGCGCCAGGAGCATCAGGGCGCCGCGGCTGGTCAGGAGGCGCAGCGCGGCCGCGGGGCCGCTGCCGGCGCCGGGGCTGGGGTCCGCGGGCGGGAAGCGCACCGGGATCGTGGCGGCGAAGGCGACCCCGCAGAGCGCGGCGAGCAGCGCCAGGACCGCGGCGTAGGCCCAGCCCCACTGCAGCAGCGCGCCCGCCGCGAGCGACCCGACGACGGCGCCGCCGCTGAAGCCGGCGTGCATCAGGTTCATCACATTGCGCCCCGTGACCTGCTCCCAGTCGAGCGTGGCGCTGTTCATCACCAGCTCGACCGAGCCGAAGCCGAGGCCGGTGAGCACCAGCGCGCCGACGAACGGCCACAGGCCGTCGGCCGCAGCGAGCACCAGCGACGAGAGCCCGAGCACCAGCAGGCCCGCGAGCGCGAGGCGCTTCTTGCCGAGCAGCGCGATCACCGGCGCGCCGAAGAGCAGGAACGCCACCCCCAGCATCGGCGAGACAATCTGCGAGGTGCCGAACACCCCGTCGCTCAGCGCCAGCGCGCTCTTGATGTCCGCCCACAGCACCCCCTGGCCGCCGACCGTGACGCCGAAGAGCAGGAAGTAGCCCATCAGCAGCGCCAGCGCAGCCCTGGGGCGCCAGGTCGCCGGGGCGCCCTCAACCGCGGCGACCGCCTCGCCCGCCAATTTCGTCCTCGCCATATGCTTGTTCACACGTTTCTACTGCAGGCCCAGCCGCGGCTGTAGCGCTAGAACAACATCTCCTGCTGAACCTCACCGCCGTCCAGCTCGTTCCACGGCAGCGGCGGCACATCCGCCACCTTCTCCAGCCGCGCCTGGAAGTCGCGGCACAGCCCCGGCGAGCGGCGCTCGTCCGGGCAGTGGCAGAAGAAGTACACGTCCGTCCCCTCGGACAGCCACTGCGCGACCCGCTCGGCCCACTCGTCGAGGAACGGCGCGTTGAGCGCGCGCTCCGGGTGCCCGATGTACCGGATGAGCGCGAAGCCGCCGCTGCGCAGCGGGTGGAGCGGCACGTCCGGCTTGTTGTCGCGGGCGCGCTGGATGTCCTCATCGGCCCCCGGCAGCGGGCCGGCGCCCAGCGGGCGGACGTCCATGAGCACGCGCCCGGCGCTGTGCCGCTCGAGCAGCTCCATGAGCTGCGTCTCCGCGGGCTCCCTGTACCAGTCGTCGTGCCGCACCTCGACGGCGACGCGCTGCTCGGCGGGCCACCCAGCCAGCCAGCGCTCCAGGTCGGCCAGCTTATCGGCCCGATACCCGGGCGGGAGCTGAAGGAAGAACGGCCCCAGCCGCTCGCCCAGGCCGGACATCCGCTCGACGAAGGCGCGCGTGGCCTCGGCCTGGGCCGCGAGCGGACCCTCGTGGCTGATGTCGCGCGGGAGCTTGAAGCAGAAGCGGAACCCCTCGGGCGTCTCGGCCGCCCAGCGCCGGACGACCTCGGGCTTCGGGACCGCGTAGAACGTCGTGTTGCCCTCTACAGTCGTCATTCTGCGGCTGTAGAGCGCCAGGAAATCGGCGCTTCTGCTGCCCGGCGGGAACAGCTCGCCCACCCAGTCCTTGTAGCCCCACACCGCGCAGCCGATGTAGAAGTCCGCCATAGTATCAACCTGCCTGTTCTCTGCCCGATTGGGCTATGATACCACGCGCCCTCCGAGTCACACGCGCGGCGCGCTCGCGCTGGAGCTCGAACACCAGGACGGCGCGTACTGCTAGCTCGGGCTCATCTACGCCATCCGGAGTATCTTTCATGTGTGCCGGCTGCTGGAGGCGCCAGCCGCGCTGCCCCGGCACGCCCCTTGCGACGATTCGGGAGGGCCACAGGCCCTCCTGGAACTCTTTGTTTCCACTGCTCTGGGGCAGCCTCGCTCCCCCGGTGCAGCAGGAGAAAGGAGCAGAGCATGGCAGCGCCACCGCGCACCATCGACGTGTATCTCGAGGTCGGGACCAAGCGGACGTTCGCCGGCGCGATCGAGTGGCCCGGATGGAACCGGGCCGGGCGCGACCCTGAGGCCGCGCTGCAGGCGCTCGTGGACTCCGGCCCGCGCTACGCCCGCGTCGTGCGCGATACCGGGCTCGCCTTCAGCGCCCCGCCCGAGGTCGCCGATCTGCGCGTGGTCGAGCGCGTTACCGGCAACGCGACCACCGACTTCGGCGCGCCGGATGTGGCGCCGGAGAGCGACACCCGGCCGGTTGAGGAGGCCGAGCTGGAGCGCTTCCAGACACTGCTGCGGGCGTACTGGCGGGCATTCGACGAGGCGCGCAGCGCTGCCGCGGGCAGGGAGCTGCGCAAGGGGCCGCGCGGCGGCGGGCGCGACGTCGAGTCGATCGCGCGCCACGTGCTCGGCGCCGAGCGCGGCTATCTCGCGCGGATCGCCTGGAAGTCGAAGGCCCGTGATGATGAGGACCTGGAGGCTGCGCTGGCCCGCACGCGGCAGGAGGTCCTCGAGGCGCTGGCGATCGCCTGCCGCGGCGAGCTGCCGGCCCGCGGGCCGCGCGGCGGCGTCATCTGGTCCCCGCGCTACTTCGTCCGGCGCCTCGGCTGGCACGTGCTCGATCACCTGTGGGAGATCGAGGACCGGGTGATCTAGGCGCCCGGCGTCCGCCGGGCCGCATTGTGCGCCCCGTCGTCATCCGGCTCCTCGAGCGGGGTGGCGCCGGGGCGCGGCTGGTAGTAGCGGGTGAGCCAGACGGACAGGCCGTCAAGCCCGGGGAAGAGCACCCGCTCGGTGATGTTCACCTGGTCGAGCCGGTCGCGCACCTCCCACTTCAGGCTGGCCGGCAGGATGATCCGCCGGGCGATGTGCGGCCGCGCCGAGAGCCACTCGTCGAGGCGCGCGTGAGGGGACGACATGAGCACGAAGAGCGCGAACTGGTTGACGATCCGGTCGTCCAGCGAGGGCGGCTCGAAGAACACCGGGAACGGCTCGTCCGCCAGCGCCTGCAGCTCCTGCAGGCTGCCGACGACGCCGTTGAGCATCTCGGCGGTGAAGACGCTGGTGCCCTCCTCCTCGAGCACCTCGCGCAGCGCCCCGGGCAGGTACTCGGCGCTGTCCACGTAGTCCGCCGCCCAGATCACGCCGTCCACATCCATCAGGGACGGGGTCGCGGTGGCGAAGTGCAGCGCGACGAACGGCGAGTAGCTCCAGTCGAGCAGCCGCGTCGGCAGCCCGTGGTGCTGCGCGACGGCGAGCCAGTTCCAGAGCGAGTCGGCCGGCTCGATGTAGCGCCGGGCGTAGCGCCGGAAGGCGCGCAGCAGGTGGTTCTCCAGCGCGGCGTAGCCCGGGCCGAGCCGCATGAGCGAGGTGCGCAGGTCGAAGCGGACATCTGGCATGCCGCGGTACGCGAAGTTCGACCGGTGGCGGCGAAGCGGCTCCTGCCAGCTGTCGGCGAAGAGGCAATCGATCAGCTCGTTCCAGGTTTGCGGTCGCAGCTCTTCCACACTCTGCCTTCCTTCTCTGGAGCAGGACATTCTGGCGGTTCAGCTCTCCGCAGACGCCGTATCGTTGTTTCAGAAGCTATACGGAGCGGCGCCGGGCCTGCCGCGGGTGGCGTGCACCACCGCCCGGGCCAGCGGCGGGACGAGCGCGCCGGCCCGCAGGCACAGCTCGGCGAGGGGCGGGCGGACCAGCGCCGCCTGCAGCACGCGAGCGGCGCGCAGCCGCGGGCCGAACTCGCGCCGCCACGCGCTCCGGTAGGCCGCCTCCCACGCGCCGAGCGTGATCCGCCCGCCGAGCAGCGCGTCCGCCAGCGGCGCGCACAGCTCCGCCGCGCGCAGCGCCATCGCCATGCCGTCGCCGCACAGCGGCGGGATCATCGCCGCCGCATCGCCCAGCCGCGCGGCGCCGTGCCAGGGCGCCGGCTCGTCGCCGGTGTCGACCGGCGCGACCGAGACGAGCGTCTCGCTGACGATCTGGCCGCCGGCCAGCCGCTCGCCGAGCGCCGGGTTCCAGCGCCCCAGCGCCGCGATGACCGCCCGCGGGTCCCCTCCGGCGCGCCGGAACGCCTCGCGCGAGACGAGCAGGCACAGGTTCACCAGCCCACCGCCGACCGGGGCCAGCCCCGCGTAGCCGCCCTCGAACAGGTAGAGCTCGACCTCCGGCCGGGCGGCTATCCCCGCGATGTGGCACTTCACGCCGACGCCCGTCTTGTGGGCCGCCCGCGGCGGCCGGGCCCGCAGGCCGCGCGCCGGGTGGCGCCCGCAGGCCACGACGGCCGCCCTGGCGTGCTCCACCCGCACCTCGCCCCCGGCGCGCAGGCGCACCCGCGCCCCCACCTCGCTGACCTCCATCTCCAGCGCGTACGTGGCGGTGCGCAGCGTCGCGCCGGCCGTCTCCGCGGCACGCGCCAGGGCGGCGTCGAGCGCGAACCGGCTCACCCCCCACGCGTCGCCGGGGAGCGCGACGCGCAGCGAGCGGCCGGATGCCGCCGTCAGCGTGGCCGCGCGCATCGTGGTGGGCGCGAGGCCCGCGACGGTATCGAGCAGCCCGAGCGCGCTCAGGCTGGCCTGCGACTCGGGCGAGAGGAACTCGCCGCACACCTTGTGCCGCGGGAATGTGTCGCGCTCGACCAGCAGCACGTCCCAGCCGCGCCGCGCCAGCGCATGCGCCAGGCTGCTGCCGGCCGGCCCGGCGCCGATCACGATGATGTCTCTCATAGATGCGCTATTGTGGCGGGCCGCGCCCCGGAGCGACGGAGCAGCGAGAGGGTCGCGGAGAGCGGGCAGCGCGGCGGCGAAGCTGCTGCCATGATACACGATCTCTGTTGCGGCGAGGGAGGCCCGGCGCTACGCGTCCCTTCCGGCGCCGGGGATCAGCACCAGCCAGCGGTACATCGGCCGCCACGCGTAGCTGAGCCGCTCGAGGCCCGGCAGCCCGCGCAGACGCCGCAGGTCCGCCGAGCGGAACCCGCGCGCCACCGAGAGCTGGGCGTCGTGGCGGATCATCCGGTTGCGCGAGAGCGCCGCGGTCGCGAGGCGGATGGCGACCCAGGCCACCGCGCTGCGGTGTAGGTCGTTGACCACCACGCCGATGCGCGCCGCCCGCGCGAGCGCCTGCAGCGCCGCTCCCAGGCGCCCGTCCTCGAAGTGGTGCAGCACGAACGCCGCAGTCACGATGTCGGCTGAGCCGGGCGCGAGGTCGAACAGGTCGCCCTGCCGCACCCGCACCCGCGGCTCGCCGGCGAAGTAGCGCTCGGCCTCGGCGCAGGTGGCCGGGTTGATGTCCAGCAGCGTTATGTCCATCTCAACCGCGGCGCGCTCCGCCCAGCGCAGCAGCGCGCGGCCGGCGTCGCCGCTCCCGGCGCCGACATCGAGGATGCTGAGGCGCCGCGGCCGCCCGGCGGCGCGCCACAGCCGCTCGACCCCCTCGCGCGTGATGCGCGCCGAGCCGAGCACCCGGTTGATGATGCGCAGCTCGCGCAGCGCGCCCGTGAGCTCCTGGCCGCCGATCGCCAGGTCGTCCATCAGCTCGGGGGCCGTGGAGCGCGCCCGCAGATCAGGCCACGGGCGCCGCAACCCGCTCTCCTCGCCGCTGCGCGGCGCCGTCGGTGGGCTCCAGGACGATCCCGGCCGGCAGGTAGGTCAGGTGCGCCATCTCGGCGACGAGGCCGGGGCCGAAGGCCATCGCCACCGCATCCTCCGCCGCCGGCGGCTGCTCCTCGCGCATCCGGCGGCGCAGCTCATCGAGCACGAACAGGATCGTCGGCGAGGACATGTTGCCGTAGTTCCGCAGCACCTCGCGGCTCGGCGCCACCTGCTCCGGCGTCAGCCCGAGCGCCTCGGCCACCTGGTCGACGATGCTCGGCCCGCCCGGGTGGATCGCCCAGCGCGGCGGGCGCGGCCTGCCGGCCAGCAGCTGGTCAACCGCCGGGGCCGCGATCTGGCCGACCATGCGCGGCACCTGCGGCGAGAGCGTCATGTGGAAGCCGTGGTCGCCGATCCGCCAGCTCATCGCGTCGGCGGTGTTCTCGGCGTAGGTGGTGGAGAAGCGGTTCAGGACGAAGCGCTCGCGCCCGCCGCTCTCGTCCGCGCCGATCACGCACGCCGCCGCGCCGTCCGCGAACAGCGACGTGACCGTGAGGTTCACGCGGTCCAGCCGGGGCTGGGCGTGGATCGAGCACAGCTCGGCGCACACCACCAGCACGCGCGCCCCCGGCCGCGACCGGACGATCTCGGCGGCCAGGCGCATGGCGTTGAACGCCGCGGAGCAGCCCATGAAGCCGACGATCGACCGCTCGACGCCCGGCCGCAGCCCGATCTGGCCGGCGATCGCGATGTCCAGGCCGGGCGCGAAGAAGCCGGTGCAGCTCACGGCGATCAGGTGGGTGATCTCCGCCGCCGGCCCGGCCACGTCCTCCTCGGAGCACCCGGCGTACTCGGCGAGCGCGCGGCGCGCCGCGGCGGCGCCGATCTCCACCGCCTCGCGCTCGTAGATCGCCATGCGCTCGGCGGTGGTCGGGGCCTCCGCGACCGGCCGGGTCGGGACGAAGCGCGACTCGGACGGCGGGCGCGAGGCGTCCGGCAGGCACGAGTAGCGGGTCTCGATCCCGGACAGCCGGTAGAGCGAGCGCAGCCAGCGCGCGAGCGCCGGCTGGTCCGCCAGCGCCTCCACCAGCCACTCGCACAGCGCCGCCTGCGGCACGCGGTAGCGCGGCACTGCGGTTCCCAAGGCCAGGATCGCCGGAGAGGGTCCTTCTGATCTCATTCTTTACGCTCTCTGTTCCCTTCTTCCGCCGCTCTAGGCGGCGCAGGCGTGCAGCGACGTGGCGGGTGTTTCACCACACCGAAATCGAGCTTCCTCCCGCGATGGCAGTATAAGGGACTCACGGGCGCTTCGGCATACGCGGCGTTGCAGATCCTGTGCCAGGCAGCGGGCGTCTGGGCGCTCGCTCGGCTGCCCTAGGGGTCCCCAACGGCGCCCGGCGGCCGCAAGAGCGGCAGCGCGAGGGGATTTCTTCCACCCGAGAACGTTTCCGCCGCCGGTATCGCGCGCAGCGGCGAGGGCAAAGGATCGTGGAGGGTCTGCACCCTCCACGACTGCCTTGTGGGTATGAACGGTCGAGCCAGCCGCGCGTCACGGCTTCCCGCCGCGCTACTCGCCGCCCTCCTGGTTGGGGATGCTCTCGTTGTCGTCGCCGCGGGTCTGGCCCGACAGCCCGCCGTCGTTCTCGATGTTCCTGCGGCCAGCCCCGCGCCCGACCGCGCCCGGCATCGGCGGGGTCTCGACCCCGTGGCGCTGGTCGAGCCCGGAGAGATCGCCGACGGTGCGCGCCTTGGCCCGGATGCTGCCCGCTCCAGACGACCCCCCGGCGCCGCCCAGCCCGTCCACCGCGCCGGTCCGCTCGTTGCCCGCGCCGGCGTCCTTGCGCCCGGCCTGGCGCTCCTCATCGACGCCCATGTCCGGCGCGTTGGTGCGCTTCTTCTTCGGCATCGCTCCCTCCATCTCTCAGCGGAATGCGCAAAGGTATGCACGCCGCGTGCCAGCGCCCGGCACACTCAGTGCTGGAACTGGCGCCATTCGGATTGTGGAGGCTTCGCCTCCCCACCGCGTCGCCGGGATCAGCGTCGTCTCCCAAAAGGGCGCGCTCGTCGCCGAGATCGAGTTCGCGCCCGCGGAGGAGCGCAGCGCCGGCGGCGCGTGGGCGGCGCCCGAAAAGCGTGTATTATAGAGGCGCAACACTTCGGCGCACGCCCGCGGCGTGCAGCACACAGCACTGGTATGAACGTCGTCTTTCTCTCGCCGAACTTTCCGCCCAACTACGAGCACTTCTGCGGCCGCCTGCGCGCGCTCGGCGCCACTGTGCTGGGCATCTCGGACCAGCCCTACGACTCGCTCACCCCCGCGCTGCGCGACGCCCTGGCCGAGTACTACTACGTCTCCGACCTCCACCACTACGACGAGGTGCTGCGCGCCGTCGGCTACTTCACCCACCGCTACGGCAAGATCGACCGGATCGACTCGCTCAACGAGCACTGGCTGGAGACCGAGGCGCGCCTGCGCACCGACTTCAACGTCGACGGCTTCAAGCTCGCCGACCTCCCCAGCATCAAGCGCAAGTCGGAGATGAAGCGCCTGTTCGCCCGCGCCAAGGTCGCCGTCGCCCGCGGCGCGGTGGTCAAGTCGCCCGCCCAGGCCCGCCGGTTCGTCGCCGAAGTCGGCTACCCGGTCGTCGCCAAGCCGGACATCGGCGTCGGCGCCAACCGGACGTACAAGATCACCAACCGCCAGGAGCTCGACGAGTTCCTGGACAGGTCGCTCGTCGGCTACATGCTCGAGGAGTATGTCCAGGGCGTCATCCAGACCTTCGACGGCCTCACCGACCGCAGCGGCGAGCCGGTGTTCTACACCTCGATGCAGTACAGCCGCGGCGTGATGGAGGTGGTCAACGAGGACGACGACGTCTACTACTACACGCAGCGCGAGATCCCGCCCGACCTCGAGCACGCCGGGCGCAACATCATCCGCGCCTTCGGCGTCCGCGAGCGCTTCTTCCACTTCGAGTTCTTCCGCACGCCCGACGGCCGGCTCATCGCCCTCGAGGTCAACATGCGCCCGCCGGGCGGCCTCTCGCTCGACCTGTTCAACTACGCCAACGACATCGACCTGTACTACGAGTGGGCCAACGTCGTCGTCAACAACCGCTTCGACTCGACGTTCGACTGGCCGTACCACGCGTGCTACGTCGGGCGCAAGGGCTCCAAGGCCTACGCCCACAGCCACGAGCAGGTGCTCGAGCGCTACGGCAGCCGCATCATCCACCACCAGCCCATGGCCCAGGTGTTCCACCGCGCGATGGGCGATTACGGCTACATCGTGCGCTCGCCGGATCTCGAAGAGGTGCTCGAGGTCGCCCGCTACATCCAGCAGAAGTCGTAGCCGCCTCGCCCTCCCCGCCGCGCCCTGGCGAACGGAGGACGCCGCCCACGCGAACTGTATGAAGCTGTAATGTACGAGGCTTGGTCGTAGAAGCGCGCCGCCACTAGACTGCGCTCAGGAGAAGAGATGAGCAGACAGGAGTGGCGCCATGAACTACGACGACCTGCCCACCGACGCACCTGGCGGCGACTGCCCTGAATCGGGCCCCTACGCCGACGACTGAATAGCACGAAAAGGGCGCTGGCCTGGGAGTTTCGCTCCCAGGCCAGCGCCTTTTTATGCTTTGCCCGCCGCTCAGGCCAGCGCTGGGCGCCGGCGGTGCCACTCGGTCGCCTGCTCGTAGGCGTGCCCCGCGCGCAGCAGCAGCCCCTCGGCCCAGTGGCGCGCCACGAGCTGCAGCCCGATCGGCAGCGGCGCGCCGCCGGCACCGGACGTGAATCCACACGGCAGCGCCAGCGCCGGGACGCCCGCCAGATTGAACGGGCCGGTGAAGCGGGTCAGGCTCCGGGCCGCCTCGATCGCGTCGGCGCCGAGGCGCGGCGCCGGCACCGGGGTCGCCGGCAGCGCCAGCAGGTCGAAGCGCTCGAACAGCCGCTCGAGCCGCCGCCGCCACAGCGTCTGCGTCCGGCGGGCCAGGATGTACTCGGTCGAGGTGTACGCCGCGCCGCGCAGCATCCGCGCCCGCACGTCCTCGCCGAAGCGCTCGGGCGCGTCGCGCAGCCGCTCCTGGTGGTAGGCGGCGGCATCGCTCGTGACCATGAGCGCGTTCATCTGCGCCGCCTCCAGCGCGTCGGAGAGGTCGACCTCCTCGACGCGGGCGCCGAGCGACTCGAACGTCGCCGCGGCCGCGCGCACCGCCGCCAGCACCTCGGCGTCGGCGGCGTCCAGGTAGGCGCCGGCCGCCACCAGGCCGACGCGCAGCCCGCGCACCCCCTGCTCGATCCCCGCCAGGTAGTCGTCCACCGGCACATCGGCCGAGTACGGGTCGTCCGGGTCGTAGCCGGCGATCGCCTGCAGCAGCAGCGCGACGTCGCGCACGCTGCGGCCGAGCGGGCCGCAGTGGTCCAGGTTCCAGCTCAGCGGCACCACACCGCGCGCGCTGACCCGCCCGAAGGTCGGCTTCAGCCCGGTCACGCCGCACAGCGCGGCCGGGACGCGGATCGAGCCGCCGGTGTCGCTGCCGAGCGAGCCCATGCACATGCCGGCCGCGAGCGCCGCGCCGGAGCCGCCCGACGATCCGCCCGGCGCGCGCTCCAGGTCCCACGGGTTGCGGACCGCGCCGTAGTGCGGGTTCTCATTGGTGAGCCCCAGCGCCCACTCGTGCATGTTGAGCTTGCCGAGCATCACCGCGCCGGCCGCCGCGAGCCGCTGGACCGCCACCGCGTCCTCCTCCGGCACAAAGTCGGAGAGGAACGCGGAGCCGGCGGTGGTGCGGATGCCCTTGGTGTAGTACAGGTCCTTCAGCGCCAGCGGGATGCCGTGGAGCGGGCCGCGGTAGCGGCCGGCGCCGATCTCCGCCTCGGCGGCGCGCGCCTGCTCGAGCGCCAGCTCGGGCGTGCGGGTGATGAAGCAGTTCAGGCGGCCGTCGAGCGCCTCGATGCGCTCCAGGTGCGCCTGCGCCAGCTCCACCGGCCCGAGCGCGCGCGTGCGCAGCAGCTCCGCGGCCTCAGAGATGGTGAGGTCAATGAGCTGAGTCACAAACCGCATCCTTTCAACTGTCTGGGCGCGCCCCCCGGATCACGGGAGCGCGGAGCCGAGCCACGACTCATACACCCGCCGCTGCTCGTCGGTCGGGTTCTCGACCGGGACGATCTTCAGCGTGTCGGGCGGGGCGGGCGCGAGGGTCAGCGGCACGTGCAGCAGGTCGTCGCGGCGGAACAGGCTGAACGTGACCGTGTCGCCGGGCTGGCGCTCGGAGATACGCGCCTTGAGCCGCTCCTCGTCCACCCGCACGCCGTCGAGCGCGATGATCTCGTCGCCGGCGTAGATCCCCGCCGTGTACGCCGGGCCGTCGGCGCGCACCGCCTGGACCTTGAGGCGGCCGTGGTCGGTCTTCAGGCGCAGCCCGTGCCAGGCGGGCGCGGCGCCGTTCTGCGCGTCCGAGTGGCTCCACTCCAGCCGCAGCCCGGCCATGCCCAGCGCGCGGTCGTAGTCCAGCTCCTCGGCGCCGGCCACATAGCGCTCGAACAGGTCGCGGTACAGGCCGCCGGCCTCGCCGGCGACCGACTCGACGGCGGCCAGGAAGCCGTGCTCCTCGGGGAAGCCGGCGCCGTCCTCGCGGTACTGCCCGTACAGGTAGCGCATCACGTCGTCCAGCGAGCGCGCGCCGCCGCTCTGGTTGCGGATCTCCATGTCCAGCAGCAGCGCCACCAGGCTGCCCTTCAGGTAGTACGAGATGCTCGAGTTGGCGCTGTTCTCGTCCGGCCGGTAGAGCTTGATCCAGGTGTCGAAGCTGCTCTGCTCCAGGCTCTGCAGCGCGCGGCCGGGCTGGCTCTGGAGCGCCTTGATGTCATCGGCGAGCCACTCCAGGTAGCGCTCCGGCGTGGCCAGCCCGGCCCGCACCAGGATCAGGTTGTCGTAGTAGCTGGTGATCCCCTCGGCGACCCACAGCTGGCGGGTGTAGTTCTCGCGGCTGTAGTCGAACGGGCCGAGCGTCGCGGGCCGGATGCGCTTGACGTTCCAGACGTGGTAGAACTCGTGCGAGGTGAGGCCGAGGAAGCGCTCGTAGCTCCTGCGCGGCCGGAACTCCCAGCGCGGGTAGATGTTCGAGACGCTGTTGCGGTGCTCCAGCCCGCCGTACTGGCCGTCCACCAGGTGCAGGATGAAGACGTAGCGCTTGTAGGGCAGCTCCCCGAACAGGTCGCGCGCCGCCTCCACGATCCGCCGCGTGTCCTCCAGCAGCTGGGCCTCGTCCTCGTTGCCGTGCCCCCAGATCGCGATCTCGTGCGGGATGCCGTCCACCTCGAAGGTCAGCAGCCGGTGCGTGCCGCACTCGAACGGCGAGTCCACCAGGTGGTCGTAGTCCTCGGCCTCGAAGGTGTGCCGCCGGACGAAGAACGACGAGCCCTGGATCGTGCCGGTGAGCTGGTTGACCGTGCCGGACTCCTCGGCGACCAGGTCCAGCCCGGTGGTGACGCGCCACCCGTCCGGGGTGACGACGTGGATGGTGAGCGGCTCGGCGGTGCGGCCGGGCACATACATGCAGATCGACGCCGGGTTGAAGTACGCGTGCGTGCCGTCGAGGTGGCTGGTGCGCACCGTGAGCTCGAAGGCGTACACCTGGTAGCTGACCGTCACGCTCTCCGCGCCGCCGCTCTCCACCCGCCAGGTGGACTTGTCGATCTTGCGCCAGGAGAGCGCACGGCCGCCCGCCCGGGCCTCGAACCGCTGGACGTGCCGGGCGTACTCGCGGACCATGTAGGAGCCGGGGGTCCACACTGGGAGGCAGACATCGAGCGTGCGCCCGGCCACATCGGGGATGTCGACCTGCACGTGGTACAGGTGCGTGTGCGGCTCGGGCATGGAGACCGTGTATGTGATCATCGGCAGATGTTGGAAATTGCAGAGTGCGGACGGCGCGGGCGGCAGGCGGCGCTGCAGCCCGCCCAACGGCTCGCGGACGGCAGACTGAGGCTGTCGCTGAGGACAACCTACAATCTGGGATCTGCGAGGGGCGGAGCGCGCTCCGCCCCTCGCCGTCTCCGATCATCAGGCGGTGTACGGGGCGAACAGCCTGGCGAAGAGCCGCTCGAACTGCGGCGACTCGCCGTCGATCCGCTGGTACAGCTCGACGACTTGGGCGGCCTGGTCGCGGCGGCGCCACATCTCGCGCGCGAACGCGTCGTCCGCCACGCCCTCGGCGCGCAGGAAGGCGTAGAACTGCTTGATCGACGTGCACATCTCGCGCGCGGCGCGCGGCGAGCTGTTGAGGATCTTGCGCGGGTAGAAGAAGAACAGACACTCGTCGAGCGTCGCGTAGTCCCCTTCGTCCAGGCTGCGGTTGTAGTAGTTCGCCAGGAAGTCGGCGTAGACCCACAGGTCGCCGGTGCGGTTGGCGGCCGTCGCCTCGCTCTTGCCCTGCAGGATCAGGTGCTGGTAGAAGCGCTCCATCAGCTCGTTGCTGCGCTCGAGCGCCGCCTCCGCCGGGGAGGGCTCGTCGCCCAGCTCGTCCGACCGCCAGCGCCCGCCGTCCAGCGGGTCGTCCCACTCGTCGTCATCGTCCTCGTCGTCGAAGAGCACGTCGCCGACCAGCCCGAGGCTGGTGTCGCCCTCCTCCTCGTCGTCGGGGGTGTAGGGCACCAGCGTCGCGAAGAGCGACGGCTCGTGCGGCAGCAGCTTGTGGAAGCGCGCGGCGAGGATGTTCTGCACCTCCTCGGGCGCGTCGGCGCGCTGCAGGCGATCGACCTCATCCGGCGTGAGCGCGGCCATGAGCTTCTGGGCCGCCTCGGCCAGCCCAGGGTTCTGCTCCATGAACTCGCGCATGTCGTCGATGTCGTCGATCTCGAACAGCGGGTCGTCCTCGAACTCGTCGTCGTCGAAGTCCTCGTCGTCCTCGTCGAAGCCCTGCCCGTAGGCGTTCTCCGGCTCGTAGTCCGGCGCGTCGGCGAACGCGTCGCTCCAGCCCTCCTCGTCGTACCCGCCGCGCGCCAGCCGCTCCTCGATGTGGGCGGTGTGGTCCTCGAGCGCGTTCACCGGCTCGAGGTACACCACGGTCGGGGTGCCGGACTGGCCGCCGGGGATGACGCGCGCGGTGGAGGCGCGCTGGGCCGTGCCGTTCCACAGCTCGCGGGCGGCGGCGGCGCGCCGGCTGGCGAGCATCTGCTCCTGCAGGCTGGCGATCGCGTCGAGCAGCTCGCTGGCCGCGGCCTCCTCCGCGCCCGGGCCGAGCCAGTGCGGCCCGCGCTGGAAGCCGGTGGCCGAGATGAACAGGCCGTCCACCAGGCGCAGCCGCGGGTCGCTCGCCACCAGGTCGCGCCACGGGCGGCCGGGGTAGCCGGTGCGCCAGGGGGCGCGGGCGTAGATCGGCAGCAGGCTCTCCTCCGGGGAGACCGCCTCGCTGCGGCCGCGCGCCGTGTGCTCGGCGATGGCGTCGAGCAGCTCGCGGTCCTGCGCCAGGACATCGTCGAGGCGGAAGGCGGCGGCCGGCTCGCGCTCGAAGCGCATGGTGAGCGGCGTCGCGCGCGTGATCGACACCAGGATGCTGTCCCCGGCGTGGAAGCCAGTGCGGCGGTACCAGCCGCCGAGCGACAGGGCGGGCGCGCTCGCCGGGCCGAACAGCCCCTCGCCGAGCGCCAGCGCGACCTCGCGCAGCGGGATCGCGCGCCCCGAGGCGTCCTCGAGGCGCAGGTCGCGCCGGTAGAGCGGGGCGAACGGGGCGAGGCGCACGCGCAGCAGCATGTCGCCCTCTATCTCCTCCTCGCTGGGGATCACGCGGAAGCGCAGGCCCTCGAGCACCACCCGCAGCGGCACGAGCTCGCCGCCGCCGAGGCGCACCCACCCGACCGCGGTCGCCTCGAAGCGCAGCTTCTCGCGGATGCTGGCGTACGGATCTTTGGCTCGGCTCGGCCGCCGCGCGAGCACCCGGTCGAGGATCTCGCGCTCGGCGACGACGCCGCTGTACTGCTCCGCCAGCTCCAGCAGGATGCTGGAGATCGTCGGTTCGTGCTGGGCCATGGGCTCTATCTCCTAGGGGACAGTATCGAGCGCCGATCCGGATCGATGCGCCGCCTGCAGCTCTGTCCCATCCATTACCTAACCTATGTATCCGCCACAACCGCCTGGGGCACGAGACGCTGCCACGCGCCCGCCGGCCCCCACCCGTCGCACAGCTCGGGGTGCACCAGCTCCGCGAGCAGCTCGAGGCTCTCGGCGATCCGCGGCCCCGGGCGGCTGAAGTACGCGCTGCCGTCGGCCACGTAGACGCACCCGCGCCTGACGGCCGGCAGCGCGCCCCACGCGTGGCGGCGCGGCAGCACCTCCGCCGCCTCCTTGAGCGCGCGCTGCACCCCGAAGCCACACGGCGCGACGACGATCACCTCCGGCGCAAAGGCGATCACGTCGTCCCACGGGACGTGGCGCGACGCCGCGCCCGCGCGCCCGAGCCCGGGCTTCCCGCCGGCGAGCTCGACCAGCTCCGGCATCCAGTGCCCCGGGCCAAACGCCGGGTCGAGCCACTCGAGGAAGGCCACCCGCGGCCGCGTGCGCGCCTGCTGCACGCGCTCGCGCACGCGCTCGATGCGAGCCTGCACCTCCGCCACCAGCCGCTCCGCCCGCTGCTCCACGCCGGCCGCCGCGCCCACGGCGACGAACGTCTGCAGCACATCGGCGAGCGTGCCCGGCTCAAGTGTGAGCACACGTGGTGCCACGGGCGCAAAGATGTCGGTGATGTCGCTGACGACGCGCTGCACCGCGCCGTAGCTCACAGCGCACACCGCGCACAGCGACTGCGTCAGGATCAGATCCGGGCGAAGTTCGAGCAGCAGCTCGCTATCGAGCTCGTAGAGGCTGAGGCCATCGCGCAGCTGGCGGCTGACGTGGTGGTCGATCTCATCCGAGGGCCAGTCGTGGTGGTCGAGCAGGCTGCGCGTAACCACCGGGAGTTCGCGCACGCCGGCGGGATAGTCGCACTCGTGGGTCACGCCGACCAGGGCATCTTCGAGACCCAAGGCGCAGACGATCTCGGTCGCGCTTGGGAGCAGAGAGACGATCCGCATGTGCCCCTCCCCGCGTGGCTGTCCCACTTGCATTATAGCACAGCGGCTACACCAGGTGGCCCGTTCGGTTGACGCTCCTTCACCGACAATTGTTGTCGCTTCTCTCTCAAAGGGGCCTGCGGCCACTATGATGTGGCGCAGTGAAGTCTGGAGCGCCGCTGGCCCGCCGGGGCCGCTTGCCGCCGGGAGGCTGGGCGGGCCCGCGCCACAGACTAAACGCTCCGCCGCTCTGCGGTGGAAAAGGGGAGCTCCTGGGGAGGCTTCGCCTCCCCAAACCCCTCCAGGCGGTCGGCACGACCACCCTCCCTCGCAGGGAGGTTCGGAGGGCCAGCGACCCTCCAAAGATCCCCTTCTTCAGCCGCGCGGCTGCGGAAGGTGGAGACTTCGGGGAGACTTCGCCTCTCCGAGCAACCCGTAATGATGAGCGCAGCTTAATGCGGAGGAAAACTCAGACGCCATGAGCAGCAACACACGAGAGCAGACGCGCGTCACGCGACGAGGGTTTCTTAAGGGCGCCTCGCTGGGCGTCGGCGTACCGGTGGTCGGCGGGCTGCTGACTGCGTGCGGCAACCGGGCAGGCGCGTCGACCAGCGCCCCGGCGCAGGCTCAGTCGGAGGACCCGCAGCCGTCGCCGGGCGGGATGACCCCCGACGAGATGGACGCGATGCACGAGGAGGGGGTCAAGCTCTTCGTCCAGGGCATCGATACGCCGTACGGCGGCCGGCCGCTGGAGCCGCGCATGGACGGCGACGTCAAGGTGTTCGAGCTGACCTGCAAGGTCGTCGACTGGGAGGTGGCGCCCGGCAACGTCGTCAAGGCCTGGACCTACAACGGCACCATGCCCGGCCCCGAGATCCGCGTCACCGAGGGCGACACCGTCCGGCTGGTGGTCAAGAACGAGCTGCCCGAGAGCACCTCGGTGCACCCGCACGGCGTGATGGTGCCGAACAGCATGGACGGCGTGCCGTTCATCACCCAGCCGCCGATCAAGCCGGGCGAGACCTTCACCTACGAGTTCGTCGCCAAGAACCCCGGCTCGCACATGTACCACTCGCACCACAACTCGACCAAGCAGGTCGGCAAGGGGCTGCTGGGCGCGTTCATCATCGAGCCGAAGAACCGGGCGCAGGACCCGGAGTACGACCTGGACTACACGATCATCCTGAACGATCAGAACGGCGGCTTCACGCTCAACGGCAAGGGCTTCCCGGCCACCGAGAAGTACGTCGCCAAGCTGGGCCAGAAGGTGCGCTTCCGCTACATGAACGAAGGGCTGATGATCCACCCGATGCACCTGCACGGCCTGCCGCAGCTGGTGTTCGCGCGCGACGGCTGGAACCTGCCGCAGCCCTACCTGTGCGACACGGTGAACGTCGCGCCGGGCGAGCGCTGGGACGTGATCGTGGACTGCACCGAGCCGGGGGTCTGGGCCTTCCACTGCCACATCCTCTCGCACGCCGAGGGCGAGCACGGGATGTTCGGCATGGTCACGGCGCTGATCGTCGAGGAGTAGTCTCACTTCCTCTGTATTGTGGAGGGCGCTGGCTCCGCCGGCGCCCTCCACATGTTGTAGGAGTTACGCGGCGGTCCGTCCTGCACCCAGGCGTGCTCCGCAGGCGCTCCGCCCTGCACCCGGGCAGGAGGGCCAGCGCCGGCCCTCCTGCACCACCCGCGCCAGGGCCTGCGGCCCTGGACCCGCAAGGGAACGCGTACGCCGCTAGTCAGCAGGTTGTCATGCCCACGCACAACGATGCCCGTGCCCCAGGCACGGTCTTGATATGCTGCAACGCCCAGTGTGGTTGAGACGAACGCCTGGTGGACTGCAACGCAACGGACAATGCGGTTGAGACGTGCGGCTGGTGTGCTGAGGCATGACAACGGGCGGGCTATGGGAGGCGGCACCGCTTGCGGGGATGGTTCGGAAGGGGCTGCACAGCCCCTTCCGGCGGGGGAGAGCGCGAGAGGGGTCGCAACCCCTCTCGCCCGCAAGCACGCTCTGACCGCATTACAGGGGTTACGCGGTGGCCTTGCCACCCGCGCCCTGTGAAGAAATGAGGATCGTGGAGGGCCTCGGCCCTCCACACCTCCCCGCGCGGTTTGGGTGCTCCAACTTGACAGGCCGGCGCACAGCCGCTATAGTTTCGCAAGTTGGCACTCACGTGAGCACGGCGATGGTCGTCAGAAGCTTCGACATGGCAACTACCACTACCGGCGCCCCGGCGACGTTCGTCGGGGCCTCCGAGCGTGGGAGGAGCCAAGGTCAATGACGAGCCAGGCGTGATGCGCCCCCTCCTGCAAAGGACGGGGGCGATTTTTTATTGTGGAGCTGTGGAGGCTGTATGCTGCTGGATCGCTACCGGGCGTTCCTCCCGGTGACTGAGCGGACGCCGATGCTGACGCTCGGCGAGGGCAACACACCGCTCGTAGCCGCGCCGCGCCTCGCCGAGGCGATCGGCGTCGGCGCGCTGTATCTGAAGTGCGAGGGCATGAACCCGACCGGCTCGTTCAAGGACCGCGGCATGGTCGTGGCGGTCGCCAAGGCGCTCGAGGCCGGCGCGCGCTCGGTGATCTGCGCGTCCACCGGCAACACCTCGGCGAGCGCCGCCGCCTACGCCGCGCGGGCCGGGATCGAGGCGATCGTCGTCGTGCCGGCCGGCAAGATCGCGCTCGGGAAGCTGGCCCAGGCGCTGATGTACGGCGCGCGCCTGCTGGTGATCGAGGGCAACTTCGACGAGGCGCTGCGCATCGTGCGCGAGCTGTCCGAGAAGTATCCGGTGACGCTGGTCAACTCGGTGAACCGCGACCGCATCGAGGGCCAGGCGACCGCCGCCTACGAGATTGTGGACGCGCTCGGCGAGGCGCCGGACGCGCTCTGCCTGCCGGTCGGCAATGCCGGCAACATCACCGCGTACTGGCACGGCTTCCGCGCCTACAAGGCGGCCGGCAAGATCGACCGGACGCCGCGCATGTTCGGCTTCCAGGCCGAGGGCGCGGCGCCGATCGTGCGCGGCAAGCCGGTGGAGTGCCCCGAGACCGTGGCGACGGCCATCCGCATCGGCAACCCCGCCAGCTGGCGCTACGCCGTCGAGGCCCGCGACGAGTCCGGCGGGCTGATCGAGTGCGTCTCGGACGCGCAGATCCTGGCGGCCTGGCGCGACCTGGCCCGCTACGAGGGGGTGTTCTGCGAGCCCGCCTCGGCCGCCGGCGTCGCCGGGCTGCGCATGCTCGTCGAGCAGGGGCGCGCCCCGCGCGACGGGCGCTACGTCGCGGTGCTGACCGGCCACGGCCTGAAGGACCCCGGGCTGGCCGTCGAGCAGTTCGCGGCGCCGTCCCCCGTCCCGGCGGAGATGTCGGCGATCCTGAAGTGGCTGGGGTGGTGAGCAGCGCCGTCACTCGTGTGAGAAGTCAGAAGTCAATCGTCAGCACAGCCGAGGCCAGTGTGATCGCGTTCCAGTGATACTGGCCGCTGACGACTGAGGCAGCAGCGGAGCGAAGCGACATGGGACTGCTGGTGATGAAATTCGGCGGCACGTCGGTGGGCAGCGCGGCGGCGATCAAGTCGCTCGCGGCGATCGTGGCCGAGCAGCGTAAGCCGTGGGGCGCCGTCGCGGTGGTGGTGTCGGCGATGAGCGGCGTGACCGACGCGCTGATCCGCGGCGCCACCGGGTCCGCCGCCGGCGACCGCGACATCGGGATGGCGACGGCGGCCGATCTGCGCGAGCGGCACGCCGCGGCGCTGCGCGAGCTCGTGGGCGACACCGACGACGCGCGCGCGGTCTGGGGGCGGATCACGGCGCTGATCGACGAGTACGCGCTGCTCTGCCGCAGCGTCGGGGTGCTGGGCGAGGTCTCAGCGCGGGCGATGGACGCGATCTCGGGGCTCGGCGAGCGCATGAGCGCGCCGCTGGTGGCCGCGGCGCTGCGGGCGCGCGGGATAGAGGCCGAGGCGATCGACGCGACCGAGCTGATCGTCACGACGGCCGAATTCGGCAGGGCGGTGCCGCTCTACCCGCAGACGCGCGAGCGCATCCGCGCCCGCCTGCTGCCGCTGCTGGAGCGCGGCGTCGTGCCGGTGGTCACCGGCTTCATCGGCGCCACCGAGTCCGGCGCGGCCACCACCCTCGGGCGCGGCGGCTCGGACTACAGCGGGGCGATCATCGGCGCGGCCCTGGACGCCGACGAGGTCGCGATCTACACCGATGTCGACGGCGTGATGACGTCCGACCCGCGGCTGGTGCCGGAGGCGCGCATCATCCCGACGCTCTCCTACGCCGAGATGAGCGAGCTGGCCTACTTCGGCGCCAAGGTGCTGCACCCGCGGACGATCCGGCCGGTGGTGGAGCGCGGCATCCCGCTGCGCATCCGCAACACCTTCAACCCGACGCACACGGGCACGCTGGTGGTGCGCGAGGCGGAGGCGGGCGGCAAGCCAGTGAAGGCCGTCACTTCGATCAAGGAGATGAGCCTGATCACCGTCGAGGGGCGGGGGATGATGGGCGTGCCAGGCGTGGCCGCGCGCACCTTCAGCGCCGTGGCGAGCGTGGGCGCCAACGTGCTGATGATCTCGCAGGCCTCGTCGGAGCAGAGCATCTGCTTCGTGGTGCCGACGAGCACGGCGCCGCAGGTGGTGGGCGCGCTGGAGCAGGGGCTGGGGCCGGCGATCGCCCGGCGCGACATCGACCGGATCTGGTCGCGCGACGACGTGGTGATCGTCACGGCGGTCGGCTCAGGCATGCGCGACACGCCGGGGGTGGCGGCGCAGGTGTTCGGGGCGCTCGCCGCCCAGCAGATCAACGTGGTGGCGATCGCCCAGGGCTCGTCGGAGTGCGCGATCAGCGTGGTGGTCGCGGCCGCGGACGCCGACGCGGCGGTGCGGGCGCTCCACGAGCTGACGTAGGCGGGCGCCGCTGGGCGGAGCAGGGGCCTGCTCTGGGGATCGCCTCCCTTCGAGAAGCTGCTAGAATGTGCGCCGCTGTGCTGAGGCGCGATGACGGGCGGGCGCTTCGCCTGCGGTGGCCTGCGGGCCGCGCCCCGACCCACGTCGGCAGCCCGCCCAGCGGCGCAAGTGTCTGTGGAGCAGAGGATAGCCTTGTGGCGCTGATCGAGGTTGAGGACCTGCGCAAGACCTTCCTGGTCCCGGTGCGGCGCTCCGGCCGCCTCGCGGCCCTGCGCACGCTGCTGGCGCGCGAGTACCGCAGCGTCCACGCGGTGGACGGCGTCAGCTTCTCGCTCGCGGCCGGCGAGATGGTCGGCTACCTCGGCCCCAACGGCGCGGGCAAGTCCACCACGCTCAAGATGCTGACCGGCATCCTGGTGCCGAGCGGCGGGCGGATCGTGGTGGACGGGCGCGTGCCGCACCGCGAGCGCGTCGAGCACGCGCGGCGCATCGGCGTCGTCTTCGGGCAGCGCACCCAGCTGTGGTGGGACCTGCCGACGATCGAGTCCTTCGAGCTGCTGCGCCACGTCTACCGCATCCCCGAGCGCCGCTGGCGCGAGAACCTCGACGCCTTCACCGAGCTGCTCGACCTCGGGCCGTTTCTCGAGACGCCGGTGCGCCAGCTGTCGCTCGGCCAGCGCATGCGCGCCGACCTGGCCGCGGCGCTGCTGCACGACCCGGCGATCCTCTTCCTCGACGAGCCGACGATCGGGCTGGACGTCGTCGCGCGCGAGCGCATCCGCCAGTTCCTGCAGGAGATCAACCGCGAGCGCGGCGTGACGGTGATCCTCACCACCCACGACCTCGGCGATATCGAGCGGCTCTGCCGCCGCGTGGTGCTGATCGATCACGGGCGCGTGATCTACGACGGCGACCTCGAGGCCCTGCGCGAGCAGTACGGCCGCTGGCGCATGCTGGTGGTGGACCTCGGCTCCTCCAGCGAGGCGCCGGCCATCGACGTCCCCGGCGCCGAGGTTGTGCGGACGGAGGGGCCGCGGGTCTGGCTGCGCTTCGACCGCCGCGCGACCACGGCCGCGGCGCTGATCGCCAGGGTGGCCGCCAGCTACCAGGTGCGCGACCTGACGGTCGAGGAGCCGGCGATCGAGGGGATCGTGCGCGATATCTACGAGAGCGGCGCCGGCCGGCGCCACGTGAGCCCCTAGCCGGTGTGGGACTTGTTTCCCATAGCGCAGTGGGCGGCGGCGTAGTAGGCTGGTGCAGAGCGCAAGCGGCCGCTCGCGGGTGGGGCGCAGGTGCTACACGACCGCCGCACACGCCCGCGGGCGCCGGGTTGTGCTATACTCCGTCATAGCGCCGGTCCACGTCACGCCCCGGCGTCTCACCACACGCGAGCGACGAAACGCCAATGAGCGATCAAGCAGCGAAGGAGCGATCCGCCGCACTCACTGAGCAGGGGGCCGCCGCGCTGAAGGCGGGCGATCGGGCGCGAGCCCAGGCGCTGCTCGGCGAGGCGATACGGCTCGATCCGCGGAACGAGCGTGCCTGGCTGTGGATGTCGGGCGTGGTCACCAGCGTCGCGCATCGCCGGCAGTGTCTCGAGCGCGTGCTCGCCATCAATCCGGCGAACGAGGCCGCCCGCCGCGGGCTGGCGAACCTCGGCGCCGCTGGCACGCAGCAGGCCGCGCCACCCGCAGCGCAACGCCCCTCATCACCGCCGCCGGCGTCGCAGCCCTCGGCCCCGCAGACGCCGCCAGCGCAAGCCGCCACTCCGCCCGCGCGCCCGCAGCAGCCGTTCGACCCGCTTGCCCCGACGCCGGGCGACGCCCAATCCCGCCGCGCCCGGCCTGCCGAACCATCCGCACCCGCGCGCCGGGCCGCGCCCGCGCAGCCGTTCGACCCGCTCGCCCCGACGCCGGGCGACGCCCAATCGCGCCGCGCCCGGCCTGCCGAACCGCCCGCACCCCCGGCTGAGCCCCAGAAGCCGTTCGACCCGCTCGCGCCGGGGCCGGAGGCGGAGACGCAGCCGCGCATCCCGGAGCCGGAGGCGGCGAAGCCAACCCCGCCGCTGCCGCGGCCCTTCCGCAGCGGCGAAGCGGGGGAGGCGGCGGCCCAGCAGCCCGAGCCAGCCGAGCCGGTCGACCCGCTGGCTTCGCTACGGCCGCAGGCGACGCGCCGGGAGAGCACGCTGTTCCGCCGGCCGGCGCGTACGGCCCGGTCCGCCCCCGCGCAGACTCCGCCGGACGACCGCACGCGCTCGCGGCAGCTGCGGTCGACGCTGCTCGGCCTGCTGGTGATCGGGCTGGTGCTGGTGCTGCTGATCGGCGGGGCCTATGTGCTGAACCAGCGGCCGCAGGAGCAGGCCGCCGCGCCGCCGGAGGAGCCGACCGCCGCCCCGACCGAGAGCGCGCCGACCCAGGAGCCCTCGCCGGTCCCGACCGCGACGCCGACCCCGGCCGAGCTGCTCGCGCGGGGCGAGGAGCTCGCCGCCGCCCAGAACTACGAGGGCGCGGTCGATCAGTTCACCGCCGTCCTGCGCGCCGAGCCGGACTCGGTCGAGGCGCTGGCCGGGCGCGCCAGCGCGCTGTTCGAGCTGCAGCAGTACCAGCCGGCGATCGACGACTTCGACCGGCTGATCGAGCTGCAGCCGGAGAACGCCGAGGCGTACCACAACCGCGCCCGCGCCCGCTACCGGCTGGACGACTTCGAGGGCGCGATCGAAGACTTCACCCGCGCGCTCGAGCTGAACCCCGAGGACGCGCGCTCCTACCTGCGCCGCGCCGTCGCCCGCGAGCAGGCCGGCGACATCGAGGGCGCGCTGGTGGACTACCAGGCGGCGCTCGACCTCGACCCGGATTATGTCGAGGTGTACTACAACCGGGCGCTGACCCACCAGGCGGCCGGCAACACCGCCGCGGCGGAGGAGGACTTCAGCGCGGCGATCGAGCTCGACGCGAGCTACATGCCGAGCTTCCTCGGCCGCGGCCAGCTGCGCATCAGCCTCGGCAACTACGCCGGGGCCGTAGAGGACTGCACCCGCGCGATCGAGCTGGAGCCGGGCCTGAGGGACGCCTATCTGTGCCGCATCACCGGCCTGCGCGAGCAGGGGGACAGCCAGGCGGCCCTCGCCGACCTCAACACGCTGGTGGAGATGGACCCGGCCGACCCCAGCGCCCTGCGCGACCGGGGCGAGGTGCGCGCGGAGCTCGGCGACACCGCCGGCGCGCTCGAGGACTACCAGCGCGCGCTGGAGCTCTACACCGAGCGCGGCGAGAGCGAGCAGATCGAAGAGGTGCAGCAGCGGATCGCGGAGCTGCAGTAGTGCTGTGGCGGTGATGCGCATCGACGTCCACATCCACTACACGCCCCCAAGCCTCCGCGCGCGCCTCGCAGAGCTCGCCGAGCGCGAGCCGTACTGGGGCCTGCTGCTCGCGCCAGAGACCTCGATCCAGGGCTGGGCCGACGCGGCGCGCATGCTCGCCGATATGGACCAGGCCGGGATCGGCCGCGTCATCGTCCAGGGCGAGTACTTCCAGCGCCACGAGTCGTGCGTCGCGCGCAACGACGAGAGCATCGCGCTGATGCGCGCCCACCCCGGGCGCGTGAGCGCCTTCGCCTGCCTGCAGCCGCGCGCCGGCGACCGGGCGCTGGACGAGCTGGCGCGCTGCGTCGACGCCGGCTTCGCTGGCGTCGGCGAGCTCAACCCCTACGCGCAGGGCTTCGCGCTGGACGACCCGGCCTTCCTGCGGCTGTGCGAGGCCTGCATCCGCTACGGCCTGCCGCTGCTGCTGCACGCGAACGAGCCGGTCGGGCGCTACTACCCCGGCAAGGCGACCACACCGCTGGCGGACTACCACCGCCTGGCGACGCGCTACCCCGAGCTGCGGCTGGTGCTGGCGCACTGGGGCGGCGGGCTGCTGTTCTACGAGACGATCCCGAGCGTGCGACGCGACCTGCGCAACGTCTGGTACGACACAGCGGCCTCGCCGCTGGTGTACGCGACCGACGCCATCTTCCGCGCCGCGCTGGCCTGCGTCGACCACCGCAAGATCCTGTACGGCTCCGACTACCCGCTGCGCATCGTCCCGCGCGAGCAGCGCGAGCCGGACTTCCGGCCGTTCCTGCGGCAGATCGACGCGCTGGGGCTGGACGACGAGGTGCGCGCGGATATCCTCGGGCGCAACGCGGAGCGGCTGCTCGCGGGGCTGGGGCCGGCCGATGACCGGGAGACGGACGAGGCGCATCGCGCCCCGGCCGGCGACGGCACAGGGCACACCTCGCAGCGCTGGCGCCCGCCGATCGGTGCCGCGACCCCGGTGGCGCAGATCGCCGCGGCGTACCCGGCGGCGCGCGCGGTCCTCGAGCGCTACGACATCCCCTGGCAGACAAGCGCGGCGCCCTTCTGGGAGCCGATCGGGCAGGCCGCTGCGGCGCGCGGGCACGGCCCGGCGGCGCTCAGGCGGCTGCTGGCCGAGATCGACGAGGCCGCCGGCGCCGAGACACCTTCGAGCACAACATGACACAACGGATCGCCGTCTTCAGCTGCTTCGCGCTGGGCTACTTTCTCTCGAACTTCTTCCGGGCGGCGAACGCGGTGATCGCCGGCGACCTGACGCGCGATCTGGCGCTCGGCGCCGCGGACCTCGGGCTGATGACCAGCCTGTTCTACGCCGGGTTCGCGCTGGTGCAGCTCCCGCTGGGGTCGGCGCTGGACCGGCTGGGGCCGCGGCTGACGATCCCGGCGCTGATGCTAGCGGGCGCGGCCGGCAGCCTGCTGTTCGGCACAGCCGACTCCTTCGGGCAACTGGCTGCCGGCCGCGCGCTGCTGGGCATCGGGATGGCCGGCGGCCTTATGGGGGCGATCAAAGCCTTCGGCGTCTGGTTCTCGGCGCGGCGCGTGGCGACGGTCACCAGCCTGATGGTCGGGCTGGGCGCGGCGGGCGGGCTTGTGGCCGCAACGCCGCTGGCGTGGCTCAACCAGCAGTTCGGCTGGCGGGCCGTGTTCGTATGGGGCGCCGGCACGATCGTGCTGAGCGCGGCGCTCATCGCGCTGGGCACGCGCAACGCCCCCGCCGGGGTCGCGTGGCGCGCGGCGCCGGGGGGCGCGGGCGGCTTCGGGGCCATCTTCGGCGACGGGCGCTTCTGGCGCATCGCGCCGATCAACTTCTTCCTGGTCGGCACGATGCTCGCGGTGCAGACGCTGTGGGGCGGGCCGTATCTGTTCGACGTCCTGCGCCTCGACCAGATCGAGGCCGGCAACCTGCTGCTGATGATGAGCGGCGGCGTCGTGGCGGGGTACTTCGTCTGCGGGCCGCTGGGCGAGCGCCTCGGCATCCAGCGGGTGGTGACGGCGGCGGCAGGGCTGTTCAGCGTGTGCCACATCCCCTTCCTGCTCTCGGGCTGGACGCCGCCAGCCGCGCTGCTCGCGCCGGTGTTCTTCGGGCTGGGCTTCGGCGGGGCCTTCAACCTGCTGCTCCTGGCCCAGGTCCGCGCCCTGTACCCGCCCCACATGAGCGGCCGCGCGGTGACCGCGCTGAATCTGTTCGGCTTCGGCGGCGCGGCGCTCCTCCAGTGGTGGATGGGCGTGATCGTCGCGCTGTTCGCCCCGGACGCCGCCGGCCACTATCCGGCCGCAGCGTACGCCGCGGCGTTCGGCTTCACCGGAGCCTGCACCGCGCTCAGCCTGATGTGGTACGCCACGCTGGCCCGGGAGCGCGGCCGGAGCCAGACGCGCCCGGCCGAGGCGTAGGCGCCGTCACTGCTGGCGCACCTCGGCCTCAACAACCAGCTCGCCGGCCCGCTCGAAGCGCAGCGTCAGCGGCACCGTCTCGCCCGCCCGCAGCTCGCGGCTCAGCCCGATCAGCATCAGGTGGTGCCCGCCCGGCCGCAGCTCCACCGTCGCGCCGGCCGGGATCTCGATCGCCTCGACCGGCCACATGGCCAGCATCCCGCCGTTGTCCTCGACAGTGTGAAGCTCAGCCGCGGCGGCGACATCCGTCTCCACGCCCACCAGGTAGTCGCCGGCCGCGCCGGTGTTCCTGATGGTCATGTAGGCCGCGCTGTTGCCGAACTCGCCCGCCGCCGGGTGCTCGTACGCGCCCGCATCGGCCCCGCCGAAGGCGGTGGCGCGCACCCAGGCGTCGCTCACCTGCACGCCGCCCTCCGGAGCGGGCCCCGCGTTCGCGCACGCGGCCAGCGCCAGGACAGCCAGCGCCGCAAACACCCAGCGGCTCACGACCCGCCCCCGGCTCTGAGCAGGTGGCGGACGTCGCTAGCGATGTCGCTCACCGGCGTGCCCGGCGAGAAGATCAGCCGCCAGCGCCCGGCCGGGTCGATCGCATACATGTAGGCCGAGTGGTCCACCGTGTACTCGAGCGCCGAGCCCGGCAGATCGCGGCGCGTGGCCATCACGCCGTAGGCCCGCAGCACCGGCTCGATCTCGTCGCGCGTGCCGCTGAGCCCGATGAAGCTCGGGTCGAAGCGCTTGGCGTAGCGCCCGGTGATCTCCGGCGTGTCGCGCTCCGGGTCGACGCTGACCATCACCACCTGCAGCCGCTCGCCGTCGGCGCCGAGCTCGCGCTTCACCGCCGCCGCCTCGGCCAGCGCCGTCGGGCAGACGTCCGGGCAGTTCGTGAAGCCGAAGAACAGCAGCACCACGCTGCCGCGCTGGTCGCTCAGGCGAAACGTCTGGCCGCCCTCGCCGGTGAGCGTGAAGTCAGGCGCCGGCTCGGGCGGCTCGAGCTCGGTGCCGCGGAAGGAGTAGCTGCCGCAGCCCGCCAGCGCGACGGCGCATGCCAGCAGCAGAAGAACGCGTAGTGGTTGCATGCTTACATTTTTCCGCCCGGGGCTGCGCGGCGGCTCGCCACACGGCCCCGGGCAATAGAGTGTCCCGCGGAGGATTCTCTCGGCCCGCCACGCCTCGCCGGCCGGGCGCGGCGGCATCTTCCTTGCACGGACCGGGCGCCACGAGGGCGCGGCGGCCGCGCCGGCACCGAACGGAGGTGGACCCATGAGCAAGAAGAACGCAAACCAGGACTACTATAAGGTCTCCGGACGCCAGGAGAAAGGCACCCTGCCGTCCGACATCGCGCCCGACAAGCAGGGCATGAGCCGCTCGCAGGCCCGCGTCGCGCGTGGCGAGGCCGCTCCGCCGCACCACGACGACAGCGCCGAGGCCCAGGAGCAGCAGGAGCGCCCGGCCGGCGGCCACGACGACCGCGAGTAGGCTGCCTGCGAGCCCGCGACACGCAGATCGCAACGACATGTGCAGCGCCGGCCCTCCGGGCCGGCGTCGCGCGTTGCCCACACCCGCGCGCCCGTGAAGTTGTACCGCACCGTCGGCGCAACGTCAAGCCACGTGTGTCATGGCCGGCTGCGTGCAACCTTGCACGCCGGTGTTTCGTCTCAACCAGAGAGAGAGTTCCCGAGGAGCGAATTCATGACTGATTACACCGAACAGGACACCGAGCGGGCCCGCGAGTTCGAGCGCTCGTCCGCCGGAATGCACACGCAGCCGCTCGCCGCCCCGCCGCAGGTGCTTCGCGCGCCCGCACCCGCCAGCACGACCGCGGCGCCGGCCGCGCGCCGGGGCAACCTGCCGGCGCTGGCGCTGCTGGTGATCGGCGGGCTGATGCTGCTCGCCCAGGTATTCCCCGGCGAGCTCGAGATCACCGGCGGCATGGTGCTGCTCACGATCGCCAGCTGCTTCCTGTTCTTCGCCTTCTGGCAGCGGATCTACGGCCTGCTGATCCCGGGCGCCATCCTCAGCGGCCTCAGCATCGGCGTCACCTTCGCCGAGCTCACCGACGGCGTCTCCGTGCTGTGGGGCCTGTCGCTCGGCTTCCTGGCGATCTACCTGGTCGGCCGCGCGCTGTTCGGCGTGCGCAACATCTGGCCGATCTTCCCCGCCGTGCCGCTGTTCGCCGTCGGCGTGATCGTCGCCGTCAGCAACCTGCCCGGCTTCCTGGCCGGCGGGCTGGTGTGGCTGCCGCTGCTGCTGATCGGCGCGGGCCTGTTCCTCGGCTGGGGCCGCCGCACCTAGGCGAACGAGTACGCGGTGGCCTCGCCCCGCGCCTCCGGCAGCAGTGTGGTGCGACCGCGCGGCACAGATCGCGGGCCGGCCAAAGCAGCGTATCATGGGCATGTGGAACAGTGCCGATCAAGGAGATCAACATGCCCAAGATCACTGTCAACGGGAAGAGCGCCGAGTGGCCGGCCGACAAACGCCTCGTGCTTGCGATCGAGGATATGGGGATCAACATCGGGCACCGCTGCGGCGGGAACGCCCGCTGCACCACCTGCCGGGTGCGCTTCATCTCCGGCGAGCCGGAGACGATGACCGCCGCGGAGTACGCGAAGCTCAACGAGCGCGGCCTGTACGGCCAGTACCGGCTCTCGTGCCAGATCGTGTGCGACCACGATATGGAGGTCGAGCCGGTCATGACGCTGGAGAACCAGGATTGGACCGACACCGGGCCGCGGCCCGAGGACACAGTGCAGCCGGTGGCCGAGTGGTTCCCGCGGGCCGAGCTGGAGCGGAGCTAGCACGAAGGAGGGAGGTGTCGCCAGCGTAGCGACACCTCCCTTGTTTAGTGCCCCCCGCAGCGCCCCGCCGCCCGCTCAGGGCAGCGGCCGCGCGAAGAACACCGCGGCCTCCTCCGCTGCCCCGCCGAGGTCGTATAGCGTCGTATCGAGCCCGCAGCACCGAAACCCGACCCGCTGGTAGAACTGGATGGCGCCGTAGTTCACGCTCTGGGTCTCGAGCCAGAGACAGCGCGCCGGGAACTGCCGCGCAGCCGCGACCGCCGCGTCGACCAGCGCGCGCCCGACACCGCGCCCGCGGTGGGCCGGGCCGATGTACAGGTGCCACAGAACAGCGCGGCGGTTCCAGGCCTCGTACTTGAGCGCCGCCATCCCCGCAAGCTCGCCGCCAACCTCGGCGATGATGACGCGCTCGAAGCCCGGCAGGCCGTCGACCTCGCCGGACAGGTCGTAGACCTTGCGCAGCGAGGGCGCGACCGGCGTCGCTTCGAGCGCGAACGACAGGCCCGAGGCCACCACCCGGTACACGCGGTCGGTAGTGAAGGAAGTGTCGAGCGCCAGCAGGGGCTCGCGGTCCTCGGGCCAGCGCAGCGGGCGCAGGGTGAGCATTCGCGTCCTCCGCCCTCAGCCCCGCGGCTCCTGGCCGGCCGCGCGCACGAAGTCCTCCCGCAGCACCTCGTCCAGCAGCTCCAGCAGCAGGTCGGCGTCCGCCTCGGAGAAGGGCATCGGCGGGCGGATCTTGATCACGTTGTGGAAAGGGCCGTCGGTGCCGGCCAGCACGCCGCGCTCGCGCAGCCGGTTGACGACGTACGACGCCTCCTCGGGCGCCGGCTCGAGCGTCTCGCGGTCGCGCACCAGCTCCAGCCCCAGGAACAGCCCCGAGCCGCGCGCATCGCCGACGGCCGGGTGGCGCTCGACCAGCTCACGGAGGCCAGCGAGCAGATGGCCGCCGACGCGCAGCGCGCGCTCCTGCAGCCGCTCGTCGCGGATCACGTCCAGCACCGCCAGGCCGGCGGCGCAGGCCACCGGGTTGCCGCCGAAAGTGCTGAAGAACTCCATGCCGTTGTCGAACGACTCGGCGATCTCCGGCGTCGTCACGACCGCGCCGAGCGGGAAGCCGTTGCCGATCGGCTTGCCCATCACCACGATGTCCGGCGTGACGCCCTGCATCTCGAAGCCCCAGAAGTGCGTCCCGAGCCGCCCGAAGCCGACCTGCACCTCGTCGGCGATGCAGACACCGCCGGCGGCGCGCACGTGGCGGTAGACCGCCTCCAGGTAGCCGGGCGGCAGCACGATCTGCCCGCCGACGCTCGGGAGCGACTCGGCGATGAACCCCGCCAGGCCGACCCCGCGCTCGCGCAGGCGGGCCACGATCTCGGCGACGTGCGCGGCGTACTTCCGCCCGGCCTCCGGGTCGCCGCGCCGGTACGGGCCGCGGTAGTCGTCGGGGATGGGCGCAGTGTGGACCCAGGGCTTCGCGCCCTGGCCGCCCGGCCCGTCGAACTTGTAGGGGCTGATGTCGATCAGCCCGGTGGTGTGGCCGTGGTAGGCCGCCTCCAGGACGATCATGTCCTGCTGGCCGGTGTGGGCGCGCGCCAGGCGCAGCGCCAGCTCGTTGGCCTCGCTGGCCGAGTTGACGAAGTAGCAGACGCTCAGCGGCGCGGGCAGGGTCGCGGTCAGCCGCTCGGCGTAGCGCACGATGTTGTCGTGCAGGTAGCGGGTGTTGGTGTTGAGCAGCGCCAGCTGCCGCTGCACGGCCTCCACCACGCGCGGGTGGCTGTGCCCGACGTGCGGCACGTTGTTGTAGACGTCCAGGTAGGCGCGGCCGGTCTCGTCGTACAGGTACTGCATCCAGCCGCGCACGATCTTGAGCGGCTCGCGGTAGGAGATGCTCAGGTTGCGCCCCAGGCGCGCACGGCGCCGCGCGAGCGTCTCGTCGCGGGTCGGCTCGCGCGGCGGGAAGCGCTCGGCCGGGATGCCGAGGATCAGGTTCGGGTCCGGCGAGAGGCTGGTCCAGACCGCGCGCTGGCTGGCGAGCGCGACGCCCGGGAAATCCCGCCCGAGGTCCAGCAGGTCGAGGATGATCTGGAAGTGCAGGTGCGGCGGCCAGTCGCCGTTGGACACGCCCGAGTCGGGCGTCTCAGCCGGCAGAGGGGCGCCGACGCGGCCGATCTGCTCGCCGCGCCGGACCCGCTGGCCGAGCACCAGGTTGTCGAGCGCCCACGCGTCCAGGTGGCCGTACAGCGTGTAGAAGGTATCGCCGTCGCCGCTCCGGTGCTCCAGCACCACCAGCGGGCCGTAGTCCAGCCGCGCCGCGTTGTTCGCCAGCACCGCCACGACGCCGTCGAGCGGGGCGTAGACCGGCGTCCCGGGCTCGACCCACAGGTCCACGCCGAGGTGGATCGTGCGGCGCTCGTCGGTCGGGCGCGAGCCAGTTGCGAAGGCCGGCGCCGTATAGAGCAGGCGCGCCTCGTCGTACCGCCCGACGCCGACGCGCACGCCAGCGTCGCGCATGCGCCCGAACAGCGTCTCGGTCAGCGCCGCGGTCTCGACGCTGCGCGGGTTCGCGCCGAGCATCGGGCTGCCCACGCTCAGGTCGAACACCTCGACCGGCGTCTCGCGCAGATCTACGCCGAGCACCGGCGCGAACCGGCCGGCCTCGGCGCGCAGCCAGGCGGTCACCCGCTCGTGCTGCGGCACCGCGGGGAGCCCGCAGGCCTGGCGGAAGGTGTAGTGGGCGAAGCGCGGGTGGATCTCGGCGAGCCGCTCGAGCGCCGCCCACGCCGGCCCCTCGCTGACAACGACATACGGGTCGTCCGGCAGCTCGGCCTTGCGGATCGCCGAGTTGGTGACGCTGACCGCCAGGCGGGCGCAGATCAGCGGGAAGAGCAGCGCGATCTCGTCCTCAGAGAGCGGGTTGGCGCGGTGGTAGCCGGCCACCACCTGCGCCGCGGCGGCGAGCGGGTCCGGCTTGCCGAGCAGCGCGTAGGCGGCGGCCACCGCCGGCTCGCAGACCGTCTGGGTGTAGTGCATGTCGCCGAAGTCGATCAGGCCGGCCACGCGCCGCGGCCAGGAGCGCGGCCCATCGACGAGCACGTTGTAGTCGTTCGCGTCGCCGTGGATCACGCTGGCGCGCAGCTCCGGCAGGCGGGGGAGCGCCTCGCGCTCGAACAGCTCGAGGAAGCGCGCGGCCAGCGCGCGGCGCCCAGGGTCGGCGATGCGCTCGAGGTAGGGGCGGATCCAGGCGGCGCGCGCCAGGTCCCACTTCAGCTCGCGGGCCGCTGCCGGGTGCGCGAAGTCGCTCAGCGCCGCGTCGAGCCGCCCGAGCAGCTCCCCGAGGCTCGCCAGCAGCTCGGGCGTGTGCGGGTTCGCGTCGACGAGCAGCGTGCCGGGGAGGTAGGTGAGCATCCAGGCCAGGCGCGGCTGGCCGCCGGCGGTGACTTCGGCCACACGTGCGCCGGCGCGCGTGGGGCAGACCCGCGGGAGCGCGAGATCGGGCGCGCGGGCGGCCAGGTGGTCGAGCGCGGCGATCTGCAGGTCGAGCAGCTCGGCCCGGTAGCCGGCGTGCATGACCTTGAGCACGTACTGCGCCCCGTCCTGCGCCACCAGGTGGAAGTTCGCGTCGTACTCGCCCGGCAGCGCGCGGGCAGTGGCGTGGAGGCCGTACAGCTCGCGGGCGAGCGCGGCGGCGTGCTCGGCGCTGACGGCGGCGTTCGGTAGGTCCATGGCGCACCCTGTCTCGGTCTACAGCTCGCTGCGAATAGCCGCGGCCCACGCCCGCACCCGCTCGGCCGCGCCCTCGGGGCGTTCGGGAAGGCAGACGTCGGCGATCGTCATGCGCCAGCGGCGCAGGACGGGCCGGCGATCCGCCTCCTTCCGCAGCACGCGCTTCTTCCCCTGGAAGCCGCTCGCGGCCTGGCGCCGGATGTCCGCGACCGGCCGGCCGCTGTCGAGGTGGTCGATGACGGCGGCGCGCAGCCAGCCGAGCGCCTCGTCGGTGAACTGCGCCGGGTGCTGGAGGTTGTAGCAGGCGACCGTGAGGAAGTGCTCGGCGGCGAGCTCCGGGTCGTGCGCCTCCCAGGCGAGGACCACGCCGAACTGCTCCGAGCAGGTCATCCCGTCGACCGCGGGGGCGCCGCACTCTGGGCAGCTCGCGCCGGCGGCCTCTGTGCTGTGATCCATCATCACGCGACCCCCTCGGCCTCGCGGGCGATGGCGTCCACCGCCGCGCGGCTCGCCTCGTCCAGCTTACCGCGCTCGACGGCGATGCGGTAGCGCAGGGCGACCAGCAGCGCGGCGCGCCGGACGCCGGACGGCTCGGAGCGGGCGCGGGCCAGGCGCGCGCGCAGATCCTCCAGCAGCGCCGCCCCGTCGACGCTCGAGGCCGACTTCACCGACGGGAGCGGGCGCGGGTCGGGCGGGGCCTTGCCGACCAGCAGCGCCGCGAGCGTCGCCGCACCGATCTTCGACAGGTGCTGGTTGCCGTTGCCGCACTTGGGCGACTGGATGCAGGCCGGGCACCCCTCGTGGCACGGGCAGTCCGTCAGCAGCGCGTGGGTCTGCTCCCACCACGCCTCGGCCTGCTCGTAGCCGACCTGGGCGATCCCCACCCCGCCCGGCACCCCGTCGTAGACGAAGATCGTCGCCATCCCGGTGTCCGGGTGGAAGTTGATCGAGAGCCCGCCGATGTCGGCCCGGTCGCACTGGGCGAACAGCGGCAGCAGGCCGATGCAGGCGTGCTCCATCGCGTGCAGCCCATCCACCTCGGCGTCGCACACCTGCTCGATGCGCCTGCAGAGCTCGTCCGGCACCGTCCACCACACCGCGATCGTGCGGAAGGTCTGCGGCGGGAGCGTGAGATCGTGCTCGCTGAGGACCGCCTCGGTGTAGTGCTGCTTGCGCCGGTAGCCGGTGACCTGGCGCGTCACCTCGACCTTGCCGAGGAACAGCTCGGCCGGGCCGAGGCGGCGCTGCTGCAGCACGCCCAGGACGCGGATCTCGGTCTCCTCGCGGGTCTGGGTGTAGTAGTCGACCTGCGCGCGGCGGGCCTCGGCGTGGCGGGCGTGGAGCGCCTCGACCAGGTAGGTGTCGCCCTGGTGGAGGTAGGTGGCGCCCGGGTAGACCTCGAACGGCGCGCGGCTGCCCGGCACCTGCTCGATCACCCGGCCGCTCTCGACATCGCGCAGCTCGACCGTCTCCCCGTCGGCGCTGCGGATGTTCACCCGCGCGGCCGGCCAGCGCTCGCCGGCGAACTCGGCCCGGCCGTCGGGCAGGGGCAGCAGCTCGCCGCGGCGCAGCATCCAGTCGCGGATGGCGGCGAAGGCCGGCCCGAACCAGGTCGCGTCGGCGTCGTGCAGCGGCAGCTCGAAGGCGGCGCAGCGCAGCTGGTCGCTCAGGATGTAGGGGTTCTCGAGCGCAATGCGGGCGTGCTCGTGGGGCCGGCTGAAGAACTCCTGCGGGTGGCGCATGTAGAACTGGTCGAGCGGGTCGTCCTGCGCCACGAGCAGCGCGAGGCTCTTGCCCTGGGCGCGCCCGGCGCGTCCGGCCTGCTGCCAGGCCGAGGCGACGGTGCCGGGGAAGCCGCCCATCACCACCGCGTCCACGCCGCCGATGTCCACCCCGAGCTCGAGGGCGTTGGTCGAGACCAGCCCGAGCAGCGTCCCGTCCAGGAACTCGCGCTCGATCCGCCGCCGCTCCTCGGCGGTGTAGCCCGCGCGGTAGGAGCCGATGGCGGCCGGGATGTTCTTCGCCTCGAGGCTCTCGCGCGCGTAGCGCAGCATCAGCTCGGCGCCGCGCCGGGTGCGGCTGAACGCCAGCGTCTTGACGCCCGCGCCAACCAGCGCCGCGAACACGCTGGCGGTCTCGACGTTCGTGCTGCGCCGCTGGCCGCCCTCCGCGTCACGCCGCCGGCCGCCGCGCTCGATCACCGGCGGGTTCCACAGGACGAAGGTCCGCTCCCCCTGCGGCGCGCCGTCCTCGTCGATCACCGTCACGTCGTCCCCGACCAGGGCCGAGAGGTGCTCGTGGGGGTTGGCGCTGGTCGCCGAGCAGCAGATGAACTGCGGCGCGGCGCCGTAGTGGGCGCACAGGCGGCGCAGGCGCCGGATGATCAGCGCCACGTGCGTGCCGAACACCCCGCGGTAGATGTGGGCCTCGTCGAGCACGACGAATCGCAGCCGCGCCAGGAGCGCCGCCCAGCGCCGGTGGTCCGGCAGCACGGTGCGGTGCAGCATATCGGGGTTCGACAGGATGATCTGCGCCTGGGCGCGCAGCCGGTCGCGCTCGGAGCGCGGCGTGTCGCCGTCGAGCGTCGCGGCCTGGATCGCCGGGCGGCCGGCGCTCTTGGCGCCGGGGCGCCGGTCATCGCACCCGAGCGCCCGGTTGAGCGGCTCGAGCAGTGCGCCGAGCGCGCGCAGCTGGTCGTGGGCCAGCGCCTTGGTGGGAAAGAGGAACAGCGCGCGCGCCTGCGGGTCGTGGAGGGCGGCCTCGAGCGCCGGGAGCTGGTAGCAGAGGGTCTTGCCGCTGGCGGTTGCGGTGACGATGCCGAGGTGCGCGCCGGTGCGCGCCGCGTCGAGGGCGGCGGCCTGGTGCGAGTAGAGCTGGGTGACGCCGCGCGCGGCGAGCGCCTCCTGAAGCGGGGAGGGGAGCGGCTCGGCCGGCTCGGCGTAGCGCGCCGGGCGCGCGGGGATGGGCTGGATATGGGCGATCTGGCCGGCGTACCCGCTCTGGCGCCGCAGCAGCTCGGCGAAGTCGATGCTCATACATGCATTGTAGCACGGGTGAGCGCCAGCCGCGCCCGCGGAGCGCCTACGGTTCCGCCAGAAACTCGAGCATGGCCTGCGTCACCTCGCGCGGGCAGTGCTGCTGAACCCAGTGCGAGGCGGACGGCAGGAAGCGCACCCGCAGGTCCGGCACGTAGCGCTCGGTCCCGTCCACCAGCTCCCTGCCCAGGTAGGCGTCCTGCTCGCCCCAGATCATGAGCGTGGGGGCCGTGACGCGCATCCCCGTGCCGCGGAACAGGCCGCGCGGGCTCTCGTACACGACGGCGCGGTAGTAGGCGAGCGCCGCGCGCAGCGCCCCGGGCCGCGCCAGCGCCTGGCGGTAGAGCCGCAGGTCGTCGTCGGAGAAGACCGGCGCGCCGCGCGTGTCGGCGCGGAGGCGCCAGGCGATGGGGGCGTAGGAGTCGTAGCTGAGCGCCAGCTCCGGCAGCAGCGGCAGCAGGAAGAACGTCATGTACCACGAGCGCAGCATCTGGCGCGGGTTGGTGCGCATGTGACGCTCGAACAGCGCCGGGTGCGGGCTGTTGAGCGCGATCAGGCGCTCGACGCGCCACGGCCGGGTGATCGCCAGCGCCCAGGCGATCGCCCCGCCCCAGTCGTGCCCGGCCACCGCGGCGCTCCGGAAGCCGAGCGCCTGGATCAGCTCGGCGACGTCGTGGCTCAGCACGTCCAGGCCGTAGCCCCATGCCGGCTTCTCGGTCTCGTTGTAGCCGCGCAGGTCCGGCGCGACCACTGTGTAGCGCTCGGCGAGCGGGCCGATCTGGTAGCGCCACGACCACCAGAACTCGGGGAAGCCGTGCAGCAGCAGCACGAGCCGCTCCCCAGCGCCGGCGCGCACGTAGTGGAAGCGCACGCCGTTCACACGCAGATAGCCGTGGGTGAAGTCTCGCGGATGCATAGGTGTATGCTACGCCTCTTCGCCGCTCGGCGCAACCCGCCTGTCCTTGACAATCCTGGCCGGCTACGCTACTATCCGTGCGCTATGCAGAACCGAACAGTGTATGAGCGTCTCACACACGCCCTAGGCCCGTGGAGGAAGCACTCGGCACCGCGCCTGCTCGCCGCCGGCCTGCTCGCCGCAGCGCTCCTCGCGGGGTGCGATGTCAGCGAGGGTGTCCCACCCGCAGCAACGTCCCAGCCGGCGCAGCCAGCCGAGCCCGCCCAGCCCGCGGGTGAGGGGGCAGCGTACCCGGTGCCGGAAGGAGCCTATCCCGTGCCCGAGAGCGCATATCCGGCACCATAGCAGCGGCGCGAAGGTTTGCATCGGGGCGCCGAAAATGGTATACTGTCCCCGAACGAGAGCGGACGTGGCGAAAAGTGGGTTCCCCCCACTTTTCTTGTTGTTATGTTAAGATTATCGGGCGCGCTGGGCCGTTCGCTCGGCCGCCCCAGCCTGGGAGTGCCAGAGCGAGGAGACAATGAAGAGCGACTTCTATGCGGCCATCTCGCAGATTGCGGCCGAGCGCGGCATTCCGAAAGAAGCGATCGTCGAGGTGATGGAGAAGGCGCTGGTCACAGCCTACCGGCGCACCCTGGGCAATAATCCGCCGCCGATCGAGGTCTCGGTCAAGCTCGACCCGCAGACCGGCCAGGCGCGCGTGTTCGCCGAGAAGCAGGTCGTGGACGAAGTGCTCGACGACCGCTTCGAGATCGAGTTCGAGGAGGCCCGCCGCATCAAGCCGGATGTCGAGATGGGCGAGACGGTGGTGGTTGAGACCACACCGAACGACTTCGGCCGAATCGCGGCGCAGACGGCCAAGCAGGTGATCCTGCAGGGCATCAAAGAGGTCGAGCGCGAGCACATCTACGGCGAGTACATGGACCGCGAGGGCGAGCTGGTCACCGCCACCGTCCAGCGCGTCGCCAAGGGCAACGTGATCCTGGAGATGGGGAAGGCCGAGGCCATCCTGCCGCCCAAGGAGCAGGTCGAGAACGACCGCTACTACCACGGGCAGCGCCTCAAGGTCTACCTGATGGAGATCCGCCGCGAGGACCGCGGCCCGCGCCTGATCGCCTCGCGCACCCACAAGCAGCTGATCCTGCGCCTCTTCGAGATGGAGGTGCCGGAGATCTATAACGGCACGGTCGAGATCAAGTCGATCGCCCGCGAGCCGGGGCTGCGCACCAAGGTGGCGGTCGCCGCCCGGCAGGAGGGGATCGACCCGGTCGGCTCGTGCGTCGGCATGCGCGGCATCCGCATCCAGAACATCGTCAACGAGCTGAACGGCGAGAAGATCGACGTCGTCCAGTGGTCGCCAGACCCGAAGGAGTTCATCGCCAACGCCCTCTCGCCGGCGCAGGTGGTCGAGGTGCAGCTGCGCGATGAGGAGCACGCGGCCACGGTGATCGTGCCGGACAAGCAGCTCTCGCTGGCGATCGGCAAGGAGGGCCAGAACGTGCGGCTCGCCGCCAAGCTCACCGGCTGGCGCATCGACATCAAGAGCGCCTCGGCGCTGCTCGATGAGGAGCGCGCGGCGGCCGAGGCGCGCGATGCGGCCGAGGCGGAGGCGCTGGCCACCGAGGTGGCCCTGGCGAACGCCAAGGTCGAGACGCGCAAGGTGCGCGCGGACGGCACGGTGGTCTACCAGAATCGCCACTACGGCCCGCTCGGCGACGACCTGATCGGCGAGACGGTGCAGCTGCGCGCGACGCCGCAGAAGGTGTATATCTACCGCGATGACCGGCTGGTCGCCTCCTATATGATCGACGACAACGAGCAGGAGGCGGAGGAGAGCGAGGAGTAGCCAGCCACCGGTAGCCAGAGCGGCACCGCTCGCTGGCTACCCGATACTGAAGATGGCACAGACGTCGAAGAAACAGAAGGGCCCGCGCCCGAAGCACATACCGCAGCGCACATGCATCGCCTGCCGCCGCACCGACGCGAAGCGCGGGCTGATCCGCATCGTGCGCGACAGCGAGGGGCGGGTGGCGATCGACCCGACCGGCAAGCGCTCGGGCCGCGGCGCCTATCTGTGCCACGATCCAGCCTGCTGGGAGCAGGCGCTGAAGCGCCACGCCCTGGAGCGTTCGCTGCGTATCGAGAGCCTCCACCCGGAGGACCGCGCCGCCCTCGAGGAGCAGATCAGCCTCCTCACGAAGCAGGCGGCCGAAGGTGATACGGGAAAGACGGAATGACAGTCTTACGATGATGTAGCGACCGCCGAGTTAAGGATGAGTTCCGAAGCTCTGTTGTGTGGCCAGGCGCCGCACTGTCTCAGCCGGCGGCAAGGAGAGGTGGAAGATGCAATATAGTACAGTGATGCCGGATGGGCAGAGCGATCCGCGGCGCGCAATGGGGGGCGGCTTTGGCGGCGGTCGCTCCGGTGGTGGCGGTGGCCGACCCGGTGGCGGCGGTGGCCGGCCCGGCGGTGGCGGCGG
>ERZ777003.1126-NODE-1126-length-43727-cov-21.478384_pt1 | contig 43727 bp, 44 predicted proteins | sample MGYA00374956_ERZ777003 | MGnify/ENA primary metagenome ERZ777003 (study PRJEB29302, sample SAMN06268252) | bioreactor metagenome | isolation source: Joint BioEnergy Institute, California, USA | place: USA:Joint BioEnergy Institute, California, USA | collected... | reverse complement strand
TTCCAGTACCCGGTCGCGATCCCGGGCGTGACCGTCGCCAAGTACCTGCGCATGGTCGTGAACGCGCACCGCGAGGCCAAGGGCGAGCCCGAGATCAAGCTCAGGGACTTCCGCCAGCAGACCGAGGAGGCGATGGAGCTCGTCAACATCCCGCGCGAGTTCTCCAGCCGCTACCTGAACGACGGCTTCTCGGGCGGCGAGAAGAAGCGCATGGAGGTCCTCCAGCTCGCCATGCTGCGCCCGCAGATCGCGGTGCTCGACGAGACCGACTCCGGCCTCGACATCGACGCGCTCCGCATCGTCGCCGAGGGCGTCAACAAGTTCGCGGGCCCGGACATGGGCGCGCTGATCATCACCCACTACCAGCGGATCCTGCACCTGGTCAAGCCGCAGAAGGTCCACGTCATGTACAAGGGCCGGATCGTCAAGGAGGGCGGCCCCGAGCTCGTCGGCGAGCTCGAGGAGAAGGGCTACGGCTGGATCACGCAGGAGGTCGAGGCCGCGGCCTGATGACCGCTCCTCCCGCCACCTTCCCGCTGGACAGGGTCCGCGAGGCCTTCCCGGCGCTCGCGCGGGAGGTGAACGGGAAGCCCGTCGCTTACCTGGACTCGGCGGCGAGCGCGCAGCGCGTGCTCGCCTCCATCCAGGCGGTCGACCGCTACGAGCGCCGCCACCACTCGAACGTCCATCGCGGCTCGCACACGCTCTCGGCCGAGGCGACGCAGGCGTACGAGGGCGCGCGCGCCACGGTCGCCGACCACATCGGCGCCGCGGACCGGCGCGAGGTGATCTTCGTCCGCAACGCGACCGAGGCGATCAACCTCGTCGCGCGCGCCTGGGGCGACGCCAACGTAGGCCCGGGCGACCGCATCGTGCTCACCGAGCTCGAGCACCATTCGAACGTCGTCCCGTGGCAGCAGCTCGCCGCGCGCACCGGCGCCGAGATCGACTGGGTGGGCATCGACGACGACGGCTTTCTGCTGATGGACGAGCTCGACGCCGCGCTCGAGCGCGAGCCGAAGCTCGTCGCGGTCGCTCACGTCTCCAACGTCACCGGCACGCTCAACCCCGTCGAGGAGATCGCGCGCCGCGCCCACGAGGCGGGCGCGCTGATCCTGGTCGACGGCGCCCAGTCGGCGCCGAAGATGCCGATCGACGTGACCGCGATGGGCGCCGACTTCTACGCGCTCACCGGCCACAAGCTCTACGGCCCGACCGGCATCGGCGCGCTCTGGGGGCGGCTCGAGATCCTGCGGGAGATGGAGCCCTTCTTGGGTGGCGGCTCGATGATCCGCAAGGTCACCAAGGAGGGCACCACCTGGGCCGACGTGCCCGCGCGCTTCGAGGCCGGCACGCCGGCGATCTCGCAGGCGGTCGGCATGGCCGCCGCCCTGCGCTGGATGGACGGCATCGGCATGGAGGCGATCCTCGCCCACGAGCGCGCCGTGACCGCGTACGCGCTCGCCGCGCTCGAGGACGTCCCCGGGCTGACCGTGTTCGGCCCTCCCCCCTCCCCCGAGCGCATCGGCCCGGTGTCGTTTGAGCTCGAGGGCGTACACGCCCACGACGTCTCGGAGATCCTCGACCGCCACGGCGTCGCGGTGCGCGCCGGCCACCACTGCGCCCAGCCGCTCATGGACCGTCTCGGCGTCCCGGCGACCGCCCGCGCCAGCTTCGGCGTCTACACGACGACCGAGGAGATCGACCGCCTGGTCGAGGCGCTGCACGACGCGCGGCGGGTCTTCGGGGTCTAGCTCGAGCATCGCGCGGGCCGACCACGAGGTCGCACGTACGGCTCCCCCGGGAGCCGTAACCGCGAACTCGCGGGGGCGTTCGCGACCGTGCGCCGGGGGCCGCCGGCCCCGACCGCTACCGTTTCAGTGCGTGGACGATCTCTACCGCGAGCAGATCCTCGAGCACTACAAGCGGCCGCACAACTTCGGGCGCCTCGAGGAGTACGACCTCGAGTTCGAGGACTCGAACCCCTTCTGCGGGGACGAGCAGCACGTCTTCATCCGCCTCGACGAGAACGACCGGGTCGCCGAGGTGAGCTTCGAGGGCAAGGGCTGCGCGATCTCGACGGCGGCGACGTCGATGCTCACCGACGAGCTGATCGGCAAGTCCCGCGAGGAGCTCCTGCGCCTGCCGAAGGAGTTCGTGCTCGACCTGCTCGGCATCGAGATCTCCGCGACGCGCATGAAGTGCGCCCTGCTCGGCCTCAAGGTGATCAAGTCCGCGAGCCTCGGCGACGCCGCCGACTGGGAGGACGAGGGCCTGCAGGGCGATCCGTCCGAGGTCGCGCGCGAAGGGATCTGAGGGAGTTCCGCGTCCCGTCGGGTTGCGCGCGGGCCCGGCGCGCGGTTACGTTTGCGTCCTCCCATGCGGGGCCGGACGGTCAGTGCGCTTGGCGTCGCGGCTGGGGTCCTGGCCCTGGCCGCCCCCGCCGCGTGGGGCGCGACGCGCTACGCGGAGCCCGGAGGCGACGGCCCCGCCGCGAGTTGCCCTCAGGCCAACCCCGTGCGACATCCAGACGGCGGTCGAGCACGCCTCCGTGGCGTACGGCGACAAGGTCGTGCTGCTCCCGGGCACCTACGCGGTGGGCACCGACCCGCTCCAGCCGAACGACGCCATCTCGATCGGCGGCAGGCGTAAGGGGTCCCGGCCGGCGATCGTCGGGAGCGACACCGGCATCAACCGGGTCGTCGACCCGAACGTCGATGGGGTGCGCCTCCACGACGTCAAGGTGCGGGGCGGGGCGATCAGCACCGTTGCCTTCGTCGGTGTGTCCGAGCGAGTCGAGGCGGTGGGCCCGTTCATCGGTTGCGGGAGAGCCGAGGTGATCCGGGACTCGGTCTGCGTTTCGACGGGCAGCTTCGGCCACGCGGTCTCCTGGGCGGCCGGCTGCGGCGGCCCCATCACGCTGCCGCGAATGCGGCTTCGCAACGTCACCGCGATCGCGCTGGGCGCGAGCGGAACCGGGATCAACACGGAGGTCAACGGCGGCTGCGACATCCTGATCGAGGGCCGCAACGTGATCGCGACCGGCCCGCTGCGGGACCTCTACGCCGCCGCGGACGCCATGCCCAACTCGCGCGCCGAGATCAACCTCACGTACTCGGCCTTCGACACGGTCGCAAAAAGCGGCGCCAACGCGTTCGCAACGCCGGCCGGGACGAACGAGAACATCACCGCCGCGCCGGTCCTCACCAACCCCGCGGGCGGCGACTACGGCCAGCTCCCCGGCTCGCCGACGATCGACGCAGGCACCCGCAACGACCCGCACGACCTGCTCGGGAAGTCCGACCTTGACGGCGGGCGCAGCATCGTCGGCGGGAGAGTCGACATCGGCGCCGACGAGTTCGACTTCGCCTGCAAGGGCCGCTCGGCCACGATCGTGGGCACCGGCGGCGCCATCGTGGGCACGAACGGGCCCGACGTGATCGTGGGCACGCGCGGCCGCGACAAGATCCGCGCGCGCGGCGGCAACGACCTCGTCTGCGGCGGCGGTGGGCCCGACACGATCAAGGGCGGCGGCGGCAAGGACCACCTCTACGGGCAGGCCGGCCGCGACAGGCTCGTGGGCGGCGCGGGCAAGGGCGACCTCTGCCACGGCGGGGCCGGCAAGGACAGGGCCCACCGCACCTGCGAGAAGGTCAAGGGCTGAGCGCGCGCGGCCCGCGTACCCTGCGGCGTCCTGGCGCCGTGGGTCCACCCCTGCCCACCGCTAAAATCCGACTTCCAAGGTAGGTTTTTGCATGCCCGAGATCACCGTCTGCAGCTCCGACGATCTGCCCGAAGGGGCGATGCGCATCGTCACCACCGATGACGGCCGCAAGGTCGGGGTCTTCCGCTGCGCGAACGGCGAGCTCCTCGCGATCGAGGATCGGTGCTCGCACGACGACGGCCCGCTGGCGGAGGGCCCGTTCGATCCCGCGGCCTGTACCGTTGAATGTCCACGCCACGGCTCGCTGTTTGACCTGCGGACGGGCCGCCCGCGCTCCTTGCCGGCCTACGCGCCGGTCGAGACCTTCGCGGCGCGCGAGGAGGACGGCCTAGTGAAGCTGGAGGTTTGAAAGCTCTCTCATGACCACGCCCGAGACACCCACCGTCGAGTCCACCAAGGTCCTCACCGAGGAGGAGGCCGCGCTCAAGGAGATCGGCAGCGACTACGCCGAGCGCTTCGGCTTCCACGATCCCGAGAACTACCTGTACAAGGCGCCCAAGGGCCTCAGCCGCGAGATCGTCGAGGCGATCTCCGAGTACAAGAACGAGCCCGACTGGATGCGGGAGTTCCGCCTGAAGGCCTACGAGCACTTCGTGGAGCGCCCCACCCCCACCTGGGGCGGCGACCTGAGCGGGATCGACTGGGACGACATCCACTACTTCGTCCGCGCCTCCGAGCGCGCCAGCCGCAGCTGGGACGAGGTCCCCGAGGACATCAAGCGCACCTTCGACCGCCTCGGCATCCCCGAGGCCGAGCGCAAGTTCCTCGCGGGCGTCGGCGCCCAGTACGAGTCCGAGGTCGTCTACCACCAGGTGCGCGAGGACCTCGAGAAGCAGGGCGTGATCTTCCTCGACATGGACTCGGGCCTGCGCGAGCACGAGGACATCGTGCGCGAGTACTGGGCGACGGTGATCCCGCCGAACGACAACAAGCTCGCGGCGCTCAACTCCGCCGTGTGGTCGGGCGGCTCGTTCGTCTACGTGCCGAAGGGCGTCAAGGTCGAGATGCCGCTGCAGGCCTACTTCCGGATCAACACGGAGAACATGGGCCAGTTCGAGCGGACGCTGATCATCGCCGAGGAGGGCTCCGACGTCCACTACATCGAGGGCTGCACCGCCCCGGTGTACTCCACGGACTCGCTGCACTCCGCGGTCGTCGAGATCATCGTCAAGCCGGGCGCGCGGGTCCGCTACACGACCGTCCAGAACTGGTCGCAGAACGTCTACAACCTCGTCACCAAGCGCGCGGTCGCCTACGAGAACGCGACGATGGAGTGGGTCGACTGCAACCTGGGCTCGAAGCTCACGATGAAGTACCCGTCGATCTACCTGCTCGGCGAGCGGGCCCACGGCGAGATCCTCTCGATCGCGTTCGCCGGCCGCGGCCAGCACCAGGACGCGGGGGGCAAGATCATCCACGGCGCGCCGAAGACCACCTCGTCGGTGTTCTCGAAGTCGATCTCCAAGGACGGCGGCCGCTCGACCTACCGCGGCCTGCTCGAGGTCGCCAAGGGCGCGACCGAGGCCAAGTCCAAGGTCGTCTGCGACGCGCTGCTGCTCGACCCGCAGTCGCGCTCGGACACCTACCCGACGATCCGCATCGACGAGAACGACGCGTCGATCGGCCACGAGGCCTCGGTGTCCAAGGTCGGCGAGGACCAGCTCTTCTACCTGCAGGCCCACGGCCTAGACGAGGAGGAGGCCTCGAAGATGATCGTCAACGGCTTCATCGAGCCGATCACGAAGGAGCTGCCGATGGAGTACGCGGTTGAGATGAACCGCCTGATCGAGCTGCAGATGGAGGGTTCGATTGGCTAGCCCGGCCACGGAACCGGCCTGGCTGGAGGAGAGGCGCCGCGCGGGCGCCTCTCGCGCGCAGGAACTCGGCCTTCCGGACCAGAAGACCCAGGGCTGGGAGTTCACCGAGCTCACCGGCCTCGACCTGAACGCCTACGCGCCAGCGCAGCGCAACGGCGCGAGCGCCACGGAGGCGGCGCCCATCCTCCCCACCCCCGAGGACGCGGCGTTCCTCCGGCAGGTCGACTCGCACGCGCTCGGCTCGGAGCTCGCCGAGCCCGAGGCCGGCGAGCGGCCCTCGAAGCCGGTCGTGATGCCGCTCAGCGACGCGGCCGCGGCCTACCCGGAGCTCGTGCGCCGGCACCTGGGCTCGCTCGTGGCGGCCGACGACGTGTTCGTCGCGCACAACGAGGCCAACTGGACGGGCGGGGCCTTCGTCTACGTCCCCGCGGGCCAGCGCCTCGAGGTGCCGATCGGCCTCAGCGCGATCCAGCGCAGCGCCGGCTCGCTGCTCGGGTGGCGCTCGCTGATCGTCCTCGAGGAGGGCGCCGAGGCCGAGGTCTGGGAGCAGTACCTCGCCGCCGACCAGGAGGTCGACGCGCTCTTCAACGGCGTCACCGAGCTGATCGTCGGCGACGGCGCCACGCTGCGCTTCGTCTGCGGCCAGGACCTGCCCGAGTCCTCGTGGGTGTTCGCGACCCAGCGCGCCTCGGTGGGCCGCGACGGCTCGCTCGACTGGGTCGCGCTCGGGTTCGGCTCGGCGCGCGGCAAGGTCCGCATGGAGACCAAGCTCGCGGGCCGCGGCTCGCAGGCGAAGGTCACCGGCGCCTACGCCGGCGCGGGCAAGCAGCACCTCGACTACGACACGACGCAGGAGCACGCCGCGCCCGACACCACCTCCGACCTCGCGTTCCGCGGCGTGCTGAGCGACGAGGCCACGGCGGTGTGGCGCGGGATGATCAAGGTCGACCCCGGCGCCCAGAAGACGGACGCCTTCCAGGAGAGCCGCAACCTGCTGCTCTCGGACCGCGCCCACGCCGACGCGATCCCGGGCCTCGAGATCGAGGCCGACGACGTGCGCTGCACGCACGCCGCCGCCGTCGCCCAGGTCGACGCCGACCAGCTCTACTACCTGCGCTCGCACGGGCTCTCCGAGGCCGCCGCGAAGCGCCTGGTCATCGACGGCTTTTTGCAGGAGCTCGTCGAGCGCACCATCGAGGGCCCGATCCGCGACGCCCTCGCCGGCGCGCTCGAGCGGCGCCTGGCCGAGCTGCTGGATACGCCGAGCTGACGTAGCGCGTAGGCTCGCGCCGCCATGTGGCACCGCGCGAGGGTCCTGCCGCTGATCGCACTTGCGCTCGCCGCCGCGGCCTGCGGTGGCGAGCGCGTCTTCGAGCCCACGGAGTTCGTCGAGGAGGCGAACGCCGAGGGCGCGGGCCTCGAGCTCGGCGAGCCGCTGGTCGCGATGCGCGAGGGCCTCGACGTCTACGAGCTGCGCCTGGCGGGCGCGGTGCAGGCCGCGCGCGACCCCGAGCGCGTCTCGGGCTCGCTGATCGTCGCCGCGGACGGCGAGGCCGCGCTGGCCGAGTTCCGGCGCTGCGAGCGCACGGCCGCGCTCGCCTGCTACCGCGTGAACAACATCGTGCTCGCGCTCGAGGGCGAGCCCGACTCGCCCGAGCTCGCGCCACTGGACGCGGCGGTCAGGGCGCTGGGCGAGCGGTAGGCCGCCGCCCAGCGCCCCGCGCCGCGGGGCCTCAGGCGTTCGCCTGCGAGAGCAGGAAGAGCCCGAGGCTCGTGAACCCGATCATCAGCGCGAGCATCCAGTACTGCGAGCGGGTCGCGCGCTGCACGTCGCCGTACGTCGCCAGCGCCTTGTCGTGGCCCATGGCGAGCGCGATCACGTGCCCGGCGACCAGCGAGCCCACCTGCACGTACCAGACCAGCTCGGCGCCCAGGATCGTGTAGTCGATCCCGCTGTCCGCGGTCCCGAAGAGGTTCGAGCCGTTGCCGAGCGGGTCGGAGAGCAGGTAGGTGAACTGCGCCTGGATCTGGAAGACGAACAGGCTGAAGTAGTGCGCCACCGAGTAGGCGAGGCCGATCGGGATGAAGCTGTGCGCGAACGCCCGCCCCAGCGTGCGCAGCGGCGGCGAGCCCTCGACGGAGTCCATCCCGCGCAGGCCGCCCCAGTAGATCGCGAACACGGCCGCGAGCGTGAGCACCAAGAAGATCGTGTAGGCGATCCGCAGCGACGCGACCGGCCCGGCGCCAAGGTCCGCCATCCACCCGTTCACGGTGTTCACGGGCTCGACCAAGAAGCCCTCGGCGGCGCCGTCGAACGTGGTGCCGCCGATCGTGACCAGCACGAAGGCGACCGAGCCGGGGATGTCGCCCCAGCCGTTCGCGCCCGCGAGCCAGCGGCGGCGCCCCAGCACCCCGTCGCGCACCTCGAGCCACGACAGGCTCGCGAACATCTTGTAGTAGACGGAGAACGCCTCGCCGCGGTCGAGCCACTTGTCGATCCCGAACAGCGCCATGCCGACGAACGTGTAGGCGCTGTAGATCAGGGTCGCGATCGCGACCGTGTACGGGCTGAGCTGGATGCCCTCGAAGCCCGGCGGCGCGTAGATCAGCTCGAGCCAGAAGAACGCGGCGAGCCCCAGCGCGGCGGGCCAGCGCCCCAGGCGCTCCGGATAGGTCAGCGGGGGCGGCGGCTGCTGGCCCGCGATCAGCCGGAAGCCGCCGGCGGCGACGCGCGCGATCGCCCGCCACGGGTTGAACGCGCGGAAGACGTTGCCGAAGAGCAGGCTCAGGCCCACCATGCCGAGCCAGAACGTCACGAAGACGAACGTGACGGCGAAGTTGCGCCCGGGCGCCTCGGTGCCGTACAGGCCGGACCAGACCGTGATCACGAGCAGCGCGACGCCGATCAGGCCGGCGAGCACCTCGGTCACCCGGTTGACGAGGAGCCGGGAGAGCCACGGCGCGACCGGCCGCCACTCGTCGCGCTCGAGGCGCGGGCGCTGCCAGCCGACCGAGAGCCCGACGAAGGAGACGATCAGGACGACCGACGCGCCCCAGACGAAGAGCCACTGCGGGATCGGCAGGTCCTCGACGGCGACGATCCCGTGCGCGCTGGCCGCGGCCGGGAAGAGCAGCGCCGCCAGCAGGGCGGCGAGCCCCGCCGCGAGCAGGCGCGCGTCAGCGATCGCGCTCACGACGGCACCACCGAGATCTTGGCGAGCAGGACGCCCGTCGAGTGCGACTCGAGCTCGAAGATGCCCTCGATGTTCGCCTTCACGCTCACCTTGGTCGGCTTGCCGGGCCCGACGTCGATGTACTCGTCATAGCCGTGCAGGTGCAGCTCGTCGGGGGCGTCGGCGTCGATCAAGAACTCGATCCGCCCGCCGGACTTGAACTCGATCTCGAGCGGGCCCCCCACGGGCTCGCCGTTTCGGATCTTGAGCGTGGGCAGCTTCGGCTCGGCCGGCTTGGGCTTCGGGTTGGGCTTCGGCTCGGCCTTCGCCGAGCCGTTCTCGTCGGACGGCGCCGCCTGCTCGGTCGTGGTCGTCGTCTGTGCCTGAGTTGTGGTCTCGGGCTCGTCGCCGCCGTTGTCGCCGCTCAGGACCACGAACAGCACCACGGCGACCACGAGGCCCGCGAGCGCGATCAGCGCTCCGCTCTTGTTGGATCTCAAGTCGCTTGCTCCTTTCCGCCCCATGGGGGCGCGTCGCCCCGCGCGGGGCGACAGGGGATCCTCCGGATCGCTAGGCGTGGGCCCGCGCGGGCGGCGGGCGCCGGGCGAACCCGAAGCGGAGGTCGAGGCGGGGGCCCGCGGCGGCGCGCGCGGTGCCCGTGCTGGGCGTAGCGCGCGGCGCGCGGCGCGCCATGCGCGCCCGCTCGATGAGGCCGGCAAGCGCCCCGTCGGCGCGGCTCAACAGCAGGCTGGCCGCGGTGAGCAGCGCGCCGATCACGGCGGCGAGCGGCAGGGCGAGCCAGCCGCCGCTCCCCACGAGGCCCGCGATGCCGCTCGCGTGGCCCTCGAACAGCGCGCCCTCGGCGAGCTCCTGCACCGAGAACACGACGAGCAGGCTCGCCGTGATCCACACGTACGTGCGCGGGACGGACGGGAGCTTGCGGGCCGCCCCCGACCACGCCCGGCGCACCACCGAGACCGCGATCGCGGCGAGCGCGAGCGTCAGCACGGGGCCCGCGGCCAGCTCGAGGTACGCGTGGCCCTCGCGCGCGAGCGCGGCGCCGGCCTCCGGGCCGTGCGCCAGCGCGTAGCGCAGCTGATGGAGCGCCAGCGCGCCCAGCGCGATCAGGGCGACGAGGCGCGCGTCGGTTGCCTGCCGGGCCCTCATTTGGCCCCAACTCTAGGGCAGGCCCGCGCCGCTCAGGCGGCCGGGGCTACGGCTGGGCGGGCTGCTCCTGGGCCTCGTCGCTGTCCAGCGAGGGGGCGTCGACGGCCCCCTCGCTGAACACGAAGACGAACACGGCGACGATCGCGATGCCCAGGACGATGCCGAGGGCGATCCCGATCAGGCGGTCGCCGCGCGGCACGGCGGTGCGCTCAGACGCCGTCCAGCAGGCGCCAGTTCGCTTTGTAGGCCTCCTCTGCGGCGGCCACGATGCGGTCCCCGTCGCCGTCCTCGGCGAGCTCGGAGATCAGCTCGCGGACCTCGGCGGCATGCTCGACGTCGCGCGTCGAGTGGACCTTGAAGTAGGCGGTGCCGGCGCCGTCCTCGAAGCCGTAGCGCCCGAGCAGGCCCTCGCGCTTGGTCTTCGAGATCTCGGGCTGCGCCACCTCGACCGCGTAGAGGCGGGCGAGGGTCTCGAGCACGTCGCCGTCGCGGGTCCACGCGGCCACGCACTCGGCGGTCTCGGGCGTGGGCTCGGCCGCGGTGTCGCCGCCGACGGCCTCGACGAACCCGTCCCAGAGGCGCACGTGGCCGCGCTCCTCAGCGGCGTGCGTGCGCAGATCGTCGCGCTCGGGGAAGGCCGCGGCGGCCGCGTCGGTCATCGTCGCGATGGCCTCGACGGCGTGGCGGTACTGGCCGGCGTAGCGCGCGAGCTCCTCGGTGGTCAGCTTGCCCTCGGACCAGCGCTGGTAGAAGGGGTGCTGCAGCACGTCGTGGCGCTGGCGCGCCTCCTCGATGCGCTCCCAGATCCTGTCGGTCAAGGTCACTCTTCCTCCTGTGGGGATTGGCCGAGCCGCCAGCATACCGCCGCCCCGCACACCCGCAACGCGATCGACCTTCCTCGCGCTCCTGACGAGGAAGGTCGATCGCGGCCCGGGCGTGGCTGCGCGATCGAGCCTCCGCGTCCCACGGGCCGGGAAGGCCGGGCGCCGGGGTAGGCTCACGGGCCGTGCGCCCCGAGCGCCCCGACATCGCCGCGCCCGAGTTCCCCGGGCGCATCCGCTGGCTGAACGCGCCCGAGCCGCCGGTCATGGCCGAGCTCACGGCCACCGGCCCCGTGCTCGTGCACTTCATCGACTTCGCCCAGCTCAACAGCGTGCGCGCCCTCCCCTACATCCTCGAGTGGCGCCGCCGCTACGAGCCGCACGGCCTGCGCGTGCTCGCCATCCACTCGCCGCGGTTCCGCTTCACGGGGCGGCGCGAGGCCCTCGACGCCGGCATCGCCGCGCTCGGCATCACCCACCCGGTCGCCGACGACTCGAAGTACCTGATCTGGCACGACTACGGCTGCCAGGGCTGGCCCTCGCTGTTTCTGTGGTCGCGGGGCGGCGCGCTCGCGTGGGCGCACTTCGGCGAGGGCGAGTACCGCGCGACCGAGGAGGCGATCCAGGAGGAGCTATTGAGCGACGACGTGACGCTCTCGCTCCCCGAGCCGATGGCGCCGCTGCGCCCCACCGACGCCCCGGGCGCGCTCGTCGCCCCACCGACGCAGGAGGTCTTCCCCGGCGGCTCGCCCGGCGAGCCGTGGACCCCCGCCCCCGGCGACGAGGCGATCGAGCTGGGCTACGAGGCGGGCGGCTGCTACGTGGTCGCCGAGGGCCAGGGTTGGCTGCGCGCCCAGCTCGACCGCTCGGAGCCCCGCGACGTGCCGATCACCGAGGCAGCCCTGCTCCCGATCGCAGAGCACCCGCGCCACGAGCGGCACAACCTACGCCTCACCGCGGGCGGCGACGTGCGCGTCTGGGCGATCAGCTTCGCGCCCGGGATCCCGTAGGGTCCGGGGTCCGCAGGGCGCCAGTCAGGCGTCAGCCGCGCGCTCGGCCCGGGCGGCGAGCTCGGTGCGGATCTCCTTGGGGAGCATGAAGCGCACGTCCTCCTCGACGGTGCGCAGCTCGGAGATGTCGTCCGCGCCCCGCGCGCGGAAGAACTCGACGAGCTCGGAGACGAGCTCCTCGGGGGCGCTCGCGCCGGAGGTGATGCCGACGGTCTCGACGCCCGCGAGCCACTCCTCCTGGACCTGCGACGCGTTGTCGATCAGGTGCGACTCCGCGCCGTGCTCGCGCGCGACCTCGACGAGCCGGTTGGAGTTCGAGGAGTTCTTCGAGCCGATCACCAGGACGAGCTCGCACTCGCGGGCGAGCTGCTTGACGGCGATCTGGCGGTTGGTGGTCGCGTAACAGATGTCGTCGGACTTCGGGCTGCGGATCCCGGGGAACCGCTCGCGCAGGCGGGCGATGATCCCGGCAGTCTCGTCGACCGAGAGCGTCGTCTGCGTGATGAAGGCGAGCGGGGTCCCCTCGGGGAAGTCGAGCGCCTCGACGTCCTCGACGGTCTCGACGAGCACGATCGAGTCGGGCGCCTCGCCCATCGTGCCCTCGACCTCCTCGTGGCCGGCGTGGCCGATGAGGATGATCGTGTAGCCCTGCTCGGCGAACTTGCGCGCCTCGACGTGCACCTTGGTCACGAGCGGGCAGGTCGCGTCGATCGTGCGCAGGCGCCGGGCCTCGGCGTTGCGGTGGACCGACGGCGCCACCCCGTGCGCCGAGAAGACGACGATCTCGCCCTCCGGGACCTCGGTCTCCTGGTCCACGAAGACCGCGCCGCGCTCGGCGAGCTGGGCGACGACGTGCTTGTTGTGGACGATCTCCTTGCGGACGTAGACGGGGGCCCCGTACATCTCGAGGGCCTTCTCGACCGTCTGCACCGCGCGGTCGACGCCCGCGCAGTAGCCGCGAGGAGCCGCGAGCCGGACGCGTCGCGGCGCGTGTAGCTGGGTGGCGCTCACCGGAACAAGAGTAGAGGCTTTTCGGACTACGGAAGCCGGGGGATCGCCAGGGCGGCCGCCTCCCCCACCGCCTCGAGGCTCTCGGCGCACACGTGCTCCAGGTTGTCCTCCGGCGTGTGCCACCACTCCCCGGGCACCTCGCCGGGGCCGTAGGTGAAGTCGATCAGGTCGACCGAGGGCACGCCCGCCTCGATGAACGGGATGTGGTCGTCGAGCACGCTGCCCGCCTCGCCCTCGAAGGGGGCGGGCGAGCCGCTGATCTCCTCGGCGGCTTCGGCGAACGCCAGGTACAGGTACGGATCGGAGTTCGCCTCGCGCGGGACCTGCAGGTCGCAGTCGCCGACCATGTCGAACAGCACCATCGCCTCGATCCGCTCGAGCGGCGGCGCGCCCTGCCGCCCTCCGGCCTGCGCGTAGCGCACGTACTGGCGGCTGCCGCGCATCCCGTCCTCGGTGAACGCGCGCTGCCCGCGCGCCTCCTCGGCGTCGAAGAGCACGAGGTGGACCGACCGTCCCGGGAGCGGCGCCTCGGCGGCGAGGTGCCGCGCGAGCTCGAGCACGACCGCGACGCCGCTCGCCCCGTCGTTGGCGCCGACGAAGCCGGGGATGCCGTCCTGCGTGTCGTGGTGGGCGCCGACGACGACCACGCCCGGCCCGGAACCCGGGATCTCGGCGACGACGTTGCGGTGGGGGCGCTGGATCCGGACGCGCCGGGCGCCGGCCTCGCGCAGGCTCCGGGCGATGAACTGCGCGGTGCGCTTGCTCGCCGCAGACCCCGCGGGCCGCGGGCCGATCCCCACCTGCGCCTCGAGGTCGGCGAACGCGCGCTGCGCGTCGAAGCGCCCGGCCCCGGGATCGGAGTCGGCCGATTCCCCTCCCGAGCCGCAGCCCGCGGCGAGCAGGGCCGCCGCGAGCGCGGCGAGCGCGCGTCCCTTGGCGTCGTTTCGATGTCGCTTCACCCGCATGCCGGGGCCACCTGGTTCGGCCGCTGAGCGCGCAGGCTAGCCCGGGCGGCCGCCGGACCGTTGTCTTGCGCGCGGCCAGCGGGTAGCTTGCGGTGATGGCCCAGGGACATATGGATCGCCTCAGCGCGCTGGACTACTCGTTCCTCACGAACGAATCCGACGCCGCGCACATGCACGTGGGAGCGATCCTGATCTTCGAGGGGCCGCCCCCGCGGTACCTCGACCTGATCGCCCACATCGAGTCGCGGCTGCACCTCGTCCCGCGCTTCCGCCAGAAGCTCGCCTTCCCGCCGGCCCAGACCGGCCGCGCGTTCTGGATCGACGACACCTCGTTCAACCTGCGCTACCACGTCCGCCACTCGGCGCTCCCGAGCCCCGGCTCCGAGGAGCAGCTTCGCAACATGGCGGCGCGCGTGTTCTCGCAGCGGCTCGACCGCACCAAGCCGCTCTGGGAGATCTGGCTCGTGGAGGGGCTCACCCGCGACCGCTTCGCGCTGGTCTCCAAGACCCACCACGCGCTCGTCGACGGCGTCTCGGGGGTCGACATCGCCACCGTGCTGCTCGACCTCGACCGCGAGCCCGCCGCCGTGGAGCCCCCCGAGGAGTGGGTGCCGTCGCCCGAGCCGTCGCCCGCCGAGCTCGCGACCCGGGGCGTCGACGCGGTCGCCAAGCTGCCGCTGCGCGCCGCGCGGCGCGCGCTGCGCGCGCTCGAGAGCCCGCGCGCCGCGCTCGAGAGGGCGGCCGACGCCACCGAGGCGCTCAGCGAGATCGCGTGGACGCTCGCCGACCGCGCGCCCAAGCTGCCCCTCAACACGAAGATCGGCCCGCACCGCCGCTACGAGTGGGTGCGCGCCGACCTCGGGCAGTTCAAGCGGATCAAGAACGTCCTCGGAGGGACCGTGAACGACGTCGTGCTCGCGGTGGTCGCGGGCGCCCTGCGCGACTGGCTGCACCTGCGCGGGGTGAGCACCGACGGGCTCGAGGTCCGCGCCCAGGTGCCGGTGTCGATCCGCGCCGAGGACGAGCACGGCCACCTCGGCAACAAGATCGTGGCCGTGCGCGCGCCGCTTCCCGTGTACGTCGAGGACCCGACCGCCCGGCTCGACGTCGTGCGCGCGGCGATGGCCGACGTGAAGAGCTCCAAGCAGGCGCTTGGCGCCGAGATGATCACCCGCTTCAACGACTTCGCGCCCCCGACCCTGCTCGCGCAGGCAGCGCGGATCAACTTCTCGACCCGGATCTTCAACCTCACCGTCACCAACGTGCCGGGCCCGCAGATCCCGCTCTACATGCTCGGGCGCCGGCTCGAGGACTGCTTCCCGGTCGGTTTCCTGCCGCCGGACCAGGCGCTGTTCGTGGCGATCATGTCCTACGACGGCAGCATCAACTTCGGCCTGCTCGCGGACTTCGACGCGATGCCCGACGTGGCCGAGATCGCGAGCGGGATCGAGCGCGCGATCGCCGCGCTGGTCGACGCCGCCGAGGCGCGCGAGGGGGAGCGCGGCGCGAACCCGGCGCCGGCAGCCGGCTGATGAGCACCCCGCTGCCGTAACATCGCGGCATGGAGGGAGGACCGTTCAGGTACCACCTTGAGCTGACCCCAGAGCAGCTCAAGATCACGCACACCGCGCTCCGCAGCCTGCTCGACGACTTCGGCCACGAGGAGCCCGAGATCCACCGGGTGATCCGCGAGGTGCTCGACAAGCTCCCCGACGAGCACGCGATCCGGGCGATCCGGATCGGGCCCGGCGAGTCGGGGGCCGCCGTCGAGATCGACGCCGCCGAGCCGGACAGCGACGGGCCGAGCGCCGCGTAGGCGAGCCGCGGCCCGGGCCGTAAGCTGCGCGGACCGATGTCGCTGTCGGTCCAGATCGGCCTGCTGCTCGCGCTCGCGACCGCGTTCGCGTCGGTCCTCGGCTTCCTCTACAAGCACCGCGGCGCGGTCGCATCGCCGCGCGTGGACATGCGGCACCCGCTGCGGACCTCGTTCGCGCTGTTCCGCAACCCCTGGTACGTGCTGGGGATCGTCATCGCCCTCGTCGGCTGGGGCTTCCACGTGGGCGCCCTGGCGCTGGCGCCGATCTCGCTCGTGCAGGCCACGATCGCCGGGGGGCTCGTGCTGCTCACCGTCACCGCCGACCGCCTGTTCGCGCACGAGGTGACGCGCCGCGAGTGGGCCGGGGTCGCGCTCGCCGCGCTCGGCCTCGCGTTCCTGGCGGGGTCGGCGGGCGATGTCGGCGAAGACGCGCACGCCGACTACGAGGTGGCGCGCCTCGTGGGCTACCTTGGCACCGTCGCCGGGGCGGCGGTCGTGGTCCCCTTCTTCGCCGTCGGCCGCGCGCACGAGGGGGTGCTGTTCGGGGCCTCGGCCGGGATGTTCTGGGCGGCGTCGGACACCGCGATCAAGGCGCTGAGCGGCAACCTCGGCGAGTCGTCGGTCGTCGGCATCCTCATCCACCCGCTGGCCGCGGTGATCGCGCTGGCCTCGCTCGCGGGGCTGATCGTCTCGGCACGGGGCCTGCAGACCGGCAAGGCCGTGCCCGTGATCGCGGTCACGAGCGTCGCCGCGAACGCGCTCACGATCGCCGCCGGCCCGATCGTCTTCGCCGAGCCGATGCCGGAGGACGCCCTCGGCGTCGCCCTGCGGGTCGGGGCGTTCGCCCTCGTGATCTGCGCGGCGGCGATGACGCCCGCCCCGGTGAGCGCCGCCCGCGCGGTCGAGGCGCGCTAGGGGCGGGGGCCGCTCACCGCGCCGGCAAAGAAAAAGCCGACGGCCCTGGGGGGGACAGGACCGCCGGCCGCGTGGGCCCGCTTTGTGGCGGGACTAGTTTTCGTCAGCGCGTGACCGGGCGTCCGCCACCGCGCTGGCCGCCGACCGCTCGCCAGACGAGCAGCGCGATGATGGCGCCGATGATCGAGCCGATCACCCCGGACGCCTGGAGAGCACCCTCGTCGAGGTCGTGCCCGAAGAGCAGATAGCCCAAGAAACCTCCGACGAAGCTGCCGACGATGCCGAGCGCCATCGTGCCGAAGAAGCCCATCGGGTCCTCACCGGGCACGAGCAGGCGCGCGAGATAACCGGCGACGATGCCGATCACGATCAAGTACAGAAGAAATCCAAGCATCTAGGGGGTTCCTTTCCTCTCCCTAATGGACTCGTGCCCCCCGCATTCCCCCTGGGGGCCACGGTTAACGAATCCGGGCGGCTCGCCCACGAGCGTGCCGCGCTAGCTCGAGCGGGCGGCGAGGGCCTCCAGATGGCGGCGGATGCCTTCGATCCGCTCTGTTGAGACGGGCAGCAGGTCGACTCTCGACAGCAGGGTCTCCGCGTCGACCACCCCAGCCGCGATCGCGTCCTTGGCGAACTCCCAGTCACGGTCCCGGCCCGCTACGCACTTGGCGAGCACCAGATCGTGAGGCTCGAGGAAGTACGCGGCTATCGCGCGTTTCAATCCCGGGCGAGGTGGGATCTCGGACTCGATGAGGCGCTCCTCCCACCCTCGTGGGGCCTTGGCCGTCTCCGGCCCAACCCCATGCGCGTAATAGCCGAACGCCTCGTGAAACCGCGAGCCGTCGCCCAGGGTGCCATCGATCTCGATGGCCAGCTCGGGGTTCTCCTTCGGATACAGATCGACCTCCATCGAGCGCAGGAGCTCCTCTGGGGCGTCGGGGAACGACCCCAGGATCGCCTGGCTGCCGATGACCACGAAAGCGTGCTCGCCGACCGCGTTCGCCGCCGCCCCGAGCACGTGCTCCAGCTCGGACCGGTTCATGCCTAACGGACCAGCTCCAGAATCCGCCGGCGCTCGGGCTCGGTGAGCATGCCCGCGAACGGCGAGTTCTGCCTGAGCTCGCGGCCGCGCGCGTCGTCGCTGCTCAGCGCCCGGCGTACCTCGGGCAGCGGGAGCCCGAGGATCCGCTCCCACTCGTCCGCGTAGCGCGGATCGAGCTTGCCCTCGTCCCGCCATTTCCAGATGCGGTGGAGCGCCTCGGCCAGCATCGCGCGGTCGAGACGCCGCGCCACTACGCGGTGATAGGCGAGCGCTCGCCTGTCCGCGCGGCTGTGGCCGTTCTCGCTTTCGTCGCCAAGCCCGAGATCCGCAGCCGTGATTCGCTCGGCCCGCCGGCGACCCTCGAGCAGCACCGGCTCGAGGTGGTGCCTGCGCCTACCGCCGCACGACCGCTCCCGATCCATCGACTCACGGAGATCGAGCAGGACTGGGACCGGGACCTCCAGGTGCCCCTGCCGGCTGTAGATGAGGGGCAGATCGCCGCGCTCGATCCACCTCTGCAGCGCCGCGTGGCTGACGCCGAGGAACCGGGCGGCAAGGCGCTGCGACACGGTCTCCCCCAGCTCCGCCTCGAGCTCGGCACGCACGCTAGCGATGTCCCGCTGTCCCGGTGCATCGCGCTGGGCTCGCCGGAGGCGTGCGATCTGCTCGAGGCGCCTGAGCTTGCGGTCGGTGGCGTTCACGATCGCAAGTCTAACGACGAAAGTTTTCGATAATCCTGATTTTCGCCAACTTTATTCGGTGAACGGTTCATCCGTCCCGACGCCGGACGCGACGGAGCGCCGCTAGGCAATCGGACGAGAGCGCGCGCTCAGCCTCGGCGGGCGCGAAACTCGACCGTGCGGCGGACGCGGTTGGTCTTGGTGCCTGCCCGGTACTGCTGCCCCGAGCTCGGCTCGCCCAGGTCCACCGTGAACCGGATCCGCCCCCGGCGATTGGGCACCGCGAAGCGCTCCCGCGCGCCCCGCAGGCGGACGCGACGCGCGCCGCGGAAGAACGGGGGCGTCACCACCCTCGTCAGGCCGGAGCCGACCACCGTCGCGCCCCGGCGCCCCGCGCCGCGCAGCTCGAGGAACTCGAGCGGCCGGCGGCGGTCGGCGCGCACCCGCCAGCCCCAGACCTCGAACTGGGGCTCGATCGAGCGGTAGTCGATGCGGCGGGGCCGCTTCGGCGGGTCCCTGAACACCGGCTTCAGCGCGGCCAGGGTGTCGGCCAGCTCGCGCTTGAAGTTCGGCACGCTGTGACAGCCGCGCCCGTAGTCCTTCCAGACGTGCGGGACCTCGAGGTCCTGGAGGCGCCCGTACAGGCTCAGGCTCGCCCGGTAGACGCCCCACTCGACCGCGCACGAGACCGAGTCGGCGGAGAGCAGGTGCTCGCCGAGCGCGGTGTCCAGGGTGCCGTTCGCGGTGCGCACCTGCAAATGCAGGCCGCGCAGGTTCTCGGCGAGGTCGACCGGGTTGTGCCCGCGCCAGCGGACCTCCTCGGTGAGGCGCGGGCCGTAGATCGCGTCGACCTGCCCGCCCTGGAAGGTCGAGCTCAGGGAGAGGACGAGGCCGTTGACCGCGAGGTTGCTGTCGACCGCGCCCGAGACGCTCGCGGCGGCGGCGAACAGGTCCGGGTGGCGGGCGGCCATCATGAGCGCCCCGTAGCCGCCCATCGACACGCCGATCACGGCGCGCTGCGCGCGCCGCGGGCGGGTCCGGAAGCGCGCGTCGATCAGCGGGATGAGCTGCTCGGCCACGTACGTCTCATACATCGGCGGGCCGAACGCGCCGCCGTTGTACCAGTCGCTCCAGTAGCCGCTGTCGCCGTGCGGCGAGACCACGATCGCCGGGAACCTCTCGGTGAGCGCGAGCCCGTCGACCAGCTCGTTGAACGTGCGGTGCGAGTTCATCGTGCCCGCCAGGAAGTACGCCACCGGCCAGCGCCTGCGCGGGCGCTCGCGGTAGCGCACGGGCAGATCGACCGTGACCTTGGTTGGCTTCGCAAAGGCGGGGGTCTCGACGGTGAGCACGATCTCGCGCGGGCCCAGCCGCTCCTCGGAGACGATGCGCGCCTCGTCCGCGGCGGCGCTCGCCTGGCCGCAGGCGACCAGCGCCAGCGCGCACGCGGCTGCGATCCACACCCCAACCCGGCGTCCCTCGGGCATGACGAACGCGGACGCTAACAGCGGTCCGTGTCGGCCAACCCCGGTTGCCGGCCGCTACACGGGCGCTCAGGACCCGGCCACCGCGAGCTGCTCGCCGCCGATCAGGCGCATCGTGGCCTCCGGATCGACGCGCAGGCGGCGCCTCAGGAGCTCCAGCGCCAGCGTGAGTGAGAGCGAGAACGCCCCGCCGCGCTCCCGTTCGACCGCCGCCAGCGCGGCCTCGACGTCGGCCGCGGACCGGCGGTCGACCCGCAGCGGCGCGACGTCGGCGATGAACAGACGCTCCTGGCGGCGGACCTGGAGCCCGGCGACGCTGGCGTCGACAAGCGAGACGCCGAAGAACTCCGGCTTCCCGCCCCGCTCGAGCACGCGCACGTATCCGGTGAGCGTGGTGCTCGCGACCGCCTGGGGCTCGATCCCGGTCTCCTCGACAAGCTCGCGTTCCATGGCGCGACGAACCAGCTCCTCCAGCTCAGGCGAGTCGAGGCTCTCCAGATCGGACCAGTCCACCGACCCGGATCCCGACGCGGTGATGCGATTAGGGCTCTGCGCCGAGCGTGACGTCTGCGTCGCCAGGATGAGGTGGCCGTCCCGCGAGAAGGCGAGGGTCGAGACGCCGATGTGATTCGAGCAGCGGCTCGCGGCGAGATCGGCGATCGTGTTGTTGCTCGAGAAAAGGTCGCGGCCGCGCAGAATCGGCTGGTCCTGGCCCCGGTAGCGGATCTCGCGCGTGGCGATCTCGTTGGTGCACAGGCTCGCGAAGTACTCGGTGCGCTGCACAGCGACCGGGTGGCCGGCGCGCACAACCGCCGGCGTCAGGTCGGAGGCGAGGCGCACCTTGCGGTCGTTGAAGAGCACGGCGCCGGCGCGAAAGTGCTCGCGCAGCACGAACGCCGCGCACGTCTTTTCCGGGCCGCTGAGCCGGTACGGCACCGACTCGACCGCGAGGGGGGTCCGGCTGGCGACGAGCAGCGCGTTGAGCTCGTCCGAGAGCAGCACGTGCTGCCCGTCGAGCTCGACGAGCTCGAATCCGGCATAGCGATCGGAGGGGCGCAGGCCCTCCGTGGCCCGAGTGCCAAGATCGAGCGCGTGCAGGTTGGCTCCCTGCTCAGCGAGCTCGCGCGAGTCGTGGACGAAGGTGGCGACCCCGAGCGCCGTGGAGACGACCGCAATCGCGATCCCCGCCAGGTCGGCGGGCGGCGCGGCGATCGCGGTGACGATGCCGATCACGAAGCCGACCGCTCCCGCCAGGTACGGCCAGCGCGCGCCGAGCAGGAACGTATGGAGCTGGAGCTTGCCCTTCAGCCGAGCACGCACATAGGGAGCGTAATTGTGCGCGGGGACCTACCGGCGCAGTCGCTCGGTCGGGGCTCAACGGGGGCCCCGATGTGCGTCGGGAACGGGCCGCTCAGTAACCCAGCGCGAACTTGGCGTCCTCGGACATCATCTCCGGGGACCAAGGCGGGTCGAAGACCATCTTGGGATAGACGTTCTTCACCCCTTCGAGCTCGCCGACGAACTCGCGCATCTGCTCGGTCACCTGCGGGCCGATCGGGCACGCCGGCGTCGTCAGCGTGAAGGTGATGTAGACGTCGCCGTCCTCGATCTCCACGTCGTAGACGAGGCCGAGTGAGACGAAGTCCAGGCCGAGCTCGGGGTCGATGACCTCCTCGAGGGCCTCGTAGACGGCTTCCTCGTCAACCATCCAGTCAATCGTAGCGGTGGGGCCTCGCCGGAACCGGCGCGTGGCCCGGGCCCCGGACCCAGCATCGCGGCATGAGCCCGGTCCGGCCCATCGGCGCGGTCGCGCTGGCCCTCGCCGCCGCGGCGGCCCTGCTCGCGCCCGCGGGCGCCGAGGCCGCCGAGCGCGTCCTGCGCGCCGACGGCGTCCCCTCCCGCCCGTGCACGGACCTGCAGCGCCCCGGCGCCCCCGGCATGGCCCGGGCGGGCGCCCGCGCCGGGGGCGTCGCCCTGGTCACGGCGCGGCTCGCCGCGCCCCGCTGGGAGCTCGCCGTCTTCGAGGGCTCCGGCAGGCTCGTGGCCGCCTCGCTCGCCGGCGGCGACGAGCAGGTGGCGCAGGGGTTTGCGACCGCCGCGGGCGAGCTGGTCGTGCAGGCCTGCCGCGGCCCGGGCTCTCCGCCGCGGGCCGAGCTCAGCGTCCGGGTCGGCGAGCTCTCCGGTGTCCCGCAGCAGCGGCTCCAGCTCGCCCGCGTGCGCACGGACGGGCCGGCGGACGACGAGCTGCTCGCGGGAGCGGGCCTCGACCTGACCGAGCACGGCGGCCCGGGGTTCGTCGACGTCGTCCTCCACTCCCCCGGGGACGCGAGCCGCCTCGCGGCGCTGGGCTTTGCCTACGAGGTGCTCGATCCCGACCTGGCCGCGACGGCGCTGGCCGACCGCCGCGCCGAGCTGGGCGCGGCTGCGCGCGGCGGCCCGGGCGAGCCGTCCCTGCCGAGCGGGCGCGCGGGCACCTACCGGCGCCTCTTCGAGTACAGCGCGGAGATGCAGGCGCTCGCCGAGCGGCGGCCGCGCCTCGTGCGCTACTTCACCCTCCCCCACGAGACCTTCGAGGGCCGCGTCATCGAGGGGATCGAGATCGCGCCGCGCGTGCGCCGCCGCGACGGGCGGCCCGCGTTCCTGATGATGGGCGCCCACCACGCGCGCGAGTGGCCGTCGGCCGAGCACACCATGGAGTTCGCCTACGAACTCGTGCGCGGCTGGGCGCAGCGGCGCAAGCCCGTGCGCCGGCTGCTGCGCCGCGCCCGCGCGATCCTCGTCCCCGTGGTGAACCCGGACGGCTTCAACCTCTCGCGCGAGGCGGGCGAGGCGCTCGGGGCGGCGGGCGGCCGCGGCGGCCTGGAGGAGACCGTCAACCTCCTGATCCCGTTCGAGTACCACCGCAAGAACTGCCGCTACACCCCGCCGTTCGAGGCGGACGGCGGCAGCTGCGACCAGCTCCTCTCCACCGGCCTCGCCCAGTTCGGCGTCGACATCAACCGCAACTACGGGGGCTTCTGGGGCGGCCCCGGGGCGAGCGCCCCCGACTCGCTGCCGCTGGGCGCGCTCGCGCAGGACTACCGCGGCCCGGGCCCGTTCTCAGAGCCGGAGAGCCAGGCCATCCGCCGGCTCGTCTCCAGCAGGCAGGTGGTGACCCTGATCACCAACCACACCTACTCGAACCTGGTCCTGCGCCCGCCGGGGCTCGAGCAGCAGGGCCCCGCGCGCGACGAGCGGCTGCTCAAGCGCCTGGGGGACGCGATGGCCGCGGAGAACGGGTACGTCAGCCAGCGCGCCTACGAGCTCTACGACACCACCGGGACCACCGAGGACTGGAGCTACTACGCGACGGGCGGCCTGGGCTACACGTTCGAGATCGGGCCGGCGAACTTCCACCCGCCGTTCGCCGAGGGGGTCGTCGCCGAGTACCTGGGCCTCACCGGGGCGGCGGGCCCGGGCGGCGGCAACCGCGCCGCCAAGGCGCTGCGCAGCACGGCCAAGCGGCGCCATCACGCGGTGATCGCGGGACGCGCCCCGCGGGGCAGCCTGCTGCGCTTGCGCAAGAGCTTCCTCACGGCCACCTCGCCGGTCCTCGACGGCGCCGGGAACGAGGGCGAGCCGACCACCTTCCGCGACCGGCTGCGGGACCGGCTGCGCGTGGGGCGCGACGGGCGGTTCAGCTGGCACGTGAACCCCTCCACCCGGCCGATCGCCGAGCGCCCCGAGCGGTGGCGGCTCACCTGCCACGCCCGGCCCGGCGGCCCGGCGCTCGCCTCCCGCCGCGTGCTCGTCGGGCGCGGCGAGCGCGTCCGCGTGGACCTGCGGCGCGCCTGCCGGCGCTAGGCGCGGTCAATAGCCTTCGGAGCGGATGCTCCCGCTCTTCGTGCTGCTCTTCATCGTCCTGCCGATCCTGGAGCTCTACGTGATCATCCAGGTCGGGCAGGCGATCGGCCTCGTCCCCACCCTGGCGCTGCTCGTTCTGGACAGCTTCCTCGGCGCGGCGCTCGCGCGCTCACAGGGCCGGGCCGTCTGGCGGCGGTTCAACCAGGCGCTCGCCGAGGGCCGGATCCCGGCGCGCGAGACCTTCGACGGCGCGATGGTGATCCTGGGCGGGGCGCTCATGATCAGCCCGGGATTCGTGACCGACGCGTTCGCGCTGCTTTTGCTCTTCCCGCCGACCCGCGCCGCGCTGCGGCGCATGCTGACGGCCACCCTCGCGCGGCGCGGGCGCATCGTCTTCACGGTCGGCAGCTTCGGGCCGCGCCCGGGCGACCGTTTCCCGCCGCCCGGCGACGCAGGCTTCCCTCCCCGCGAGCGCGGCTATGACTACGAGGGAACCGCGCGGGAGATCCGCGATGACGAAGAATTGCCCCCTGGAGGTGAACGTGGCTGATCCGATCGCCCTCGAGCTCGCGCCCGGCGCGCGCGTGATCTGGGACCTGGACGCCGTCCGGCGGATGGCGCCGGCCGGCGCGAGCGAGCCGGAGTCGCTGTGGACGCTCGAGGGCGAGCTGGAGGACTTCGAGCTGCTGCGCGTCCTCTCCGCGGCGTTCGAGGACGGGCGCGCGGTCCTGTTCGCGGCGGCGCGGCCCGAGGGGGCCGCCGGGCACGGCGAGGAGGTGACCGCGGCGGCGGTCGTCGGCAAGCGCGGCCCGCAGGAGGTCTCGGAGCCCCTGGTCTCGACCGAGTACGCCGCCGACGGCTCGCCCCGGCGCGTCACGCTCGAGCTCTGGCTCGAGGACGAGGACTACCCGCTGCGGGGCGCCGGCGAGGCGACCGCGGTGGCCACGCAGACCGACGACGAGGGCGTCGAGCGCGCCGGGGCCGCCCTGCGCATGCGGCTGGACGGGAAGAACGGCGCGGGCGCCTACGAGATCGCTCGCAACCTGTAGGCCGATGACGATCCGCGCGGTCATCTCCGACTTCGGCGGCGTGCTCACGACGCCGCTCATGAACTCGTTCGCGGCCGTCCAGGACCACACCGGGATCGCGCCGGAGGTACTCGGCCGGGCGATGCAGGCGGTGGCCGAGCGCGAGGGCAAGCACCCGCTGTTCGAACTCGAGAAGGGCAACGTGACCGAGGCCGAGTTCTTGAGCACGCTCGCCGCCGAGCTGCGCGACCTCCTCGACCACGAGCCCGAGCTGCACCGCTTCCGCGACGTCTACTTCGAGGCGCTCGACCCCAACCACGAGATGGTCGGGCTGATGCGCGAGGTCAAGGGTCGCGGCTACCGCACGGCGCTGCTCACCAACAACGTCCGCGAGTGGGAGCCGCTGTGGCGCTCGATGCTGCCGGTGGACGAGATCTTCGAGCTCGTGGTCGACTCGGCGTTCGTCGGGATGCGCAAGCCCGAGCGCGGCATCTACGAGCTCACGCTCGAGCGCCTGCGCGCGCACGACCCTGGCGAGCTCGGCGGCCTCGACTTCGGGGAGTGCCTGTTCGTGGACGACGTCGACGTGAACGTCGAGGCCGCGCGCGAGCTCGGCATGCAGGTCGTGCACTTCCGCGAGACCGAGCAGGCGGTAGCCGAGGTGCGCGCGGCCCTCGGCCTGTAGCGGAGGGGCGATGCGTGCGAGCAGGGCGCTGGCGGTCACGGCCCTCGCGGCCGTGGCGGTCGCGGCGTTCCTCCTGCTGCGCGACTCGGGCCCGGCCGACCCCCGCGGCGCGACGGTCGAGCGGATCGAGATCGAAAGCGAAGCGGTCGGGCGCACGCAGCCGGTGAGCGTGGTCGTCCCGCCCGGGATCCCGGACCGCGGGCGGCCCGCGCTCGTGTTCCTGCACGCGCGCGGCCGCGACGACGAGAGCGAGTTGGACGACGCCTTCTTCGCGGCGCTCGCCGGCCTGGGCGAGCGCGCGCTGGTGGTGGCGTTCCCCGACGGCGGGGGCTCCTCGTACTGGCACGACCGCGACAGCGGCGCCTGGGGGACGTACGTGACCGAGGAGGTGATCGGCGAGCTCGTCCGGCGGTTCGAGGTCGACCCGGGCCGGATCGCCGTCGGCGGGATCTCGATGGGCGGCTTCGGGGCCTTCGACCTGGCGCGCCTGCACCCCGGCAGGTTCTGCGCGGCCGGGGGCCACTCCCCTGCGCTGTGGGCGAGCGCGGGCGAGACTGCCGAGGACGCGTTCGACGACTCAGACGACTTCGCGCGCCACGACGTCGTGGGCGCAGCCCGGACCGACCCCGGCGCCTTCGCCGGGACCCGGCTTTGGCTCGACATCGGGGAGGACGACCCGTTCGTGCCCGGCGCGGACGCCTTCCTGGAGGCGCTCGGCTCAGGCGGCGTCGAGGTCACCGCGCGGCGCTGGCCCGGGGAGCACGACGACGCGTACTGGGACCAGCACTGGGACGAGTACCTGCGCTTCTACGCGCGCGCCCTCGCGCGGTGCGGGCGCTGAGCGGCCCGGCGCCGCGTCCCGGCCGCGGGCGCGACTAATTGTCGGAGCCCGCGCGGTCCCAGATGTAGAGCTCGACCGCCTCGAGCGCGAGCTCCATCTGCCGCTCCGGGGAGAGCCAGTCGAGCACCGTGTCGAGCGCGCGCTCCTCGGTGACGCCGCGGTCCACCGCTTCCTCCCCGCGGAAGCCGGCGGCGAGCTTGAGCGCCTCGCGGCGGTACTCGCCGAGCGCGGGGAACGCGCGCATGAGGAAGTCGCGGTTCGGGACCGGGTGACCGACGTTCATCGACGCGTGCCAGGCGGCGAGCATCGAGATGTCGTGGTCGTCGAGCTCGGCGATCGCGCGCGCGTAGTGCGCCTCGAGCTCGTCCTCGGGGATCTCGTCGACCCAGGCGCGGACGGCCTCGCCGAGGAGCTGGCGGCGCGCCTCGCGGCCGATCGAGTCGGCGATTGCCCTGATGGCGTCGGCTGGATCGATGAAGCAGAGGGACATTCCGGTACCTGGTCGGCGATAGTCGACGACGGGGGCGAAGATAAATGCGCGGTCGGACGCCAAGTTGTGCGTGGGGGCGGTGGTGCTGCGCGGTCGCGGGCCGCGGCGCGGGCGGCTTGGCGTCAGGGTTGGTCGCCGGGGGCCGACCTATGCTGACGACGATGGCGTGCGCGGGTTCCCATGAGCCTTGAGCTGATCGTCGGCCCGCCGAACTCGGGGCGCGCCGGCGCGGTCCTGGAGCGCGTGCGCGCCGCGGTCGACCGCGACCCGGTGCTGGTGGTCCCGGCCGCCGACGACGCCACCCGCTTCGAGCAGGACCTCTGCCGCGACGGGGGCGCCGTGGGGGTCACGATCCGCACCTTCGCCGCCCTGGTGGAGGACGTGGTGGCCCTGGCCGGGGCGTCGCCGCCCCCCACCCTCTCGCGCCCGCAGCGGCTCGCCGTGGTCCGCGCGGCCGTGGCCGCGACCCCGCTGCGCGCGCTCGCGCGCTCCGCCCACGCGCCCGGCTTCGCGATCGCGCTCGACGACCTGATCGCCGAGCTGCAGGCGGCGCTCGTCTCGCCCGACGAGCTGCGCGCCGCGGCCGCGGGCGTCGAGGGGGGCGGCGCGCACGAGCGCGAGCTCGCCGAGCTGTACGCGGCGTACGTGCGGCTGCGCGACGGCGCCGGGCGCACCGACGCGGGCGGGATCGCGCTCGCCGCGGCCGCGGCGCTGCGGGCACACCCGGACGCCTGGGGCTCGCGGCCCGTGTTCTTCTACGGGTTCGACGACCTCACCGCGGTCCAGCTCGAACTCGTGCGCCTGCTCGCCGCGCGCACGGAGGTCACCTTCGCGCTCACCTTCGAGGACCGCCGGGCGCTGGCGGCCCGCGCCCGCCTCTACAGCGAGCTGCGCGAGGACCCCGGCGCCGACGCGATCCACGAGCTCGAGCGCGCCGCGCCCCACACGTCCAAGGCGTCGCTTCGGCACCTCGACCGGCACCTGTTCGAGACCGACGCCCCGCAGGCGCCCGCGGACGACGACGGCATCCGCCTGCTCGAGTGCGCCGGCGAGCGCGGCGAGGCGGAGGCGGTCGGCCTCGAGGTAGCGCGCCTGCTCGCCGAGGGCGCGCGGCCCGACGAGATCGTCGTCGCGCTCCGCCATCCCACCGCCGACGGGCCGCTGTTCGCGGCGGTGCTGCGGGGGATGGGGGTCCCGGTCGCGCTCGAGGCGAGCGTCCCGCTCGACCGCACGGCGGTGGGCCGCGGGCTCGTCACGCTCTGCCGGGCGGCGTCCGAGGAGGGCACGCCCGCGGACCTGATCGCCCATCTGCGCGCCGACCCGTCCACCCCGCCCGGCCTCGTCGACTGGGCCGAGCGCGGCCTGTACCGCGGCCGCTACGAGACCGTCGCCGACGTCTACGCCGGCTGGGAGGCGCCGCCCCGGCACCTGGCGAGGGTGCTCGAGGCGGGCGACGCAGCCGAGCGCCTGCGCGCGCTGGCAGCCACCGCTCGCGAGCTCGCGGAGGCGCCGCACCGCGAGCGCGCGCCCCTCGTCGGCGAGCGCTCGGGGAGCACGCCCCTCGACCCGATCGAGCTGCGCGCCGGCATCGCCGCCGCGGAGCTGCTCGAGGAGCTCGCCGTGATCGGCGCTCTGCCCGGGTGCGAGCAGCCCGACCTCGCCGACGCCGCCGAGGCCATCGCCTCCACCACCGTGCCCGCCTGGCGGGGCTCCACCGAGGGCCGGGTGCGGATCACGAGCCCCTACCGCCTGCGCGCGAGCCGCGCGCGCTACCTGTTCTGCTGCTCGCTGCAGGAGGGCAGCTTCCCCAACCTGGCCTCCACCGACCCGCTGATCGGCGAGCAGCGCCGGGCGGACCTCGGCATCCCCGCTTTGCGGCGCGCCGGGGTCGCGGACGAGGAGCGTTACCTCTTCCACGTCTGCGTCTCGCGGCCGACCGAGCGCCTCTACCTCACGTGGCGCGCCAGCGACGACGAGGGCCAGCCCGCGCCGCGCTCGCCGTTCATCGACGAGGTCCTCGACCTGCTCGAGCCCGGCGCGGAGAAGCGCCTCAAGCGCACGCGCGGGCTCGCCCACCCCGTGCCCGAGCCCCACGAGGCGCCCGACGCGCGCTCGCTGGCGCGGGCGCTCGCGCTGCGCTGCGGGACCGACACCGGCGCGGCGCGCGACGCGCTCGCCGCCCTCGACGTCGACCTGGAGACGGCCGGCGCCGTGCTCGAGCTGCTCACCGGCCTCCCCGACCCCGAGGACATGCCGGGACCGCTCTCGAACCCGGTAGTGCTCAGGGACCTCGCTTCGCGCCGCCTGCTCAGCGCGGGCTCGCTGGAGGGCTGGATCCAGTGCTCCTACCGCTGGTTCGTGGAGCACGAGCTGGAGCCCGAGCGGCTCGAGCCGCCGGCCGACCCCCTGTGGCTGGGCGGGATCGTCCACGAGGCGCTGAGCAGGCTGTACGCCGACCCGCCGGGCGCCGACTCGCTGCCCCGCCCGGGCGACGTGGGCCGCTGGAAGCGCCGCTTCGGCGAGCTGCTCGACGAGCTCGTCGCCGACCCCGAGCGCGGGGCGACCACTCCCGCGCGCAAGCTGCTCGCGGAGCGCGCCCGCCGCCAGGTCGAGGCGTTCCTCGAGACCGAGGCGCAGCGCGACACCGACCTGCGCCCGCGGCGCGACCTGCTCGAGGTCGGCTTCGGGTTCGAGGGCGAGGACGGTGAGGGCGCCGGGCCCCTGGACCTGGGCGAGTTCGCCCTGCGCGGCCGCATCGACCGCATCGACGTCGCCCCCGACGGGCGCACCGCGGTCCTCCACGACTACAAGACGGCGACGAAGGTGACGGGCCGCTCGGCGCTCCTCAGGGAGGGCAGGCTCCAGATCCAGCTCTACGCGCTCGCCGCCCAGGAGCAGCTCGGCCTGCGCCCGATCGCCGCCATCTACCACCCGCTCGGCGCGGGGCGCAGCAGGGACCGCCGCCCGCGCGGCGTCCTGCTCAAGGACGAGACGGCGCGGATCGGCTTCGACACCGTGCGGGGGGACCCCGTCGACGAGGAGACCTTCGCCGAAGAGCTCGCGAAGGCGCGCGAGCTCGCCCGCGAGCGCGGCGCCGAGATGCGCGACGGCGGGATCAAGCGCGACCCGATCGGCGGCGAGTGCCCCTTCTACTGCACCTACCAGCCGATCTGCCGGCTCGAGCGGGCCATCGGCCTCGAGGACGCGAACGGCGGCAACGGGGAGGGCGCGTGAGCCCCGCACCTCCCCCGCCCACCCCCGAGCAGGCGGCCGCGATCCGGATGCGCGACCGCGACGTCTTCTGCGAGGCGGGCGCGGGCAGCGGCAAGACCCGGGTGCTCGTCGGCCGCTACGTGGGCGCGCTGCTCGAGGACGAGGTCCCGATGGACAGGATCCTCGCCTTCACGTTCACCGAGCGCGCGGCCGCCGAGCTCCGCCACCGGGTCCGCGCCGAGCTCACTCGCGCTGCGGCGGCCGCCAGGGACGCGGGCGAGGCGGAGCGCGCCCACTGGATCCGCGGGCTGGCGCGCGAGACCGACCGCGCCTGGGTGACCACGATCCACGGGTTCTGCCGCCGCCTGCTCGCCGCCCACCCCGTCGCGGCGGGCCTCGACCCGCGCTTCCGGGTGCTCGACGCGGGCGAGGCGGAGCGGATGCGCGAGCGCGCCGCGCACGACGCGATCGACGCGCTCGCGGAGGCAGGCGACGACGCCGTCGCCCGGGCCGCGGCGGCCTACAAGCCGGACGGGCTCGCGCGCATGGCGCTCGTCGCGCACGAGCGGCTGCGCAACCAGGGGATGAACCCGCCCCGCCTGCCCGAGGTCGGCGACCCGACCCGCTCCGGCGACGACGAAGCGGAGCCCCTCAGCCCCGCCGAGCGCAGCGCGGCGCTCGATGCGCGCGACGCGCTCGAGCGGGTGCTGGAGGCGCTCAGCGAGCGCTACGAGGAGCTCAAGGCCGCGCGCTCGGGCCTCGACTTCCTCGACCTGGAGCTGCGCGCGCTCGCCCTCCTGCGCGAGTCGGAGGGGATCGCGGCGCGCTGGCGGGGCCGCTTCCGCCACGTGCTCGTCGACGAGTTCCAGGACACGAACCGGGTCCAGCTCGCCCTGATCGAGTGCCTGCGCGACGCCGACACGCGCCTGTTCGTGGTCGGCGACGAGCACCAGTCGGTCTACAGGTTCCGCAACGCCGACCTGGAGGTCTTCCGCGAGGCGCGCCGCCGCGCCGAGCGCGACCCCCGCACCGAGGTGCTCTCGCTGCGCGGGAACTTCCGCTCTGCCCCCGAGGTGCTCGCCGCCGCGAACGCCGTCGGCCGCACGCTGATCGACCGCTTCCCCGAGCTGCGCGCCGGCGCCCCGCCCGCCGGCGGGCCGCGCGCGGAGCTTCTGCTCAGCTTCGAGGAGGGCAGCGGCAAGGCCCACCGCAAGTGGAACGACGTCGCCGAGGAGCTCGCCCCGCCGCCGACCGCCAAGCCGCGCGTGGTCGCCGAGGCGCGCGCGCTGGCCGAGCGGCTGCGCGAGATCGTCGACGCGGGCGAGGCGCGGCCGGGCGAGATCGTGGTGCTGCTGCGCGCCTTCACCCACGTCGACGCGTACGACGAGGCCCTGCGCCGCTACGGCCTCGACCCCTACGTGGTCGGGGGCCGCGGCTACTGGTCGCAGCAGCAGGTGGAGGACCTGCTGCGCCTGCTCGGCGTCGTCGCCAACCCGCTCGACGACGAGCTCCTCTTCGGGGCGCTCGCGAGCCCGGCGTGCGGGGTCTCGCCCGACACGCTCTGGCTGCTGCGGCGCGCCACCGGGCCCAGGCGCCACGTCTGGCCCACGCTCGCCGCCGAGTTCGGGGGCGGCGAGCCGCGCGAGGGCGTCGACGCCGACGCGATCGCGGCGATCGGCGCCGAGGACGCGGAGCGGCTGCGCTCCTTCTGCACGACGCTCGCCGGGCTGCGCGCAGAGGCCCCGCTGCTGCCCCTCGACGGGCTCGTCGAGCGGACGATGAACGCCTTCCGCTACGACCTGGCGCTGCTCACGCGCAAGCAGGGCGCCGGGCGGATGGCGAACGTGCGCAAGCTGATGCGCCTCGCCGCGGAGTTCGAGCGCAACGAGGGCCGCGATCTGCGCGGCTTCCTCGAGCAGGCCGCCGCCGCCACCCGGCGCGACGAGCGCGAGGGCCTCGCGCCCGTCCAGCCCGAGGACCACGACGGCGTGCGGATCATGACCGTGCACGGGGCGAAGGGCCTCGAGTTCCCGGTGGTCGCCGTCCCCGACCTCGGCCGGTCGCTGAGCGCCGGGCACCGCGCCGGCGATCTGCGGATCGGGCGCCTGGGCGACGACGGCCGCGGGAAGCTGGGCCTGCGGCTCAGGTTCCCGGCCTCCGATCCGCTCGGCGTGTGGGAGCTCGACGAGCTCGAGCGCGAGGAGCGCGAGGCCGAGGCCGAGGAGGTCTGCCGGCTGATCTACGTTGCGGCGACGCGCGCGGAGCGCCGGCTGATCCTGAGCGGCACGTACCTGCCCAAGGACCTCGAGCCGCTGGATGAGCCCGATCCCCGGGACAGCGCGATCCGCCGCCTGCTGCCCGCGCTGCGCGAGCTCGGCTGGGACGGCCACGAGGGGGAGATCCCGCTGACCCCGCCCGAGCCCGTGGGCGCCCACCTGCGGGGCGAGGCCGCGGCGCTTTCGGTCAGGGTCAGCTCGCCCTCGCCCGAGCGCGCCCGCGAGCTCGCGCGCGAGTCGGCGGAGGCGGGATCCGCGCCGCCCCCGCTCGAGCCGCGGCGGCCCCCGATCGTCCCGCCGGGCCGCTCCCCGGTCCCGCTCGGGCACCTCTCGTACTCCGCGCTCGACGCGTACAAGCGCTGCGGCTACCGCTTCTACGTGGAGCGCGTGCTCGGCCTGCGCCAGACGGTCCCGGCGGCGGGCGGCCCCCTCGCGCCGGAGGGCGAGGCTGCGGAGGACGAGCCCGCCGAGCGCGCCGCCGACGAGCTCCACGCCCCCACCCCGGGCGACGACGCCGGGGCCCGGGCGCGCGGCCTCGGCAACGCCGTGCACGCCGCGCTCGAGTGGAGCGCGCGCCGGGGCTGGGCGCGGCCGGACGCCGGCCTGATCGAGGGCCTGCTGCGCCGCGAAGGCGTCGACGACGAAGCCACCCGCGAGCGCGCCTCCGCGCTCGTCGAGGGCTGGCTGGGCAGCGAGCTGTGCGCGGGGACGCGCTCCCTGCGGCTGCGCCCCGAGGCGCCGTTCGTGCTCCCGCTGGGCGGCACCGTCCTGCGCGGCAGCATCGACCTGCTCGCCGTCGACGGCGGCCGGCCGCACGTGATCGACTTCAAGACCGACCGCGTGGGGGCGGGCGGCGTCGCCGAGCTCGGCGAGCGCTACGCCGAGCAGCGCGCGGTCTACGCCCTCGCGGCCGCCGCCGCATACCCCGAGGCGAGCTCGATCCGCGCCACGCACGTGTTCTTGGAGCGGCCCGCGGAGCCGGTCGGCGAGGAGTTCGACGCCGACGCCCTCGCGCTCGCCCGCAGGCGGCTCGAGGCGCTCGTCGAGCGCATCCGCGCGGGCCACTTCGAGGTGACCGACGAGCCGTTCGCCGCCCTGTGCCTGGGCTGCCCCGCCGCCGCCCGCCTCTGCCCGCACCCCGCCTGGAGGCCGCGCCGCCCGAGCGCCGCGGCCGCGGCATGAGCGAGGCGCTCTTCGCGTACGGGTCGCTGGTCAGTGCGCGCAGCCTGCGCGCGACCCTGGGCGCCGACCCGGCGTCCACCGTGCCCGCGACGCTGCGCGGCTGGCGGCGGAGCTGGTCCGTGGCGCGCGACAACCGCCGGGCCGAGAAGCGCTTCGCGCCGCCCGCGGGCGGCGAGCCCTTCGCCTGGTGTTTGCTGCTCAACCTCGAACGCGACCCCGGCGTGCCGCCGGCCGAGCGGCCGAACGGGCTGCTCGTGGAGGTCGGCGCGGCCGAGCTGCGCCGGCTGGACGCGCGCGAGCTGCGCTACCGGCGCGTCGAGGTGGGCGCCGACGTGGAGGCTCCCGGGGCCACGTTCGACCGCGTCCACGCCTACGTCGCGCGGCCCGAGCACCTCGCGGCCGCGCCGCCGGAGGGCGCGGTCGTCCTCGCCCCCTACCTGGCCGAGGTCGAGCGCGCCTTCGCCGAGCTCGGCGAGGGGGAGCTCGACCGCTTCCGGCGCAGCACCCCTCCCCCGCCCGCGCCGGTCGTCGAGGCGCGGCTCGCCCATGCGGCCGGGCTGCCTGCACGGAACCCGCGCGCCTGGTGAGCGCTCAGCGCACGTTCCAGCGCCGCGCCCACTCGCCGATCTCGCGGATCGCGGGACCGAGCTCCTCGCCCTTCTTCGTGAGGCCGTAGGAGACGCGGGGCGGGTTGCCCGGGTGGACGGTGCGCTCGACGAGGCCCTCGGCCTCGAGCTCCTGCAGCCGCTGGGAGAGGAGGCGGTCGGAGATCCCCGGCACGGCGCGCGTGATCTCGGAGAAGTAGTGCGGGCCCTCGACCAGCGTCCAGAGGATGGCGCCGGCCCAGCGACGGCCGATCAGCTCGACCGCGGCGTGAAAGTCCGGGCAGACCGTGTTCGGCGCACGGGTCGTCGCGGTGTGCGACTCAACCTCCACTCCGTTCAGAGTAACGAAGGGCGCAGCCCGGCCCGGGCCCCGGCTCAGACCGCGCAGGGTCCGGTGTCGGCGCCCGGCTCGAGCGGGCCGCCCAGGATGCGGGCGACGACGCGGTTGGGCACGCCGAGGCCGGTGTTCTCCCGGTCGGTGGAGGCGGCGAACACCGTCGCCAGCACGCGCCCGTCGCGGTCCACCACGGGCCCTCCCGAGTTGCCGCCCTCCACCTTCCCGCGGAACGGCGTCATCAGCCGCTGCACGGGCCCGCGGCCGTAGGAGTCCTGGCTCGCGACCCGGCCGGTCTGGCCGAGGCGAGCCGGCCGCAGGGTCAGCGGCCCGCCCCCCGGGTAGCCGATCACCGCCCCGCTCGTCCCGCGCCGCGGGTTGCGGGCGAGCCGCAGAGGCGTCGCGCGCAGCTCGGGAGCGCTCAGCACGGCGATGTCGTTGCGGGGCTGGTAGGCGAGAACCTCCACCTCGTACTCCGTGCCGTCGGCGGTGGCGACGACGGTGTCGTCCTGCCCGGCGACGACGTGCGCGTTCGTGACCACGATCCCCAGCGCGGCGACCCAGCCCGAGCCCTCGACCCCGAGCCCGCAGGCGTTGCCCCGGACACGCACGACGCTCGCGCTCGCCGCCTGCACGTCGGGGTCCTCGGCCGCCGCCCGGACGGGCGGCGCGACGTCGGCGTCGGGCCCGCGCAGCGTCGGCGTCGGGTTGATCCGACGCAGCACGTTGAGCAGGGGGCCCGACGGCGGGAAGCGCTCGTTGAGCGCGGCGAGGATCGTCGATCGCTGGACCGCCTGGCGCAGGCTGCGGTTGTCCTGTCCGGGGACGTGCAGGGCGACCGCGCCGAACACCCAGGCGATCGCGAGCGCGAGCGCGACGAACAGGACCACGCCCCCGCAGCGGTCCGCCAGGCGCCCGCCGGGCACGGACGCGAGGCGCGCGGACAGGCCCTTGCCGGCCCCCTCCAGGGCGACCGCGAGAAACAGGCCCAGCAACACACCGCCCGCCGCGGCGACGGCGGGCGCGTACGGCGACTCCGCGCCGCCCTCGAGCAGCGTGGGTGCCAGGCGCGCGCCGAGCGCCACGCCGCCCACGAACCCGGCGAGCGGCATCGTGGCCGCGACCAGGCCGCGCTCCCAGCCGATCACCGCGAGGGCGAGCGCGCCGACGATGATGCCGACGTCGAGGGGCGTCACCGCGGGGACCCGGCACGCGCGCCGACGCGCGCGGCGGCGGAGCTGTGGGGAGATGGCGCGCTCATGGCCGCTGTCTATTGATGGTTACGCACTTGCGCGCTCCGGGCGGCGAAGGGTCTACCTTTCGGGTCGTGATCGTCCGATTCCGACCTCGCTGGGCGAGCAACGCTAGCGCACGCCCAGGTACCGGTTGAGCAACTCCCGGGCGTCCAGGCGGCGGCGCAGGCTCGTCGCGCGCACGCTGCCGGTGGGCATGGCAGCGGCGCTCGCGTTCGCGGGCGGCGCGGTGGTGGGCGCGGGATCCGAGGAAGCCGGCGGGGCCGAGCGGTTCGCGCGCGCCTGGAGCGCGCAGGACTTCGAGGCGATGCACGCCGAGCTCACGCCGGGCGCGCGCGACCGCTACCCGCTCGAGCGCTTCCGGCGCGCCTACGTGGAGGCGCAGGCGACCGCCACCGCGGTGCGCGTCACGACCGGCGAGGTCGAGCGCGTGGACGACAGGCACGCCGCGATCGACGTGGCCGTCGACACGCACGCCTTCGGGCGGCTGGAGGGCCGCCTGGACCTGCCCCTCGACGACGAGGGCCGGATCGCCTGGGAGCCGCACCACGTCTTCTTCGGCCTGCAGAAGGGCGAGAGCCTGGGGCGCGTCACCAGCACGGGCAAGCGGGGCAAGCTGCTCGCCCGCGACGGGACGCCCCTCGCCGAGGGCCCGGCGACCGCGCGCACCTCGCCGCTGGGCGCCGCGGCGCTCGCGATCGCGGGCTCGGTCGGCTCGCCGTCGCGCAAGCAGGAGAAGCAGCTGTACGCGCGCGGGTTCCCGCCGGGCGCGCCCACGGGGACGTCGGGCCTCGAGCTCGCCTTCGACGAGCGCCTCGCCGGCCAGCCCGGCGGGCAGCTCCTCGCCGTCCCGAGCGACGGCACGCTCGCCGACGGCCGGATCCTCGCGAGCAGCGAGCCGGTCGACGGCCGCAACGTGAAGACCACGATCGACCCCGAGATCCAGCAGGCCGCGGTCGAGGCGCTTGGCGGGCTCTACGGGGGCATCGCCGTCCTTGACGTCGACACCGGGCAGGTCCTGGCCGTCGCCGGGCTCGCGTTCTCCGCGCCCCAGCCGCCGGGCTCCACGTTCAAGGTGATCACCGCGACCGCCGCGCTCGACGAGGGCGTGGTCAAGACCGGCGACACCTTCCCCGTGGAGACGTCGAACAGCGAGATCGGGCGCGAGATCTCGAACTCGCACGACTCGCCGTGCGGCGGCACCTTCGTGCAGAGCTTCGCGAAGTCGTGCAACACGGTGTTCGCGCCGCTCGGCGTGAAGGTCGGCGCCGAGAAGCTGATCGAGGTCGCGGAGGCGTTCGGCTTCAACCAGCCGCCGGCGCTGATGGCCGAGGAGGCCCAGGCGGCTCTCGACCCGCCGGCGAGCACGATCCCCAACCCAATCGAGGGCGACGTCGCGCTCGGCGAGAGCGCCATCGGCCAGGGCCAGGTGCTGGCCACGCCGCTGCAGATGGCTTCGGTGGCACAGACGATCGCGAACGGCGGCACGCGGCTGCCGACCCCCATCGTGCGCACGGGCGAGCTGCGACCCGAGGCGGAGCCCGTGGAGGTGACCAGCCCCGAGACCGCCGCCACGGTCCGCGACATGATGGTCGAGGTCGTCCGCAGCGGCACCGGCACGGCCGCGGCCCTCCCCGACGTCCAGGTCGCCGGCAAGACGGGCACCGCGGAGCTCGGGCCGAAGGCGCTGCAGCCCGGCGACCAGCTCGGCGAGGGCGAGGAGCCCGAGCAGGAGGTCGACGCCTGGTTCACGGCCTTCGCCCCGGCGAAGCACCCCAAGGTCGCGGTCGCGGTGATGATCGTCAACGCGAACGGTGACGGCGGCGTCGTCGCCGCGCCGATCGCGCGCCAGGTCCTCGCCGCCGCCCTCTAGGGCGGCGCGCTCAGGGACCGCGCGAACCCCCGGGCCGGCGGCCCCTAGATGTCGAGCTCGACGATCCCCTCGCCGTCGGGGCCGGAGATCTCGAGCTCGAGCGGCCGGTTCTCCGAGACCTCCTGGTCGACGAGGAAGAGCAGCATCGAGCCCTGGATCGCCCCGTTGGCCGCCGTGGAGTCGAGGATCGGCAGCTGCGAGTTGCCCTCCACGGGCGCGCCGATCTCGAGCGCGTAAGGGCTCTCGGACTCGACCGGCTCGTACTCGGCGCCGGTCGTGTCGACCACCCGGTAGGTGTAGGCGCTCTGCTGCGCCTCGTCGGAGTCGTTCTTGATCGTGAGGAACACGCCCAGGTACGCCTGGCCGGGCGGCGGCTCCGGCTGGCCGACCAGGTACTCGGAGTCCTCGACGTCGTTCGGGTTGAGGAACCGAGTGATGGCGATGTTGTAACGAAGCTCGCCGAGCTCCAGCGGCTGGCCCTCGACGACCTCGGAGTGCACCTCATCCTCGCCGCACGCCGCGAGCAGCGACGCGGCCGCGAGGAGCCCGATCAGGGCGATTGCGAGTCTCAGACGGCGGCTCATGCGCGGCGAGAGTCTATCTGCGCGAGCGCGGGAACGAGACCACCGGCCGCGACCCGGGGGCGCTGGGGCTCCGGCCGTGCGCCGGAGGCCGCCGTCTGGCGCGCACGACCCGGGGTCACGACCCCAAGCGGCTCGCCCCGGCGACCTCCAGGCGCTCGACCGGCCTCTCCTCCTCCACGAGCTGGCGGAGACGCTGCAGAACCTCGCGCCAGCCTTTCGCCAGTCGCCGCTGCGACCGGCGGAGCTCCAAGACTCGATCGACCGGGTGCTCGGGCTGGGTCCAGAAGGTCACGGCCACCTCGCACCCCCCGCCGGGGACCTCGGTGAGCCGCCACTCCAACAGGGACGGGATCCGGTTCAGGCGCCCGCCGCGGCCGCGCTCGACGATCCGGTAGGGCTCCTCGGCCTCATCGATCACGCTGTCGAACCAGCCGCCCGCCTCGCGCAGGTAGAAGCGGGCCCCGGCGCCGACGCCGACCGGGTCGACGCGCAGCAGGTGGTAGCGCTTGAGCAGATGGTCGGTGAACGCGGGGCGAGCGGAGAGGTCGAGCAGGAGCTCGTAGACCCGCTCGCGCGGGGCGTCGATCGCGATCTGGGCGGTAACCGGACCCATTGCGGCGGCGATTCTATGAAGGATGCGCGCGGAGAGTCGGCGCGCGGCCGGGAAAGCCGCCGGGCGCGCCCCGGTTTGACGGGCACGGCAAGCGGGGATCTTGAGAGCAACGCAACAGCCAGGCGAGTTTTTCCGCGCGCCCCCCGGAGTTGGTTATGATCGTCACAAGTGGGTAGGAGGGCGCACTTTTTTTCACCGCGTCCCGGAGGTTCACATGTCCATAGCACCCGAGAGGGTCGGCGAGTCCCTCGATACCGCCAGCGGGCACACGCACGCCGCGGGCGAGCCGGCCACGGCGCAGCTCGGCGGCGCCTTGAAGTGCGTCGACTGCGGCTACGCGGTCAGCGTCCTGCCGGAGGAACCGATCCCCGAGTGCCCCGCGTGCGGCGGCACCGAGTTCCGCCGCGCGAGCCTCTTCGACCGGCCGACGATGGAGACCGCCGTCGTCGAGCCTGCGCCGCGCGAGCCCGCCGTGATCGCGCACGCCCGCTCGCAGCTCCCCTCGGGCCACCACCTCGCCTGGGAGGGCGAGGACGGTGAGCTCGTCACCTTCACGCTGCAGCCCGGCTGGGTCCGCATCGGGCGCAGCAGCGCGGCCGACCTGCGCCTCGACGACCCCACGGTCTCACGCCGGCACGCGCTGATCGTCCTCACCGACGAGGGCGAGGTCCGCGCGCTCGACGACCGCAGCCTCAACGGGCTCTTCGTCAACGGCAGCCGCGTCGAGTGGGCGCGGCTGAAGGACGGCGACGAGATCGAGATCGGCTGCTTCCGCCTCTACCTGCTGGAGGTCTGACTCGCGGCCAGCCATCCGCGCGCGGCGGTCGCGGACCCCGGGGCGCCGCTATATCGTTCGCGCGGATGGCGACCACGATCTCCGTCCTCTCGCAGAAGGGCGGGACCGGAAAGACGACGCTCGTCCGGACGCTCGCCGACGTGCTCGGCCGCTTGGGCCTCGATGTGCTCGCGGTCGACGCCGACCCGCAGGGGAACCTCTCCGACTACTTCGACACGCCGCCCGACGCGAGCCCGACGCTCGCCGACGTGCTCATGGGCGAGGCCCGCGCGGCCGACGCGATCCACGGCGGCGTGATCCCGGCGAACCTGCGCCTCGCCGAGGCCGAGCTGGCACTCGCCGGGAAGATCGGGCGTGAGGTCACCCTGCGCAACGCGCTGCGCGACGCGAAGCGCTCCTACGACGTGATCCTCATCGACTGCCCGCCCACGCTCGGCCTGCTCACCGTCAACGCGCTGGTCGCCTCGTCGCACGCGCTGCTCTCGACGCAGTCGCAGTACTTCTCCCTGCAGGGCGTCGAGCAGGCCATGGAGGTCGTCGAGCTCGCCCGCGACAGCCTGAACCCCGACCTGGAGCTGCTCGGGATCGTGCTCAACATCGCGAACCTGCGCACCAAGCACGCGCGCCAGTCGCTCGAGGCGCTGCGCGAGCGCTTCGGTGACGCCGTCTTCCGCACGGCGATCCGCCAGTCCGTGGCCTACGCGGAGTCCGCGGAGCGCGCGCAGACGATCCTCGAGTACCGGCCCGCGCGCGCCGTGGACTACCTCTCGCTCACGGGCGAGATCCTCCGCCGCCTGGGCAGGCCGGAGCTGCTCGCCCGCCTGGACGAGCTGAGCGCAGCGCTGGTCCCGGCGTCGGCGCGCGCCTAGAGCTCGGGCACGTCGGCGCCCAGCGGTGAGAACGGCACGCGGCGGACCGTCGCCCACCCGGCGCAGCGCTCCTCGAGCGCCGCCGTCACCTTGCCCGTGTCCTGCCAGAAGCTCCACACGAGCACGGTCGGGCCCGCGCCCGAGATCGTCGCTCCGATCGCGCCCAGCTCGCGGGCCTCGCCCACGAGCTCGATCGAGCGCGGGTAGAGCGGCCCGCGGTGGGGCTGGTGCAGCCGGTCGGCGAGCCCGCGGGCGATCAGGCCGAGGTCGCCGCGCTCGATGCCGAGCACGAGCTGGGTCACGGCGGCGATGTTCTCGACGGCGTCCTCCAGGCTGACCTGGGCGGGCAGGGCGGCCCGGGCGCGCTCGGTCGACACCTCCTCCGCGGGGACCACGACGATCGCCTCCACCCCGGCAGGCGGCTCGAGGCGGACCGGCGCGGGGATCTCGCCGCCCTCGGCCGACGGGCAGACGACGAAGCCGCCGAACACCGCGGCGGCCACGTTGTCGGGATGCCCCTCGATGCGCGCGGCGCGCGCGTAGATCTCCTCGCGGCTCAGGCCGAGCTCGTAGAGGTGGTCGGCAGCTGTCAGGCCGGCCACGATCGCGGCGGCGCTCGACCCCATCCCGCGGGCGAGCGGGATGTCGCTGCGCACCTCGAAGCGCACCCCGTCGGCGGGGTGCAGCTCCTCGAAGGCGCGGACGATCAGGTTCGAGCGGTCGGCGGGCACGCCCGGGGCGCCGGGGTCGACCGAGAACTCGCCGGTCTCGGTGACCTCGAGCTCCAGGTGGACGGAGAGGGCGGCCGCCAGCACGTCGAACCCCGGGCCCAGGTTCGCCGAGGAGGCCGGGACGCGGACGAGCCGGCGGCGCGTGGTCACCGCCCGCTCACTCCTTCCACTTGATCGTGCAGCCGACCGGATCGGTCGTGGCCGGGTCGGGCGCCTCGCCGGCGAGCACGGCGTCGAGCGCGCCCCGCAGCCAGGCGGCGTTCTGCGACGGATCGTCGTAGTCGGCGTCGGGCGCGCCGCTGTAGACGAGGCGCAGGTCGCCGTCGAGGACGAACACGTCGGGGGTGCGCTCGGCGCCGAACGCGCGCGCCGCGGCCTGGTCGGGGTCGTGCAGGTACGGACCCGCGAACTCGCCCTTCTCGACCCGCTCGCGCATCGCCTCGGGCGAGTCGCCCGGGTAGCGCTCGGCGTCGTTCGAGTTCACCTGCAGGAAGACCACGCCGCGCTCGGAGTACTCGCGCACGACGTCCTGGATGCGCTCGTGCCAGGCGAGCGCGTACGGGCAGTGGTTGCACGTCCAGATCACGACCGACGCGGGCGCCTCGCCGGGGGCGGGCAGCGCGTGACGCTCGCCCGCGGTGTCCTCAAGCTCCAGCGCGGGCGCCACATCGCCGATGCTCAGGCGGTCCTGGCTCAACTCGCTCCTTTCGTTCGCTCGAGTGCTGCGCGGATGTCGGCGGGGTCGGGCAGCGGGGAGACGCGCCCGTCGCGCCGCCGGTAGATGCGGCAGGTTAAACCGATCGGCGCCTCGCCCGGGTCCTGGACGTCCTCGCCGTCGACCCTGATCGTCGGCGAGCCGGGGAAGCGGCGCTCCCGAGCCTGCTCCTCGTCGGCGATCTCGACCATCTCGATCCCGTCGGGGTCCAACCCCGCGGCCTCGAGCTCGGCGCGCAGCATCGCGAGCGCCCGCTCCCACGAGGGGCACTCCGACCACCAGAGGAACTCGACCCGCGGCGCCCCCACCTACGCCGTGAGCCGGCCCACGCGGCCGGCGATCGCGCCCACGAGCATCGCCCCGGGAGGCACCTCCGCGCCCGGGAGCAGAACCGACTCCTTGATGCGCGCGCCGTCGCCGATGCGCGCGCCGTCGCCGATCACGGCCGGGCCGTCGATGCGCACGCCCTCGCCGATGTCCACGCCGCTCCCGACCAGCACGCGGCCGTTGAGCTCGGTCCCGGCCGGCAGGCCGCCCCGTGGCTCGGGCAGGCCGTGCTCGCCGGGCTCGCCCGGGTCGGCCTCGCCCTCCACCAGCTCGCCCGCGGGCTCGACCCCGACCGCGCCCGCGACCACGTCGAGGTTGCCCTGCAGGTACTCGGGCGGCGAGCCGACGTCGTTCCAGTAGGCGTCGGTCTCGTGGACGTAGAACGGCACGTCGTGGTCGAGCAGCGCCGGGAACACGTCGAGGGCGAAGTCGACGACCTCGTCGTCGGGGAAGTAGTCGAAGATCTCCGGGCTGAGCGCGTAGATCATGCAGTTGGCGCGGTCCGAGAGCGCCTCGGCGGGGTCGGGCTTCTCCTGGAAGCCCTGGATGCGCCCGTCGGAGCCGGTGATCACCACGCCGTACTCGCGCGGGTCCCGGACGCGCTTCACGGCGAGGGTGGCGACCCCGTCGTTGGCCCGGTGCGCGTCGGCGAGCGCCCGCAGGTCGATGTCGGTGAGCGCGTCGCCGGCCATGACGATGAAGGGCTCGTCGCCGAAGTAGTCGCGGACGTTGCGGACCCCGCCCGCCGTCCCGAGCAGGCTCGGCTCGTACGAGTAGGTGAGCTCGACGCCGAGCCGCGAGCCGTCGCCCAGCCGGGCGCGGATCGTGTCCGGGAACCAGTGCAGGTTGGAAATCACCTGGTCGAAGCCCTGCGTCGCGAGCAGCCTCAGGATCAGCTCGATCACGGGCCGGTTGGCGACCGGTACCATCGGCTTCGGAACTTCGTAGGTGAGCGGGCGCAAACGCGTGCCGAGGCCCGCCGCCATGACCATCGCCTTCATAACTCGGTCGCAAGGCTATTGCCCCGAGGCGTACGGGGTTTCCATGCGGCTCGGCCGCAGATCGTGACGTTTACCATTGCCCAAGCCCCGGCTGGGGGTAACCGGGCACCAATTCACGAGTTTCGAGGAGACGCATGACGACGACTGCCGCCGCTCAGGACTACAAGGTCGCCGACATCTCGCTCGCCGAGTTCGGTCGCAAGGAGATCACGCTCGCCGAGCACGAGATGCCGGGGCTGATGAAGACGCGGGAGGAGTACGCGCCCTCGCAGCCGCTGAAGGGTGCGCGGATCACCGGCTCCCTGCACATGACGGTGCAGACCGCGGTGCTCATCGAGACGCTCGTCGCGCTCGGCGCGGAGGTGCGCTGGGCGTCGTGCAACATCTTCTCGACCCAGGACCACGCCGCGGCCGCGATCGCCGCGCGCGGCATCCCGGTGTTCGCCTGGAAGGGCGAGACGCTCGAGGAGTACTGGTGGTGTACCGAGCAGGCCCTCACCTGGCCGGACGGCAAGGGCCCGAACATGATCCTCGACGACGGCGGCGACGCCACGCTGCTCGTCCACAAGGGCGTCGAGTACGAGCGCGCGGGCGCCGTGCCCGACCCGAGCACCGCCGAGAACGAGGAGATGGCGATCATCCTGCGGCTACTCAAGCGCTCGCTCGAGGAGGACCCGCAGCGCTGGACGAAGATGGCCGCCGGCATCAAGGGCGTCACCGAGGAGACGACCACCGGCGTGATGCGGCTCTACCAGTACGAGCAGAACGGTGAGCTGCTGTTCCCCGCCATCAACGTCAACGACTCGGTCACCAAGTCGAAGTTCGACAACATCTACGGCTGCC
>ERZ777003.1122-NODE-1122-length-43886-cov-62.953663_pt1 | contig 43886 bp, 37 predicted proteins | sample MGYA00374956_ERZ777003 | MGnify/ENA primary metagenome ERZ777003 (study PRJEB29302, sample SAMN06268252) | bioreactor metagenome | isolation source: Joint BioEnergy Institute, California, USA | place: USA:Joint BioEnergy Institute, California, USA | collected... | reverse complement strand
CGGACCACCCCCGCCTGCGCGGGGACAACCCTTGCCGACCTGGGGCTATGGCGCGGCGTTGCTGATTTGTGACATCAAGGGTCGGCGTGTCGGTCTCGTTGTCATGACATGAGCTTAGGCGCTGCGCGGGTTTTGTCGGTGGCATGTGATGGACTTCTGCGGCAGCGGAAACTTGACCTCTGGGAGCGGAGCCGGTGGACGCCAGCGGCTGCCATAAAGGGGCGCAGTGGCCGATCGATCCCCGCTTATGGGGCAAGCGGCGCGGGTTACCAGGGCCTTACCCGGTTATCTGTCACTTGATCGATACGGCCGCGATGGCCGGAGCACTGTGGGATGTATGGGTGGCTGGGCTTGGCAGCCTGCTTGCTGAAGTGCTAGAAGTACAAGCCGCCGCCCAATTGAGAAGTCTCGTGTGCAGGCGGGGGTGATCCGGCCGAGACGCTCGGGCTGGATCCGCAGGTCTCGTGCTCCCCGCGGAGGCGGGGGTGGTCCCAACACCACGGCCGACGCCGCCTACGGACATGCGTTTCCTTCTGCGTAGGCGGGTGATCCGATCCGTATGACCGCCGCGCAAGACGCTCCATGCCTTTGATCGGGGTTTTCGCTCCATCGGAGCCATTCCTTTTGGCTCCGCCGGACAGATCGGTTGTGGTCAGAGAAAGAGAGAACGGGCGGCACCGAGGAGGGCGGCGGCGGTGATGAGCCAGGCGGTGTTGAGGCGGGTGCGCCACTGGAGGAGGAGGGCCAGTACGGCCAGCGTGATGGTGAGGGGGTCGACCAGGGCGTCGCGGGCCAGGTGGAGGGTGACGCCGGTCATGAGGGCGAGGGCGGTGGCGTTGACGCCGTCGAGGAAGGCCGCGGACCAGGGGCGATTGCGGATGACGTTGATGATGCGGGTGAGGAGGCCGACGAAGACGAAGGACGGCAGAAAGATCGCGATGGTGGCGAGAACCGCGCCGGGGAGGCCCATCACCACATAGCCGATGAAGGTGGCGGTGGTGAACACGGGGCCGGGGGTGACCTGGCCGATGGAGATGGCGTCGAGGAGCTGGGGCCCGGTGATCCAGCCGAGGCGGTCGACGAGGTCGCCTTCGAGGAAGGCGAGGAGGACGTAGCCGCTGCCGTAGAGGACGGCGCCGATTTTGAGGAAGGTCAGGAAGAGCTGGGTGAGCTGGCCGGCGGTGGGGTCGGGGAAGACCGGGGTGGCGAGGAGCGGGGACAGGAGCGTGGGGAGGCCGCTGTTCGCGTCCCGGGGCCCGCTGGCCGCACCGCCGCCGTCATCGTCCCTGGCCCGGGGGCCGCGGCCACGCCGCCGGGGGAGCCAGGACGCGCGGGTGCGTACGGCGGTGACGAGGAGGCCGCCGGCGGCGAGTACGGCCAGCTCGTTCACGCCCAGCAGGTACGCGGCGAGGCCGGCCGCCGCGGCCAACCCGGTCAGCCAATCCTTGATCGCGGTACGCAGGAGGCCCGCGATGGCCCAGATGACGATGGCCACCACGACGGGCTTGATGGTGTAGAGGAGGCCGGCCACGGCGGGGGTGGTGCCGTAGCGGACGTACGCCCGGGCGAGGGCGGTGACGATGGCGAAGGCGGGGAGGATGAAGCAGACCCCGGCCACGATGAGGCCGCGCCAGCGGGCGCGGTCGTGGCCGAGGTGGATGGCGAGCTCGGTGGAGTTCGGCCCGGGGATGAAGTTGACCGCGCCCATCAGGTCGAGGAAGCGCTGGTCGGTGACCCAGCGGCGGCGCCGTACCAGTTCGTCGCGCATGAGGGCCATGTGGGCGGCGGGGCCGCCGAAGCCGATCAGGCCGAGTTTGAGGAAGACGGCCGCGACCTCGGCCAGGGCCCGCCACCGCGGTACGGCTTGCGCGTCGCCGGTACCGCCCGGCGCATCACTCATCACGGCCTCCCGTCCGGCCCACGCCCATCACCGCAGGTGAACTTCCCCGCGGACGCCGCGCCACAAAGCGGGCCCGGAGGCCGCCCCGCGGAAAGCAACGGCCACCGGGCCCACACGAACTCCAACGGCTCAGCCCCAGGCGCGCTCGGCGGTGGAGACCACGAGTTCGAGCTTGCGGCGCTGGTCGTCGACGGTGAGGAGGTTGCCCAGCGCGGTCGAGGCGAAGCCGCACTGCGGGCTGATCGCCAGGTACTCGGGGTCGACGTACCGGGAGGCCTCGTCGATGCGGCGCAGCAGGTCGTCCTGGGACTCGAGCACCGGGGTCTTGGAGGAGACGAGGCCGAGGACGACGGTGGTGCCCTTCGGGACGAAGCGGAGCGGCTCGAAGCCGCCGGCGCGCTCGGTGTCGTACTCGAGCAGGAAGCGGTCGACGCCGACCTGGGTGAAGAGCTTCTCGGCGATCGGCTCGTAGCCGCCCTCGGACATCCAGGCGCTGCGGTTGTTGCCCCGGCAGATGTGCATGCCGACGGTCACGTCGGGGTTCTTCCGCTTTGCGGCGCGCACCAGCTCGGCGTCGACGGCGATGGTCGCGTCGAGGTACGCCGCGCGGGCCTCCTCGCCGCCGAGCCCGCCGATCGTCGCGTCGAAGCGCGGGTCGATGACGCGGTTGTAGCCGAGCGAGTCGAGCTGGATCCAGGTGACGCCGAGGTCGAGCAGCTCCTCGATCTCCTTGATCTGCAGCGGCACCAGGTCCCGCATCATGTCGGGCGGCGTCGGGTAGGTGGCCCTGCTCACCTCGGGATGCCAGAGCATCGGGCCCATCGACGCGCTCATCATCGTGATCTTGAACTGGCCGGGGGAGTGGCGCAGCAGGAAGTCGGCCTCGGCGAGGGTGAGCGTCTTCTTCCGGTACAGCTTGTCCCGGGCGGCCACCATCTCGAAGCCGGTCTCCTCCTCCGGCGGCTCGCCGTCCTCCCGCTGCCAGATGTTCTTCGGCGGCTCGACGGGGACGACGCCGCCGAGCTGCTCGAGCAGGCCGGCCATCCACGTGGCCCGCCGTACCTCGCCGTCGGTGAAGATCTGCAGGCCGACCGAGCGCTGCAGGTCGAGCGCGGCGAGCGCGGCCTCGTCCTCGCGCTCCCGCAACCGCTCGTCGGAGATCTCGCCACGCTTGCGGGCGGCGCGGGCCTCCAGCAGCGCGGGTGGCCGCAGCAGGCTGCCGACGTGCTCAGCGCGACACTTCACGGCCATACGTCCCCCTCGGTGATCCGTGACGTGCACGCCCGAACCGCCACGGTTCGGGATGTTCCGGGTGGTTCCCGCCTCACGCTACAGCGCGGTCCCGAGGGGATCGAGGCCTGCTCATGTCCGCTTCCGGCCGGTACGGCTGTCGCGCCCGTACGGCCGGCCGCCGCCGCGGCTACTCGCGGACGCCCGCCCGGTAGACCTCCTTGGTCAGGGCGGTGATCCGGGCCACCGAGCTCTGCCAGGTGGCGCCCCTGGGCTGGGAGGTGAGCACCGCGATGATGAAACGTTCACCCCGGCCGACGAGTCCGGTGGTGTGGAGCACGGGCCGGGAGAAGTCGACCCCGGGCGTACCGGCCGCCGATGCCGAGACCCCCGTCGCCGAGGCGGGGGCCATCGACAGCGACGACGCCCGGGTCGCGGTGCAGCGCACCGGCGGCACCAGGCCGTACCCGGACCAGCCCTGCTTCACCGCCCACGGCCGGGGCACCGCGCGCGGGATGCCGAAGGTCTGGTCGAAGCCGTCGGCGCCGCACTTGGTGGCCTTGCGCAGGTTGCCGAGGATGAAGTCGCGGTGCGCGGGATCGGCGCGTTCCAGCAGGTAGCGGTAGATCTTCACCACGTCGGCCGCGCTGATCGCGGTGTATCCCCAGTATCCGGGCTTGCTCGCGGGCGGCGGCGCGCTGTCGGTGAGCTTGAGCCGCCGCACCATGCGCTGGATGATCGCCCGCTGGCCGCCCCGCCGCCACAGCGCCGTGGCCGCGTCGTCGTGGCTGGCCCGCAGCATCGGCTGCAGCAGCGCCAGGTCGCGCTTGGGGATCGCCGCCCCCTTCGGCCGCGACTGCAGGTAGTCGAGCGCGATGAGGATCTTCACCACGGACGCCGACCGGTACCGCGCGTGGGCCCGGTACTGCGCGGTCACCTTGCCGGTCTTGGTGTCGAACACCATGTAGCCCGGCGTCACGCCCTTGGGGATGCGCGGCCGGGCCGGCGCCACCGCCTCGGCCGCGGCCCGCGGCGCACCCTGCGACGCGGCGGTGCCGCCACCGGTGCTCGCCGTACCCGCGCCGGCCTGGGATGTCTCCGACGACGCCGCACCGCCTCCGCAGCCTCCGGCGGCGAGTACGGCCACGGCGAGCACGGCGGACGCGACCGGACGGCGCACGCCCCCGGCGGCCCGCCCCATCGCGGAGCCGCCGCGCGATCGCAACGGTGTCAACGGCATCACCCGGACATCCCTACCACACCTCCGCCCCGGCACCCGAGGCGTTCCGAACACGGCCGACGGCGGCCCCGGACGCCCGCGGAGCCCGGCCCCGTCGCTCGGGCATTTTCCCCCGCCCGGCGGGGCGTCATACTCGGGTGGGCGTTACGCGCGTTATCTAGCGTTATGACGCGTTACGTCCCGACGCCACGGAGGCGAGCCGCGAGCTAAGGAGTGGACATGCGTGTCGTGCGATTCGTCAGCCCGGCGACCGGCCACAGCGCGCTCGGCGTCGACGACGGGGAAGTGATCACCGAGCTTTCCGGCCTCACGGGGGTGGCCGGCCTGCTGCGGCTTTCGCTCGCCGAGGTGCGCGAGCGGTGCGCCGCCGCCGACGGGCCCCGCCACGAGACCGCGAAGGTACGGCTGCTGCCCCCGGTCGACGGCCGCATGGAGGTGTGGGCCGCGGGGGTGACCTACGAGCGGTCTCGGGACGCGCGCAAGCTGGAGAGCGAGCAGGCGGCCGACGTCTACGAGCTGGTGTACGACGCCGAGCGGCCCGAGCTGTTCTTCAAGTCGGCGGCCTGGCGGGTGACCGGCGACGGCGAGTCCGTGGCGATCCGCGCCGACTCCGCGGTCGACGTGCCCGAGCCCGAGCTCGGCCTCGTGCTCAACCGGCACGCCGAGATCGTCGGCTACACCGTGGTGAACGACATGAGCTCGCGCACCATCGAGGGCGAGAACCCGCTCTACCTGCCGCAGGCCAAGGTGTACCTGGGCGGCTGCGGCGTCGGCCCGGCGATCCGCCCGGCATGGGAGGTGGCCGACCCGTACGCGCTCGCCATCGAGCTCGTCATCCGCCGCGACGGCGAGGCCGCCTGGTCGGGTACGGCGAGCACGGCCCAGCTCCACCGCAAACTCGACGAGCTCGTGGCGTACCTGTTCCGCGCCGACGAGTTCCCCGACGGCGTGGTCCTCGCCACCGGCACCTGCCTCGTGCCGGATCTGCCGTTCACGCTGCGCCCCGGCGACGAGATCGCGATCACCATCGCCGAGGTGGGCACGCTCACCGCCTCCGTGGTCGAGGGCAAGGACCGGCTCTCCTGGCTCGCCGCGGCCGCCGACGACCCGGCCCGCCGCGTCCCCGGCCTGCCCTGACCGGCACTCGGTCAGTCCTCGAAGTCGCCGAACTCGATGACGAGCTCGCCGTCGACGGCGTCGACGTTGATCACCGAGCCGTCCTGAGCCTCACCGGTGAGCAGGGCGCGGCCGACGCGGGTCTCCAGCTCGCGCGCGATGTACCGGCGCAGCGGCCGCGCCCCGTACACCGGGTCGAACCCCTGCCGGGCGATGTAGGCGCGCGCCGCCTGGGTCATGCGCAGCGCGATCCGCCGGTCGGCGAGCCGGCGACGCAGGTCGGCGACCATGAGCTCGACGATCCGCTCGATCTCCGGCTCGGTGAGCGGCTTGAACAGCACGATCTCGTCGACCCGGTTGAGGAACTCCGGCCGGAAGTGCCGCCGCAGCGCGGCCATCACCAGCTCCCGGCCCTCCGGCTTGATCTCGCCGCCCGGCGTGACCCCCTCGAGCAGGTACTCCGACCCGATGTTCGAGGTCATGATGATCACGGTGTTGCGGAAGTCCACGGTACGGCCCTGCGCGTCGGTGAGCCGCCCGTCGTCGAGCACCTGCAGCAGCGCGTTGAACACGTCCGGGTGCGCCTTCTCGATCTCGTCGAACAGCACCACCGAGTACGGCTTGCGCCGCACCGCCTCGGTGAGCTGGCCGCCCTCCTCGTAGCCGACGTAGCCGGGCGGCGCGCCGACGAGCCGGCTCACCGTGTGCCGCTCCTGGTACTCGCTCATGTCGAGCCGCACCATGTTGTCCTCGGTGTCGAACAGCGCCGCGGCGAGCGACTTGGCGAGCTCGGTCTTGCCGACCCCGGTGGGCCCGAGGAAGATGAACGACCCGATCGGCCGCCGCGGGTCCTGAACCCCGGCCCGCGCCCGGATGATCGCGTCCGAGACGAGCCGGACCGCCTCGTCCTGGCCGACCACCCGCTGGTGCAGCACCTCGTCCAGCCGCAGCACCTTCTCCCGCTCGCTCTCCTGCAGCCTGCTCACCGGGATGCCGGTCCACCGGGACACGATCTGGGCGATCTCCTCCTCGGTGACCACCTCGCGCAGCAGCCGCCGCCGGCCGAGCCGCGACTCCAGCCGCTCCTCCTCGGCCTCCAGCCGCCGCCGCAGCTCGGGCAACCTGCCGTGGCGCAGCTCGGCGGCGAGGTTGAGGTCGTACTCCCGCTCGGCCACCTCGGCCTGGTGCCGTACCGACTCGATCTCCTGGCGCAGCGCCTGCACCTTGCGCAGCGCGTTCCGCTCGGCCTCCCACTGGGCCCGCATCGAGTTCGCCTCGGCGCGCGCGTCGGCGAGCTCCTTGCGCAGCTCCTCCAGGCGTTCCCGGCTCGCCGGGTCGTCCTCCTCCTTGGCGAGCGCGGCCTCCTCGATCTCCAGCCGGGTGACCCGCCGGGTGAGTTCGTCCAGCTCGGCGGGCATCGAGTCGATCTCGGTGCGCAGCATCGCGCACGCCTCGTCGACCAGGTCGATCGCCTTGTCCGGCAGGTAGCGGTCGGAGATGTACCGGTGGCTGAGCACGACCGCGGCGACGAGCGCGTTGTCCTGGATGCGCACCCCGTGGAACACCTCGAGGCGTTCCCGCAGGCCGCGCAGGATCGAGATGGCGTCCTCCACCGACGGCTCGTCCACCAGCACCGGCTGGAAGCGCCGCTCCAGCGCCGCGTCCTTCTCGATGTGCTGCCGGTACTCCTGCACCGTGGTCGCGCCGATCATGTGCAGCTCGCCGCGGGCGAGCATCGGCTTGAGCATGTTGCCCGCGTCGACCGCGCCCTCGGCCGCGCCTGCGCCGACCACGGTGTGCAGCTCGTCGACGAACAGCAGGATTTGCCCGGCGGCGGCCTTCACCTCGTTGAGCACGGCCTTGAGCCGTTCCTCGAACTCGCCGCGGTACTTCGCCCCGGCGACGAGCGCGCCCATGTCGAGGCTGAAGATCGTCTTGTCGCGCAGGCCCTCGGGCACGTCCCCGGCGGCGATGCGCTGCGCCAGGCCCTCGACGATCGCGGTCTTGCCGACGCCGGGGTCGCCGATGAGCACCGGGTTGTTCTTGGTCTTGCGGGACAGGATCTGTACCACGCGGCGGATCTCGGTGTCCCGGCCGATCACCGGGTCGAGCCGCCCCGCGCGGGCGTCCGCCACCAGGTCGCGGCCGTACTTCTCCAGCGCCTCGTACGCCACCTCGGGCATGGCCGAGGTGACCCGCTGGGCGCCGCGGATGCCGGTGAGCGCCTGCAGGAACCGGTCGCGGGTGAGCCCTTCCTCGCGCAGGATGCGCCCGGCCGCGGTCTCCGGCCCCTCCTCGAGCAGCGCCATGAGCAGGTGCTCGACCGACACGTACTCGTCGCGCAGCCGCCGCGCCTCACGGTCGGCCGCGTCGAGCAGCCGGGCCACCCGCTGGGTCAGGTAGACCTGGCCGGGCGCCGCGCCCGGCCCGCTCATCCGGGGACGGCGGGACAGCTCGGCCTCCAGCTCGGCCCGCAGCCGCTCCAGGTCGCCGCCCGCCCGTTCGACGACCCGGGGCGCGAGCCCGTCGGCCTGGTCGAGCAGCGCGGCGAGCAGGTGCTCCCCGTCGACCTCGGTGTGCCCGAAGTGCAGCGCCTTCGACTGCGCGTCGTGCAGCGCCTCCTGCGACTTCTGCGTCAGACGGTTCGGATCCACGGTCACCCCCAGGTGCGGTAGGTGTCATCCGGCCTGCGCGCCAGGGGCTGGGGCCGGGTACGGCCGGCCGCGGCGCCCGGCGGCCCGGCGGCGGGGCGGCGGCGCAGCGCGGCCTCGAGTTCGGCGATGCGGTCGAGCAGGTCGATGACGAGCCCGAGCGCGGCATAGTTGACCGGCAGCGCGGCGCGCAGCCGCTGGATGCGGGCGGCGACCGCGAGCTGGGACCGCGGCAGCCACATCCGCCCGGACCGGTCGGTGAACGCCTCGAGCAGGCCGAGCACCACCAGGCGGCGTACCAGCTCGGGGTGGAGCCCGCAGGCCCGCGCGAACGCGTCCGGGTCCATCAGGTCGGTCCGGGTGATCCGGACCATGCCGAAGCTCATCGCGGCCTCCTCGGGTCGAAGCCGGACACGGACGCGAGTTGCTCGAACAGGCGGCGCTCGGCCTCGGTGGGCTCGGCCGGGACCATGATCCGCACCTCGGCGTAGAGGTCGCCGGGCTCGCCGCGCGGGTTGGGCAGGCCGCGGCCGCGCAGCCGGAGCCGCCGTCCGCTGGAGGTGCCGGGCGGCACCTTCACGCTCGCCGGGCCTGCGGGGGTGTCGAGCGTGACGGTCGCGCCGAGCGCGGCCTCCCACGGCGCCACCGGCAGCCGCAGGTGGATGTCGCGCCCGTCCACGCGGTAGCGGGGGTGCTCGGCGAGCCGGACGATCAGGTAGAGGTCGCCGGGCGGGCCGCCGTCGATCCCGGCACCGCCCTGCCCGGAGAGGCGGATGCGCTGGCCGTTCGTCACCCCGGCCGGGATCGTCACGGTGAGCGTGCGCGGGCCGGCCGGGCCGCTGACGGTGATCGTGCGCCGCCCGCCCCGGTACGCCTCCTCGACGGTGAGCACCAGCTCGGCCTCCTGGTCGGGGCCGGGGATCGGGCCGTGCGCACGCCCGCCGAAGATGTCGCCGAACAGGTCCTCCAGGTCGATGTCGACCCCGAACCCGCCGAACCCGAACGGGCCGCGCCCGCCCGCCCGGTGCCACCCGGGCCCGCCGCCGTGCCCGGCACCGGCACCCGCCCGGGCGTACATCTCCGGGTCGATGTCCTCCGGCACCTGCCGGAAGTTCGGCCCGAACGCGTCGTACCGCTTGCGCGTCTTGGGGTCGGACAGCACGTGGTACGCCTCGGAGATCTCCTTGAACCGGTCGGCCGCGCCGGGGTCCTTGTTGACGTCCGGGTGGTACTTGCGGGCGAGCTTGCGGTAGGCGCGCTGGATCTCCTCCTGGGTGGCGGTCCGCGGCACCCCGAGGATGTCGTAGAAGTCACGCTCGGCCATCGGCCCGCCCCGCCGTCACGTCCCGTCCTGCCCGGGCTCGGTGGCCACGACCACCATCGCGGGGCGCAGGAAGCGGCCGTTCTCGCCGTAGCCGGGGCGGAGCACCTTGGCGACCGTGCCGGGCTTGGCCGCGGGGTCGGCGACCGTGCCCACGGCCTCGTGGCGGGTGGGGTCGAACGGCGCGCCCTCGTCGTCCTGCCGCGGGAAGCCGAGCCGGGCCATGACGTCGATCGCCTGGGCGCGGATCGCCCGCACGCCCTCGGCCACGGCCGCGGGCTCGGCGTCGGCGTGCTCCAGCGCCCGGTCCAGGTTGTCGATCACCGGCAGGAACTCGGTGGCGACCCGGGCGCGCTCCTCGGCGCGCACCCGCTCCATGTCCCGGAGCATGCGTTTGCGCAGGTTGTCGAGGTCGGCGACGGCGCGCAACCAGCGGTCCTCGAGCGCGGCGACCTTGGCGTCGAGCTCCGCGACGAGCGGGGACTCCTCGGCCGGTTCCGGCCGGGCGAGCGGCGCGTCGGCCTCCTCGGGCGCGGCCTCAAGGATTTCCGCCTCCGTGACCTCGGGCTCCGGTGGGGAGGGCGGAGCCGGGCGGTCGCGCTCTTCGGGCGCGGCGTGCGGTGCGGTGCCCGGCTCCGGCCCGGCCTGTGGCGCGCCCTCGGGCGGTCCCGTGCCGGGCGGCGGTGCTCCCTGCGCCCGGGCACGCGGGTCGGCGTCGCGGTCCGGTCCGTTGTGTCCAGCCATGATCCGTCCAAAGCTGTGGGGGCGGCGCCGGTACGGCACCGCCGTACCTGCGGCTACTCGTCCGAGCTGGTGAACTCGGCGTCGATCACGTCGTCGTCCCCCGGCCGCGGTCCGCCGTTCCCCGTGGCCGGGCCGCCGGGCGGCGGCCCGCCCGCGGCGGGCGAGATCCCGGCGAGGCCGTGGTAGAGCTGCTGCAGCTCGCCGGCGAGGGAACGCAGCCGGTCGAGCGGCGCCTCCTCCTTGATCGCCTGCCGGGCGTCGGCGACGAGCGTGTCGGCGCGGGTCCGCTCGTGCACCGGCACCGCGTCGCCGAGCTCGCGCAGCCGCCGTTCCACCTGGTAGGCGGCGCTGTCGAGGACGTTGCGCGCCTCGATCAGCTCGCGCAGCCGGGCGTCCTCGGCCTGGTGGCGTTCGGCGTCGGCGATCATCCGCTCGATCTCGGCGCGGTCGAGGTTCGAGCTGCCGCTGATGGTGATCCGCTGCTCGGCCCCGGTGTCCTTGTCCTTCGCGGACACGTCGAGGATGCCGTTGGCGTCGATGTCGAAGGTGACCTCGATCTGCGGCACCCCGCGCGGCGCGGGCCGGATGTTCTCCAGCCGGAACCGGCCGAGCACCCGGTTGTCCGCGGCCCGCTCCCGCTCGCCCTGCAGCACGACCACGTCCACCGCCTGCTGGTTGTCCTCGGCGGTGCTGAAGATCTCGGTACGGCGGGCCGGGATCGTGGTGTTCCGCTCGATGATCTTGGTCATCACCCCGCCCATGGTCTCCACGCCGAGCGAGAGCGGGGTGACGTCGAGCAGCACGACGTCCTTGAGCTCGCCGCGGATCACCGCGGCCTGGATCGCCGCCCCGATCGCCACCACCTCGTCGGGGTTGACCGTCATGTTCGGGTCCTTGCCGCCGGTGAGCCGCCGTACCAGGTTCTGCACGGCGGGCATGCGGGTGGCCCCGCCGACGAGGATCACCTCGTCGATGTCGCTGGCGGTGGTGCGGGCGTCCCGCAGCGCCTGCTCGACCGGGCCGCGGCAGCGTTCCACCAGGTCGGCGGTGATCTGCTCGAACGTGGAGCGCATGAGCGTGGTGTTGAGGTGCTTGGGCCCGGTGGCGTCGGCGGTGATGAACGGCAGGCTGACCTGGGTCTGCGCCACCGACGACAGCTCGACCTTCGCCTTCTCGGCCGCCTCGAACAGCCGCTGCAGCGCCTGCGGGTCCTGCCGCAGGTCGATGCCGTTCTCCCGCTGGAACTCGTCGGCGAGGTAGTCGACGATGCGCCGGTCGAAGTCGTCGCCGCCGAGGTGGGTGTCGCCGCTGGTGGCGCGCACCTCGACCACGCCGTCGCCGATGTCGAGGATGCTCACGTCGAAGGTGCCGCCGCCGAGGTCGAAGACGAGCACGGTCTCGTTCGCCTTCTTGTCGAGCCCGTAGGCGAGCGCCGCCGCGGTCGGCTCGTTGATGATCCGCAGCACCTCCAGGCCGGCGATGCGCCCGGCGTCCTTGGTGGCCTGCCGCTGGGCGTCGTTGAAGTACGCCGGGACGGTGATCACCGCCTCGGTGACCTTCTCGCCGAGGAACCGGGAGGCGTCGGCCACGAGCTTGCGCAGCACGAGCGCGGAGATCTCCTCCGGCGCGTACTTCCGCCCGCGGATGTCGAACCGTACCGACCCGTCGGGCCCCTCGACCACGTCGAACGACACCGCGTTGCGCTCGCTGGCGATCTCGTCGAAGCGCCGCCCGATGAACCGCTTGGCCGAGTAGACGGTGCCCTTCGGGTTGAGGATCGCCTGCCGCCGGGCGAGCTGCCCGACCAGCCGTTCCCCCTGCTCGGTGAACGCCACCACCGACGGGGTGGTGCGCGCCCCCTCCGCGTTCGGCACCACGGTCGCGTGGCCGTCCTCGGTCGCGGCGATCACGGAGTTCGTCGTACCGAGATCGATGCCGACTGCTCTGGCCATCGTCCTCCCCCTCGTTGCCTCGCGGTGCGGCCGCCCCTTCGCCGGTGTCCTGGTGTCCGTCCGGTACGGCCCGGCCGCCCGCACCGGCCCCGGTGCCGGAGACGGGGCGGCGGGCGACCGGGGTCTGCGCGATCACGGCACGCGCGGGCCGTGATCCGGTTCGGTCAGCCGCCGCGCAGCCCGGTCAGCAGCTCGTGGGCCCTCGCCACCTGGTCGTTCTGCACGAGCACCTCGTACCGCTCGGCGGCGAGCGAGCTGGTGGACACGAAGTCGCGCTCGCCGCCGGTCATCGCGTGCGAGATCAGGCCGAAGATCGCCCCGGCGATCGCACCCCAGACCAGGCCCCACAGCACGAGGGCGACCAGCGGGAGGGGACCCCGGGTGAAGAGCCCGAGGAACAGGCCGATCAGCAGGCCGAACCAGGCCCCGCCGACCGCGCCCCGCGCCGCCGCCCGCAGGTAGGTGAGGCGTCCCAGGACGCGTTCGACGGTGCGCAGGTCGACCCCCATGATCAGGGTCCCGGCGACGGGGAACCCGTGGTCGGACAGGTAGTCCACCGCCCGCTGCGCCTGCGCGTAGCTGCGGTAGGTCTCGACGGGCTGGTAGTTCTGCAGGATGGCGTCGATCGACGGCGCGGGCATGGCTTCTCCTCTGTCGGCGCCGGCCCCGGAACGGAGCCGGCGCAACCGCTGGTGACGGCCCGCTGACCGGGCCGGACGGCATCAGGTGGACACCTGGATGTGACGTGGCTTGGCGGCCTGGGCCTTGGGGATCGTGACCGTGAGCACGCCGTCGCGCAGCTTCGCGTCCACCTGGTCGGCGTTGATCTCGCCGGGCAGCATCGTGCGGAACTCGAACTCCCCGGTGCGGCGGGTACGGCGGTGCATCCGGGCGTCCCGCTCCTCCTCCTTGACCTCGCCCGTGATGATCAGCTCCCGGTCGGTGAGCTGCACGTCGATCTGGTCCCTGGTCACGCCGGGGAGATCGGCCTCGACGACGAAGCTGTCCTCGGTCTCGCACACGTCGGCGAACGGCACCCACGGGGTCGTCGTCTCCCGCGGGAACACCATCTCGCCCATGGTCGCGCTGATCAGCCGGTCGAGCCGGTCGTACAGGTCCTGGAACTCGCGGAACGGCGAGAGCGGTGTGATGTCCGCGCGGCCATGGCGACGGGTCAGCATGGTCATCCTGTGTCCCCCCAAAGACGTGTCCGGGCGGTCGGCCGGCCTCGCGGGCCGGTCGTCCCGCCGGGGCGTGCACCCGTAACGACGCCCCTTACGACCTTCGCCCGCCCCGCCGCGGGCCACATCCTCAACTCGGGTGGTTCTTGGCGCCCCGCGCCCGCCGCGCCCGAGGGGTACGGCGAGCCGGTTTTACCGGGGTGCGACCGCGCGTTGGCGGAGATCGAACCGACCTGACGGTGCGCGCACGGTAGGGGTGAGCGGCCCTGGGCAGGGTGGGGAGGAACCGGGGCCGCCGTTGACCCGGCGGGTCCCCGCACCACCTGTCGTCCAGGGGGAGGGCCGGTGCGCGGACGCGACCGTGAATGGCGTGCCGTCCTCGACCTGCTGCGCCGGGTCGAGGACGGCCGGGCCGGGGCGCTGCTCGTGGACGGCGAGCCCGGCGTGGGCAAGAGCCGCCTGCTCGCCGAGGCCGCCGGGCACGCCCGCGCCCGCGGCTTCGCGGTGGCCTGCGCGGCGGCCGAGGAGCTCGGCGAGCTCGTGCCGCTCGCCCCGCTCGTCGCCGCCCTCGGCGTGCCCGTGGCCGGGGACGAGCCGGAGGCGGGGCTGGCCGACCGGCTGCGCGCCGTACTGGAGGAGCGCGCCGCCGCCCGCCCGGTGCTCGTCGCCCTCGACGACCTGCACTTCGCCGACCCCGGCACGCTCATGGCGATCCGCACCCTGCACGGCCGCCTCGCGCACCGCCGCGTCGCCTGGCTGCTCGCGCGGTCGCCGCAGGACGACCGCGGCGCCGGCCGCCTGTTCGCCGCGCTGGAACGGGCCGGCGCCCGCCGCCTGGAGCTCGCCCCGCTGCCGCCCGACGCGATCGCCCAGGTGGCCGCGGACACCGCCGGTGCGCCACCCGGCCCGGGCCTGCTCGACCTGGTCGCGGGCGCGGGCGGCAACCCGGGCCTCGTCGTCGACCTGCTCGCCGGGCTGCGCGACGAGAACGCCCTCGACCTCACCGGCGGGCACGCCCGCCCCCGCTCGGCCCGCCCGCCCGAACGGCTCGGCCGGTTCGCGCGGGAACGCCTCGCCCGGCTCGGCCGCGAGGCCCGCCACCTGGTCGAGCTGGCCGCCGTGCTCGGCCGCCCCTTCACCCCCGAGGACGTGGGCGGCCTGCTCGGCACCACCCCGGCCGCGCTGCTGCCCGCACTGGAGGAGGCGCTGGGTGCCGGGCTGCTCGCGCCGTACGGCGACGCCATCGGCTTCCGCCACGAGCTGGTACGGCGGGCCATCCTCGCCGCCCTGCCCGGCCCGGTCCGCCACGCCCTCCACCGCCAGATCGGCGAACACCTCATCGCCGGCGGCGGCCCACCCGCCGAGGCCGCCCGCCACCTCGCCCTCGGCGTACGGCACGGCGACCACCACGCCCTCGCCTGCCTCGACGCGGCCGTGGCCCGCATCCTGCCCGCCTCCCCGGCCGCCGCGGCCGGGCTCGCCGTACGGGCCTTCGAGCTGACCGCCCCCGCCGACCCGCGCCGCCCCGCCCGCGCCCTCGCCGCCGTCGAGGCCGCCACCGCGGCCGGACGGCTCGCCGAGGCCGCCCAACTCGCCGAGAACGCCCTCGCCGAGCCGCCGCCCCCCGCCGCCCGGGCCGGGCTCGCCGCGGCGTACTCGCACGTTGTTCATCTGCGCGGCCAGGCGGAGGCGGCCCTCCACCACGCCGAGGCCGCGCTCCGCGACGCCGACGCCGCCGGCCTCACCGGCGACGTACGCGACCGCGCCCTGCGCGCGCTGCTCGACGCGACCGCCGCCCGGGGCGACGACCGGACGGCACGCCACCACGCCGAGGCCGTGCTCGCCAACGAGGACCGGCACGACCACGCCGTCCTGGTGACCGCCCTCACCACCCTCGCCATCACCGAATGGAACCGCGGCCGCCTCGCCGACGCCCTCGCCCACGCCCGGGCCGCGGTCCGCCGCGCGAGCGCCGCCCCCACCCGCGGCCTCCACCCCGGCCTCGTCCTCGCCGAGATGCTCACCGACCTCGGCCACCACGACGAGGCAAGGGCCGTCCTCCGCGAGACCGCCCACGCGATCGACACCCTCGCCGACGCGCCGTGGCGGCCCGCCGTCGCCGCCCTGCACGCCCGCCTCGCCCTCGCCACGGGCCACCTCGACAAGGCCATCGCCGCCGCCGACGCCGTACTCGGCCGCACCCGCCGATCCCCGGCGAGCACCGTGCCTCGCGACGCGGTGTCGAGCCGCGCCACAGGACTCGACGGCGTACCCGCCGCGAACGGCCACTCCCATCTCTCTTCACTGCCGCCCGAGACCGCGCCGGCCGTACCGGACGGACCCGAGCGGTCCGGCGGTGATGGCAACGGCACCGACGAGCTTGCCCCGTCTCCGGAACCTCACCCTGCCTCGGAAGCCCCGCTTCCGTCCGACGGCCTCCCGCCACCCCCGCACCTCTTCGCCCCGGCCGCCCTCGCCGTACGGTGCGCCGCGGAGCTGCGCAAAGGCGACCTGCGGGCCGCTGCCGCCTGCCTCCCCGCGTCCGGCGACGTACCGCACCCGGCCACGCACGCCACCCTCCGGCTCCGGCTGCTCGCCGCCCGCCTCACCGAGGCCCGGGAAGGCCCGGAGCGCGCGTTCACCCTCGTCACGGACCTCATCGCGAGCCTGGACGAGAACCGCTGGCCGCTGTTCGGCGAACCCGGTGCCGCCGCCTGGCTGGTACGGCTCGCGCTCGCCGCGGGCGACCGCGCCCGCGCCGCCCGCGTGGCCGCCGCGGCCGACCGCCTCGCCCGCGACAACCCGGACTTCCCCTGCGCCCGGTCCGCCGCCGCCCACACCCGCGGCCTCCTCGCGTCAGACCTGGCCGCCCTCGCCTGCGCCGAGGACGAGGCCCCCGACCGCTGGGCCCGCGCCTCGGCGGCCGAAGACCTCGGCGCCGCCCTCGCCGCCTCCGGCGACCGCAACGGCGGCATCACCGCCCTGCTCCGCGCCCTCGCCGCCTACCAGGAGGCCGGAGCCACCCGCGACACCGCCCGGGTCCGCCGCAGGCTGCGCCGCCTCGGCGTCCGCCGCCGCCACTGGTCCCAGGCCGACCGCCCCGTGTCCGGCTGGGACAGCCTCACCGACACCGAACGCGCCATCGCCCGGCTCGTCGCGGAAGGCCACACCAACCGCCAGATCGCCGACCGCCTCTTCATCAGCGCCCACACGGTCGCCTTCCACCTACGCCAGGTCTTCCGCAAACTCGGCCTCCACTCCCGCGTCCAACTCGCCCGCCTCGTCCTCGACCGCGAGCACGACCACCGGGCTTAGCACAAGCAGGCAGCCGGGCTGGCTGGTGATGTACCGGCCGTGGGCGCGAATTTTCGGTACGGTCCGGTGGCCGCGCGGTCTTGCCACCCGTCTATCCGCTTCGCGGTGCTGGACCACGCGAAGGTGTCCAGATGGTTGGGCTGGCCTCGGCCTCCGGCATGACCCTGGCCACTACGATGGTGAGTCGCCCAACCCATCCGGGCAGCATCCTCTAGCCACCCATGATTCTGACTGACCGTAACTTGCAGCGAACCTCCCGGGGCTGCTGCACTACCGGAGGTTCACTGCAAAACGGCCCTTCTCGGCCTTGATCAACAGGACCTCCACCTGCGACTTTACCGTCGGGTCCTCATCGCCCCTGAGAGGGGTCGCAACGCGGCGGTCTCCTTGTCCAGGCACCAGGTGTCCTCGCGTCCTCATCGCCCCTGAGAGGGGTCGCAACAGTTGTGGGTGGTCGTGAATGGGTCAGAGGGCGAAAACGGTCCTCATCACCCCTGAGAGGGGTCGCAACATGTCCGGCACCCCGACCCCGGCCTTGCAGGCCCCGAGTCCTCATTGCCCCTGAGAGGGGGGCGCAACACGGCGAGATCATCGACCCGGGCAGGCTGCGCCACGTCCTCATCGCCCTTGAGAGGGGCTCGACCAGCAACAAAGACGATGCTGAGAACCGTCAGTCTCCTGCAAGGTGCCGTGGTTTGAGTACGGCAGCAGACCCCGCCTAGCCCATGTGCGGTTCTCGTCATCCTTGAGACAGCCCGCTCATGGTGATGAGCGGCCGGTGGCTCCTCAGGTCTTTCTGTTAGGACTACGTGGGGGCTGGTAATGAAGAAGCTCGCGGAGTTCGGCGACGGCCGGGTGGTCGTGGTGCGTCAGCGGTACGGCGTTCAAAACCATTTGGCCGGTGTGGCGAATGTGTTGTGTGCGGTAAGCGGGTTTGACGGCATCGATGATTTCGGCCGCGCGGCGCACTCCTTCGACTGTCCCACCGTTTACGACCGTTGAGAGAGCCTCGTGGAGTTGGACGTTTGTGCGGTATTGGTAGCCGCGGGCGTGGGTGCGCACGTGATCGCGAGCCTCATCCGCTTTCGCTTCTTCGCCCATCAGCGCGTAGACCCAGCTGTGGGCGAAGTAGAGCTTGGCCTCTGACCAGAAGCCGAGAGGGTCTGGTGTGACGCCCTTGTCCGCGACGTCGAGAACGGTGTTCAAAGTCTTCTGGGCCTCGTCGTGCCTGCCCAACACCGCCAACGCCTTGGCCTTTGTGGTCAGCAGATCGACGGAGGGCCGCGAAGGACCTAGGAGCCGTTGGGCGTCCTCGATGATGTTGAGCACGGTTTGCGGGTCGCGCTGGCCGTACACGCCGTGGCGGGCTTGCTCGGCGCGGACCAGGACGCGGATCTCGAGGTTGCCGGACGCGTCGGCGGCCTGGCGGGCCGTGTGCCACCAGCGCAGTGCCGCGCCGTGGTCGCCCAGGCGGGTGAGGAGGTTGGCCTGCATGCCGGCGAGCGCGGCGGTCACCGCGTCCAGTTCGACCGTCTCGGCCGGTGAGGATGCCTCCTTCTGCCGCTTGACGGTGAACAGATCGATAAGAAGGTTGGCGGCGACCTGTGCGGGTGGATGGTTGTGCAACGCGTACAAATGATCAGTACAGGCGTTCGTCCACTCGGCGATGGTGCGAAAATCATTCGCGTAGGAGATGGCGATGCCCTGGCGGAGGGTTTCGCCAGGGATGCCGAGTGCGCCGATTCCGGCGCCTACCGCGGCGAGCCGTAATACCTGGCGGCGTTCCGTGGCGGCCTCCTTTCCGGCCGTGCCTTCTTTGACCAGGGTACGCAGGCGTTCCAGCTCTACGGCAAGTGCGTGCAGGGCCATAATTCGGCCTCCGGCGCCGTAGAAATCGTCGAGTCGCCGGATGTTGTCGGGGTGGGGGCGGGTGATGGCGCGTTCCCATTTGGACAGGTCGCCGTCGTCGCAGTAGACCTGGCGGGCGACCTCGCGCAGGCTGAGGCGGTGGACCTGCTCGCGCTGGTGGCGGAGTTCGGCGCCGAGCAGGTGCCAGGGGGATCGTGCCGGGTCGACGTGCTCGGAGATGAAGCGCACCGGTGCCTCCCGTTCGCTGCCGTGACGCAGCCCAACCGGATGGTAACGCTGGGTAAAGGCGTGTTCACGATACTCACTCGACCGGGTGTTCCGCTCGCGAATCGCGAAGACCGTTCTTCGCTCTCGGCGAGCAAAGACGATGCTGAGAACCGTCGGTCTCCTGCAAGGTGCCGTGATTTGAGTACGGCAGCATGCCCCCGCCTAGCCCATGCGGTTCTCCCTTGAGAAAGCCCTTTCATGGTGATGAGCGGCCGGTGGCTCCTCAGGTCTTTCTGCTAGAACTACGTGGCGGGCTGGTAATGAAGAAGCTCGCGGAGTTCGGCGACGCCCGGGCGGTCCTGGTGCTCCAGGGGGACGGCGTCCAGGACCATTTGGGCAGTGTGGCGAATGTGTTGGGTGCGGTAGGCGGGTTTGATCGAGTCGATGACTTCGGCTGCGCGGCGTACTCCTTCGGTTGTTCCGCCGTTCACCACCATGGACAGAGCCTCGTGGAGGTGAACGTTGGTGCGATATTGATAGCCGCGGGTATGGGATAGTACCTGATCGCGGATCTTGGCCGCTTTTGCTTCGTCTCCCATGGCCGAATAGACCCAGCTTTGGGCGAAATAGATCTTGCTGGGTGACCAGAAACCGAGCGGGTCGGGAGTTACGCCTTTGTCGGCGGCGTCGAGAAGGTACTCGAGGGTTTTCTGGGCCTGGTCGTGCTTTCCGAGCGCCGACAGCGCTTTGGCCTGGGTGGACAGCAGGGCGACGGAAGGCTTGGAGGGGCCGTGTAGCCGTTGGGCCTCGTCGATGACGTCGAGCACGGATTGGGGGTCGCGTTGGCCGTACACGCCGTGGACAGCTTCCTCGGCGCGGACAAGAACCTGCAGGTCGCGGTCACCGGAGGCGTCGGCGGCCTGGCGTGCGGTGTGCCACCAGCGCAGGGCGGGGCCGTGGTCGCCCAGACGGGACAGCACGTTCGCCTGCAGGCCGGCGAGGGTAGCGGTCACTCCCTCCAGCTCGACCGTCTCGGCCGGTGACGAGATCTCTTTTTGCCGCTTCACGATGAAAAGGTCGATAAGGAGATCGGCGGCGACCTGTGCGGGTGGGCGGGTGTGCAGCGCGTACAGGTGATCGGCGCAGGCTCTATGCCAGGCGGCGATGGTGCGGAAATCTCCCGCGTAGGAGGCGGCGATGCCCTGGCGGAGGGTTTCGCCAGGGATGCCGAGTGCGCCGATTCCGGCGCCTACCGCGGCGAGCCGTAATACCTGGCGGCGTTCCGTGGCGGCCTCCTTTCCGGCCGTGCCTTCTTTGACCAGGGTACGCAGGCGTTCCAGCTCTACGGCAAGTGCGTGCAGGGCCATAATTCGGCCTCCGGCGCCGTAGAAATCGTCGAGTCGCCGGATGTTGTCGGGGTGGGGGCGGGTGATGGCGCGTTCCCATTTGGACAGGTCGCCGTCGTCGCAGTAGACCTGGCGGGCGACCTCGCGCAGGCTGAGGCGGTGGACCTGCTCGCGCTGGTGGCGGAGTTCGGCGCCGAGCAGGTGCCAGGGGGATCGTGCCGGGTCGACGTGCTCGGAGATGAAGCGCACCGGTGCCTCCCGTTCGCTGCCGTGACGCAGCCCAACCGGATGGTAACGCTGGGTAAAGGCGTGTTCACGATACTCACTCGACCGGGTGTTCCGCTCGCGAATCGCGAAGACCGTTCTTCGCTCACGGCGAGCGGGCCGTACCGGGAAAACAGGCCGGTCAGGCGAGTGGGAGGCCAGGGACAGTGCTTGAGGTACGGCGGGCGGCTGCGCGACCCGCTGGTCAGGTCGCCCAGCCGCCTGGGGTCAGTCGCAGCCTTCGAACTGGGGGACGCTGGTGGCGTCCTGCAGGTTGAGGCCGGTGCCGCCGAACCACTTGTTCAGGAGCTTGGGGATGGTGCCGTTCTGGTAGAGCGTGGTGATCGCCTTGTTGATGGCCTCGCAGCCCTCGATGTCGGTCTTGTGGATGCCGACGCCGTACCGCTCGTCGGTGAAGCGGGCGTTGACCACCCGCAGGTTCCGGTTGTCCGGTTGGGCGGCGAAGCCGGCGAGGATGAGGTCGTCGGTGGAGACCGCGTCGACCTCGTTGTTCTTCAGCTTCTCGATGCACTCGCTGTAGGAGGCCGACTGCACGGGTGTGATCGGGATTCCCCGTTCCTTCTGCACCCGGTCGTCGGAGTTCGAGCCGTCCACCGCGCACAGCCGCCGGCCGGCCAGGTCGCGGACGTTCCGGATCCCGGTCTGGTTCTGCCGCACCAGGATGTCCTGGTGGGCGACGTAGTACGGCCCGGCGAAGGCGACCTTGGTCTTGCGCTCCGGCGTGATCGAGTAGGAGGCGACGATGAAGTCCACCTTGCGGGACTGGAGCAGCTTCTCCCGATCCGACGACGGGGCGTCCATGAACCGCACGGTGACGTCCTCCGGGAGAAGGCCGGCGCCCTTCAGGTGGCCGACGATCGCCTTGGCCACGTCCACGTCGAAGCCCTCGTAGACGCCGTCGCGCTTCTTCAGCCCGAGGCCGGGCTGGTCGGGCTTGACCCCGATCACCAGGGACTCCTTGCCGACGATCGAGGACTCGTCGCCGCCCGCACCGCACCCCGCCGCCGTCAGGGCCAGTACGGCCAGCCCGGCGAGGGCGATCCTTGCTCGCATCGCAATCTCCCGTTCGTCGTCAGCGGTATTCCACGAGGCGGGGCCGTACCCCGACGAAGATCAGCGCCACGACGGCGGCGATCGTGCCGGGGAGCGCGTAGTTCCAGCCGTTGACGGCGGCGTAGCCGTCCGCGATCGCCGCGTCGAAGGTGCGGCGGTGGATCCTGGTGAGCTGGACCAGCGCGTCGTCGTACTCCCGGAAGCGCTCGGCCACGTCGTTCATCAGGTGCTCGACCCGGCCGGACGCGCGGAGCTGGCGGTCCTGCTGCTGGAAGCCGTCGTACCGCTTGATCGTCTCGGCGAGGGCGTCGCGTACGTCCTTGTCGTCGGCGATCTTCGCCTCGGCGCCGAAGAAGCCGAGGAAGTCCGCCTTGCCCGGGTACTCGCGGGCCGCCTTGCTCAGCCCCTGGTAGTAGGTGTTGAGGTTGCCCGCGGGGGTGTACAGCACCGACTGCGCCTTGTCGAGGTACACCTGCGCGTAGGTGTCCGCCTCCTGGCGGTCGAGCAGGTAGCGGCTCTGGTCGCCGTGCATGCTGTTGCTGATCGCCCGCGCCCGCGACAGCGCGAGCATCGAGTTGAATCCCTTCTCCTTGGCGACGCGCATGTCCTCGGCCGCCCGTTCCAGCAGGCCCATGGCGAGGCCGACGAGCACGGTGAGCGCCACGGTGGCGGCGAGCAGCGCCGGGTTGAGGATGCGCCGGAACCGGTGGGCGAGGTAGACCTGCAGGCCGACGAGGAGGCCGAGGGTCACCACCCCGAGGACGACCACGGCGAGGCGGCCGTTGCGCACCGCCGAGTGCTGCTCCTCGTACGTGCGGCGCACGTTCGACCCGCTCTCCAGCGTGAGGTTGTACGCCTTGGGCAGCAGGCTGAGCCGCATGAGCTTGGTGGCCGCGCGGTAGCGGACGACCGCCGAGTCCGGCGCGTCCCCGAGGACGTACTCCCGGTTGCTGAGCAGCATCGCCTCGGCGGCGAGCCGCTCGTACTCGCTCAGCCCGTTGAGCAGCTCCCGCACGGTGCGCCGCTCGGCGGCGTCGTCGGCGAGGTCGGCGGCCTGGAGCAGGGCCCGCCCGGCCTCGTTGCGGCTCTCCTCGTAGCGCCGGAGCGCCTCCTCCCGGCCGCCGCCGATCTGGTTCCTGCCGAGGAGCAGGATGTTGGCGACCTGGGTGTCCATGTTGCTGAGCGCGTAGTACAGGTCGCCGGTCGCCACCACCTGCGGCCCGTCGGTCCGCCCGATCACGCGCAGGCCCTCGGTGGCGTCGTCGATCGCCGTCCAGGTGACGCCGAACAGTGCCAGCACGGCGACGACCGTCAGCGCCGTCCACGCGCGGATGCGGGCGGGCACGGTGCGCAGCCGCAGCCGGCGCGGCAGCCGGGGCAGCCGCGGCAGGAGGCCGCGGGCGGGCGGCGTGGCCGAGGTGGCGGGCGCGGGCGGGGCCGCGGGCGGCGCGGGCGCGGCGGGCGCGTTCGGCTGCGCCGTCTGCGCCGGGCTCGGAAGCGGCATCGTCATGGCGACTCCTCCACCGTCGGCACGCTCCGCTCACCCCTTGCGCAGCACGATGACGGTCCAGGCGCCCACGTAGATGCGGTCGCCGTCGGATAGCGGAACCGGGACGTTCGTGGCGATGGGGTCGGGTGCATCGTTGATCTTTGTTCCGTTCGCCGAGCCGGGGTCGACCAGCGCCCAGGAGCCGTCGGGCTGCGCCACGAGGATCGCGTGCAGGTGGGACACGCCGGGGTCCTCCGGCGGCCCGCTCAGGTCGATCTCGGGGTGGAGCCCGCGGGACCGGCTGCGCCGCCCGATCCGCACCTGGCCGCCGACGAGCGGGATGACCCGTTCGGGGCAGTACGGCGGGAAGACGATCGTCGCCGCGTCCGGGCCGCCCTGGGCGATGACCGAGTCGAAGTACTGCCGGTCGGCCGCGACCACGACGTGCCAGCCGGTGTACGGCGCGCCCGGAGGTGCGCCCGGCGGCATGCCGGTGGCCGGGCCGGGGCCGGGGGGCGGGGCGCCGTGGGGGCCGATCGGCTGCCCGCTCGGATGGCCGTAGCCGGGGTGGGCGGCCGTGCCGTACCCGTGGGGGGCTGGGGCGGCCGTGCCGGGTCCCGGAGGGGTGGGGGCGCCGGGGTAGGGGGCGTGGCCCGGGGGCGGGCCGTATCCGGACGGCGGGTACGGCGCGCCCGGGGGCGGGCCGTAGCCGGGGGGTGGGTAGCCGCCGGTGTGCGGGCCGTACCCGCCGGGCGGGGAGCTCGTCGGCGGCGGCCCGAAGTCGGTGTTGACCGGGCCGAAGCCCGGCGTGCCGGTGGCGAAGTCGTAGCCGCACACCTCGCAGAACCGGCCGGCGCGCGGCGTGCCGCAGCCGGGCTCGGGGCACACCTCCTGGCCGCTCGCGCCCTGCGGTACGGCGGGCCCCGACGCGGGCGAGGGCGCGACGGCGGCCGGGGGAGCGGCGGCGACGGTCGCCGAGTGCGCCGGGCCCGCCACGGTGGCGGGCGCCTGGCCGCCGGTGATCGCGAGGCCGCACACGTCGCAGTAGTCGGCCGAGCCCGAGTCGTGACCCGAGGGGCAGATGGGCATGCGAACTCCTTACTCAACCCTGGTCGGGGTCTCTGCGGGTGCGGACGGTGCGGACCGACCCGACGTCGAGCGCGATCTCCGACGCCCGGTCGATGTGCGGCTTGAGCCGTACGGTGCCGGTGGCCCGGTCGTAGTCGAGAACCCGGTCGAGCAGCTTCGCCGTGGCCTCGTTGCCGGACTCCTCGGCGAGCCGCCGGGCCCGGCCGAGCCGCGCGGTGGCGGTGGCGAAGTCGTGCTCCCGGTGCGCCTGCAGGCCCTCCTGGATGAGGTTCGCCAGCTCGGCCTGGCCGGTGTAGTGGGCGACCCGGGGGTTGATGCGGGTGGACTGCGCCGGGTCGTCGGTCCAGGTGGCGAGGATGTTGCCCGCGGCGAGCTGCATGCCGGTGTCGGGCTGCACCAGCTTCACCCAGCCGGCCCGCATCTCCTGGCCGATGCCGCCGGGGGTGACCTCGATGCAGACGTGGTACTCGCGCACCTCGCGGCCCCATGCGCCGGTGGGGTAGTCGCCGGACTGCGGGCCGGAGTCGACGCGGCGGCCGGTGAGGTCCTCGAGCGTCGGCGAGACCTGCTTCACGAACCTGATCTTGGCGGTCTGCGGGGTCCAGATGCGCAGCGCCACGTCGGCGACGGCCTTGCCCATCGCCTGCTGCGCCATCGCCCGGAAGTCCGCCTCCAGGTCCTTGGCGTCCGGGATGTCCTGCACCGTGCCGAGCAGCGTGGAGGCGATCTTGCGCAGCTCGGCGACCTCCCACCCGGTGCCGACCCCGCGGCAGTCGCAGACGAACTTGCCCTGGCAGTAGGCGAGCGCGGCGTCGAGCTGGGCGGCGCTCTCGTGCTGGTTGTGCCCGTCGGTGAGCAGGATGGCGTGCCGGACCGCGCCCTGGTACGGGTCGAACAGGTCGGCGGCGAGGCGGAGCCAGGTACCGATCGCGGTGCCGCCGTCCGCGATGAGCCCGCTCACCGCGTTCTTGGCGGCCTGCCGCGTCTCGGCGTTCATCGTCGCCATCTCCTTGCGGCTCGGGTAGACCATCGTGGCCTTGGTCGTGCCCGCGATGATCGCGAAGTGCACGCCGTCGCGGAGCGTGTCGATCGCGGCCATCGCGGCCTTGCGGGCCTCGCCGATCCGCTCGGTCGCCATCGAGGTCGAGGTGTCGATGATGATCACCTCGGCGGCCTGGGCGTGCTGCGCGACCGTTTCCAGCGGGCCGGTCGCCTCCACGGTCACGATCGCGTGCACCTCCGAGCCGCCCACCGGGAGGTACTTGTTCTGGTCGACGCGGATCGTGAACTGGGCCTGCTCGGTCATGCCGCCTCCTTCTCGGTCGCCACGAGCGGGCGGCCGGGCCGTACCGGGCCGGGCCGGCCGAGACGCCGCGGGTGGGGTCGCCCGCTCATGTCACCGCCTTCCTGTGAACGGGATCACCAGCACCGTGATGTTGTCGCGCCCGCCCGCCTGGAGGGCCAGGTCGACCAGGGTCCGGGCCGCGGCCAGGGGGTCGGCGGCGGCGTCGGGCACGGCCTGGGCGAGCGCCAAGGGGTCGGGGTAGTAGTTCCACAGGCCGTCGGAGCAGACCAGGACCACCCCGGGACCCTCGGGGGCGAAGCTGCGCACGTGCGGGACGACCTCGCCGGCGTCCGCGCCGAGCCACGCGGTGAGCACGTGGCCCGGCCCGGCGTCGTCCTGGGTGAGCAGCGCGCTGCCCGGCCCGGACAGCCAGTAGGCCCGGCTGTCGCCCACCCAGCCGACCGTCACGTGCCGGGGGTCCACCACCGCCGACACCAGGGTGCAGGCCGGGGCGTCGAACGGCGAGTCCGCGAGCGCGGCCACCGCCCCGGCCGCCGCCGCGACCGCCTGGTAGGTCGCCGCCACCGCGTCGGCCCCGGCGGCCAGCCGCTCGGCGAGCACCGCCGCGGCGGTGTCGGCCGCGGTCTGCGACGCCTCCTCCGGCCGCGGCGAGGTCGACACCCCGTCGCACACCACCCCGACGATCGCGTGCCCGGCTCCGCCCGGCGTACGGCCCGCCGCGGGGGGAGGGAACGCGTCCCGGCCGCCCTGCCACGCGGCCGGGCCGGCCACCGGATCGCCCGTACCGGCCGGGACCGCCGCGTACGGCCCGGCGGGCACGGCGGTGACGGTGAGGGCCATCGCGTCCTCGTTGTGGCTGTGCCGCAGGCCGCGGTCGCTCACCCCGGCCACCCGGACCGCCCCGGCGGTCAGCTCGATCTCGGCGTGGTCCCGCCCGGTGGGCTGCCGCACGCCGCACCGCCCGCAGTACCCGTCGGCGTCGACCGCGCCCGCGCCGCAGGAGGCGCACAGCGTCGCGCCGAGGGGCGTGCCGCACTCCTCGCAGAACCTCTCGCCGGGCAGCCCCTCCAGCGAGCACACCGGACAGATCGCCGCCATCAGATCCACGTCCTCGGCCGTACCGCGTTCGCCCGGTCGATCAGCTCGTGCCGCTCGTCCGGGTCGTGTGACGCCCGGGCCAGCGCCCGGTAGGTCTGTTCCAGCCTGCGCCGGATGCCGACCTCGGTGAACGGCGCGCCGAGCAGCGTGGCGCCGTTCACCGACGCGGCCGGGCCCTTGCCGAGCCAGGCGAGCGCGGCCCGCAGCACCTCGGCCGCCATCCGGTTGAACCGGATCGCATCGAGCCCGATCTGCTCCAGCCGGTGCCCGGCGAGCAGCAGCGCGTCCGCGGAGAGCCGGGCCGGGTCCTGCCCGCGCACCGCGATCGCCACCGTGGCGAGCTGCGCCGCGACCCGGTGGGTGGAGGCGACCGGCACCTGGTCGAGGACACCGGTGGCCCCGGCCGGGTCGCCGCCCGCGAGCCGGGTGCGGGCGAGCCCGAACGCCGCGCTCACGTACGAGGTGTCGGTGCGCCACACCGTCCCGTACAGCCGCGCCGCCCCGGCGAAGTCCCCGGCCCGCTCGCGGGCGAACGCCAGCGCGAGCTTGGTCGCCTCCTCGCCGGGCATGCGGCCGTACAGCTCGTCGAAGATCCGCACCGCCTCCGCGGGGTCGCCGGAGGCGAGCGCGAGCACCCCGCGGTACCAGTGGGGCCGCCAGTCCCAGGGCCGCTCCTGCGCCACCCGGGTGAGCGGCGCGTCCGCCTCCGCGCCGTCGCCCTGCTCGATCAGCACCCGGGCGAGCGCGAGGTCGGTCTCCGGCGACACCACCGGCGCCTGCCGCAGCACGTCGACCAGCTCGCCGGGGTTGCGCGCGGTGAGCCCGGCGAGGAACGAGGCCGCCGGGTCGGCCGGGTCGACGAGCGGCACCGGCAGCGCGGACACGAACTCGGCCGGGGTGGGCGTGGCGAACACGCAGCCGGAGTCCTCCGGGGCGAGCGCGGTCCCGGCGGCGGTGCGCTCCGGGCCGAACAGCCCGGACAGCGCCGGGTACGGCCGGCCGTCCTCGTCGGCCTTCACCTCGCGCAGCACGCCGCGGAGCTGCTCGGACATCTCGGCGGCGTCCTGGAACCGCAGCTCGGGCCGCGGGTGGGTGGCCCGCAGCAGGAACCGGTAGAAGGAGTCGTACCGCTGCAGCACCGGCACCTGCTCGGGCGGGGGCAGCGGCGTGGCCTGGTCCCGGGTCGCCGGGCTGAACGGGAAGCTCAGCACGGCGAGCGTGCGCCCGACGGTGTACAGGTCGGAGCTGATCGACGGCCCGTCGGTGGCGATCTCCGGCGCCTGGTAGCCGATCGTGCCGTAGATCGCGCTGTCCATGTCGTCGATGCGCCGGACCGCGCCGAGGTCGATCAGCTTGAGCTGCTCCTCGACCTGGATGACGTTCGCGGGCTTGAGGTCGCAGTAGAGCAGGCCGCGGTCGTGCAGGTAGGCGAACGCCCGCAGGATCTCCAGCGCGTACGCGATGGCGTGGGTGAGCGGCAGCGCCTCGGTGTTGCCGGACTCGCGCAGCCGCCGCCGCAGCATGTCCTGCAGCGACTCGCCGCCGACGTACTCCATGACGATGTAGCCGACCATCGACCGCGTCACGGGGTCGGGGTGCTGCACGAAGTTGATGATCTTGACGATGTTGGGGTGGTCGACGCCGATGAGGAACCGGCGCTCGGCCTCGGCCGCGGCGAGCGCCTCGGCGTCCATCGTGTCGAGCAGGCCCTTGAGCACCACCCAGCGGCCGTCGAGGTTGCGGTCGGCGGCGAGGTAGATCCAGCCGAGGCCGCCGTGCGCGAGGCAGCCCTTCACCTCGTACTGCCCGGCGACCAGCTCGCCCTCGCGCAGCTTGGGGGTGAACGAGAACCGGGTGCCGCAGTGCGGGCAGAACCCCTCGGTACGGCCGGGCCGGTCGCCCCGGGTGCGGCCGACCGGCTTGCCGCACTGCGGGTTGTTGCAGAACCGCTTCTCCTCCGGCACCTGCGGGTTCCGCATCACCACCTGCGAGGGGTCCCGGTACGGCACCGGCGGCACCTCGACCAGGCCCGCGCCGAGCATGCCGCGCCGCGACCTGGTGCTCGAGCTGCCGCGCGCCCTGCCGCTGGGGTGGCTGCCGGGCGCGGTGAACGGCGCGGAGGGGAACGGCGCCGACCCGACCGGCGTGGACGGGGCCGACGGGAACATCGCGGCCCCGGCCGGGGTGGACGGCACCGAGGGGAACGGCGCGGGCCCGGTGGGCGGCGACGGCGGCGGAGGCGGGAACGGCGCGGCCGGGGCGGCCGCCGCGTTCGGGGCGGACTGAACGGCCGGGGCGGCGGCGCCGAGGGAGCCGCCCGGGGACGGCTGGGACGGCCGGCTCGGCCGGGGCGGCGCCATGCCGCAGGTGTCGCAGTAGCCGTCCTGCACCGTGCCGGTGCAGCCGGGGTAGGAGCACTGGTCCATCAGTCCGCTCCGATCTCTCGTAGTGCCCGCTGGTAGCCCGAGACCGCGCGGGTCGCCTGGCGGAGGTCGCAGGGGGCCGTCCACAGCAGGTCGTGGGCCTGCCGGAAGAGCCGGAGCAGCTCGGGGTGCTCGGCGAGGCCCTGGCGCAGCGCCTTCGCCCGGAACGCCTCCAGCCGGCCGCGCAGCTCGTCGCGCCGTTCCAGCAGCTCGTTGATGGCCTTGGTCGCCTCCCGGGCCTGCCGCAGCGCGTCGCCCGCGGCGCGCTCCAGCTCGTCGGCGGCGCGGGCCACCGCGACCCAGTCGCCGCCGTCGCGCAGCGCGGTGAGGCCGGCGAGCCGGTCGGCGAGCGCGGGGGCCTGGTCGGGCAGGTGCGGCAGCACCGGATCGGTGATCCTGACGAGGACGCGGTCGCGGGCCGCGCGGGCCTCCTCCTCGGCGGCGCGCACCGCGGCGACGCGGTCCGCGAGGTCGCCGGCCCGTGCCGCGAAGCCGTCCCGGACGCGCAGGGCGTTCTCCAGGCGGTCCCGGCGGGCGGCGAGCGCGGCGGCGAGGCGCTCCAGCGGGCCGGTGTCGATCCGGCCGCCGACGGCGAAGGACAGCGGGTCGCCGCGTACCCGGCCGCGCAGCGCGGCGAGCTCGCGGCCGAGCCGTTCCAGCTCGCGGTCGGCGCCGCCGAGCTCGGCGAGCAGCCGCTCGGCCGCGTTGCGGGCCGCCTCGGCCTCGTTCAGCCGCGGCAGCAGCGCGGTCCACGCCTCGTCGGCCGCGGCCACGGTCCGGGCGACCTCCCGGTAGGCCGCGTCCATGCGGGCGACGGCCTCGTCGAGGGTGATGCGCTCGGCGGTGATCCGTACCAGGGAGCGCCGCTCCACCGGCACGTCCTCGGGCTTGAGCACCACCGAGGGCCCGGTGAGCAGCGCGGTCAGCTCGGCGAGCGTCTCCGGCCCGGGCCGCGGCGACGCGGCGCGCAGCCGTTCCGCCTCGTCGACGACGCGCCGGTAGGCGTCGAACACCACCCACAGCGCGGCGAGGCGTTCCCGGGCCTCGGCCCACCGGCGGCGCGTCTCCCCGTCGAGCTCGGCGCCCTTGAGCAGCCGGTGGCCGTCGTGCCCCTCCAGGTCGAGCAGATCGCCCGCGATCCGGTCACGCTCGTCCCGCCGCCGCCTGAGCGCATGCTCGACCCCCTCCAGGCTCATCGGCGGCCCGGTGTGACCAGAAGTGCCGGTCAACGCCTTCCGTGCCTCCCCCGTTGCGCAGGCGAAAGCAAGCCCCCCACCCGCAGAAGAAGTGTCCTTGTTTTCCCATTCTTTGCAAAGGGCATGAGGACGCGAGCGGCACGCCGCATCGTGTCCAAAAGGTGATCCCGCCCACCGGAAACCTGATGATGATCTTCCGGGTGAAGCCGGGAGATCGGCCGCGGCCACCTCGGATTTCGCGCCCTGCGGGGCGGCGTGCGGCGGGCCCCGGGGCGCCGGATTTCGTGACACGCATGGGCATTCCGCGGCGTTCCGAGACGTTCGCGTGATTCGCGTCTTACGTCCCTCCGGGATCCGTGTTTCCTGCAACGGATTCGCGATTACCGGACGGTACGGCGGGCCGTCGCCGCGGCGGTGCCGTACCGAAGGCGCCGCCCGGATGCGCATAGATCCCGCGCGCCCGGGCAGGCGGGGTCTCGGGCCGCTCGCGGTCCCGCGACACGCACCAAGCACGGCAGCAACCGCACACCGAGCCGTATCGAGCACGGACGACCGGCACGCCGGGTCCGGGCCGCGGCGGGCGGGCACCCCGAGGGCTCGCGGGCCGCGCCCGGCGACCGCGTGCGGGCGTCCGGCGAAAGGGGAGACATGAGCCTGAACGGCAAGACGATCGCGTTCCTGGCCGCGCCCGAGGGCACCGAGGAGGTCGAGCTCACCGAGCCGTGGCGGGCGGTGCGGGACGCCGGTGGCACGCCCAAGCTGATCTCCACCGAGCCCGGGCAGATCACCGCGTTCCGGCACCTGGACAAGGGGGACAGTTTCCCGGTCGACGCCGTGGTCGGCGAGGTGTCCGTGGAGGACTTCGACGGCCTGGTCCTGCCGGGCGGCGTCGCCAACCCCGACCACCTGCGCACCCGGCCGGAGGCCGTACGGTTCGTGCGCGAGTTCGTCGAGTCCGGCAAGCCGGTCGCGTCGATCTGCCACGCCGCGTGGACGCTCATCGAGGCCGACGTGGTGCGCGGCCGTACCGTCACGTCCTGGCCGAGCGTGCAGACCGACCTGCGCAACGCGGGCGCGACCTGGGTGGACGAGGAGGTCGTGGTCGACGAGAACGGCCCCGGCAGGCTCATCACCAGCCGCGGACCGGACGACCTGAAGGCGTTCTGCGAGGCCACGATCGACGCCCTCGCCGGCTGAGGCACGCCGCACGGCCCGGGCCTCCCGCACGCGGGACCGGCCCGGGCCGTCGCGTGTGCACGGGCCCAGCCTCACGCTCACATTCCTGCCGGGAATCGTGTGATGCGTGTGGACACCGTGTGTGACGACCGTGTTTGTGACCAGCGGTCACTTTCTGTCATGCTTTCGGCACGGAGGCGACAGAGCCTCCGGCGGAGGCTGAAAGAACGTCATGACAGAGGTCGTCACGCTCGGCGAGGCGCTCGGTGTCGTCTCCGCCGATCGGTTACGCCACGACTTGACCGCCCGGCTTGACGTCGCCGGGCCGGAACTCACCACAGCGATCGGCATGGCGCGGCTCGGACACAGCGCGACCTGGGTGGGGCGGGTCGGCGACGACGAGATCGGCGCCCGGGTGCTCGCCGTACTGCGGGGCGAGGGCGTGGACGTCTCCCACGCCCGGGTGGACCCGTCCGCCGGGACCGGGCTGATCCTGCGGCAGCGGCGGGTGGGCCGGGTACGGCGCACCGTGCACTACCGCGCCCGGTCGGCCGGGTCGCGGCTGTCGCCCGCGGACGTGCCCGTGGACGTGGTGCGGTCCGCGCGGGTCCTGCACGTCACCGGCATCACCGCGGCGGTGAGCGGCACCGCGTGGAGCGCCGTGCACCACGCGATCAAGCTCGCCGCCGACGCCGGGGTCACGGTATCGGTCGACGTCGCTCACCGGCCGGACCTGTGGCCGGATCACCGGGAGGCGAAGGAGACCCTCACCGAGCTGGCCAAGTCGGCCGATGTGCTGTTCGTGAACGCCGACGAGCTCGAGCTGATCGACACGGCGCTGAGCACCGTCCCCGAGATCGTGGTCACCCGGGGCGGCAAGGGGGCGAGCGCGACCGTCGGCGGCATCCGGTACGACGCCCCGGCGGCCCCGGTCACCGTGGTGGATCCCGGCGGCGCGGGCGCCGCGTTCGCCGCCGGATACCTCAGCGCCCTGCTGGAAGAGCTGCACCCCGCCGCCCGGCTGCGCCGCGGCGCCGCCCTCGCCGCGTTCACCGTCGCCAGCCCGAGCCACTGGCAGGGGCTGCCCACCCGCGACGAGCTCCCGCCCGCCACCGTCCCCGGGTAACCGGCCGCGCGCGGCGCGAACCGTATCCCTCCGGGCCTCCGGCCGCGTATACATCCGCGAAGTGGCCGGATCCGGCCACGCCGACCCCTAACATCACCACCATTCGGATGAGATCACTCCCAATGGCGGCGTGGAGGTTTCCCGTGGAGGACAGGCTGGTGTTCCGTGCCTTCCAGGAGTTCGATCTCCCTTTCCTCGACCGTCTGTCCACGGATCCGGAGGCGCTGGGACCGTTCGAGTGGCCGGGGTTCATGGACGCCCGCGCCCGGCGGAAACGCTGGGAGCGTGACGGCTACATCAGCCCGGAGTCGACCGCGCTCGCCGTGGTGCTCTCCGACGGCACGGTGGCCGGTGTGGCGAGCTGGCGGGAGCAGCACCGGGGCGGCCCGCGGGGCGTCTGCTACCAGGTCGGCCTGGCGCTGCTGCCGGAGTACCGCGGCAAGGGCCTCGGTACGGCGGCGCACCGCTGGCTCGTCGACCACCTGTTCCGGTTCACCACCGCGCACCGCCTGGAGGCGCTGTCCGACGTGGCGAACATCGCCGAGCAGAAGGTGCTGGAGCGCGTCGGGTTCAAGCGCGAGGGCGTGCTGCGCGGGGCGGTCTTCCTCAACGGCACCTGGCGCGACAAGGTGATGTACGGGCTGCTGCGGGAGGAGGCCGCGGACCATCTCGCCTGACCCCACGCCGCGAGCACGCTTGACGGGCCGATCGACGGCACCCCGTCTCCGGGGCCGCGATCGGCCCGTTCACCGCACGGCGGGCGGGCCGTACGGCCTGCCGCGACCTTGCGCCAGGTGGGTCAGGCCGTGGCCTCGAACGCGTCGGCGACCGCCTCGCGCACCGCGGCCATGTCCGGGGCCGCGTCGCCCATCTCGTTGGCGATCGAGGTCATCTGCACGTCCGGCATGCCGCACGGCACGGCGTACGTCCACGGCGACAGGTCGCCGTCCACGTTCAGGGCGAAGCCGTGGCTGGTGACGCCCTTGCTCGCGCGCATCCCGATCGACACGATCTTGCGGCCGGTCTCCTTGGTCCACACGCCGGTGAGCAGCTCCGAGCCCTCCGGGGTGTCCCGCCGCTCGGCGGGCAGGCCCAGCTTCTCCAGCGCGGCGACGAGGCGCAGCTCGACCTCGCGGATGTAGTCGACCACGCCCTCGTCCGGGCGGAGCTTCACGATCAGATAGCCGACGAGCTGTCCCGGCCCGTGGTAGGTGAGCTGGCCGCCCCGCCCGGTCGGCACCACCGGGATGCCGTGCGAGGGGTCGGGCAGGTGCTCGGGCCTGGTGCGCTTGCCGACGGTGTACACCGGCGGATGACTGAGCAGCCAGATCGTGTCCGGGCGCTCGTCCCGCTGGCGGGCCTCGACCAGGCTCGACATGCGCTCCATGGCCTGCTCGTACTCCACCAGATCGTCCTGGATCAGGGTGAGAGGGCGTGTGCGCACGGTTCTGCTCCTTCCGGACGCCGGCCTTCTGGGCCGACTCCCGTCAGGAAAGCCTAGACGAGGCCACGCGCCACGGGACCGGGCGGGCGGTACGGCACGGCACCCCGTGTCCACAGGTCACGCGAGGTGTGCCCGGCGGCCGGGCCGTACGCGGTCCGTACCGGTCGCAGGGGCGGGCCGGTGCGCGCCCACGGCCGCGTTCCTATCGGGGGTATCCGGTGTGCGCCGGCGCCTCGGCGTACCATTCCGCGGGGCGCTTGGGGAGGATGATCCACAGGATCGGATAAACGATCAGCTGCGATCCGGGGATCAGGATCATCGAGATCACGAACAGAATCCGGACCACGGTCGGGGACCAGCCGAGGCTCTCCGCGATGCCCCCGCATACGCCGCCAAGGATCTTGTGCTTGCGCGACCGATACATGCTTCCCGCTCTCCGTAGGATCGGCGGTCACCATCGCCGACCCCACTGCCCCCGTTATTGCCCGGGAATCGCGTCGTCTTTTTCGGCGCCGAAGCGGGACAGCCAGTCGCGGGCGCGGTCGAGGTGTTCGTCGGTGAGCCCGTGCCGGTGGTCGACCTGAATCAGCAGGAACTCACCGACGTCCGGGTGGTTCTCCAGATATCGCTCGTCCTCCGGCCCCAATGCGTCGTCGAACCATACGAACGGCCGGCCCTTGACGAAACCGGCCACGTGCGGGGTCTTCGCGGACATGCCGTCGGCCACGGGCTCCGCCGCGCCGATCTCCACCACCGGGAGGGAGGGCAGGCCGATGCGCGGGCTGATCCACTCGTTCGCCAGGTGCTCCCACGTGGTCGCCCAGGTCAGCGCGGCCCCCGTCTCCTCCGCCAGCCGGAGCAGCTTCGCGCCGTGATCCCGGTGGAGAAAAACGGTGTAGACCGTCCCGCCGACGGTCACCTCGTAACGCTGGAAGCCGCGGACCTGTCTGCCGAGCGGGTTGAGCACGCCGTCCACGTCGAGCAGCAGCAGGGGCCGTTCTTCCATGTGAAATATGCTCACTCACGGTCGGGCCCCGCGTCCCGGGATTCAGCGGGTTCTCAGGGACGTCATTGATCGGGGCGTGTGACGTTCCTGGGACACGATACGACACGCGTTACGACCTGCGGGGACCCGCCCTCCGCACGGCGCCCTCGGCCCCGTATAACGATCTTCATGGATCGGCCTATTGGGCCCCCTGCGCCGCCGCGCCTCCCCCGCCGTGGCGGGCGAAGCGGATTGTTGATCTTCGCCATGGACGACCACGTGGCATTTTCGCCATATTCGGGCAGTCATTAGCTGTAACCCCCGCTTGTTGGAGAGTTTGATGGAATTGGTCGTCCTCCAGACCCAGCGGCGACTGCTCGTCCGCCAGAAGCTCACCCAGCCGGTGAACCGTTACGAGGTGCACGTCGAGGAGCACGACGGCTCCGAAGGAGAGGTCGTCGCCTTCGCCGAGGAGAGGCCGTTGACGTTCCGGGACCAGGTCACGCTCTACACCGACGCGTCACGCGACCGGGTGCTCGCCGCTTTCAAGGCCCGCAAGGCGAAGGATCCCGGGATCGGCTACGACGTGGTGGACGAGAACGACCGGCCGATCGGCTACTTCCGCAAGGGCGCCGGTCCCGCGCTGCGCGCCACCTGGCACTTCCAGCAGCCCGGCCTGCCCACCTTCACCGGCCGGGAACGCAACGTGGCCGTCTCCCTGCTGCGCCGGTCCGGGGTCTTGTTCGACCGGCTGCCGTACCACTTCGACTTCTCGGTGGGCGCGCACATCGGCTTCAGCGTGGAACGCCGCCGGGGCCTGCTCGACCGCTACCGGGTGCGGATCGACGACCACCGCCTCGACCGCCGGCTCGTCATCGCCGTGGCCGTCGCCCTCGACGCCCTCCAGCCGCCGCGGTGACCGCGTGCGCCGAGGGCGTGGAGCGTGCCGCGGGGCCCGGCGCCGCATCGCCGCCCGGCGGGGGAGCCGGGCCGGAGCGCCGCTGCCGTTGACGAGGGACGGCAGGGGGAGCGGCCGCCGGGCCGCCGCGGCGGCGTGGCACGGCCGCGCCGCGGTCTCGCCGCGTCCCGGCGGGTGGCCCGCCCGGTGCCGTGCCCGCCGGGACCGCCCGGCCACGGTTTCGGTTCGCGGCCCATGACCTGGTATTGATCGTTTTGGCCGCCCGCGAGGGAGCGCGAGCGTGCGACGGATGGTCGAAAACTCCGCTAACCTCGCCTGAGCGGGAGAGCCGAAACCGGCCCCCTGCGGGGGCGGGCGCGCGGCGGAATCGCCGCGTGCCGTACTCCACCCGTGTCCAGGTCAAGGCCGCAAGCCGTTCACGTCTTCCCCGACGGGCTTTGCGGTCCTGCGTTCCGGAAGGTGTCGAGGCGTGATCGGCTGGTTCGAGGGTTTGCTGCTGGGGCTGGTGCAGGGGCTCACGGAGTTCCTGCCGATCTCGTCCAGCGCGCACATCCGCGTGGTGTCGGCGTTCGCCGGCTGGCAGGACCCGGGCGCGGCCTTCACCGCGGTGACCCAGCTCGGCACCGAGTCCGCCGTGCTCGTCTACTTCCGCAAGGACATCTGGAACATCATCTCGACCTGGACCCGGTCGCTGTGGACGCCGAAGCTGCGCTCCGAGCCCGCGGCCCGCATGGGCTGGTACGTGATCGCGGGCAGCATCCCGATCGGCGTGCTCGGCCTCACCTTCAAGGAGACGATCGAGACCGCGCTGCGCGACCTGCGCCTCGTCGGCACGAGCCTGATCGTGTTCGGCCTGCTGCTCGCGGTCGCCGACCGGATCGCGCGCAACGAGCGCACCCTCAACGCCGACCTCAACCTCCCGCACGCGCTCGGGTACGGCTTCGCCCAGTCGCTCGCCCTCATCCCCGGCGTGTCCCGCTCCGGCGGCACGATCAGCGCCGGCCTGCTGCTCGGCTACCGGCGTGAGGAGGCGGCCCGGTACTCGTTCCTGCTCGCCATCCCGGCCGTGCTCATGTCCGGCTTCTTCGAGCTGGCGGAGATCGGCGGCGACGAGACCCCCGCCTGGGGCCCGACCATCCTCGCCACCGTCGTCTCCTTCGTCGTCGGCTACGCGGTGATCGCCTGGTTCCTGAAGTTCATCAGCACCAACCGGTTCACCCCGTTCGTGGTCTACCGCGTCATCCTCGGCCTGGTGATCATCGGCCTCGTCTCCTTCGACGTCATCCCCGCCATCTGACCGGCGCCCTTGGCCACCGAGCCGGCTCTCGTCCGCGAGGGCCGGCTCGCCGCGTTGTCTCCCCGGTTGTCTCCCTGCTCACCGGCCTGCGTGCACCGACCGCCCGCGTTACCGGGCATGCCACCGGGTAGTGACACCGAACACACTTCGGGTAACGGGAGGTCGGGATGACCGCTCAGCTGCCGAGCTGGCGCAAGCTCGCCGCCGCGGCGTGGTCCGCGCCGAGCGACCCGCAGTTCTACGGTGACATGGACGTCGACGCGGCCGCGCTGCTCGCCTACATCGAACGCGTCCGGGAGGCGACCGGGGTGCGGCTGACCATGACCCACCTGGTGGGGCGGGCGGTCGCGCACGCGCTCACGGTCGTGCCCGAGCTGCGGGTACGGCCGGCGCCCGGCGGCCGGGTGCGCGAGCGGGAGAGCGTCGACGTGTTCTTCATCATCAACGTGAAGGACGGCAAGGAGCTGTCCGGCGTGAAGGTGTGCGACGCCGACCGCAAGACCGCGCTCGAGATCGCCGAGGAGGTGCGGACGCGGCGCGAGGCGATCCACGACGGCGACGGCGCCGAGCTCGACCGGGGCAAGTCGCTGGTGACCCGGCTGCCGCTGCTGCCGCTGCGCATGGTGCTGCGGCTCGGCGCCTGGCTCACCTCGGACCTCAACCTCGACCTCTCCTGGCTCGGCATGCCCCGCCAGGCGTTCGGCGGCGCGATGGTCACCTCGGTGGGCATGTGGGGCGTGCGCCGCGCGTTCTCCCCGCTCGCCGCCTACTACAAGGTGCCGGTGCTCGTGCTCATCGGCGCGGTGGAGCAGCGGCCGGTGGTGGTCGCCGGCGAGGTGATCCCCCGCCCGATGATGACCCTCACCGCCACCTTCGACCACCGCTACACCGACGGCTACCACGCGGCGCGGTTCGCCGAGGCGGTCCGCGAGTACTGCGCCGACCCGACCCGGTTCGAGCCGGTGCCGCTCGAGCCCGGCCGTGAGGGGCACGGCCGCCGTGTGCCCGGGCGGCAGGTCGGCGTCCCGCCCGGCCCGCGGGTCCCGGCCCGGGGCCCGGCGCGCGGGCCGTCCGACGGCTGACCGCCGCGGCGCCGCCGTACCGCCGACTCCGGCGCGCGGGCGGCGGTACGGCAGCCGTCGCGTCGCCGGCCGGGCCCGCCCGTTCCCCCGCGATCTCCCGAGATTCCCCGCGATTCCGGTCAGGTCGCCGCGGGTGTGGGTAGACGGACGACGCCACCGCGCCTAGGCGCACGGCGCGCGGGCACAGGTAAGGCGATGCGGCAGTGGCAGGGGAGCGGTGATCGGTGACGCGCGCGAATCACCCCCGGCTCGCCGAGGTGCTTGCGGCGCTCGCCCGGCGGGAGGCGGAGCTCGAGAGCGACCGGCGGACGATCGCCACGCTCCAGGCCGAGCTGGAGGAGACCGACCGGGGCCTTTCCGCCCTCTACGCCGAGCTGGAGCAGGCCCGGCGGTCCGAGGCCCGGCTCGCCGCGATCGTGCAGTCCTCCGACGACGCGATGTTCGCGATCAGCCCGGAGGGCCTGGTGCAGACCTGGAACCCGGGGGCGGAGCGGCTGTTCGGCCACGCCGCGGCGGAGATCGTGAACCGGCCGGTGGACGTGCTCGTGCCCGCGGAGGCGCGCGGCCGGTTCGGCGCGGTGCTGGAACGGCTGCGCCGCGGCGGCCGGGCGGGCCACTTCGACGGGCGGCTGCGCCGCCGGGACGGCTCGCCGGTGGACGTGGCCGTCACCGTGTCGGCGATGCGCGGCCGGGGCGGCGCGCTCACCGGGTTCTCCGCGGTGGCCCGGGACCTGTCCGAGCGGCTGCGCATGGAGGCCGAGCTCGCCGCGGCCCGGGCCGAGCGCGAGGTGCTGGCCGACCGTGAGCGCATCGCCCGCGACCTGCACGACATGGTGGTGCAGCGGGTGTTCGCCGCGGGCCTCGCGCTGCAGGCGACCGCGGGCATGGTGCGGGATCCGCGGGTGGCCGCCCGGCTGCACGACGTGGTCGCCGAGCTCGACGCCACGATCCGCGAGCTGCGCATCGCGATCTTCGACCTGCACACCGCGCCCCGCGAGGCGGCCAGCCTGCGCGCGCGGATCCTCCGGCTCACCGCGGACGCGGCCGGCCACCTCGGCTACGCGCCGGCCGTGACCTTCGACGGGCCGATCGACAGCACGGTGCCGGAGCGGGTCGCGGTGCACCTGCTCGCGGTGCTCCGCGAGGCGCTGTCCAACGTCGCCCGGCACGCCGGCGCCACGGCCGTGTCGGTGACGCTCACCACCGGCGACGCGCTCGTGCTCGAGGTGGCCGACAACGGCCGCGGCATGGGCCGCCCGGCCCGCAGCAGCGGCCTGACGAACATGCGCGAGCGCGCCGAATTCCTCGGCGGCTCCTTCACCATCGCCGATCGCCCGGGCGGCGGCACCCGGCTGGAGTGGCGGGTCCCGCTCCGCTGACCGCGCGATCCCACACACCTTCCGGTACGGCCCGCCGTGGCGACCGCGGCGGGCCGCCGTGCGACCGGCCTCGCCGGGCCGAAGCCCCGCCCGGGCCGTCTCGGCCGCCGCCGGCCGAATGGCCGTGACGATGCGGCGTGGCCGCCCGATGCCGGCCGTACGAGCTGGGCGGACGCAGGGACGGAGCCCGGGATTTCTCCCGCGGCAGACACTTGCATGCATATGGACATAGAGCTAACATGCAAGTGAAGTTAGAGGTTTCCTCAAAGTGGAACGTAGGAAAAGCTCCAAAGGAGGTTGAGGAAGATGCTGCTGACGACCATCGACCCGTTCGTGCAGGAGTTCGAGCGCCAGTTCGACCGGCTGACCCGGCAGGCGTTCGGCTGGATCCAGGACGAGGCCAGGATCATGCCGATGGACGGCGTCCGGCGCGACGACGACGTCCTGCTCCGCTTCGACCTGCCCGGCATCGACCCCGACTCGATCGAGGTCACCGTCGACCGCGGGGTGCTCAGCGTCACCGCCCGCCGCGACGAGGAGTTCACCGACGACGCGCGTCCGTTCGTCCGCGAGCGCGTGATGGGCGAGTTCACCCGCCGCGTCTACCTGCCCGAGCACCTCGACGCCGAGCACATCGAGGCCGCGTACGCCAACGGCGTGCTGACCGTGCGGATCCCCGTGGTGGAGAAGGCGCGGCCGCGGAGGATCGAGATCCGGAAGGGCGACGCCAAGGCGATCGGCGCGTGACGCAGGACGGAAGGCAGGGGCGGGGCCGGTGCACGCACCGGCCCTTCCTGCGTTCGGGCACATCGCGTTCGGCACATTCCGGCGCCGTTCCCGGGCACGGAACCGGCGGGCCGCACGGCGGCGAGCCGGGTCACCGGTGCGTGCCGGCGTACGGCCGGGGGACATCCGCGCCCGGGGGAGCGCCACCGCACAATGGAGTCCCGTCGGGGAGGAGAGGGGAGGATCGATGACCCGGCTGCCGATCGACGACGAACACGCCCCGCTGTATTCCCTGGGCCAGGTCGCCTCCATGCTCAACGTCCAGCAGGCGTTCCTGCGCCGGCTCGACGAGCACCGCGTCGTCTGCCCGCAGCGGTCGGCGGGAGGGCAGCGCCGCTACTCCCGCCGTGACATCACCCTGGTCCAGTACGTCACCGAACTCGCCTCCGAGGGCATGACCCTCGTCGCCATCCGGCGCATCCTCGAGCTGGAGGAGGAGCTGCGCACGCTGCGCGCCGAGCTGGAGGAGGCACGCAGCCGCCTCGCCACCCTGGAAGGCCGCGGCGAAGGGGCCGCCGAGGCGCGGTAGCCGTACCCCCGCCGAGGACGCGCCGGCCCGGCGGGGCGGAAACGCCGTTTCCGCTCTTCCGAAAGGGTCTTTCGTTTGTCCGAAATGGGTGGGATGGTCAGTGCATCGTCGCGGTAGACCCGATTCGCGGGACTCGCCGCCGGCACGATGCGGAGGATCGAAGTGGCCTACCAGATGACCGTTCTCTACAACCACCCGGAGGACCCGGAGGCGTTCGACGCCCACTACGACAACGTGCACGCCCCGCTCGCGGCCAAGCTCCCCGGCCTGCGCGGGTACACCGTCATCCGCCCGGTCGCCCGCGGGGACGAGAAGCCGCCGTACCACCTGATCGCCACCCTCACCTTCGACGACGAGGCCTCCGCCCAGGCCGCGCTGGCGAGCGAGGAGGGCAAGAAGGCCGTCGCCGACCTCGCCAACTTCGCGCAGGCGGGGGCGACCACCCTGGTCGGCACGGTGACCACCGTCGTCTGAGCCCCGCGCGCCGGTCCCGACCCGGCGCGGCGGCCCGGCGGGCGCACCCGGTCACCGGCCCGTGCGCCCGCCGCGGGGTGTCCCGTACCGGACAGGCCGAGTTCTCCGCGGACGGCGCACGCCTGTGCGAGGATCGGAGACCGGGCCCGCGGTCCTCGGGGAAGGGACAGGAGGGTGACGGCCGGAGCGGTGCACGGGGCCGGGCACGGCGTGGACCTGCTGCCCGTGGTGGCACGGGTGGCGGCGTTCCCCCGGCTGCGCTACATGGGCTCCAAGCACCGGCTCGCGCCCCACCTCGCCGCGGTGTTCGCCGAGATCGGCGGCCGGACCGCGCTCGACGCCTTCTCCGGCAGCGGCGTGGTCGCCTACACGCTCAAGGCGCTCGGCTACCAGGTCACCGCGAACGACTTCCTCCGCTTCCCCGGCGTGATCGCCCGGGCGACCGTGGCGAACCAGTCGGAGACCCTCACCCCCGAGGAGATCGACCGGATCTGCGGGCCGGCCGCGGACGACCGCGACTTCATCCGGCGCACCTTCGACGGGCTCTACTTCACCGACCACGACCGGGAGTTCCTCGACTCGGCGTGGTCCCACATCGACCGGCTGCACGGCGCCAAGCGCGCGCTCGCCATCTCCGCGCTCGTGCTCGCCGCGGCCCGCAAGCAGCCACGCGGGGTGTTCACCGTCACCGGCGCCCGGTACGACGACGGGCGGCGCGACCTGCGGCTGTCGCTGCGCGACCACTTCCGGGAGCGGGCCGCCGAGTACAACGCGGCCGTGTTCGACAGCGGCCGCCGGTGCCGGTCGCTCACCGGCGACGTGTTCGACCTCGCCGCCGAGCCGTACGACCTCGTCTACCTCGACCCGCCGTACGCGCCGCCGCGCGACGACAACTGCTACATCAAGCGCTACCACTTCCTGGAAGGGCTCGCCACGTACTGGCGCGGCCAGAAGATCATGGAGGGCACGCGGACGAAGAAGCTGGAGAAGCGGTACACGCCGTTCTCCTATCCGCGCACCGCCGCCGACGCGCTGCGCCGTACCTTCGAGAAGTTCCGCGACTCGGTGATCGTGCTCTCCTACTCCTCGAACGCGGTGCCCGACGCGGAGACGATCGCGGCCCTGCTCCGCGAGGTGAAGTCCGACGTCGAGGTGCGGACGATCGACCACCGCTACTCGTTCGGCACGCACGCCAACGCGGCGCGGCGCAAGGCCTGCGAGTACCTGTTCATCGCGCGCTGACGCACGGCCGGCTCGCCCGTGCTCTCATGGAAGGCGAGGCGGAGCGATGGGAGGGGTCCATGCGCGGGTACCGGGCCGGCGAGGCGGTGTGCGTGCGGCCGCCGGGCGCGCTCGCCGACCGGCTCGGCCGCTGCGTGGGCTACCAGGACCGGATCGGCTTCACGGTACGGCGGCGCGAGATCCCCTGCAGCCGGGTGACGGTGATCGTGGCGCTGGGCGATCCGGTCGAGGTGGTGCAGGCCCCGGACGGGGCCGCGGGCGGGGCGCTGACCTGCTTCGTCGCCGGGGTGCGCGACCGCATGGCGGTGACCGGGGTGCGCGGGACGCAGCGGGGCGTGCAGCTCTCGCTCGGCCCGGCGCGGGCCCACGCGATCCTCGGGCTGCCCATGCACGAGCTCGGCAACACGATGGTGGACCTCGCGGCGGTGCTCGGCCGGGACGGCGCGCTGCTGCCCGAACGGCTCGCCGAGGCGCCGACCTGGCGGGCGCGCTTCGAGATCCTCGCCGCGTTCCTCGAGCGGCGGCTCGCCGACGGGCCCGCGCCCGACCCCGGGGTGGAGCGGGCGCTGCGGTGGCTCGCCGCCTCCGGCGGGGACGTCCGGATCGGGGCGCTCGCCGACCGGCTCGGCTGGACCAGGCGGCACCTCGCCCGGCGGTTCCGCGAGCAGGTGGGGCTGAGCCCGAAGACGGTCGCGCGTGTGCTGCGGTTCGAGCGGGTGACCGACCTGCTCGCCGGCGGCGCGCCGCCCACCGCCGGCCTCGCCGCCGCCGCGGGGTACGCGGACCAGGCCCACCTGTGCCGGGAGATCCGGGAGTTCGCGCGGTGCACCCCGGGCGAGTACGCCGCCTCGCTCCGGCGGACCGCCCCCGACCTGCCGGTGATGTCCCATTTGTTCAATAGCGCGGAGGGCGGGCCCGGATAGCGTCCCCGCAGGCGAATTGGGGGAAACGGAGGCGAGAGATGGCGTTGTCGCCCGCGTCCGTCAAGCGGTGGATGTACCGGAACAACCGGCCGAACCGGCTCGCCCGGTTCCTCAACCGGCTCACCGCCGCCTACTTCGGCGGCGGGGTGCTGTCGTCGCCGCGCTGGACGATCCTGGAGGTGCGCGGCCGCCGGACCGGCCGCGTCATCGCCGCGCCCGTGGTGCTCGCCGACCACGAGGGCGGCCACTACCTGGTGTCGATGCTCGGCGAGGACGTGAACTGGGTGCGGAACGTGCGGGCCGCCGGGGGACGCGCGGTGCTGCGCCGCCGGGGACGCCGTGCCGTACGGCTGGTGGAGGTCCCGGTGGGGGAGCGCGCGCCCATCCTGCGGCGGTACCTCGAGCTCGCGCCCGGGGCCCGGCCGCACTTCCCGGTGACGCGGCGGGCCCCGCTCGGCGAGTTCGCGCGCATCGCCGGGCGCTACCCGGTGTTCCGGGTGCTGCCCGGCGACG